>Ga0214919_10007235_pt1 | contig 15022 bp, 16 predicted proteins | sample LL1503_MetaG_FD_177994 | JGI IMG/M metagenome (GOLD analysis project Ga0214919, IMG submission 177994) | Freshwater microbial communities from Lake Lanier, Atlanta, Georgia, United States - LL-1503 | ecosystem: Environmental > Aquatic > Freshwater > Lake | place: USA: Georgia | collected... | reverse complement strand
TGCAGTCGTAGAGGTTTACGGAGATAAGACTGGTAGAGGTATCAAAAATTCTGATGAAAAGAATTTCCAAATTGTTTCAGTAGAAAAAACGCCTTTGGAACGCAGAATAGACATGGATGATATTGGTAATGCTCAAATTCGTTCATTTGTTGATTTTGCTCAAAGATTTTGTTATAATGTATCCAACTTAAAAGCGGATACAACATATTCCAGCGATGATAATCAGTATTTTATTTTACTGAGCGACACCATCAAAGGCAATAATGGTCAAGAACTAACGACACCAGCGAGAGTTGGTCGTAATACTGGAATTATTCAAGTTTCCAAAAAAGCATTTACTAAAATGACCGTACCTATGCGTATGGCAATTTTATTACATGAATTCAGTCATTTCTATCTTAATGAAAAGATTGATGATGAAATGGAAGCAGATTTGAATGGTTTATTGATTTATTTGAGTTTGGGATATCCAAGGATTGAAGCCTATCAAGCATTTTTGGAAACATTCAAAGAAAGACCAAGCCATCTAAATAAGGCAAGATACGATTTGATAAATAAGTTTATCAATGATTTTGAAAAAATGAACATGGTAATCAAGTAATGGACAAAAGATTAGAAATCGCAGGAAAAGTTTTGCTTGTTGGCGCTACTGCCTACATTATTGCAAAGATTTATAAGCAAGTTAATGATGGCGTGGGTCTATTTTTATCTCAGGTAAAAATGGGAGAATACATTATGACAAGCAAATATGGTATGAATAAACCCATTACCAAAGATGAGTATTATGCAGTGACTAAAGATAAAGATGGCAACGATGTGAGTTATATCAATAATTTCAAAAACGCAGATAAAGAATATGTTACTGCTTACTATAAAGCAGTGTGGAGAGCAACCAAAGGAAAAGGTTCTGATACATTTAAAATAGGAAATGTTGAATACTTCACTAAGGGTGGCAGAAAAAAAGGGTAAAAATGACAAACACAACGAAAAATATATTAATCATAGGAACTATTGCACTTGCAGGCGGTATTGCTTTGTGGTATTATAAATTTCAGGTCAAAAGACTTAATCTTAACACTTTGAATCCTGAGTATAAAAAGGATTTGGAAAACATAACGATGGAATGATATGGCAAACTGGAAAATCAAAGTACCCCAAGGGACATATTCATCGGATAAAACTATTCCAGAGAGCCTTGCCTCTTTGAATAGTACAAAAAAGAATGCTGGAACTGAAATAAAAGCAATTGCTCAATTTTATAGTTTGCCTGAGTATTTAGTTTTTGCAGTTGCTACTTTAGAAAGTGGTGGATTATCTATTAGGAGTGCAGATGGTTTATCCTATGGAATTATGCAGACAAGTGCTGAAACTTTGGATGGTGTGATAAAAGAAGCAATCAAACAAGGTATGACTATGGGTGAATTTTTCCCTTTATATCTTGATATCAAACCATTATTTAGCGTTAAAAAGACTATTCCAACAGATTTTTGGTCAAATGCTAATATCAAATTACGGCAAGAACCCATGAGTAACTTTCTTAAATACAAAGGATGGGACAATTGGAAGACAAGCAAATCAATTTACAATCAGAAAATGTTGACCAATAAACTTTTCTCTATTCGTGTAGGTACCTTGTTTTTAAGACAACTTATTGGAGAATGCTTGGAGAAAATTGGAACTAATGTTTATTTAAGAATGGATTGGGTAATCAAAGGATACAATTCTGGGTATTATTCATTAAAAAGTAAAATACTTCAAAACCCCGATGTTAGAGCATTAGATTCTAACACTTTAATACTCAAACCAAACATTATTAATCAGACTTATACGAAGCCTTATATTCAAAGAATATGCGGTGTAAATGGGTACTTAGATTTAATCAAACAAGGCAAATTTAATTTGTCATAAAAATTAATTAAATTTGATAGCAAATGGCAGTTACAACTTGGAATATCGTACCTAATTATGACGAATGGGGAAGTGACTCCTATTGGTCATGTGAAGATTGGGTTCAATGGCATAAATTATTAAAGGAGCATTTTGGGGAAGAGAGAGCAAAATACATTTGGGAATTTGCTTATAGCCAAGGAACGGCAGGTGCATCACATCAGGATTGTCGTACATCTAATAATGCCTTTAGAAAGTATGCTACGGCTGAAAAATTGGACATGTATTCAAGTGCAGGTTTGGCATCAATTATATTAAAACCATTAGGTACTGGATTTGATATAGTAAATGACACATCTGATGCTATTAGTGGTCTTTCAAAAGACATTGCTGGGTTTTTCAATACAAAAAATGTAAGTCCTATTAAAGTGTTGTTGTGGGGTACAACCTTCATAGCATTAGGTTTCATTGGGTTCAAAGCATATCAATACTCAAAAAAATGATGTCTAAATTACACATATCGGAAAATACGCAAAAAGTACTTTTATGGGGTTCTGTCGCTTTATTGGTTGGCATAACCTTCGTGGTAATTAAAAATAAAAAAGACAAAAAAATTCGTCTTGAAAACGAAGCCAAGGGTATTCAAAAAGAATACGAAGGTTTGTTACAAAGAATAGATAAAGCACCAAAATAATGAGTAATAAGTGGATATATCCAGTTTTAGGTGTCGGAGTTGCTTCGGCTATTGTCTATTTGTTCGTTTACAAAAAAGACAAGCCTTATGAACCACCACCAGCACCAAAGCCAGAAGATACAGACCCAGATACGGGTTTGACTTACGCTCAAGCGAGTATAGACCCTAATGTTTTAATTTACTTACAACCATCCCAGAATCAACAAAAACCCACAGAGATTTACTCTTCAGGGCCAGCAAAAGGGAAAAGGTTTTTTACAAATAATCGCATCAAAGACAAGCAAATAGCAACAAAAATTGATGCAGTAAAATTGAGGTCATACCCACATGTAAACAATGGATTGATAAATAACATCATCGCTGAATTGGATAAAGATGTAGTCCTCGGAAAAGCCAATTATGTGACGAGTGAAATAGACAATGTAAAAGGTTTAGATGGAATCACTATGAATCCAAAAACCAATGAGCCTTATAAATGGATTTCAATTACTCTGTCAGATTCAACAACCGATTTGATTAATAGTAAAAAAAGTTGGTATGAGTCGAATTTAAATAAAGGAATAAAAGTCTTTGCAAGGGAAGACACAGTTAAAATTGCATAAAATGAAAAAATCGTCTAAAATGAAATTAACCAACAACCAGAAATACGCAATGTATTTTGGTGGTGCAGTATTGGGTACTATAATTATTTTCAAAATAGTAAAGTCAATTATTAATGGTTCTAAAGGAGATTCCGTTGTAACGAATACCGTTTATACTGATAAATACCTATCTGGACTCCCTTTGGATGTTGATAATTTAACTTGGGCATCAAAAGTGCCAACGAAATATTTGCCTAAATATGATGCCATTGCTCTTGCCAATTCAGATGCGACTTATAAAGCAAAAGCAATCAAAATTCAAACTTTGTTAAATCAAAGAATGGATGCATTGTTTGATGGTTATCCAGTATTGGTTACTGATGGTAAAATCGGTGGAGAAACCACAAAAGCAATGATAAAAATTGCCAATAAATACGGCAAATTAAACGACCTTTTGCCGTTAGCAAATGCTAATGACCTTGAAAAATGGGCAACTTTTTTCAATGTAAATACCAGTAATACTGATACTAACAATAACCCTAACGAAAAATACCCTTGGTGGAATCTTAAATAATAAAAAAAATGGAAATTGATGTTTTTTATACGAACGATGATATGAGTTTTGGCTTTGATGGTAAAGAAAATTGCTTTGCATCAAGAGTTCAACACGGATTCCCAGATGTAGATTATTCATACGCTGGTGGGGCTTTCCCACCAAGTGGTTGGGATAATACTTCTGATAATGTGAATGCAAGCGGTAGAGAAGCCCAAGTAGAAAGTTGGTTTGGTATTGAAGAAAAGGACAAGCAGAATTGTGATGTCCTTGAAGGTAAAATTGCAAGTATTAAAAATGCAATTAAACAAAACCAAACTAAACTTTTAAGTGCTAAAGGTGGTGAGAAAAGGGTTACTCAAGACTATTTGAATCTTTATCAGAAGCGCTTAAACTTTTTCGAAGACCTTTATTCAAAAGCAAAATGTTCTGACAAAAAATCGGAAGAAGAAGATTCTAAATTTCAAGGTTTGTTAAATCAATTAACAACATCAGACTCAGGTAATGATAAAATGGGTACTTATGTACTAATCGGTGGTGTTGTAGTTGTTTTGAGTGTAATCGGTTTAATCATTTATAAAAAATCAAAAGCATCATGAACATAAATAATCAATTAGGGTTAGCAATACACCCGTTACCAGTATACAAAAAATCAGTCGACCAGCAACTGGGATTTATAGGCTCAGATGGTCAAGGAATGATGTTTAATGCCGATGGTGGTGAGTATTGGGCGAATAAAATGCAACCCAACACTTCAGATGATACTTTATTGATGCTCAATGAGGATAGTGATTTCTTAAATGCAAACGCTGGTAGCGATGGCAATGAAAAAACCGATAGACAAACTCGTGTTGCCACTGCACCTTATCAAAAAACATTAAACGACCTTAAAGAAGGTTTATTAAAAAATACTATTGTACCGCTGGGTGGTCAACAACCCGTAAAATTCAGCGACAAGGGTGATTTGACAAGTTTAAATAAATATCTTTTTGAATTAGGAAGGTTAAAAGATGATGAAGATAAAAATGTAAGATATTATTATTCTCAATTAGAATTAAAAGAGAATAATGTAACGAGGGCAGGTTCAAACATCAGAACATCAAAAGAGTATCGTACAAGGAAAAATTTGAATGAGGCGTTATGGTATTCCGAAAATGCCGTTTTAGCATTGAAAGATGAAATTGACTCGGTTTCCAAAGAGATAAAAATCGCAACGGAAAAATTGGATAACGATGCTTTTGCAAAAGCGAAATCTTCGAATACAATTAGTGCTTATAGCGAATACCTTAAAAATTTCCCACAAGGATTGTCGGTAGATAAAGCAACAAAAGCAATTGAAGATATCAATGTAAAAGAAAAAGTAAAAGCGTTAGAAGATTCTAAGAAGAATGCTACGCCAGAAGAGAAAAAACAGATTGATGCTGAAATTGACAGACTATTGGGCGTTTCTTCTGGGACGACTGGTACAATTGCAACTCGTATGTTTTTGTATGGGGGTGTAGCACTTGTTGGTGTTTATGTTCTTTACAAAGTTTTTCGTGGTAATTCTGCTTCAGCCTAATGGATAATCTGAACGCTTTTTTTGATAATACTAACTTTAGCACTGAAAGTGTTAGAGGCAACATCAGTAACGCTCAGTTATTTGGAGATAAATTTGCTGAAACTTTTACCCCTGAAGCATCTATTAGTCTTGAAGAAGCAAAAAATAGAATTGCCAGATTAAATCAAAAACCAGAAGTAGTTCAAGGTGTTCCTAATTCTTTGTTGTACTATGGATTTGTTGCACTGAGTGTTTATGCACTTTATAAAATTTTCTCATAATGAACGCTAAAAAAGTTTTATTAGTATCAGGTGCGTCCCTTTTTGCGATTGCTCTTGGAAGATATCTTTATCGAAATGTATTACTTGCAAACCAGTGGGATTTTTTCTACAAAGGGTTTGAAATAAATCAAATTTATCCTTCACCGATAGTTACAACTATCATTGAATTTAAGAATGTTAGCGATTTGACGGTGACGATAAAAGACATTGACATTTCAGTTTTTACAGACGATGTACAAATTGGAAAGGTATTTCAGCCAGAAGAAATTATCATTGCACCTAACGGAACTTCTGTTGTTAAATTTAAGTTAGAATTTAATGCAAAAAATGCTATCAAAGGATGGAGTACTTTGATTTCTGAAGCGTTGAAAAAGAAGGATTTGCCTATGGATTTTGTTGGCACATTCAGAACTAAAACTTTATTTGGGTGGGTAAGTGTTCCAGTTAAATATTCTACTACGGGTAAAAATCTTTATCAGTTATACCAAACATACTACGGATAAAGTATCTTTGTTTTACCAATAAATAGATATATATGTTAAGTGAAATGTTCGGCCCCAAAATCGCAAGTGACTTCATGAAAGGGATTCAGCGATTCTCAGATGTTTTGAAAGTGGATGATGACAGAGTACAAATTAGATTGACTTTGACTCAAGATGAAAACCGACCCATAGTTTATGAGTTGTGTAAAGAATGGAGAGTTGAAAGGGAAACTAATTATAAGGAAATCATGGGAATAAAAATTGACCTTCTGAATCAAGAAGGAATGGTGGTTCCCACAATTTACCAAATGATGGTTTACCATGGTCAAAAATTACAAATAAGTGCCAGTTCCTTGAGTGCATACCTTATAAAAAAAGGACAACAAGTAGGAGTGGCAATTTATGATGGTTCTAATTGTGTTAAAGTAAGTCCAATTCAAGAAATGATAAAGATGGAATAAAGAACTCAACGCATGGCATTAGTAAGCAGAAGTCTACCAAATAATATCTTGGTTTCAGCCCCTAACGGGTTGGCGGTATTTGTTAATGACAATGACGGAGAGTTATATTTGAAAGACTGGGCTGGTAATATCCAGCCAATTTCTGATTACATACATGGTGGTGGCGGTTCTGGTATTACAAGCATAAATGCTTTAACACAACCTGCTCAGTTTATGGTCGTGGGAACTTCTGGAAACGATTTTAATATTGTTTCCGCTGGAGCAACTCATACTTTTAATATGCCAAATGCAAGCGCAACTGCGAGAGGTGTAGTTAATACTGGAGCGCAGACTTTTGCAGGTGTTAAAACTTTTTCAAATAATGCCAATTTTAGTGCAGATGTCGATGTTGTTGGAACTCTTACTGCAACGGCAAAATCATTTTTGATTGCTCACCCTGATACAAGCAAGTTTGGTTGGATGCTTCAACATGGTAACTTGGAAGGGCCAGAACATGCGGTTTACTATCGTGGAAAAATAGTTGGTTCAAATAGAATTAATTTGCCATCTTATTGGAAGTTCCTTGTTGACGAACGAACAATTTCAGTAACTTTGACACCCATTGGTTCATACCAACAATTATATATTACAGATGTTAACTCCCAATATGTTGAAATTAAAGAAGATGGCGATAAATCAATTAATTGCTATTACATGGTTTACGGAGAGCGCAAAGACATCGACAAGTTGTTGGTTGAACATGCTCCCGAAGAATCATGAAAAAGGTATTACACATAACCCCACATCTTAGCACTGGAGGATTACCCCAGTTTTTATTATCTCTTTTGCGTTCAACCAATGATTTAGTAGAAAATTATTGCGTTGAATATGCTTGTCACTCCTTGGATTTTGTTGTTCAAAGAAATCAGGTAATTGAATTAATGACATCTCGTTTTCATTCTTTACCAGACGACAAGTTTCATTTATTAAATCTCATCAAGGAAATCAAACCTGATGTGATTCATTTTCAGGAGTTTCCAGAGTATTTCATGGATTCAAACTTGACCAAAGAAATTTACAATGTTGATAGGGATTATGTCTTGATTGAAACATCTCATGACTCATCTTTTTCTCATAAAGGTAAAGTGTGGTTCCCAGATAGACTGGCACTTATTTCTCAATGGCAAATCAATGAATTTACCCCTTTAGGAATTCCAATCACTTTATTAGAAGCAGATATTGTTTACAGACAAAGACCAAATAGAAGTGAAGGTCTGAGAAAACTTGGATTAGACCCACAAAAGATTCATATTTTGAATGTGGGACTATGGACTTCCAGAAAAAATCAAAAAGAAGGGATTGAATATGCTAAATATTTCCACGAGGTTTTAGAGAACGACAGAGTTCAGTTTCACTTTGTTGGTAATATGGCAGAGAACTTTTATGACTATTGGAGTCCTTTAATGAAACAAATAACCCCAAATGTTAAGGTATGGGGCGAAAGAAAAGATGTAGAGAATTTTTATTCCTCCATGGACATTTTTTTATTCACCAGTAGAGGTTATGCTCATGACAAAGAAACAAGTCCATTGGTTTTAAAAGAAGCGATAGGTTGGCAGATGCCGATATTCATGTACAATCTCCCCGTGTATCTTAATTACTATGATAAATTCCCTGGTATCAAATATTTGATGGATGATACCATCAAAAACGCTGAAATGTTAAATAAAAATATAAACGAAATGTATTCCATCATTCCCAAAGAATTCGAAGTTGCCTTTGAAGAACCGACAAATCAAATTCACATCAGACACATTCAAGAAACAGATATCTCTGTAAGCATTGTTGTATCTGATATTGACCATCATCATTCTATTTATGCTTTTGACCATTTTTTCACTGCTAAAGAGAACCATTGGATATGGACAATTCCAGTACCTAAACATGTATTGACTAATATTGATAGTTCAGGGTTCTTTAGAGGATATAAAGTTCAAGTCTATACGAATGGAAGAACTACATTTTTAGAAGAACATGATGTATGGGCTTATCCAGAAAGAGAAAAAAGAGAAGCACATTATGTTAAGCCAAACATCTGGAATTTGTCTTGGATGAACTATGTAGAAATGTTTATTGACAAATATTATGATGTTTATGATTTATCAAATATCAATAACGCATTAGACATGGGAGCGAATGATGGACTATTTACGGAATACCTTTTAAGTATTGGAGTGAAAAAAGTGTATTGTTTTGAGCCTGACCCAAGATGCATTAAGTTTTTGAATAGTAATTATTATAATAAGTCTAATGTTGTTGTTGTGGATAAAGCAGTTCATTTTGAAGATGCAACTGGATTAGATTTCTTTTGTTCACAAGAAGCAAGTACCACAAGTTCTTTAACAAATCGAACAAGTCACTATGCAAGATTTAATGATAAAACATTAGTCGATGGTATTACTATAAACACCTTCAGGCAGAAATATAATTGCATGCCCGATTTCATTAAGATGGATATTGAAGGTGCTGAATATGGTGTATTAACATCTTTGGCAGACTATGAAATTGAAGATGTTCATAGGTGGTTAATTGAATTCCATGAAAACACAAATGGTGAGTTCATTCAAATTGCTCAAAGATTCCAAAGTCTTGGATTTGAAGTCAAAGTTCATAATCACACCGACCAAAATAAATTTGTCAATCCAGAAGATTGGAATTCAACTTTAACTGGAACCATGTTCGCTAAAAAAATGTTATCATGAAAATATTACAAGTAAAATTGTCTACGATGCCCATACCCCCAAATGGTTGGGGTGCGGTAGAAAAAATAATTTGGGCTTATACTCAGGAACTTATAAAATTAGGACATGAGTGCGAGTTTGCATTTATAAACGAAGTCAATTTGGACGATTATGATATCATCCATTGTCATGCTTACAATCACGCAAAAGAACTGGCTGAAAAAGGGTATAAAGTTTACTTTTCACATCATGACCATCACTCTTGGGTTTATGGAAAAGAAAGCCATAATTATCAGGTCAATTTAGAATCAATGAAAATGTCAGAATATGCATTCGTGCATGGCAAATTCTTAGTTGATTTTTTTGAAAATGTACCTAAATATCTTTCTCACGGAGTTGATACAAACTATTTCTATGTAAAGCCAAGTTTGAAAAATAATGAAACTAAATTACTTTGTGTAGGTCATAATGGACTATTAGGCACAAATGAAGTTTTCGATAGAAAAGGTTTCCGATTTGCGATTGAAAGTGCAAAACAATTAGGTTATGAAATTACTGTTGTTGGTGCAAGTCCAAACAATAGCAAATATTTCGAAGAAAACCCAGATTTGCTGGAATACGAAAAATTGAATGTGATTTACGATGCTACTGAAGATAGTTTAAGGCACCTATATCATACTCACGACATTTTAATTCATGCATCCGTGATAGAGGCAGGACATCCACCTTTAACACCATTAGAAGCCATGTCTTGCGGTTTGCCAGTCATTGGTACTGCTATGGGTAATGATGTGCCATCGGTTGTAGTAGAAAGAGATGTAGAGCAAATCGTAAATGCAATTAAAGAAGTTGAAAGTGCTTACGAAACTTATCAGTCCAGAGCCAAAAGAGTTGCAATGACTTATGATTGGTCAATTATCGTCAGAGAACAATTATTGCCAGCGTATAACAATTTGGTTCACGAAGAAAACATGGGTACAACTGCTCGCAGAATGTATAATCAAACCACAAAAAGAATTACAGAAAATTTAATTAAATTTTATTATTTAGATGGTGCAACTTGCGAAATAATTGGCAATAAAAAGGCTAATTATTTAGTTAAATTTTGGGATAATGATACGAATAAATTATTACACCAAAGTAACATCAGCAATTCAATGTGGACAAAATGCAATCATGCATATTTTGTGAATTACAAAATTGAAGTTTTTGAAAATGATGTATTGATTCGTCAAGAATTATTGAATTTGGAGAATCAAAGAGTCTACATTGCTATTGAAAGCAAAGCGCTGGGAGATACTTTGGCTTGGATTCCATATTGCGAAGAATTTAGGAAAAAACATAATTGTAAATTAATAGTTTCATGCTGGAATCGTGATATTTTTGAAATGGAATACCCAGAAATTCAATTTATTGATTCAGGTACTTCTGTCCCAGATTTAAAAGCACTCTATCGAATTGGTTGGTATTATGGTGAAGATGGAAATTCTTATAATAATATGCGACATAAGCATGACTTCAAAAAATATCCATTACAACAAACTGCGAGCGATATTTTAGGTGTGGAATTTAGCGAAATTATGCCTAAATTAGACCCAAATATTACGCCTATGAAATGGACGAAAAAATATGTTTGTATTGCTCCACATGCTTCAGCAAGTAGCAAGTACTGGCATCATCCTCAGGGCTGGAAAACATTGGTATCTTACCTAAATGAAAAAGGATACGATGTGATTAATATTTCACAAGAATCTGCGAAGGATGACTGGCATAATTCTAAATTGCCTCAGGGTTCTTTAGATGGTTGTTATAATTTGAATGAAAATTATTCTTTAAGAGATAGAATATCGCAATTAAAAGGTGCAGAATTTTATATTGGATTAGGCAGTGGCTTATCTTGGCTTGCTTGGGCATCTAAAATTCCAGTCGTGCTAATAAGCGGTTTTTCTAAAAAATATGCAGAATTTGAAGATTGTTACCGAATTTTGAATGAAAATGTTTGCCACGGATGTTTCAATGAGTTCCGACTTGATGCTGGAAACTGGAATTGGTGTCCTAAATGTGAAAATACAGATAGACAATTTGAGTGTTCTAAACACATTACACCTGACCAAGTACTACAAATCATCAAACCACTCCTTGAATAATTTACCGAAATGGCAAAAGACATCCTGATTTTACCAAATAAGAATAACTCCAATCCCCCCACGATACAATTTCGTGGGGCTTTAGGAGGTTCTATTGACATACAAGTTCAAACTGACGGCACCGTAAAATGGGTCGGTGCTTCTGGCGACTTATTAACCATAACAGATACTTTATCTGGAAACACTCTGGCAACCACTGGAGTCATTTCTGCTGGTAAAATAAAAGTTACTGGTATTACCACAAATAATTTGAACGATTATGTTGTTGTTGATACTACAACTGGGCAACTCTATTATAGAACTTTGTCTGCTGGTACAAATGGAACATCGGGAAGTTCTGGAATTAGTGGTTCATCAGGTACTTCTGGAACTTGTGGTTCATCAGGAACTTCGGGAGCAAATGGTTCATCAGGTACTTCAGGGGCAAATGGAACATCTGGCACATCTGGTGCTAATGGTACATCAGGTTCAAGTGGTATTTCTGGTACATCAGGGGTAAGCGGTACAAATGGCACATCGGGTAGTTCTGGTGTTGCTGGTTCATCAGGAACATCAGGTCAAGGCGGTTCATCAGGTACATCAGGAGTGGGTGGTTCTTCTGGTACATCGGGAGTAGGTGGTTCTTCTGGTACATCTGGAGCAAACGGAACTTCAGGTTCAAGTGGTATTTCGGGTACATCAGGAGTCAGCGGTACTGACGGAAGTTCAGGAAGTTCAGGAATTACGGGTACCTCAGGAACATCAGGAGTGGGTGGTTCATCTGGTACATCGGGAGTAGGTGGTTCATCGGGTACATCTGGAGCAAACGGAACTTCAGGTTCAAGTGGCGTTTCGGGAATTGATGGAACTTCTGGTATTTCAGGAACAGATGGAACTTCTGGTATTTCGGGTACAGATGGTACGAGTGGAATTTCAGGAACAGATGGAACATCAGGAGTGGGTGGTTCATCGGGTACATCAGGAGCGAACGGAACATCTGGTACATCAGGAGCAAACGGAACATCTGGTATTTCAGGCACAGACGGAACGAGCGGTATATCTGGCACAGACGGAACAAGTGGTATATCTGGCACGGATGGAACTTCTGGAATTTCTGGAACCGATGGAACTTCTGGCATAAGTGGTAATGATGGCACATCTGGAACAAGTGGTGTTTCAGGAACGAGCGGTATATCTGGCACAGACGGGACAAGTGGTATATCTGGCACTGATGGAACTTCAGGAATTAGTGGTACAAATGGTACATCAGGTATTTCTGGAACATCAGGTATTTCTGGAACATCAGGTACTTCAGGTGGCAGTGGAGCGGTCATTAATGATGGTTGGCAGTGGGGAACTCCAGTCATCGCCACAAAAATTTATTCAAGTAATGGATTATTAGATGCTTCAACCGTTATTTTAAACATAGCCGAAGAATCTTTAAGCCTTACGAATTATACTGGTCAATTCCAATATGTTGGTATTGGTAGCCGAATTACCACAAAAGGTGGTATAGGGGGTTCAAATGTAACTAACTGGGTTGTTACATCTGTTAACGATGCAGGTATTTACTGGGAATTCGGTGTCACATACCAATCGGGTACTATTTGGAGTCCAACGACTGGTGATACTATACTTTGTGAATTTGCAATTGTACCGAATGCAGGTACTTCTGGAACATCTGGTGTTAGTGGAACAAGCGGTATATCAGGAACATCAGGTATCAGTGGAACTGATGGAACATCAGGAACTTCGGGAATATCTGGAAGTTTTGGAACATCTGGTACATCTGGAAATGGAACATCTGGTACGGCTGGTACATCAGGAACATCGGCATCTATTGCTGGAACTTCCTATAAATATTCAATTGTAGTAGCGACTACTGGGGGTACTATTTCAGGTATTACATCAGCAACTGCCCCAAGCGGAGCAAATTTGGTTGGCGCACCTGGTTGGTCATTTACCATCAGCGGTGTCAATGTTTTAGTAACACATCCTTTGGGTAACACCATTATTGCAGGATTCAGTCAGGGTGATAATAACGGAGTTGTCTTAATCAGACCATACACTGGAACTTCTCAAGCACAATTTGCTATGCAACAAAGTGCTTCTTATACCCAAGTAGGATTTTATAGCAATACATCTGCTAACGCACAATTCAGTAGTTCGGCATCAAATGCGAACGCTTTGACAATCAATTTCTTATCAACAATCTTCTCGTAAAAAATGGCTAAATTAATTTTACCACCAAAAAATATTGTAGGAAGTATAGACTTAGGTTCTGTATCCGTTAATTCGACTTATTCAAATGCAGGTTCCGTCTGGGATGGTTATCCATTTAGTTTTAATGCGACTTTAACAATAACCCCTCAAACAAACTCAAGTGAAGACACTTTGCCAACTGCTTACGAGTGGAATGGTAATGATGTAGCCGTTGGAATGTGGTTTGGACAACCTAATGGGAATACCTATGAGATTGTTTCTATCAGTTCTCAAAACGCTACACAAGTTGTCTGTGTGATTGAAGATGTAGACTTGTATTGTTTATTGATTGACAATACTCAAGCAGGTAATAATTATCCAGAGGAAGGTCAAAATAGTTTAATATTTGAAATCAGTGAGGATGGACTTCCAGTAGTTACACCATTGGTCAACATATCAGGTTTGATTGGCGTTTCTTCTTTATGGATTAACGATTTACACGATAGATTCAGATATAGAAATTACCTAACCAATTTCTTTTCTTTAGACCCTAATTCAACTATTTATGCAAGTTTTGTTGTGGGTGATTTTGTTAAGTTATTATCCACGGGTGACTTTGCGGTAGTAACTGGAAATAGCCAAGCAGATATTGAAAGCATTATTGGTATTGTAACATCAGTAAATACTCCAACACAAGGAAATTTAAGAATTCGGCCAGCAGGAAAAGTAGTTAAAGATGTAGATTTAACTGGAATTGGTAGCGTTGGTGATGTTATATATTTAAGTTCTTCTGGTGGATTAACTGCGGTTCAACCAAGCCCACCATATTTTGCAGTTTACATAAAAATGTCAAATTTCTCTGCCGTTTTGTTACCAAGAGTAGCAACTGGTGGAGCAGGTGGTACTGGAACTTCTGGTACTTCTGGTATTTCAGGTACTGACGGAACTTCTGGCACAAGCGGTATATCTGGTTCAAGTGGAACAAGCGGTGCAGGAGTTGCTAATTATTATGGTAGTTTCAGTGATTCTACGACACAAGTAATCACTGGAGCGAATACTCCCACCGTGGTTTCTTACAATACAACTGAAATTAGTTCGGGTATAAGTATTGCAAACGGAACTCAAATCAAAGTAAATAATGCTGGTGTTTATTCTATTGGATATTCTTTTCAAATAGAAAAAACGGCAGGGGGTGGAGCCTCAGATATAGATATTTGGGCAAGAATAAATGGGGTTGATGAACCAAGAACTAATTCAAGAACACAACTTCAATCAAATAGTAGTCTTATATTACCTTTCGTAAGTTATGTATTTGACTTGAATGCAAACGATTATGTAGAATTTGTTTTTTCTTCTGCAAATGCTTCAGTCCAAATAACGGCTTTACCTCTACAAACAACACCTTATGTAAGACCAGCATCTCCATCCGCAATTATTGTTGCATACGAAGTAGGTGTAGCCGTGGATGGCGGTAGTTCTGGGGTTAGTGGAACAT
>Ga0214919_10007233_pt1 | contig 15025 bp, 14 predicted proteins | sample LL1503_MetaG_FD_177994 | JGI IMG/M metagenome (GOLD analysis project Ga0214919, IMG submission 177994) | Freshwater microbial communities from Lake Lanier, Atlanta, Georgia, United States - LL-1503 | ecosystem: Environmental > Aquatic > Freshwater > Lake | place: USA: Georgia | collected... | reverse complement strand
TACGTGCTACGGGTGCGCCACCGAGAGGCGTTGATGGCCAGCCTCAAGGACTCGGGCATCCACCCCGGGATTCACTATCCCGTGCCTGTCCACCGCCAAGAGGCATACCAGAGGAGAATCCGCACGGCGGCGTCCATGCAAGTGACCGATGCGTTGGCACTGGATGTGCTGTCGCTGCCGATGTATCCGGAACTTGCGCCCGGGCAGGTCGCCGAGGTGGTGCACGCTCTGGAGGCCTGCCGATGAAGGTCACGGAATGCGCGCTACCGGGCATCCTGCTAATAGAACCGGAAACCTTTGGTGATAAGAGAGGACTATTCCGAGAGACCTACGAGCGCGAACGGTACAAGGCGGCGGGGATCTCGGATGAGTTCGTGCAGGACAACCACTCGCGTTCGGGAAAAAACGTACTGCGGGGTCTTCACTTCACTAGGCGCAAGCCACAGGCCCAACTCCTTACAGTGATCTACGGTAGAATCTATGACGTTGTGGTCGACATCCGTCCCGACTCGGCCACCTTCGGCAAATGGTTTGGCGTCGAATTAACCGCCGAAGGACTCTGCCAGATCTACATGCCGCATGGCTTCGTCCACGGCTTCTGCGTCCTCTCGGACCATACCGACTTGCATTACAAGGTAAGCCAGCGCTACGACCCTAATGACGAAGGTGGCCTTAGGTGGGACGATTCTGATATCGGCATTTCTTGGCCAATCAACTCACCGTTGATTTCTGACCGTGATCGCAAATTTCCGAGTTTACACGAATTGGCAGTAGCTAGGCGGCATTGAGCCAAGGCTTGGAGCATTCTGAATGAATATCTTAATCACTGGCGCAACTGGTCAGATTGGTATGGAGCTAGTTAACAGATTGCAGGGCGCGGGCAATTTCATCATGTGCCAAAGTCGTAGCGCCAGTGTTGATACTCTGGGAGTTCGTTGGCTTAAGCATGACCTGTTCAGCGACTCATGGGATAGTTTGTCGCTTCCTCATATAGACACGATTTACCATCTTGCGGGTCAGACCAGCACCAACGTCGCCAGGAATGATCCTGTAGCCGATCTGACTTCCAATGTCTCTTGCCTGTTGAACTTGCTTGAGCATTTCAGGAAGCAGCGGGCACCGCCATTTCTTGTGTTGGTAGGGACCGTCACCCAAGTCGGACTGGCCGATCGTTTGCCGATCAACGAGGCATTGCCAGATCGGCCAGTGACCTTTTATGACATCAGCAAGTTGACTGCAGAAATGTACTTTAGGCAGTATGTCCGCGAGGGCTGGATAAGAGGCTGCGTATTGCGATTGTCGAACGTTTATGGCCATAGGAAATCCGGCCAGCAGGAGGACAGAGGGGTAATCGATAAAATTATTCGCTGGGCAATATCTGGCAAGAACCTCACGATCTATGGTGACGGCAGCTATATCAGGGACTATGTATTTATCGATGACGTGATATCCGCGCTTGTCTTGGCGAGCGAATGTGCAGAACGCACTAACGGTGGCACGTTCTGCATCGGAACCGGCCGTGGTACAAGCCTAAAGGAGGCATTTCTCAAAGTCATATGCTTGGCCGCTTCGGCGACGAGCAAGACTGTCGGCTGCGAACTCGTTCCACCACCCCATGGATTATCCCCCATCGAGTTCAGGAATGCGGTCATCGATTCCAGTGCCTTCAGGGAGGCGACAGGCTGGACGCCGCGATACGACTTTGATGCCGGCTTAATAATGGCTCAGGAGCGTATCCTTGCCGAGGTTAACTGTGCTGCCTGAGGTTCGGAGAGCGGTCGGCTTTTCGGGCGAGGATGCTACAGTTCGCATACCTACTTGATCAGAGCGTATAGACAAGAAATGACAGAATTAAATCGGATACAGTTCCAGCGGCATATGGAAGAAAATGGCTTGCTTTGCGTGTTCGAGAGCGGGCAGTTAGTGCCCTTTCCGATCCAACGGGTTTTCACGATTTCTGCCCGCAAAGGCGATTTTCGCGGCGATCACGCCCACAAGAAGTGCACACAGTTACTCGTCAGTCTCTGCGGAAAGATTCGCGTTAACTACGATAATGGATTGGAAGTGTCAGGGCATGTACTAGATGGAATGGGTTCTGGCTTACTGATTCCACCCGGCGTTTGGGCCACTCAGGAATATTTGTCGGAGGATGCAATCTTAATGGTACTGTGCGACCGTATTTACGAGGTTGACGATTACATCCGCGATTACAGCGAATTTAAAATGTTTCTGGCGACGGGAGGATCAAAATGAAGATAGTTATAACTGGGGCACTCGGCCACATTGGTTCGCGACTCATCCGCGAATTGCCGTCCTCGTTTCAGGGTCTCGAAATCGTCATGGTGGATAACCTGATGACTCAACGCTACTGCTCACTTTACCACCTACCCGAAGCAGGGCAATACCGTTTTATTGAGGCGGACGTTACACAGATGGAATTGGAACCGCTGTTGCAGTATGCTCATGCGGTTGTTCACCTTTCAGCTATTACCGATGCAGCCGGAAGCTTCGACCGGGCCGAGGAATTGGAGCAGAATAACTTCAATGCCACAAAACGGGTTGCAGAGGCTTGCGCCGCTGCAGGAGTACGGTTGATCACATTGTCTTCGACCAGCGTATATGGGACTCAGGCATGTGTGGTTGACGAAGACTGCTCGGAAGACGAGTTGCAACCACAAAGCCCATATGCGACTACGAAGTTGAAGGAAGAGAGGTTGGTGCTGCAACTAGTGGCGGAGAAGGGTCTGAAGGCCTGCATCGTCAGGTTCGGCACCATATTCGGTGTTTCTCCGGGCATGCGCTTTCACACTGCTGTCAACAAGTTCTGCTGGCAGGCGGCCATGAAGCAACCGATAACCGTATGGAGTACAGCCTTTGACCAAAAGCGCCCCTACCTTGACCTCGGCGACGCCTGCAAGGCCATAGCGCACATCATACGCACCGACCTGTTTGATGGGCGGGTGTATAACGTTCTGACCCTCAACGCGACCGTGCGAGAGGTGGTAGATGCTATTCGCACTGTCGTCCCGGCGTTGGAGGTGAACTTCGTTAATAACCAGATCATGAACCAGCTGAGTTACGAGGTAAGCTGCGCTAGGTTTTCTGCTACAAATTTCAGGGCAAAGGCCTCACTCCTCGATGCAATAAGGGAAGAGATTGGATGGATAAATGTCAATAAGTGAGGCCATGTCGATTTCCTTTCAGTACCTGCCGCCCGTCGGCGAAGCCTATGAATCGGACAAGCCGATCCTCAGCGTGATCATTGACTGCTACTACAAGCTCGACCTAGTCAGACAGTCGATTCAATCCGTTCTCGATCAGGATTATCCCAATGTGGAGTTGATCCTTGTTGATAACGGAGCCCACTTGGATGTGCGGCAACATCTAGCTGATATCCATGCGAATTCGAAGAATACGGCGTTGATAAGATTTGACGATAACCAATTCGCTTGGGATGACGTCGAAAGGGCGGTGGCCATTTGCTGGAACTCGGCGCTGATTCATGCCATGGGAGAATTTGTGTGCCACCTTTCGTATGACGACATGCTTTCACCATCATACGCTTCACGGATGGTTCGCCTGTTCATGGAAAATCCGGACTGCGTCACTGCTGCACCAATGCCGTATTCGATCAATGCTGACGGCGAAATCAGTAGTGACGGCTACCTTATCGATCGGAACAGGCGTGGCCGCTACACGGATGGCTGCAGCTTGGCATTCGACATGATAACGGGAAGTCCTCAAAAGTTGCTGGCGGCACCGGGAGAGATATTTGTAATCAAGCGGGACCTGCTCCTGAAATATGGTGGATATGATCGCATAATAGACTTATCTCAAGTCTTGAAGTACGTAATCCTCGGCGTGAGCGGATTCGATCCTGAAGCTGCTCTTTACTGGCGGCACCACGAAGGGCAACTCAACAAGCAGGCCAAGAAAAAGGGGGCTATCTGGTATTCAAGCAGTGAAAAGGCCTGGGTCGATACTGGTATTGTGGATCTGTGGAGACAGCGATTTGATGAAGTCAAAGTGAAGGCGCTGCTTAAATACAAGAGCAGAATGCTCGTAGCGGTCCCCCTTAGGGTTCTAGCCGAAAATACGCGTCAGGGTAATGCTCACGGCGTCATTGCAGCGTTGTTGAATACTGCGAAGGAGTGTCCGACGCTTCTGCCGCGGGGGATATATGTGGTCGCACGGGAGCTGTTGTCGATGCTTTTTGGCAGTACCTATCGATGGCTGCGGAGTCGCACATGACTTGCCGCATGAATCTGGTGGCATTTCCGCTTTGAAAGCTGGCAAGCACACACGCTTGTTGCTAGCACTGGCTCGCAAGCTCGCCGCCAACAATCTGATGGCCCTGACGTTGTTCTCGGTGACACTGGTCAGCGACGGACTGCTGATTGCCTTTGTCGCGTCGACTATAGCACCCATCGCCGATTATTTCCTTGATCCCAGCTTCGCGCGCGCAAGCGCAATCACTGCCAGATACATCGAGTACCTTAGGTGGGTTAATCTCGATCCGGGTCTGGGCATGTTCCTGTCGGTTTTTGTGCTAGCTAATCTTGTGAAAGCCTGTTCCGCTGCCCTGCTACATTATTTCAATCGCCGTCTTGCTTATCTGGTCGTCCATGACCTGTCTAGAGACGGCTTGGGGGCTTTCCTATCAAGCAGTCTACAGTTTTTTCTCTCCCATCCCCTGGGCACTCTGCAGAACACGCTGCAGCGGGAATCGGAGAGGCTCGGCGACGGCATCGTGTCGGCACTTACGATGGCGGCCACCCTTATGCAGCTATTACTCCTGGCCTATGTTGCTTGGAATCTGTCACACAATATGATCTTGGTCTGCTCCCTTCTTGTGTTGATCTTCGTTCTGATCACCAAAGGGTTGAACACTCGCATCGTCCATTTTGCATCACTCACCACGTCCACCAGCAACGATGTTACACAGTCGCTTCTCGAAACACTAATTGGTGCAAAGATCGTCCTGGCATCGGGTCGTGGGCCGGCGATGCTGACCAGGTACTCCGAAAACTACACCAGACATGCGCGCGTCGCTATAATTTCGCAAACGCTGCAAAACGGTGTCCCCGCTTTCTACCAGGCGTTCGGATTCTTCGCCGTATCCTTTGCTTTGTTTGTCTCGATCAAAAATGGTGAAAATGTTCCCACCCTGATTGCCGCCCTGTGGACGCTTATGCGGATGGTGCCCTTGTTTTCACAGTTCCAGGGAAACATCACTAACATTGCCAACGTCTTTCCCAGTTTCGAGCAGTACGACAGCATGACAACGGCAGCCGCCAAGGCGTCAATAAAAGAGGGAACCAAATTGTTTTCCCAATTCCGCGAAGGCATCAGACTGGAAAATGTTTGCTTCGAATATCCGCAGCGAGAGCGTGCGCTGTCCAGTCTTAGCTTGTTCATCCCGAAAGGCAGTTTCGCGGCGTTCGTCGGGGAATCCGGATCAGGGAAGACGACCACTGCCGACATCTTGCTTAGGCTACTTGCGCCGCAATCCGGGGTAGTTAGCGTGGACTCGACCCCATTGCATGACTTTGAGGCCTCATCTTTATTGGACCGCATCGGCTACGTTCCGCAAGAATCTTTCTTGTTCAATGCTAGCATTCGGGAAAACCTGCTATGGGCTGTTCCAGAGGCGTCTGATGAAGCAATCTGGGGCGCTTTGCGAATGTCCAATATCGAGCCGTTTGTCGCCGGGTTGCCGAAGCAACTGGATACACTGGTAGGTGATCGCGGAGTTGCACTCTCCGGTGGCCAGCGGCAACGCGTCGCGCTGGCCCGTGCGCTGCTGAAAAAGCCCGATATCTTGATTTTGGACGAGGCTACGAGTGCGCTCGATTCCGATTCCGAGCGACTGATCATGCAATCCATCGAGGCTATTTCGCCTTATACTACAATAGTAGTAGTAGCACATCGTCTCTCGACAGTGGCCCGCGCAGATCTGGTTTGCGTTTTCAGCAATGGACGGGTTGTGGAGTCTGGATCGTACGCGCAACTGAGCGGCCAGCCAGGCAGTCGGCTTGCCTGCCTTATTGCTGCTCAGCAACTTGGATAATTCCGTGTTATGACAATACTTGTGACCGGTGCCGACGGTTTCATCGGCTCGCATCTGACGGAGCGCTTGATTCGCCAAGGCCATAAAGTCCGTGCTTTTGTGCTCTACAACTCCTTCAACTCTTTGGGTTGGCTAGACCATTGCGCACCCGAGGTTAAAGGTCAGTTCGAGGTATTCGCTGGTGACATCCGGGATCCGCACGGTGTGAAGGAGGCTATGAAGGGGTGTGATGCTGTGCTGCATCTGGCCGCCCTCATCGCCATCCCTTACTCCTACCATTCGCCTGACACCTATGTCGATACGAACGTCAAAGGCACCCTAAATGTATTGCAGGCGGCGCGCGAGCTGGGCGTTAAGAGGTTGGTGCATACCTCCACCAGCGAGGTCTATGGCACTGCGCGTTTCGTGCCAATTACCGAAGAGCACCCCTTGCAGGGACAGTCTCCATACTCGGCCACCAAGATTGCGGCAGATCAGTTGGCTTATTCTTTCTATGCATCTTTTGGATTGCCGGTAGTGATTGTGCGGCCCTTCAACACCTATGGCCCACGCCAGTCTGCCCGTGCGGTGATCCCAACCATCATCACCCAGATCGCCAATGGCCGGCGCCAGATTAAACTGGGTGCGGTATCGCCCACGCGCGACTTTAACTACGTGACCGATACTGTGGCTGGTTTCATCGCCACCCTGGAGTCGGACCGAGGAATAGGAGAGGTCATTAATCTAGGCAGCAACTTCGAGATTTCCATCGGCGACACTGCGCATGCCATCGCCGATGCTATGGGCACTTCGATCGAGATCATCACAGACGAACAACGTCTGCGGCCAGTAGAGAGCGAGGTCGAACGCCTTTGGGCATCAAATACGAAGGCTCGCGAATTGCTTTGCTGGGAGCCTAAATTCGGTGGTCAAGAAGGATTTATACGAGGCATTAAAGAAACATGTAACTGGTTTCTCAGCACATCTCACCTTCAAACTTACAAAGCTGATAGATACAACATCTAAGTTAGTTGTCTCGCAGCCTTTACAGATCATCAAAAGGGAATCATGCAACATATTAATTTTGGCGGGCGATTTATCGGGCCACAGCATGCACCACTTGTGATTGCGGAGATCGGTATAAACCATGAAGGCAGCCTGAAAACTGCGTTTGAAATGGTGGACGCCGCGGCAAGAGCTGGTGTCGAGGTTGTTAAACACCAGACACACGTAGTTGAAGACGAGATGAGCCAGGCCGCTAAAAGCGTAATTCCGGGTAACGCAGTTGAGTCAATTTACGAAATCATGGAGCGTTGTGCCCTGTCTGAAAACGACGAGTGTGAACTCAAGGCATATGTTGAATCCAAGAACATGATGTTCCTGAGCACGCCGTTTTCGCGTGCAGCGGCTGACAGGCTTGAGCGTATGGAGGTAAAGGCCTACAAAATCGGCTCAGGCGAGTGTAATAACTACCCACTGCTCAAGTATGTTGCATCTTTCGGCAAACCCATTCTATTGAGTACTGGAATGAATACGATCGGGAGCGTTGCCAAGGCGGTCGGAATTTTCGAGACGGCAAAGATTCCTTATGTTTTGTTGCACACGACGAACTTATATCCAACGCCGCCACACTTAGTGCGACTGGGTGCGATGGTGCAACTTGCCAAGGCTTTCCCAAACGCCCTCATAGGGTTGTCTGACCACACAACTAACAATCTTGCGTGTTTCGGCGCTGTGGCCCTTGGCGCTTGCGTATTGGAGCGGCACTTCACTGATCGTATGGATAGGCATGGGCCGGACATTGTTTGTTCAATGGACGTTGACGCATGCCGCGAATTAATTGACGGTAGCCGAATTTTGCATAGTGAGTTAGGTGGTAGCAAGCACCCGACCGTTGAAGAGCAGGTGACGATGGACTTTGCATTTTCCACCGTAGTTACGGTCGCTCAGGTTCGTGCCGGCGATTTTTTTACTAAGGACAACATCTGGGTTAAACGCCCAGGGATCGGGGAGTTACTCGCGGAGCGCTACGAAGATGTGCTAGGTAAGCGGGCTAAGCATGACATCGATAACGACACCCACGTATCGGTGGCCGATGTAGACTGGCATACCTGACATGACAGACATCGTCATAACAGGTGCAAGCGGTTTCCTCGGACGTGCCGTGAGAGCGCGCCTTGCAACTTTGCGTTTACCTTATGTGGCCGTGTCGCGTCGCAATGGGGCCGATTTGCACCGCGTCGTAGACTACAAAGACACCCCATACGGTGATGTGTTGATACACCTTGCCGAAGAACCAAACCGAGCTATGGTCAATGCGCTCGGTGAAGCATATCTTGATCACGCAACTGCAGTGATGCTTACCTTGGTGAAGCGCGCCGGCACCGTGATCTACGCCTCATCGGGGGTGGTCTATGGTGAAGAAGGCAACACGCCATTTAGCCCTTACTCGGCAGTCGTGCCAACCGATCTTTATGGACGTAGCAAATTACAAAACGAGGCGATTGTTCTGGCTGCTGGTGGAACGGTGATTCGACTTTCGAATTTGTTTGGTATAGGCATGTCACCAAGTAACGTTATAAGTGATATTGATCGGCAGTTACCAAATACGGGCACATTGAAGATCCGCGATGACACCCCTGTGCGTGATTTCTTGAGCGTAAGTGCGGCCGCTGATGCAATTGTATTGCTGTCACAAATGGTGTGTCCGGGCATCCTAAATCTTGGTTCTGGGGTCGGGTTGTCGATTCGTACGCTTGCATTACTGGCGCTAAGTAGCGTTGGACAGAAGGGCCGACAGATCGTTGTTACGCATCCTACTGCGCGCCGCTCAGTGAACATTCTAGACATTGAAGAGACGCAGCGGCGCCTTCGATGGTCGCCAGGAATCTCACCCTTGATCACCCTTGGAAACTTCTTTAGTAGGACGAACCTTGATAACTGAAAAGCGCAAAGTGGCTGTATTCACTGGTAATCGTGCCGAGTATGGGTTGCAATATCCGATTCTTAAAGCAATCAACGAGCATCCCGGGCTTGAGTATCAATTGATTGTCTCTGGCGCGCACCTAGATGAGAACTTCGGTCGTACCCTTGACGAGATTCGAAACGATTGTTTTCGTATCGATGCTGAGGTCAAGATAGAGATGACCGGTGATTCGCGAATTGCGACGGCACAAGCTATTGGTTCGGGGGTGCTGGCAATCAGTGCAGCGCTAGAGAGACTCCGACCCGACATTGTTGTGGTATACGCCGATCGTTTCGAAGGCTTTGCCGCTGTTATTGCAGCCAGCCAGATGAATATTCCGACAGCGCACGTTGAAGGCGGTGATTTGACTGAAGGCGGAGCGTTGGATGATTCAGTTCGTCATGCAATGACCAAATTAGCACACCTGCATTTCACTACCAACTCGCAGGCGACTAATCGAATACTTTCAATGGGGGAAGAGGCTTGGCGTGTGCACACCGTCGGCTTCCCTGCGATTGATCTCATATCTCAAGGGTCCTTTGCTTCTGCGAAAGAGTGCCAAGAGCGACTTCGGCTAGACCTTAACAAACCGGTAGTACTTTTCACGCAGCATTCCGTAACCACCGAGTTCGAGGCCGCCGCCGCTCAGGTGCAACCCTCGCTGCTTGCAATGCAACATCTAACCACTCAGGGCGTTCAGGTTGTACTCACTTACCCAAACAACGACGCTGGTGGGCGCACCATCATTGCCGCGTTGAATAAGTTGGATAAGGGGGGCTACGGCGGGATTCAGGTGCATCGTTCGCTAGGCAGGCACCTGTACCATGGTGTGCTTGCACTCGCACTTGACCCAACTGCTCGTGTGGCTTGTGTCGGTAATTCATCATCTGGAATTAAGGAGACGCCGGCATTTGGTTGCCCGACAGTTAATATAGGGACACGCCAAGCTGGCCGAATGAGGGGAGATAACGTTATTGATGTTGGTTATGAAGCCACTGAAATAATTGCTGCGGTCAACCTCTGTTTGCACGACAAGACGTTTCGTGAGTTATCACGCAAAACTAACAACCCGTATTATATGGGTAATGCTGGTAAGAATATTAGCAAAGTCCTAGCGAGCGTACCGTTGAACCAGACGCTCATACGAAAGCAAATGACCCTAAAGGGCGAGGCCAATGACGGCTGGTATCGATAATTTTCCATTTAACTATAAAGATTTAACGGCTAATGTGTTTCAATTTAACGGATTACTTCTCAAGGGGGCAAAAGTGAGTTCCACTGAGGCTGTATGGCGCAAAGCCATTTTGCCTATGAACGCCACGATTCAACAGGCCATCTGCAACCTAGATCAAGTTGCGATCAAGATCGTGCTAGTGGTTAATACTTCTGGCGAGCTCGAAGGCACTATATCTGACGGTGACATTCGACGGGGCTTGCTTAAAGGGCTGGACCTCACTAGCCCAATTACAAACGTCATTCATCGCAATCCATTGGTCGTACCACTTGAGATGGGGTGTGAGTTGGTAAAGCAGTTGATGGTGGCGAACAAGATCCAACAGATTCCCGCTGTCGACGAGTGCAACCATGTTGTCGGCCTGCATCTATGGGACGAAATAACTACCACACCTGTGCGATCCAACCTGATGGTGATCATGGCCGGAGGCATGGGCACGCGACTGCGTCCTCACACTGAAAACTGCCCCAAACCCTTGTTGCCCGTGGCAGGCAAGCCAATGCTGGAACACATAATTCAGCATGCCAAATTAGAGGGATTCAGCCACTTTGTGCTGGCTATTCACTATCTGGGCCAGATGATTGAAGATCATTTTGGCAATGGCGACCGGTTCGGTGTTCAAATCGATTACCTGCGCGAGCAATCTCCTTTAGGTACCGCCGGTGCGCTGGGCTTGCTTAGTCCGAGACCAGAGGCTGCTTTTGTGGTGACCAATGGTGACGTGATCACCGACATTCGCTATGGGGAACTGCTCGACTTTCACATCCGTCATGACGCTGCTGCCACCATGGCGGTCCGCGTGCACGAATGGCAACACCCCTTTGGCGTGGTGCAGACCAAGGGTGTCGACATCGTCGGCTTCGAAGAGAAACCCGTGGCCCGCAGTCACATCAATGCTGGCGTTTATGTGATTTCCCCGGATGCGCTGAGTTTCTTGAGTACTGATGTCCACTGCGATATGCCAACCTTGTTTGAACGTTTGCAGGCGAAAGCTAAGCGCACGGTGGCATACCCAATGCATGAACCCTGGCTGGATATTGGCAGGCCGGATGATCTTGCTGTGGCAAGCGTAAACTTGGCCAAGGTTAAAGAGTGAGAATCCTTGCTCTAATTCCAGCGCGCGGCGGGTCAAAGCGTTTGCCCATGAAGAATATTCGCATACTAGGGGGGAAGCCTCTGATTGTTTGGTCTATAGATGTGGTTAAAGATATTTCAGAAATTTGCGACATTCTGGTTTCCACAGACGATCCTGCAATTGCCGAAGTCTGCAAAGTGGCAGGCGCATATGTTCCTTGGCTACGCCCCGCAGAACTGGCAACTGATACTGCAAGTTCAGTTGATGTGGCCCTACATGCGCTTAATTGGTATGAAGCCGAGAAAGGCACCGTTGATGGGCTTCTGCTGTTGCAGCCGACATCTCCGTTTCGAACCAAAGACACCCTGCGAAAGGGCATTGAACTGTTTAGAACTCATCAACATCGCCCTACAGTCGGGGTCGCCGCTGCCGCGTCCCATCCTATGCGGTGCTTTCGACTGCATGGGGATACGATGCAGCCATTCGGTGGTGGCGGGCTGAACTTGCGTTCGCAGGATCTTCCTCCTGCCTACACCGTCAATGGCTCGTTCTATATGATCTCTCCTTGGGATTTGCATCGGCTGAAGGCTTTCTACAATGACGTTACGGTGCCGTTGGTGATTGATGCACAGGAAGAAAGCATCGATATCGATACGGAGTGGGACTGGAAAATGGCTGAAGTAGCGTTGAAATTGAAATAATTCCATCAACCATTACAAATTTCCCCTTCAACGTATTTAATTCCAAATGATTACAGGACAACAGGCTGAAATATGAATAACTACCGTGAAATAAAGAAGTGTCGAATCAGTGGAAGTACGAATCTTGTTACCGTGCTCGATTTGGGCATTCAGTCACTCACCGGTGTCTTTCCCCGGTCCGTCAATTATCCGGTCACGTCCGGCCCCCTGCAACTGGCTTGGTGTCCGGAAAGTGGTTTGCTGCAGCTCCGGCATTCATACGACATGGGGGAAATGTACGGCGACAATTACGGCTACCGCTCCAGCCTTAATCTGAGCATGGTGACCCACCTCAAGAACAAGGTCGCGCGCCTGGTGCAGATGGTGGCCATCACGGATGGGGATCTGGTGCTGGATATAGGCAGCAACGACTCGACACTGCTACAGTCCTACCCCTCTGGCCTGAAGCGGGTCGGCATTGACCCGACTGGTGTTAAGTTTCAACACTTCTATACCAGTGGCGTCGAACTGATTCCGGAATTCTTTTCCTCAAGCGCGTTCCTGTCAAAGTACCCTGAGCAGCGGCCGAAGATAGTCACTTCGATCGCCATGTTCTACGATCTCGAGGAACCCATCCGCTTTGTCAGCGAGATCGCAGAAATCCTCGCGGACGACGGCATCTGGCACTTTGAACAGAGCTACATGCCTAGCATGTTGGAAAGCAATGCCTTCGATACCGTTTGCCACGAGCACCTCGAGTATTATTCCCTCGACGTGGTTAGGAAGCTGCTCGAGAGTTGTGGTTTGAGGATCCTCGACGTCGAGATTAATGACGTCAACGGCGGTAGCTTTGCCGTGACTGCCGCTAAGCGCAACAGCAGTTTCAAGGGTAACGATGCTCAGGTTCAGCGGATCTTGGCCCGAGAGGCCGAGTTGAAGTTGCATAGCCTCGAGCCGTTTCATCGATTCAGGCAGCGTGTTTTTGATTTCCGCGATGCCTTGGTTGGTCTGGTGCGGCGTTTGAATGCAGAAGGAAAGACGGTATTTGGTTACGGGGCATCGACCAAAGGCAACGTCTTGCTTCAGTTCTGCGGTTTCACGGCGAACGACATCAAGTGCATTGTCGAAGTGAATCCGGACAAATTCGGCTGCTTTACGCCGGGTACAGGCATTCCCATTATTTCTGAGGTTGAAGGCCGGGAACTCAAGCCGGACTACTACCTGGTCCTGCCCTGGCATTTCCGGAAGTCCATCGTTATGCGCGAGCGAGCGTTCCTCAGTGAGGGCGGCAAGATGATCTTTCCCCTGCCAGTGCTGGAAATCGTTTGACACCTTCTGAAAGACGCAGCATGCGGATTCTTATCGTCGGACACACCGGACAGGACGGGACGCTTCTGCTTGATAGTCTCGAGAGCCGGGGTGACGAGGTCTTAGGGGTCAGCCGCACGACCACACATCCTAGCCCCATCAGCGGGTGCCCGCCGGCATGGCATGCCGGCGATCCGGATTCGGTGAGGGACTTTATCGTCGCACTGCGGCCGGAAGAGATCTACTACTCGCCGCCTATCACACCTCGTCTGAGGTATGTGTTGAGGTGTCAACGTTCGAGGATTATGCATTGAGCCATGAAACGCATGTGCTTGGCTTGCTGAATGACCTTTCAACAGTGGCGGAGCATCTTCCTGAATGTCGGATTTTCTATGCCTCGTCGTCATCAGTCTTTGAATGCGAGAGAGGTGAAACGCAGAATAAGCTCATCGAAATCATTCCTAGCGAATTCGATGGAATGACCAAGCTCCAAGGCATCTGGTTATGTCGGGAATTTCGCAAAAGTAAAAATGTATTTGTCTCAGTTGGAATTCTTTACAACTACGAGTCTCCTTATCGAGCGACGCGTTTCTTATCGCAAAAGATTGTCAGTACAGCGGCCCGTATCGTGGCAGGTTCTCCTGAGAAACTGCGTCTAGGCGATATTTCGGCTAGGGTGGATTGGGGGTATGCAGGTGACTATGTGGTTGCGTTCCAGAAAATTCTGGCGCTCTCGGAAGGCGATGAATTCATAATTGCGACGAGTGAGGCTCATTCGTTGCAGGAATTCGCTGAACTGACCTTCAATCTACTTGGATTGGATTGGCGCGATTACACTGAGTTGAATCCGGGTGTCCTGACTCGACGCCTGAGTGTGCGTATCGGAGACGCCAGCAAACTCCGGGCTGCGTCCGGCTGTCAGCCAACTCTCAATTTTCCGGGCTTAATAAACCTTTTGGTCGCAGCAGAGCAGGCGCGTGCCGTGTCGCCCCTGTATCCAGACCAATAGCTATGAATATGGAAAAGAATCGCAAAGTTTTCATCCTTTTTCCCGATACTTGGCTATCCTATTCGCCTTCGATCATCAATCTGGCCAAGGTCATGATCGATAGCGGTTTGCAAGTAACTTTGGTCTCATTCCATGACGGCTCTTACCACAAGACAGAAGAAATAGAAGTTTCTTACGTCGTGCCCAGCCGGACGATGCGAAAGTTCGTTGGGGTACTCAGATTGTTTTCTGTCTATCGCTTTTTTGCGATGTCGTATAGAGTTTTCCAGTTACGGAATGAGGGGTTCGATCTGGTAATAGGTGTCGATTCCCTCGGATACCTTATCACCCGTCTGTTCTTCAGTCGACCGATCTATTTCTCGCTGCACATCCGCCGCACCATAAGCGCATTACTCTGCAAGAAGCTGAAAATTGACCGGATGATTATCCAGACGCCGGAAAGGCTGAAACTGAACTTCAGAGATTGTGCCTACAAACCTAATGATGTCTGGTATATCCAGAACAGCCCCATCTTTGACAGGAACAGGCAGCCGAGGGTTCGGTGCGAGTCGAGCCGATTCAGAGTCGTCTATTTCGGGAATATCTCCAAGAACCATTATGGGATAGAGAACTGCATAGAACTGATGGACCATGTTCCGGACGACGTTACGCTCACCTTGAAGGGGCCTGTAACACCGGAGTACCAGAGTGAACTGGAAGCCATTT
>Ga0214919_10007232_pt1 | contig 15026 bp, 21 predicted proteins | sample LL1503_MetaG_FD_177994 | JGI IMG/M metagenome (GOLD analysis project Ga0214919, IMG submission 177994) | Freshwater microbial communities from Lake Lanier, Atlanta, Georgia, United States - LL-1503 | ecosystem: Environmental > Aquatic > Freshwater > Lake | place: USA: Georgia | collected... | reverse complement strand
ATCTTTGCAAACAAGCCCACGATCATCAGCGTTTAGCCTCTAATGTGTTATTGGCATCGGCCTGATGCTTGCTTATCGTCGGGATACCGCATCGCATACCGGGCCGATGCCACCACAAACTAGACAGGATATGACACACTAAGAGCATGGCACTTTTCTCTAAATCTAAAGCGGCGATCTCACCACCGCCAACTAAAGCCGCTGCCGCTGGCTCAAGTTACAACAGCAATCAAGGCGCTGCAATGGTGGGCCAGTATTACACCTACACAGAGGGTGTGCTCTTTAGTCAAGCAATGAGCGTGCCAACAATTGCGCGCGCACAACAATTGATTGCATCAGTGATCGCATCAATGAAATTAAAAATGTACACAGAAATGTGGAACGGCGAGGAAATGGAACAAGTGCCGCTTGCGCCTCGATCATGGTTACGCCGCATTGACAAATCAAACACAAACAACCATATTTTGTCTTGGACAGTTTCAGATTTAATGATGTTTGGTCGAGCGTTTTGGTACATCACAGAACGCACCGCTGATGGCTACCCTGCATCGTTCACACGTTTACCAGCCGCAATGTGCACCACACGCGATCAGGCTGGTAGTCCGGCAGGCGTTTGGTTTGCACCATCAAAAGAGGTGTACTTTAACGGCGGCGAAATCAACCCTAAAGATTTAGTGCAATTCTTAAACGGTCAGCCGGGCATTGTGTACTCATCACAAAAGGCTATTGCTACATCTATCAAACTTGAGGATGCGCGCTTTCGCAATGCGTCTAGCGCAATACCGGCTGGCGTGTTACAGGTGCAGGCTGGATCAGAGCCGCTTTCATCTACTGAACTTGCAGACTTGGCAGCCTCGTTTAACGCAGCGCGCGCCACTAATCAAACGGCAGCGCTATCACCTGAGGTGCATTACATTGAGACAGCCACATCACCAGACAAAATGCTCTTAGTTGACTCAGCAGAGTTTCAGGCTATGGAGATGTCGCGCGTTTGTGGCGTACCTGCCTACTTGCTAAACATCTCAGTTGGCTCATACGCCTACACCAACAGCACAGAGGCTCGACAAGACCTATGGACATTTGGCTGTAAACAGATTGCAGAGTGCATCACACAAACACTGTCAGCAAACAACGTGCTACCAAACAACACTTGTGTTGAGTTTGACATTGACGATTTTATTGACGGCGATCTAATGGAAAAAGCCGATCTAATGGAAATGCCACAACCACCACGCAACAATGGAGTACCGTACTCATCATGATCAAGTTCACCGCAGAGGCAGTAACCATTGACGCAGCCGGGCCAGACGGCATGGCACGCCGCACAATCTCAGGCATTGCCGTACCATACGGCGTAGATGCAACCGTCTCAGACGGCACAACGGTCAGGGTACTTGAGGGCGCGCTGCCAGTTGACGGCAAAGCACCTCGACTATTCATGAACCATGACTCAACTAGCGCAATCGGCTTAGTGGTATCTAGAGAAAGCACAAGTGCAGGGATGCTCTTTACAGCCAAGATCAGCGACACAGTGCAGGGTACTGAGGCGCTTACTTTAATGAAAGACGGCGTTTTAGATAGCGTCAGCATTGGCATCACGCCCACATCTTTTAGTTATGACGAGGCTGGTGTTATGGAGATCAGCGCTGCGACATGGACAGAGTTAAGCGTTGTGGCCGTGCCAGCATTTGCAGGTGCACAGATCACAGAGATCGCGGCGAGTATCCCACAAGATGAGCCAGAAATAAGTATTATAGAAACAGAACCTACACAGGAGACAGAAACCATGAGCGAAACAACACCAGTCGAGGCAGTAGAGGCAACCATCCCAACTGCACCAATTTTTGCATCAGCAAAGCGCGAGCCACGTTTGCCATCAGTTGGCGAGTGGGTTTCAGCAATGCACAAAGGCGGCGAGATTGCAGCATCAGCACAACGAGTGTTTGCCGATTACCGCGCATACCACAAGTCACCACTTGAGGCAGCCGCTGGAGACAACGTACTTTCCAATGACGCCGGCATAGTCCCTGTTCCAATTCTCGGGCCTGTCTTTGCGGATATTAACTACATTGCTCCAGTGCTCAGTGCACTCGGGACAAGGGCGATGCCAAACGCAGGTGCAGGTGCAACTTTTATCCGACCAACTTGGACAACCCATCCAACCGCTGCACAGCAATCAACTGAACTCACCGCAGTATCAGCAACAACCGCAGTGATCGCATCTAACACAGTTACAAAAGTAACTTTTGCTGGACAAGCAACACTGTCTTACCAAGTCATTGACTTTACCGATCCTGCCGCAATGCAAATTATTGTGCAAGATCTTGCAGGTCAGTACCTTGTAGCGATTGACAACTACGCAGCAGACAACTTGCTCACCGCAGCAACATCGGCTGGTGTGTGGGATCTCTCAGTAACCGACTTGATGAAATCAATCTACGATGCAGCAGTAGTTTCATCGCAGGCCACAAATATGTTGCCTACACACATCTTTGTTGATCCAGCAACGTGGGCATTGATGGGTCAACTTGTTGACACCACAGGCCGCCCAATCTTTCCAGCAATCGGCGCACCGGGTCTCAACGGTCAGAACTCGCTCGGCGCTGGCTCGGCTGCATCATGGTCAGGCATGAACCCACTCGGCTTGGAGATTGTTGTTGATAACAACTTTGCTGCCAAGACAATGGTCATCATGAACAAGAACGCATTTGAGGTATATCGCCAAGATCGTGGGATGCTCTCAGTTGAGTTGCCATCAACACTTGGCCGCCAGATGAGCGTGTTCGGTTACGCGGCAACCTTTAAGGCCAACGCAAACATGATCCAAAAGATCACACAGGCTTAGTCGAGAGGCGGCCTTACCGCCATGAGTAATTACACAGTCACCAGCAAGCAATTGCTAGACAACTATGCGGTAGTGCAAACACTTGAGCCAACAGAGATCGCTATTGGTGAGAGTGTCACTATCGCATCAGTTGCCGTACCGTTTAACGGCACATTTGTTGTGCAAGGTTTGCCACAGTATTTGTACATTGGTATTGACTCTGATGGTTTCCCTTTGTACAACACCAACGTGGCATTACCTAATCAGGTTTTGTACCGGTGCACAGGCACAGACGTTGATCGAGTAGCAACTACCACTGGCACGCTTACTTATAATCAGGTTTGCACTTGGGTATCTGCAACCGATGTTGAGGATTGGCTTGGCATTGGTACAGCAACGGCGGCTGATGCCACTTTTCTTACATTGTGTGCGGCCGCTGCATCAGCGTTTTGTTTCTTGCGTAGGCAAGAGGCTGGCTACCACGACTCGCTAACAGTGCTGCCATCCACAGCCGTAGGTCTCGGCACACGCGCTTATGGCGGTTTCTTGTACCGTCAGCGCGGCTCTGTCACAGACTTTGCATCGTTTGATGGCATGGTATCTGGTGGCTCTAACGGCCTCAGCCCGATGATTAAACAGTTGCTAGGTGTCAACCGCGCACAGGTTGCCTAATGCCTACACCAGTTGCCTACACCGATCTTTTTAACACCGCGCTAGACAACTTGGCAGCCACTCTCAGCGCAGTTACAGGCTTACAGGTAGTAACAGACCCACGCAATATCTCGCCGCCGTGTGTGTTTATTGACGCGCCATCTTTTACAGGTTTCAGCCGGGCAGTGTTCACGCTGTCATATCCGGTCAGGTTGTTGACTCTTGGGCCGGGCAACTTGGATGCTCAACGCAGCCTGATGAACTTGGCAGCAAAAGTTGTGAGCGCTCGAATAGGTGTTACCGATGGCAGGCCAACTATTGCCATCATCGGTGGCAGCGAGTTAGCAGCGTATGATCTTAATATCAATGTGCAGGCACAAAGTTAGGACATAGAACATGGCATACGTCATTGCATCACCAAGATTGGGCACAGTAGGCGATACCTATGAGCCTGCCGATGGTGTCAACATTGAGGCGCTGATTGAGGGTGGCTTTATTAAATCCACCAGCAAGAGCACAAAATCTGATAAACCTAGTAAAGACACCAACGAGGAGTAACCCACATGGCCACCAGCACTTACCTATCTAATCCAGTAGTCACGATTAACGCCGTTGATATGAGCGATCAATGCACGTCAGCAGTTTTTACTCGCATGATCGAGTCACTTGAGTCAACCGCATTTGGTCAGACCAATCGCTCATACGTTGGCGGTCTAGAAAACAGCACACTTACCGTAACGATGTACAACTCATTTGCTGCCACAGAAACTTACGCCACACTTAAGGCTCTTGTTGGCACGCAAGTAACTGTCAAGGTCAAGCCAACAAGCGCTGCCACATCAGCAACTAATCCAGAGTCAACACTTACCGCCTCATACATGGAGTCATTGCCAATTGTCAACGGTCAACTTGGCGCGCTCGATACCATTGACATCACCTTTACTGGTGGCGCATACTCAGTAGCAATCGCTTAACTAATTCTCGCCGGCAACGGCCCGACACGAAAGAGGCAAGATGCAATTAAGACTTAAAGCCACGTTTAACGATGGCACAGTAAACGAGGTTGTAACCAATCTCTCAACGGTTGTTGCATGGGAACGCAAGTACAAGCGCAAAGCGTCAGAGATGGCACAAGGTATTGGTGTCGAGGATTTGGCGTACTTGTGTTACGAGGCAACCCGTGCATCCGGTACTACCGTGCCCGGCTCTCTTGATCAATTCATCGCCACACTCTTGAGCATTGATGTCTTGGAGACACAAGACCCAAAAGCGGTCACGGCTCAGTAAGGCGCGCGCTGGCAGAGATCGTTGTTGCCACCGGTTACTGGCCGTCAGAGATTACATTTGAGGCAGATGATATGAACGCCGTAATTGAGATACTTAACAAGCAACGTGGCAGCCGCTAATGGCCGCCACACCAGTGCACGCGGTCAACATTACTGGCGTACAACAAACACTAAAAGCACTCAACTCATTTGATAACCGTTATCGCCGCCAAGTAACTAAAGACATTAAAAACGCTGGCGATCAGATCATCACTGAGGCTCGATCAATGGTCGCACATTTTGATAACTCGCTAATGAACGGTGCACCGCTATCTGGCATGGTGCGAGGCCGCGAGAAAAATTGGAAAACGAGCGCAGTGCAGGCAGGGTTTAAGGTCAAGGTTGGTGTTCGCGCAAGCAAAGAGCGCTACGTCAACTACCAGCGCGGTGGCATCCCTAGTGGGCCTAAAGGTCGAGGCACAACAGGCACATACACAGAGCAAGTCGCTTACGGTTCTAAGCCATACCAGTTGATGGTTGTGCAACAGGCTGATGCGGCTGGTGCGATCTACGATCATGCAGGCCGTCAAACTAATAGCACGTTTGTAACCAATCTTGATACTGAGGTAGGGCCAGAGCCGCGCGCAATAGACGTTGCCATAGAACGCAACAAAGAGGCAGTCATAGACAAAGTGCGTCAAATAGTACAGACTGTAGAAAACCTAATTAGCAGAGACATCGAGGCGCAAAGTGGCAATTAACATCCCAATCATCTCAAGCCTTGACAGCAAAGGATTTGAGAAAGCCATCCTGCAAATTAAAACGCTGGAAACCACCAGCCAAAAAGCAGGATTTATTGCAGGCAAAGCATTTTTGCCAGCCGTTGCCGCAATGGGTGCACTCACAGTTGCAGCCGGGTACAGCGTTAAGGCAGCCGTTGAGGATGAGGCAGCACAAGCACAACTTGCGCGCGCACTTGTCAACGTCACAGGCGCTACCGATGCACAGATTGCCTCAGTAGAGAAACAGATCAGCGCTATGCAAATGGCAACTGGTGTTGCCGATGACGAATTAAGGCCAGCGTTTGCATCATTGCTACGAGGCACAAACAACGTGGCAATGGCAACAGACGCACTCAGTCTTGCAATGGATATCTCAGCCGGCACAGGTCAAGATTTGGCTGGCGTTTCAGATGCGCTTGCTAAAGCGTATGGCGGCAACTTTAAGGCTCTTAAACAATTATCACCAGAGATTTACGGCATGATCAAAGATGGTGCATCGCTTGATGATGTCATGGCGGCGTTGGCTGGCACTTTTGGTGGCTCGGCTGCAACGGCCGCAGGTACAGCACAAGGACAATTTAAGCGGCTCAACGTAGCGCTCGATGAGGCTAAAGAGTCAATTGGTAAAGCATTACTGCCAGCGATCACAGCAGTGTTGCCATACCTGATCACATTTGGTAATTGGGCAGCCGATCACACAGGCATCTTGTTAGGTGTTGGCACAGCCATTGCCGCAATCTCTACCGCGCTCATTGCGTTTAAGGTTGCACAAGTAGTTGCTAACACCGTCACGGTCATAACTACAGCACTTAATTGGTCGCTTGCTGCCAGCGCTGCCGCTGCCAACACTGCACTCACTCTTGGCGTAGGTGCAGCCGCTATCGCTGCCGGTCTTGTTGTGGCGGCTGGTGCGTTTCTTGTTTACAAGAACGCCACTAAGTCTGCCACTGAGGAAACAGGCAAGTTTAAGGAACAACTAGGGCCGATGCTTGGGCCAGAGTTGACTAACACTTACGACAAAGCCGTTAAGACTGGTGGCGCTGTAGATGACATGGCAGCCAAAATTAAGAAAGCATCAGACGCTCTTAAGTCATACATGGTCACAGCGCTCAAAGATGCACAAAGCGCATTAGAGGATGCACAAGGCGCGTTTAATAATTTTGCCACCAGCGTTTCAGATGGTCTTAAAGACGCGTTTAGTTTTAAGGATGCTAAAGACGCAGGCGATGAAACAGGCAAAGGTTTCTTGGATGGTTTACGCGCACAAGTTAAAGGCATCCAAACATACAGCAAAGATGTCAGCACGTTGCTCACGCTTGGCCTATCACAAGACGCATTGCAAGCGGTACTTGATGCTGGCGGTGAGTCTGGTGCAGCCATCGCAGCCGAGTTAATTAAGGGTGGCTCTACAGCAATCCTAGAAACCAACGCGCTAGTTGAGTCAAGCAAAGTCGCTGCCGCAATCATCGGCCAACAGGCTGCCAAACAGTGGTACGGCGCAGGTGTATCTAACGCGCAATCATATTTGCAAGGTGTTGAGGCGGCGTTTGATGAGGCACAAAAACGGCTTGCCAAAAAAGGTCTCAAGATTGCAGACATCAAAGGCATCTCAGCATCGTTCAGTGAGTCGCTTGCAGGCCCATCAGTAACACCAATCAACATGGCTCGACCAGAGCAAGGTGGTGGCATACCGGGCGGCGGCGTAGTCATCAACGTAAGCGGTGTGATGACCAACGCACAAACAGGGCAAGCGGTTTTAGACAGCCTGACCCAATACACGCAAGTGTACGGGCCACTTAACTTGGCAATCAGGTAATGGCTGGTGCAGCCGTCATCTCAGGTGGAGATTACCTACTAGAACTCTCCACAGGATATGACTCATCAGCGTTTTACTTGGATGACTCAACACTTAACGGCACTGCCGTCTTAGACGGCGATGGCACAGATTATGTGGATATCTCAAACCTTGTGCAAGACATAACCATTAGTCGAGGCCGTAAAAGACCGCGCGATGTGTTTGGGCCGGGACAGATGGCGGTGTCAATAAACATACCTAAAACAAACCGTAACCTAGACCCGTTTAACACCAGTAGCCCGTACTACAACACGCTCACAGAGCAACCCGGACTAGCACCACTACGAGACATCAGGTTAAGCCGTAACGGTGATCGCCTATTTACAGGCAAAATCACCACGTTTAATCAGCAATACACAATGGATGGTTTAACCCAATATGCGGTATTTGCTGCCGATGATATCTATACCCTGTCACAAGGTTTCTTGCCCGAAACGGCCACCAGCGCCCAAACCTCATCAGCGCGCATTACAGCCGTTTTAACGGCCGCAAATTACACAGGCACTACATCGCTTACAGCCTCACCTACAGCCACGCTAGGCGCTTACACGATCGCTAGTGGCACAAACGTGAACGCCTACCTAAACCGCATCCAAGAGGCAGAGCAAGGCCGCATTTTTTGCAGCCGCACCAACGTGCTTACCGCACAGGCTCGCACCGGCACAACGCTCTCAACACCTATCGCCACGTTTACCGACACAGGTGCAGGCACAGATTATGACGTGCTACAAGTTGAGTTTGACCAATCACCAGTAATTAACAATGCCAATGTGACCATTGAGGTTGGCGGCACATTACAAAACGCTAAAGATACATCATCAATTAGCCAGTATTTTACGCAAACACAAGCGATCACAGACAGCCTCTTAAGCACCAATGCACAGGCTGCCACGCTTGCCAGTTACTTACTTGTGCCATTACCGTTGCCACGTTTCACCAGCATCTCAACCAATTTTCTTACTCTGACAGACCCACAAAAAACGGCGCTAACTAAAACGGAGATTGGTGACACGGTTACAGCAGTAAAAACCTTTACATCTGGCACACCATTAGCCATTACTCAAGACCTATCGGTAGAGGGTATAGAGCACCGCATCAATGTCTCTACCGGGCATCGAGTCACGATCTACACGGCAGCCACAACCGTGCTGTCAGACCTGATTTTAGATGACATTACCTACGGAGTCATATCAAGCACAAACGCGCTCGGGTAATGTAAAGTACCGTTATGGCAAATACGCAGACCACTGTTCCGTTGTTCGTGGCAAATCAGGTGCTCACTGCATCGCAGCAAAATCTAAGTGCCGGCACTGGCGTACCGGTATTTGCTACAACAGTTACGCGTGATGCCGCATTTGGTGGTAGTAATAAAGCGTTGGCAGAGGGCCAACTTGCTTATATTGAGGCCAGCAACATTGTGCAATATTACGATGGCGCGGCTTGGGCTACTGTCGGGCCAGTTTCGACAAGTTTGTCAATATCTATTTTTAACGAAACACAGTCAAGCGGAACACAGGGCGGAACGGCTACCAGTGGCAGTTATGTGAAACGAGTGTTAAACACAACGGATACAAACAACATCTCAGGCTGCTCGCTTGCAACAAGTGTTGTAACGCTTGCAACATCAGGCACATATTATTTACAAGGCATTATTCCGTGTTGGCGTACTGATGGCGTAAAAGCACGATTGCAAAACACCACCGCAGGCACAACTATTGCATTGGGCACAGTTGGCAACTCAAACACAACAGATAACAGCCAAAACTTTGCAACCGTTCAGGGTTACATCACAACCACAGTGTCAACAACTATTGAGTTGCAGGGTCGAGTTACAACAACGGCCGCAGGTAGCGGCGCTGGTCGCGCAGTCACATTTGGAGATAATGAAATATACGCACAACTATTTATTATTAAGGTTGCATGATGGCTACACCGACAACAGCAGAAATTAACGCGCAAATAGGCAACGCAACACGCGAATTAGCACCTGGGACTACATGGCGTTACAACGAACCCGGTGACGGTTACTACTGCCTTGAGTGGATGGACAATCCAGCGTTGCAACCCACAGAGGCAGCAACAATGGCAAAAGCAACAGAGTTAGCAAGTGCGCCGCCTATTGTTGGCTAGCGTGATGCTTGCACTTATCCTGACGGCTTGCGAAACAACACGCACTAACGCACCAGTGAAAGTAAAAAACAGCGCGCTTACACGTTGCTCGACTATTACCCAATGCGAAAGGGTTAGCAATGGCTAAAGACAAAGCAGAAATTGAGCACTTACACGCACGCATGATTGTGTTTGTTGGTTGCACTATTGCGGTGACATTTGCAATCACTGTTATTGGGTTTGTTTACGGTTTGTTATTTGTTACCCAACCGTTAGAGCAATCACCAAATGATGCACAATTTATTGACTTGCTATCTACCTTGACTGTGTTTATGACTGGCACTTTGTCTGGCCTTGTTGCCGCTAATGGCCTTAAACGAAAGCCTGCTGATGGCAGTAATACCAGCCAACCCTAAAGTTGTCGGCTCACGGCCGTACACAGGCAACAGTGACGGTGCATCCGCTGGCCCACTGCCCGGCATGGATGAGTGGATACGGCAAGCCATTAAATATGGTGGCGGCGCGTTTTGGAATAACGGCTCTTGGGGAGTGCGCAATATGCGTGGCAGTGAAACATCGTTAAGTGTTCATGCCACTGGTCGAGCCGTTGACCTGTCATATCGGATGTCAGAAAAACAGCCAACAGCAAACCGTAAAGGCTCTATTGCGTTTATTAACATTGTGCTGGCTAACGCAAACGAGTTAGGTGTTGAGTGCGTGCTTGATTACTTTCCTAAAGCATTTGGGCGCGGCTGGCGTTGTGATCGTCAAGCATGGAAGTCATACAGCAAGCCAGAAATACACAATGCACCGGGCGGCGATTGGTTGCACGTAGAGGTATCACCAATGTTTGTCAACCAATCTCTAACCCTTATACAGCAAGCGTTTCAGAGAGTATTCACCGAATTGCCACAGTAATCCCCTAAGGTCGGATGACCGGCGATAAGGGGAGATGCAATATGGCTGATGCCAAAACATACGTTTACGAGGTTTACACAACTCACCTAGACACAGACCAAATGGTGCTCGTACAGATATTCCGCGACCCTGATAACGGCAAAGTATTACACGCACAAATCGCGTTTAAGAGTGCTGTCGGTGACTCTTGGCAAACGCCTTACCAATTGGAGAAAAAATGAGTTACTTAGCAATCAAAATAGGTGCATGGGCAATTACAGGTTTAGCAGCGTTTGTCTTGTTGTGGGATGCCAGCGTGCCACCAGAGCGCAAACTGCAACCGGGCGAACAGATCACAATTGTGCTCAACAGTGTTGTGCCCACACTGCCTACCATTGCACCTACCACCACATTGCCGTACAAAGGCTGCATGGAATACTTAAACGATGCAATTATTGCCGGCTGGCCAATCAGCGAGTCACCAACCATTTTGCGAGTCATCCAACGAGAGAGCGCGTGCAACCCTCTGGCGCTCAACGCTAAAGACAGCAACAACGGCAGTCGAGGCTTATTCCAAATCAATGGCGTGCATCAAACATGGCTAATCAAAGATGGTTACATCAAAAAACTTGATGATCTATATAACCCTGATGTCAACATCCGTGCCGCGTTACACCTCTGGTCTAAGGTTGGCTGGTCGGCATGGGCGCTGCCCAACCCATGACCGACACACCATATCCCGAACCCGGCATCAGCCAAGAAACGAGACAAGCAATGTATCCCGATACCTACAGCGACAAATACAACAAAGTGTTTAAGCAATTTATAGATGACATCTTTAGACCAAACCACATTGCAAAACCTGAACTGCCAGACCACTCAATATTGCTTGATGAATTGGTAATAATGTATGACGCACACATGACTATTGGCGGTGAGCAAAACAGATTTAACGCATCAGTATTAAAGGCGGCCATAAATGTTATACGCGCCTTGTAAAGCGTGCGGTTTAACAATGCACGGCACTCGATATCGGCACAACCCAGAAAAAGTGATGTGGTTACATCCCGGCTTAAAAGCGTGTGCTAAAGTCAAACCAATAAACCCGACTAAGGAGACCCGACATGAAAACAAGTGACCATCCATCACTGCCCTACAACGGCAAAAGCGGCCACGTTGCAGCATCTAAAACATCTACAGCGCGCGCAGTATTTGAGGACTCATCAGGCGTAACAAGTAAACGCCAACTAGCAATACTTGATGCACTTGATGCAGCCGCATACGGTAAAACATGGAAAGAATTAAGCGCAGATCTTAACGTGCATCATGGCTCGATCTCCGGCGCGTTGTCAGTACTACACAAATGTGGCAGAGTGTTTGCATTAAAACAGACACGCGACAACAGTCAGATTTATCATCACAACAACCGGCGCTTTGAGTTTAACGATGACGAGCGCCTAGATTTTCCAGTTAGGACAGCACACGCACAAGCCTCAGACGCACTACAGGCACTCTTGCTGGCCGTAGATCAGTTGCTTGAGTGCCAGACCATGCAAACAGTTGCAGCGGTACGTCACGCAAACGAGATGTATAAGGCGGTGAAACATGGGATTTGATCTCAGCCTTTACGAGACGGTTGCACAACGCTTAGTGCGCTGGTGGGAAACATACCCAAACGGCCGCATTATTACCTCAATACATCACTATGACGGCTCAACGATCATCATGCGAGCCGAGTGTTTTAATAACGATGACAAACTCATCTCCACAGGTTATGCAGAGGAACAGTTTGGATCTAGTCCGGTCAATAAAACAAGCATGATCGAGAACTGCGAGACCAGTTGCATCGGCCGCGCAATTAGTAACAGTTGTATTGGGCATCTTGGTGGCAATGACTCAGGTCAGCGCGCATCAATGGAAGAAATGGCAAAAGTTAACCGGCTCAACACCACGCCTCGACCAGACTCACATGGCAGCGCCACACCTAAACAGATCGGGTTTCTCAAGAGCCTTGCGCGTGGTAAGGGATGGGATGATATGCAATTGCTTGAATACATCCACAGATTGTTACAAGTTGATGACGTGGTAGTTGAGACTTTGACCGCTGGCCAATGCTCGGCCGTCATAGATGGGCTAAAAAAATGAGTAATCCAAACGAACAGTACGACCGTTTACACGATCATTGTCAGGCGATAGCGCGTGAGCGCGATTGGGCAAACCAAGAGATTGAGCGCTTAAAACTTGGGTTAAATCTTGTGATTAATCAAATGAGCAAAACCTTGCATGATGTGAGAGATGAATTGGAATTAGCGCATGAGGCATTGCGTAGGCAAATGCCATGAGTCGCACAGTTTGGCTCGCATTGGCGTTAGCAACGCTATGCGCCGTGTTAATGGCGAGGTCTGATAGAAAGTAAAACTCACACAATCGGCTAGTAGCGGATACCTAAGCGAGTCGCATCGCGGTTGGATGACCGGCGGTAACGCCGTTAGACCAGCGCGCACAAAACCTGATACACGAGAGGCGATGTGCCAAGCGTTGGTGCGGCCTGTAAACATAATCAGGCAGATGTGCAAGGTAATCGGATTGAGGCAGCCCGATGGGTAGAGCATCATCACTCTGTCTCGATACACACATACAGATGACATACACTTAACAAACCGACACAACAGAGAGCAGCCCGTCATGCAACGTCAATACCATCCAACGCAAGCAAGCGCGATAGCGCGCGGTAGCACAAGCGCAGCGCGTGAGCAAAACCATGCCGGCTAAACGCAGATCAACCGAACACGCATCAGCAACGTACCAACGCAATCGCAAACTCATATTGAGTGACAACCCACCGTGTCATTGGTGTGGCATCAACGCTGCATCAGAGGCAGATCACTTGATTGAGACAGATCGCGGTGGAACATCCGAGTTGGACAATCTCGTTCCAGCCTGCCGCAAATGCAATGCAACACGAGGCAACAAGTATCGAGCAGCGCGCGATGACCAACGCACACGCCCAAAACAAAAAGCAAAAGTGATGCCAGCAAACCCAATGCCAGTAAGAGTTTCAGAGACTGAACACTCAGAGCGTTTTTTTTCTGAACAAACTCCTGTCCCCGTCTCCCCTATTTCCCTATCCCATCCAACACCAGCAAGGGTTTTGGGAGATCAGCCTGAACTGGCCGTGCTTGGCGGTGATCAGCCGAGATTAGAAACGACCGCTCATAGTGGTTGTTTAGATCACTCCCAAGAGATATCAGAGTTTGCGGAAAAAGTACTTAACGTCAAATTGATGAGGTGGCAACGCCGGGTGCTTGCAGGGATGACGGCGTACAACGTGGTGGATGGAAAAGAGGTGTGGGTGCATCGAGTGTCTTACACATCGGTGGCCAGACAGAACGGCAAGACCGTCACCATTGCCGCGTTGCTTGGATGGTTTCTGTGCACGCAAGGTAAAGCGCGTGGCAATAAACAATTGGTTATGTCGGTCGCTCACAAACTTGATTTGGCAACAGTGCTCTTTAATTATCTTGCACCAATTCTTGAGGCAAAGTTTGGTGCAACGGTGATCTGGTCTTATGGCCGTCAAGTGCTCACAATGCCAGACGGCTCGCAGTGGATGCCACGCGCCGCCACGCCCGGTGTCGGTCACGGTTACTCAATTGATTTGTGCATCGTTGATGAATGGTGGGCCGTCAGCGAGGAAGCAATTGACAACGGTTTAATGCCGGCTATGCGTGCACGCAAAAACCCTCTAATGGCAGGTTTCAGCACCGCTGGTGACGCGTCATCAAAATCCATGCTGAGGTGGCGATCACAAGGCTTGCGCGCAATTGACTCAGGCAAAAACACGGCACTGTACTTTGCTGAATACTCGCCACCAGTAATGGACTACATGACACCAGCCGCTTGGCGATATTCCAACCCTGCACTAGCAGAGGGTTTATTAGAGATGTCGGTGATCGAGGCTGAGGCACAATCACCAGATCGCAATAGTTTCTTGCGCGCATCCGTCAACATTTTCGTGCAATCTCAACACTCATGGATTGAGCCGGGTCAATTCACTGATTTAGCCAACGATCTACCAATGCCCAATAACGGTGTGCTGGCAATTGAGTCTGCCGTAGATGACTCGCGGTATGTGGGTGTGCGCGCCGTACAAGACGGCCTCTACACACGTTGCCGCATAGTGTTTGTGGCAGACACCATAAAAGAGATGTGGGAATATGTCGCAGCCGAGATCGAGCAATCACCAATGCTCAAACTGGCGTTAGTTCCGTCAATAGATTTGCATTGCCCACCGATCTACGCGCACCGCAAAACGGTGGTTGGCCATCGTGAGGTAGTTAAATGGACAGGCGCGGTCAGAGCGCTAATTACAGAAAAACGCATTACGCACTCAGGGCAAGCGCAACTGATAGATCAGGTAGAGCGCGCCGTAGCAATCAAGCACAACGGTGTGCTCACATTGTCTAGCACCAGATCACCGGGCGATATCTCGGCGTGTCGAGCAATGGTGTTTGCTGTCGCTCTTGCCTCAAAACCTATCTTTGCAAACAAGCCCACGATCATCAGCGTTTAGCCTCTAATGTGTTATTGGCATCGGCCTGATGCTTGCTTATCGTCGGGATACCGCATCGCATACCGGGCCG
>Ga0214919_10007231_pt1 | contig 15027 bp, 34 predicted proteins | sample LL1503_MetaG_FD_177994 | JGI IMG/M metagenome (GOLD analysis project Ga0214919, IMG submission 177994) | Freshwater microbial communities from Lake Lanier, Atlanta, Georgia, United States - LL-1503 | ecosystem: Environmental > Aquatic > Freshwater > Lake | place: USA: Georgia | collected... | reverse complement strand
TTATATTTGTACATCACTAATCACTAAAACTAAATTATATGTTCGGTTTCAATCCAACTAAAAAAGACACTCACCTTATTGGTAAGAGAATTAAAATGGTTTTTATGGATGACCCCAATCCGATTTTACCTAATCAAATGGGTACTATTGTCAGTATTGATGATATTAATAGTTACTATGTGAAGTGGGATGATGGTAGAATGTTATATGTTTTACCCGAAGACCAATTTGAAATAATTGAAGACCTTAACGAAAGTTAAGGTTTTTTTATTTCCATACCTCATCTCCCGATGACACGCATCTTCAGGAAAATTGTTTGGCAACAGTTGCCACTCAACATTTTTTCACCTCAGAAAGTAGAAAATTCATTAACATAATTTTAACAAGATAAATTTGGTGTATAAAAAAATGTGTATTATATTTGTATATCATTAAAAATTAAACAAAATGAAAACATTAGTAATTCACCCAAAGGACAATTCAACGGAGTTCCTAACTGAAATTTACAAAGATATACCACACAAAAGGGTTATAACGGGTAATATGACAAAGTGGGAAGTCGGTAAGTTAATCGGTCAATATGATAGAATTATTATGTGTGGACACGGAGTTCCAAGTGGTTTATTATCAGTTGGTCAATTCCACACTAACAATGGTTTAATCATTGATTGGAGTTTCGTTTATCTATTATCAAAAAGAAAGGAGTGTATCTATATTTGGTGTAATTCCGATAGGTTTGTTAATCAACATAAGTTGAAAGGGTTTTATAGTGGTATGTTTGTTAGTGAAGTTGGGGAAAGTCAATTTTGTGGTGTGAGTTCACCTCAACAAGTTGTAACTGAAAGTAACAATACATTTTCAAAGATTATGTCAAAGTACATTAACAAGAATGTTAAGACAATTCACGAAAACGTAAAAAAAGAGTATGGTAAATTTTCGGAAACGAATAAGGTTGGGTATTACAACAATGAAAGGTTGTATTTGAATGAGTAATTTTGTTTTTGATTAGTGATAGGTTGAAAGTCCACTTACGAAAGTAGGTGGATTTTTTTTGAGGAGAATGGGTTCACCTGCTGCGTCGTCCGAATGTTGATTGGCAAACGTATTACATCCAAAGGGTTGCCAATCAATTTTCACTGTCAGCGCATGGTGAGTTCCCTGACGAAAATCATTGGTTCCCTTTAACATAATTTTAACAAGATAAATTTGGAGTATTACAAATGTCGTTGTATATTTGTGTATTGTTAATCATTAAAACAAAAACAAATGAAAAAGTTAATCGTAATCGTATCAATCCTATTCAGTGTTAATAGTTTTGGACAAATGACAAATGACACAACTTTATTTAGTGTTGAGGGTGTTAAAAAAGATACTTCGTTTTATGTAAGGGGTAACACAATGAGTATGACTATAAAGTATAGTCAATTCATACAAAAAGATAGTCCGTTATATAATCAAGGGTTAATTGATAAACAAAGAAAAATCAAAAGAAAAAATAGAATTTTGAATATCGTTACGGGTGTGGTGTTCGGTAGTATATCCGTTTGGTTTTGGAGTGGTTATCATCAATAAAAAAATAATATTATGACTGCAAATTACATCGCAAGGGTTGTTGAAAGTTTATACAACAAAATGGATATTGATAAAATGTCCGAAGGGTTCGATAAAATCGAAAAGTATAGTTGTGGTCGTTTGAGTGATGAATGGGTTAATAGACAAATAACAGAAAAAAGTTATACTCGTTGGTGTTTCGCAATTGCAACACTTGAAGATTATTTAAGAAAGAACTACGAAACTTTTGAAGAAACTGAATTGGTCTATAAGTGGGCGAAAAGAATTTGTGAACAAAGAAATAAAGATTTGAATTTATATCGTATGTGCGGAGGTTATCAAACATTTAGTGAGTGGATAAAGAAAAAAAGAGTATCTTTGTATTACCAATAAATCATTTATTATGTTAGAAATAGTTTATAAAATCTTCGACTTCGTTGTAATATTGACACTTGGTTATTGTGTGGCATTAATGTCAGCATTGTTATTTGCAACTGATATTTTTATTGAATACATTTATATTGAGGTACCTATCCTATTTGGGTTAATTGTATTACTTGGGATATTATCATCAATAGGTGTTTTCTTAATGAAGAAACGTTTTTAATTACTGATTTGTTTTTTGTTTAATGATAGCCCCCGCAGAAATGTGGGGGTTTTTTATTTCCCGAACAAGCAGTTCTGCGCGCATGTGTCAAAAATTGTTTGGCAAACGTATTACAGATACCGAGGTTGCCAATCAATATCGTGACTGGTGCTGTGCTGGTAAATCTGAAAAAAAACTGGTTAAATCCTTTAACACAACTTTAACAAGATAAATTTGGGTGTATAATAAAATTCACATTATATTTGTATCTCACAAAATTAAAAACTACATATTATGAACAGAGAAGAAATTGTAAAAGAATTAAAAAAAATTCAAGAAATGTTTGAGTTAGGTTTTTTTAGGGATGATGAAAAAGAACCAATGTTACCCAAAGGTTTTTTATCCCAAAAAGGTAAACCCACACACAACTCACTTATGATGTATTTTATTTATTTATCCCATAGACCACAGAATTGGGATGAAAAGAAAGGTCGTTGTAAATTTGCAATTCAAAAGGTAAGAGAGTATTTTGGTACTGATTATGGTTTTGAATGTATGATTACCTGGGGAATTAACTTTGGTTGTAAAAACTCCGAAACTTCGGATGGTCGTCATCATGCCATGTCATTGGCTTACCACGATGCATTAGGTATGGTTGGACAAGGTTATGTTTACACCGATAAGAAAATACCTAAAGTTGAATATGTGTAAACCAATTATCATTTTAAAAAGACCTCAACAGAAATGTTGGGGTTTTTTATTTCCCGTAAAGCCGTTCCTGCGGCGCTTGTGTCGAAAATTGTTTGGCAAACGTATTACAGATACAATGGTTGCCAATCAAATTTCAGATGACGCCGGTCAGACTTCAGGGAAATACGGGTAATATTCTTTAACGATATTTTAACAAGATAAATTTGTGGTATAATTAATGAGGTTGTATATTTGTGTATTGTTAAACTAAATCAAAAAACAATGAAAAACAAAAAAGAAATTATCTATTTAGATTTCTCACTTGACTTTGACGGAGAAATTGAATGTGTTGATGAAGTTGTTAAAGGTAATGAAGATGTTACCGAAAACGTTTCATTTTCAGACCTTGACGACTTTGTTGGTATCTTAAAGGAAAACAAAGATTTCTTTGTTTCTGACCACCGAACCCAAGTTCGTGTTTGGATATACAACAATGAAACAATGGACGTTCATTTTCGTTACTACAACGAACCCGATGACGGAGAATTTGACGACCACGAATTGAATGGTATACCGAGAATTTATGAGTTAGGTGTTTAACAACATTTTAACAAGATAAATTTGGAATATCAAAATAGTAGTTGTATATTTGAGTATCATTAAAACATTTAACAATGGAAAATTTTAAAAGAATTGGTAATTGGTATTCAGTAAATGTAAAGGGTACCGACTACAATGTATTAATTCAAAAAGACCACAACAAAGTAACTTGTGAACCTTCGTCAATTATTGTGTTTGATGAAAATTTTAAAGAAGTGGACACTCCAAGTGTGATAGATGATATGATGACGATATTTGAGAAGGTTGATTACAAGTACGATATGGTTGATGAAGAAGATGAATAAAGTAAGTTTTTTCACAGGATATGGATTAAATCCCCCCGATGTTTCTACATTGGGGTTTTTTTTGTCTACTCATCGGGAGATGAGTCGCATCCTGAGAAAATTGTTTGGCAATAAGTTGCCATTCAAATTTCATAATCCGGGGACAGGTATCAGGGTGATAAAAATCAGTTAACAAAATTTTAACAAGATAAATTTGGAAATATAATAAATAAGGTTGTATATTTGTATCCTATTATTAAACATTAAAACTAAACAATTATGGAAAAGTATGTAGTAGATGAACACAAACAAGACAATTATGTTATTAAAGTGTATCAAGATGAAGATACCCATAGTCCTCGCGAAGATGATAATTTGGGTACAATGATATGTTTTCACCGAAGATATAATTTAGGTGATAAACACGACTATAATGCGAACGACTATTCAGGTTGGAGTGAACAAGAAAAAGGAATTAGTAAAAATGAAAATGTGTGTGTTATGTTACCTTTGTATCTTTACGACCATTCGGGAATAACAATGAGTACAAGTCCTTTCAGTTGTGGTTGGGATAGTGGACAAGTTGGTTGGATAGTTGTGTCAAAAGAAAAGGTGAGAAAGGAATACAATGTAAAAAGAATTACCCAAGAAATAATTGATAAAGTTACACAATGTTTGGAAAGTGAAGTGAAAACTTACGACCAATACTTAACGGGTGATGTTTACGGGTATGAAATTTACAAAGTAGATACTTGTGATAAAGGTTGTGAACACGAAAAATTTGTCGATAGTTGTTGGGGGTTTTATGGACAAGATGAGTGTATGGACGAAGGTAAAAGTATTGTGAAGTATTACATTGAGAAGAAAGAAGAATTAGTGTAGTTTTAGTTTTGATGATAGGAAAGACCTCAACAGAAATGTTGGGGTTTTTTTATTTCCAAGAATATGTTTCACCGCAGCGCGGGAGATGTCGAATGTTGGTTGGCAAGTGTATTACAGATATTAGGGTTGCCAAACAATTTCTCCTGGAAGGTTCAGGGACCTGGGGTCGTGAAATTCCTTAACAAACTTTTAACAAAATAAATTTGGTTTGAAATATAAATGTTGTACCTTTACATTCTAAACTAAATAATTTAATTATGAAATTCTCAAATCAAGATGACTTGAACTGGACAGTCAGAAAAGAAATTATCCAGACAGAAAGTGGTATTGTAATACCTAATCATTCCGCTATTGTTCGTGAAGATACGGGTAATGTTTTATCCGTTATGGGTAAAGATTATTATCCTTATCAGAACCACGAATTAATTGAATTACTTAATAGAGTATCTAATCAAACGGGGTTGGAAATCAAAAAAAGTGGTTCATTTGGTGAAGGTGAAAAAGTTTATATCCAATTAAAGTCACAGGACTTGAAATTAGGTAATGACAGGGTTGAAGGGTATCTAACAGGTATTAACTCATTTGATGGTTCTACGAGTCTTGCATTCGGTCCCAGCAATGTTACAATCAGTTGTACCAATTCATTCTTCGCGGCGTTCCGTGATATGTCCTCAAAAGTTCGTCATACTAAAAATATGGTGATTAAAATTGACGACATTTGTAAAGGGTTGGAAAACTTATTAGATGAAGAAAAAGTGATGTTTGATAATATTGTTAAATTGAGTGAAACTCGTTTTGATGATGCTATTAGAGAGAGTGTTACTCGTAAGTTGTTCAACATTAAACCTGAAGTTAATATGAATAGGGAAGATGATTTATCTACCGTTACTCGTAACAAGTTATCTCGTTTCCATATTGATATGAACGGGGAATTGAGAGAGAAGGGTGATAATCTTTGGGGGTTGTTTTCAGGTATTACAAAGTACACCACTCACTCATTAACAAAAGGTGATAACTCTGAAGCCAAGATGTTCGGTATCTATGGTAAACGTGAAAAAGAAATCTTCAACGAATTGGTTGAATTGGTTTAGGATTTGGTTTAGGGAAAGGAAAGCCTCAGCAGAAATGCTGGGGTTTTTTATTGCTTGCTCTAAAATGCGCTGGTTGCTCGCAGCTCCTGAATTTGTTTGGCAACCGTATTACACTTAAAAAAACTTGCCAACCAATATCACAGCTGGTGGCGGGCTGGTGATTCCCTGGAAATTCACTGGAATTCAGCAGTAAAAACTGGAGGACTTCTTTAACACATTTTTAACAATACAAATTTGGATAGGAATATAATTGTAATACCTTTACACAAATATTAAAACTATGAGTAACAAGAAAAACAAAAAAGAAACAAAGGTTGAAATTTTCACTGATGAAATGCATAAAGAAATATATACATTTCAAGACAGCTACAAAAATACTAAAGGTTCTAAACCTATAAGACAAAGTGTAAATTTAAAGTCCTTAAAACGCTAACACAATTTTAACAAAATAAATTTGGTGGGGAAAAATAAACACCTTATATTTGTATTCACATTTATCTAATCAAAGTGGGGACAGACTTACTGAACATTTTTAGTTATGAATAAAATTCAAGTTGGAAAAAAAGTTGGTGAAATCTTTGAAACAAAAGATTATTCAATCTTCAAATTTAGAGATGATAACCGAGATGTTATCCCAAGTCATGTTAAGAAGTTAGCGGGTAGAATGAAAGAGAAGGGTTGGTTATCAACATCAGTTATTACTATTAATGGAAATGGGGACATTATTGACGGACAAAATCGTGTAACCGCCGCGATGAGTGTAGGTTGTCCGGTTCGTTACAAAGTCGTTAAAGGTGCGGGAAGTGATGAAATGACCGAGATGAACACTTTACAAAAGAATTGGTCTCCGTTTGACCACTTACACAAATTCGTGGTAAAGGAAAATCCAAATTACATTATTTTTAACAATTTTGTGAATGATTATCCAATGTTTAGATACACGGAAGTCGCGATGTTATTGAGTAATTCAATGACTGGTGTGAAGAGAGATACCTTTGAGAGTGGTCAATATGTTATTAAGAACGAAAAGAAAGCTCGTCTTTGGGCTGATAATCTTTTGGAATTACAACCTTACTTTGAGAAGTATTACAACAAGTCTATTTTTGTAAGGGCGTTTGTGAAAATAATTTCTAATAAAAAAGACTTTTTGTTTAGTGAGTTCTTACATAAAGTTAAATTGAGACCAACCAAGTTAGTTCCGTGTGGTACGGTTGAACAATATGTGGAAATGATTGAGGACATTTACAACTACAAGAGAAAAGATAAGTTGAATTTAAGATTTTAGTTTGGTTAGTAAGTGTGATGATGAAGAGGGTGTCCGAAAGGATACCCTTTTTTTGTGTCATACAACTCAGAAGAATATGGGACAGAAGACGAATCCGGAAATTTGTTTGGCAACCGTATTACATCCATTATCCTTGCCAAACAAAATCATCTGGCGGATTCCAGGTCGATACCAGGGAATCATCTGGCGCGAATCCTTTAACAACATTTTAACAAAATAAATTTGGAATATAATGTGTGTGGTTGTATATTTGTATTCTAAATCAAACTAAACACAATGAAAGAGTTAATCATCAAAGAAATGAATTTGAGAGGTAAAGAAACCTACACAAAGGAAGAAGTAATCGATATGTTGGAAAGGTATAGTGAGAAACCAAAAGTCATTGAGAGTTGTGGTGTTGTCGCTAATTACGATAGTCGTGAGATTATGTATAATGAACAAACATTAAAACTACCAAGAAAAGAATTTTTGTTAATTCATTATTTTATTAGTAATAAGAATAGAGTAATAAACCGAGCAAAGTTATTGGCTGATATTTGGGGAACTGATATTATTGTTGGTGATAGAACTATTGATGTTCATATTAGAAAGATAAGAAGTGCGATACCGACCATGCCGATTAGAACAATTAAGGGAGTTGGTTATATGTGGAACGATTAACAAAGTTTTAACAAATTAAATTTGGTATAATAAAAAAAACATTATACTTTTACATTCTAAAATTAAACCAATGGCAAAAGAAAGATTTGATGTATTAAGTCCTGACGGAATTTCAATTCATTTCTCCGACACTTATCCAAGTGAGAAAAAAGCAATGAAAGCTTTTGAAGAATGGAAGAAACGATATGAATTTCAAGGATATTATTCTTCCAATAATGGTAGAATACCTTTAACCGAATTACATAACTACATTAAAATTGTTAAGGTATGAGTAATGTAGAAAAATGGACAATAGAAGATTATGAGAGGTACATAAAAATACTCAAAGAAGGAAACATTCAAGTCGGAATATACTATTACATTGATGATGATGGTAAAAAAGTGTATGACACCGAAGAAATGACCAGAGAATTTGAAGAAAAATTAAAACAATTAACCAATGAGTAATACAATAGACACACTTCGTAATGAAACTTTTTACATTGTTCAGTACAATGACCGATACGGGAATGGTGATGACAAGAAAATAGAATGTATTGTTAAAAATAAAACTGCATTCAAAAAGTGGTTGAAAGAACATAATTCAATGAGAGATGCTAAACCAGAAAAAGCTGAGGAATTTGATTTAATCCCAACAAATTTATTTTATTAAAATTATGACAAAAGAACAATATATATCCGAAATTAAGTCAATCATTGACAAGTGGGGAAGTGTAACATCTAAAGAACAAGAGTTAGAAGCTTCGCCCGTTTACAACACATTTGGTAAAGACCAAGTTCAATTAGTTGAAAGGTTTAATCGTAATAGTGTAACGATAGTGTCTTATGTTCACGAAACCGAAGTAGATGAGTTTGATGTGGACTACGACCAGTTGAGTGAGAATTTATTGTATGACATACACGATACACTAACTCAATATGATGTTGGTATGGAAAAAACATTTCAAAAAATTAGAAACGAAAATTGGTAAAGATGATAAAGCAATCAAAATATAGAGTAGAAATTATTGATGAGAAAACTGAAACAAGATATGTTTTCACGGGAGATAAAGTTAGAGATATTAGAACACAACTAGTGGACTTGTATATGGAATGGAAACCCGAATTTAACCGAAGGGTGTTGGAGAGATTTCAGGTCGAGAAATTAATTGGCAAGATTGAGGAAGATTTTGGTGTAACCATAACCTCTTAACAAAGTTTTAACAATTTAAATTTGGTGTATTACGATTATAGTTTTATATTTGTATTCTAAATCAAAACAATATGGAACTAAAGACCGCACAAAATTTAGCAATATCCTTAATGGATAAACACGGACTAATCGACAAAGGTTGGTACTTTGAATTTGATAATTCAGTTAAGAGGTTCGGAGTTTGTAAGTATCGTAGAAAATGTATTGGGTTATCTGCGAAACTAACAAGTTTAAATAACACCGAAAAAGTTAAGGACACAATCCTACACGAAATTGCACACGCAATTGCAGGGTTCGGAGCAGGACACGGAATAGAGTGGAAAAGAGTTTGTATTCAAATTGGTGCGAAACCCGAAAGATGTTATGATAGTATGGACACCAATATGCCAACAATGAAGTATCAAGCAGTTTGTGGGGGTTGTGGTAGAGTACATCAAAAAGCAAGAATAGTACACAAAGAAGCAAGAAGAGCGTGTAAGTGTCAAAGTCATAAAAGTTGGGAAAACAAAATACTATTGGAATTTAAAACAACTTATTAATGAGTAATAGAAAAGGACATACACGAAAAGTTAAAGTAAAGGGAGCAATTAAATGTATTAAGATTAAACCCACCAAAGTAAAACGAAGAAGGTAAGTTGCAAACCTCCTGAAACCACCAGAGAAAAGACCAGCAGAAATGCTGGTTTTTTTATTGCTTGGAAGTTGCTGTCGAGTTGCGCACGCACAGGTGGAATGTTGTTTGGCAATTGCCAATCAATATTTACCATCTCAGGTCCCCAGAATCACATCTCCTCTAAATCCTTTAACATATCTTTAACAAGAATTATTTGGTATATAACAAATGAGGTTGTATATTTGTATTCTAAATCAAAAGACAATGAAAATCAAATTAACTTCAATTATCAAAGACTACAACCGTAGTAAAGGTGAACCCCATAGATACAAAAACAAAATGTATATTTTTCCAGAGGGTGAAACCTTATTGGAAAATCTTTACAATCGTCGCGACCGACCATATAATGTATATAAAAAAGAAGTTATTCCAGTGGTAATGGATAAGATTAAAAAGAAGTACCCCGATTATTATGAGGAACTGAAAGAAACTAAATGGAGTTGGAATAGAAAGTGTGGTTGTAATATGTGTCCGTGTTCACCTGGGTTTGTCGGTAGTACTTCTGGATTCTTTGAAATTCAAGTTGAGATAAGTAATTAACAAAGCTTTAACACCAATTATTTGGTATAACTTAAATTCTCTTATACTTTTACATTATGAACGAACTAGATAAAAAATTTCAGGAACTCGGTTGGAGAGATACAACTGAAGCATATTACGGACTTGACTTCACTCCGTTTATGAGTGTAATTGAAGAACACATTGAGGAAATCAAAAATCAAACTATATGTCATTTACAACCGACAAACTAATTCCCGTCAAATATGAATGGGACAATAAGTGGACAGTAACCGCTGACCTGCGTGGTCTTGAAACCTTTCAAAATTGTGAAAGCAATTATGATGTGGTTGATAGATTAAAAGAAAACAAAGTATTATTACCTAAAACCAGTGAGGATAGTGAGTATTGTCAATTCTTTGCATATTTCAGTACAAAGAAATCGGCGGAAAACTTTATCAAAAGATTGGGTGATTATGTTAACAAAAGAAAAAAATTAATATCAAGTTTATGAAAAAATTAAATTGGGCGGCGTTAATATCATATGTAGTTATCGTCATTATTGCAGGACTTTTATTTGTATCATTAATTAAATCTATTTTATGAGTGAAGAAATATTAACATTCCGTGAGTGGAATGAAAACTTTGTTAAAGTAAATTTTGAATTAGACGGGTTCGGTGGTATAGAAGTATATTCATTTAATAAAAGAATATATTCTTCTCTTGATAAGACAATCGTTAAAGATTTGTTAATTGAAACAAGCAAAGTTCTTTTGAAACTTTATCGTGTTAACTTTGACACAATTCAAAACGAATATCAAACTCTAATAAAAGAAAGTGTATGACACAATATAAAGTAATTGATTCGAATTCACCGAATGGTTTAACAAGAGAAGTAAACGAACTTATCAAAGAAGGTTGGGTACCTATCGGTTCACACCAAGTTGTAATACGGAAAGAACAAAATCGTTTTCGTGGACAACAACATGTTGATACTTTAAATGATGTGGAGTATTCTCAAACGTTAATAAAGGAAGAACCAAAAGAATATTTGGGACCAAAATAATTTTATATAATACTTGTTTTTTTTAAAAATAAGTGTTATTATTTGATTAGGTTATTTGTGTTTAGTTGTAAAATGGGAAGGGGTGTCTTTAGACACTCCTTTTTTATTTCCACCACTCACCACCGTGCGCGGGATTACGAATTTTGCTTGGCAGTTGCCAAACAATTTTCTCAGGATGCAGACGGGAAATCAGGTGGTAATTCCTTTAACAAAATCTTAACAAAATAAATTTGGAAGTATAAAAGAATAAGTTGTATATTTGTATTCTAAAATTAAAAATTATGTCAAAGAAAAAAACTCTCAAAAAACACACCCTACTTAAAGGGGAAGGCGCCAATCAACACACCCTTTATGGTGAATTTCAAATTGATGAAAAAACCGAATTTACAGGCGTATCGGTAACAAAAGACAGCGACCTTAAACACGAACAACCTGACGGAAGTTTTGGGGAACACCAAACTCTCAAAATTGAAAAAGGTGAGTGGGTAATGGGTAAACAAGTTGAGTATAACCCTTTCAAAAGGTCTGTTTCACAAGTTTGGGACTAATTCAATCACAATTAAAATCAAGCTAAAATGGCAAACCCTTTAATTCATTCTAAATCCAGTGTTAAACGCTGGGGTGGTAAGGTGGAAGATTATCTACCTATACACGAAGTTATAGATAGTCCGAAGGCTACAATGAACAATAATAGTGCGCGTCTTATGACACATAACACTTGGTTCGCTTATCATATTATACCAAAAATCTTTGGTTACAATATAACCAATAGCGACGGAAAAAGTGTTGATGTAGTTGATATTGCGATGTTACATATTGCTGAGGACTTTCGTATGAAGTTCGTACCGACACCGCAGGACTACCTTAAACACTTGGAAGTTCAACCCTGGATGAATAATGGAGTAAAGGAAGTTGATAACCCTGAAGCTTACGAAATTGTTAAACAATTAAATCAAAAAATACACGATTATGCAAACTGATGACTTAAAACTGACACCAGAAATGTTACTCTGGAAAAAACTTGGTATTACAAGTTGCACAATGAATTTTAGTTGTGGTGGTGATAGTATGAACGACTACGACTTTACATTCTATAAACCAAACGACAAGAAAGGTAAAAATCAACCCGCAGTTGTTGAAGTTGAATGTGATGAATTAAAAAACTACTTTGACCACGAAGTGTTCAATCAAGTTGATTTTTATGAAGCGTCTGACGGACATTACATTGGGGAAAGTGGTAATGTTGAAATCACTTTGGAAGATGAAGATGAAGAAGAACCATACTTTAATTTTTCAAAGAATGCTCAAAGTGAGTGGAGTGAAAGACACACCGAAGTAATACAAGTCAATTTAACTACCAAAATGGTTAAGTTCCTTAAAGATAATGTTTCAAACATTAACGGAGGCGACGGCGACATTAGTGTTAATTACAAACGAGATGTAATACTTAGCGATGAAGATGAGGGAATTGTTAGTAAGTTAGAAACATTGATACAAGATGAAGCTGAAGAATTTGAACCAAAAGATGTTGAGGGTGAGTTGGAAGAATACTATACCTTTACAACAAATGATGGCGACAATTTGGAAGAAATTACTATCAATGGAAACAAACTATCGTTAATTGTAAATAAATCTATGGTGGTTTATAGAGATAGCGAAGATTAAGTAATACATTAAAATCAATTAAAATGAAAATAATAATAGAAAATCAAGAGTTCGGGTATGACACTGGTTGTCGTTTGTTAAAACTTAAAAATGATGTTTGTCCTTTCAAACAATTAGAGGATATTTGGGACGACATTGAACCCTTAACATTTAGAGAGATAGCTGAGTTACCAAACTTGGAACAAAGGCGTGTCGCTATGGTATGTTTGGGATTGGAAAGATTGGTAAAGGAAATCAAACCTAAATTGTTGAATAGTAAAACACTCAAAAAAACAACGACTTGGGTAACTGATAAAGGGGAGTTGGTAACTAAAAAGTTCAACGACACCTACGAACTTTATCAAGTTGATGGCTCGTATTTCAGTAAAGGGTTACAAAATTCTTGGCAGAAAATGCAAGACTCGCACTTTGTGAAGTTTAAGGACACCAGTACCGATAGAGAGTATATGATTTGGGTTGATTTGCAAGATGTGTATAGAACTAATAATGTGAGTAGGTGGGATTTCAAACCTGAAAATGTAAACGCAATTCAGGCTATCGCTTGGACTATTCAAACTGATGTTGAAGAAGGTAACATTGATAAGATTGTAAGACAAGGCGATTGTATTATGATTAAACCAATGAACCAAAAAAATAAGAATAGAGAAGTGGTTAGACATTTGACCGAAAAGGAATACAAAACTTTATTGGTTGCTGAAAGTTAATTGTTAATAGGTAATACAAACCCCGCAGAAATGTGGGGTTTTTTTATGTCCCTTTGTGCACGAAACTGCAAAATAAGGAGCGACGATTTTGCTTGGCAACAATATTAGGGTTGCCAAACAACATTCACCTGTGGTCCTGGATTCCTGGGGTCGTGGTCCTGGTTTTTTCCTTAACAAAAGTTTAACAAAAAAAATTTGTATAATCGTATAAATGTATTATCTTTGTACTCTAAATCAAATACAATGAACTACATTAACAAGGCACAAGCCAAAAAATTAACTGGACTATCTTTTTTGGGTTCAGTATCTGCGACAACTAAACATCAAAAGTCAATCAAGTACAATGAGTTGACCTATAGTTTATATCTCGCACCCGCAAAAATGAGTGGATATGAAGTTTGCCCAAAGCGTTCAAAGGAATGTACATCACTTTGTTTAAATCACTCGGGGATGAATCGAATGAACATGAAAGGCGACATGATTAATCAATCACGAATCAAAAAAACTAAATTGTTTTTTGAACATCATGAGTTTTTTATGAATTGGTTAATTGACGAAATTAAATCTGCAAAAGTTAAAGCCGATAAACTCGGTTACAAATTTAGTGTTCGTCTGAATAACACCTCTGACTTATCTCCGGAATCGTTTATTTTGGATGGCAAAAATATTTTACAACTACTTCCAAAAACTAAATTCTACGATTACACTAAAGTGTATGACAGAATCGAACTACTTAAGAAGTACAAGAACTACGACTTAACCTATTCATTTAGTGGTAACAATTTTCAGGATTGTATAAGTGCTTTAAACAATAAAATGAGGGTTGCGGTTGTGTTTAAAAAAGTACCTACAAATTTTTGGGGTTATAAAGTAATTGACGGCGACGCTTACGATATGAGGTACTATGACAAGAAAAATGTTATTGTAGGGTTGAAGTATAAAAATGTTAGGAAAAAATTAACAAAAAATAGTTTTGTTATCGAATAATTGTATTAACTTTGTATCATTATATTTTTAAATCAAACTAAATTTTATCAATCATGGGACAGTATTACAAACCTTGTTTTTTAGACAAGGACAAAAAAGAAGTTAAAACGTGGGTTTATTCACATGACTACGACAGCGGACTCAAACTGATGGAGCACAGCTGGTTTTTAAATGAATTTGTTGGTGCGGTTGAAAGTCAATTAATACCTGGTGGGAAGTACCATAAAACACCAATCGTTTGGGCAGGCGATTATGCAGATGAGGAAGAAGGAACAAAAATAAATCTGTATGACAAAGCAACTGACAAAAATAAATTAAATCCGAAAGGAACTGTATTGGATGATACATATCGTTACATTGTTAATCATGACAAAAAACTTTATGTTGATAAAACCAAAATTGCAAACAATGATGGTTGGAGAATACACCCTTTACCTTTATTGACTTGTGAGGGGAACGGTCGCGGTGGTGGTGATTATAGAGGTGAGGAACCTATCGTTGGAAGTTGGGCGAGAGATGTTATTAGTGTGGAGAGTGAAATGCCAAAAGATTATGACGAAATTTTGTTTACTTGTGTTGAGTAGTTTTTTTTTGATTTTGATTGGAAAGGCCT
>Ga0214919_10007230_pt1 | contig 15028 bp, 12 predicted proteins | sample LL1503_MetaG_FD_177994 | JGI IMG/M metagenome (GOLD analysis project Ga0214919, IMG submission 177994) | Freshwater microbial communities from Lake Lanier, Atlanta, Georgia, United States - LL-1503 | ecosystem: Environmental > Aquatic > Freshwater > Lake | place: USA: Georgia | collected... | reverse complement strand
AGCAAGTTCTGCAAGTAGTTCAGTTACGCCAGATAATGATCCTTTTATTACTTCTGGTGGAACAGATATAAGTAATGGAACACATTTTATTAGAAAATTTACTGGCACTGCAAATTTAGTTTTATCATCAACAAGAACTATTGATTATCTTGTTGTTGCTGGCGGAGGATCTGCATCTGGTGGATGGGGCTCTGGCGGCGGTGGCGGAGCTGGTGGAATGAGAACTGGCACAGTTTCTGTGCCATCTGGAACATATTTAGCCACGATAGGCGCAGGAGGAATAGCTATTGTAACAAATGGAACTTATGGGGGTAATGGAGTTAATTCAACATTGGCTCTACCAAGCGCAATAACTTCAATAGGTGGCGGCACTGGAGGAAGTTATCAAAACGGTGGTGGCCCATATACATGCCAAGCTGGTGTTGCAGGAGGTTCAGGCGGCGGTGGCGGAAATATTTATTCTGGCTCAACACCACAAGGTGGCGCAGGAACTTCTGGCCAAGGAAATGCTGGAGGTGCAGGAGGTCAATATGGAACTAACACTGGTGGCGGCGGTGGCGGAGGTGGCGCAGGTGCAGCAGGAGCAAATTGCACTAATTCAACTGCAGGAGGAATTGGCGGTAATGGAGGCAACGGAGGAATTGGGCTTCAATCATCAATTACTGGAACTGCAACTTATTACGCAGGCGGCGGAGGCGGCGGAACTGGACAAGCTAAAATTCAAGGGCTTGGAGGTGCAGGAGGCGGCGGAAATGCAACAGGAGATGGAGCTAGAACTGGATTAGAAAGAGGAGTAGCGAATACAGGCGGCGGTGGCGGAGCTACTAATGCTGGTGAAGTTTCTAGCGGTGGATCAGGAATAATTATAGTTAGGACATTAAGATAATGGCACATTTTGCAGAAGTAGATGAAAATAATAACGTTTTACGTGTTATTGTAGTTGACAATAAAGAGTTAATGGTAAATGGACAAGAATCTGAGCAAAAAGGAAAAGATTTTATATCTTCGTTAGGCCTAGGCAATAACTGGATACAGACTTCTTATAACTCTTCATTTAGAGGGAAATTTGCAGGAGATTTAGATAAATACGATACAGAAAAGAATGTTTTTGTGCCAAGAGATTCTTACGGTGGAATGGCTAAAAATTTAGCAGGAGAATTACTAGAATCACAAAGCCCTTCAGTCATGTTTGACGCAGCCTCAAGATGTGCTAACAATTTTACAGTAGCATTATTAACTAAAGCATTTCCAAACACTCTTATACGTTGGGGATATATTTATCCTCATATGCCAGATTCATTTGAAAGAAGCTTTAACATTTTTGATATAACCATGACAGTTGTTAGAAATCCTAAAGACAGTATTGCTTCCTCAATAGTATTATACCAATCAGAAAAAAATGAAGATATTTTGGATATAATCAACAGAACAAAAGAAATGCTTTCCGCTACATTATTGAATAAAGATAGAATAATGATTGTTAAATTTGAAGACATGATTTTAAATACAGATAGCGTTATTTCTAGCATACAGGATTTGTTAGGAATAGAGCCAGAATCTGTAGACTATGAATTATTAAATGAGGAATTAAAAAACTTGGAAAGCGGAAATTTCTATGCTGTTCCTATAGATAACCTAGACCTTCTTAATACAGCAAAAAGTTTATTAGATAGTGAATTTTACCAAGAAGTAGCAGAAGCTACAGCAATTTATAACGAAATTATAGGCTAAAATGATTATACAAATTATAGGTCTACCTGGAAGCGGGAAGACTACTTTGGCTACCGCCCTTAAAGAACGAATCAATGCAATTCATTTAAATGCAGATTATGTTCGTGCAACAATTAACTCTGACCTAGGATTTACTATTGAGGATAGAATTGAGCATGCTCGTCGTTTAGGTGAAATGGCACGAATGTTAAGCGGACAAGGACATACAGTAATTGTAGATTTTATTTGTCCTACAAGCTTAACTCGTGCAGCATTTGGCAAGCCAGATATTTTAATCTTTATGGATACCCTAACAGAGGGAAGATTTGAAGATACAAATAAAATGTTTGAGCGTCCTACAGAATTTGATGCATCTTTTGTAAGCCACAACCTAGATGAAAATCAAAAGGTATCTTATATTATTGACAGGTTTAGCCTTCATGATTGGTCCGCCCCAACAACTCTAATGCTTGGAAGATATCAGCCATGGCATGAAGGACACCATGCACTTTATAAAGAGGCGGGAAATAGAACAGATCAAGTACTACTTGGAGTTAGAAATACATACAACACAAGCGAGAAAGACCCGCTTAAGTTTGATCAGGTAAAAGAATACATTGCCAAAGATGAATTTATGGACGGAGCAATGGTATTAAGACTACCCAACATTACTAACATAGTTTATGGACGAGACGTGGGATATAAGATTGAACAAGTAGATTTGGGGGCAGAGATTCATGCTATATCGGCTACGCAAAAACGTAAAGAAATGGGTCTATGAAAGTAACTAAACAAAGATCTGCATTAAAAGCATTGACTTGGCGTATTATTGGAACAGCAGATACATTCTTACTTTCTTGGGCTATAACTAAAGAGCCAGTAACCGCAGGAGCCATTGCAAGTTTTGAAGTTCTTACTAAGACCATTTTGTACTATTTCCACGAAAGAGGCTGGAATAAGATATCCTGGGGCAGGAAGACTTAAGAATAGCCTTCTGCTATAATTAATCTATACCAATTAGGGGATATGTGAATTATGGCTAAATTATTAGTCGGAGTTAATGATCTACAGACCACACACCCTGAACTTTCAAGCCAAGCCTTTGGGTGGGACCCAAGAACAATAAGCGCTGGATCTAAGAAAAAACAAAAATGGATATGTATCCTGTCACACGAATGGCATGCAGAAGTAAAAAGCAGAACAAGACAAAAATCTGGATGCCCAGTATGCTTTGGCAGGGTGGCGTTTCCTGGATTCAATGATTTGCAGACAAAGTATCCAGAAATTGCAAAGCAGGCAGATAGTTGGGATACTAGTATAGTTATGCCTGGTTCACATAAAAAACTTAAATGGTTATGCAATTTTAATCATTCATGGGAAGCCTCTCCCAATCATAGAACCTCAAGAGGCGATGGATGCCCTCAATGTGCAATAAATGGATTTAAATCTAATTTAGAAGGATACCTTTACTTAGTTTTTAACAATAGATTGCAGATGTTTAAAGTTGGAATTACAAATAATATTAATAAAAGGCTTCATGCTCATGAGTTGCTGGGTTGGGAAAAGTTTGAGGTACTAGGTCCAAAAAACGGTAAAGAAATTAGGTATTTGGAAAGATCTATACTAAAGTCTTTAAAGGCAAAAGGCATATCGGTTCCAAGTAAAGACATAGCAAAGTTTAGCGGGTACACAGAAACTTGGCTAAAGTCAGAGTATTCTGTAGAAACGCTAGAAGACCTTATCAATATAACAAAATAGGCAATTTAAAGATATTGCTGGTACAATAGATATTACAACATCCCAGGGAGAGTGAACTCAGGTGTCAGATAAAGATTTTAAAGTAAAGAATAAACTGCAGGTAAAGGGTATAACCTCTGCAGGCCCCGTCGTTTCCGACGCATCTGGTAATTTGGATTCAACCGCATATATAGCAACACAATATGGCGGAACAGGAACAGCAACTTCTCCATCTTCAGGACAAGTTGTATATAGTGCCTCTGGCACAACATATGCCCCAACTACACTCACATCACTTGATGTAAAAGGTGCAACATATGCTTCATCTGCACCATCTAGTCCAGTTGTTGGACAAATTTGGGTGGATTCAAGCTCAACTGGCACATCTGTAGATCCTAATTTAATTCGCAGACAAGCATTTACATCAACAGCAGCACAAACAGTATATACTACAAATGTAGCATTCATAGATGGATATGAGCAGGTGTTCTTTAATGGAATGCTTTTGCTTCGTACCACCGACTACACAACTTCAGGAAATAATACAATCACATTAACTTCGGCGGCGGCAGTAAATGATATAGTAGAAGTAGTAACAGTAACTAATTTAAATTCAACTAATACATATACACAAACTGAGATAGACACTATTGTAAATACACAAATAAATAATCTTATTGCTTCTGCTCCCGCCACATTAGACACATTAAATGAATTAGCCACAGCGCTTGGAAATGATGCAAATTTTGCAACGACAACAGCTACATCAATTGGCAATAAGGTTTCAAAAGCAGGCGGAGATATAATTCAATCAAGTTTATCATCAACTATACCATTAAGAATAAAAGGCGCAGCCTCTCAAACTGCCAATCTTCAAGAATGGCAGGACAGTGCTGGGACTGTTGTAACAAAAGTTGGCTCTGGTGGTGGAATAGATACAACAGTGCAACTTTCTGCAAGAAGCGCTTTAACGGCAGGAACAGATAATTATTTGTCTGCCTCGCTAAGCGTAATTCCTCTTAATGCATCAATAATTGGACAAGTTATTCGTGGCGCAGCATCCCAAACTGCCAACTTAACAGAATGGCAGAACTCTGCGGGAACAAAAATTTCTACTGTCTCCCCACTTGGATACCTAAGCATAAATAAGTCATACACATCTTATCCGCTTGAAGTAAATGGATCCCTATATGCTGCAAATGCAACAGCGGGGAACTTATATATCCAAGGTGGTAATAATTTAATTTATCCTTCTATACTTACTGGAGTAGGAGGTAATGGATGGACTTCAGTAACTCCAAATTATGCAGTTGCTCCAGATGGAACAACTACTGCAACAAGATATGTATGGTCAACAAGTGGAAACTGTTATGTTTTTCCAAGTTTGATTACAAATACAGCAAATTCCACTTATACAGCAAGTGTATACGTTAAGCCAAATAACTCTACTGGAAAATTTGATATAAGAGTTTCAACTGCAATTTCATCAATGTTTGCAGTCGGAAGTTTTAATCTATCAGATAAATCAACTATTTTGGGACAAGTAGTTGGTGGTACAAATTCATCAGCTTCTTCAATATATATTGGCAATGGTTGGTATAGAGTATGGGTTACTACAACAGTAACAAGCTCTTATAATAATTTAACTGCAATGATCACTGCATCTGTAGATGGGGGAGATATTTCAGTTTGGGGAGTTCAGTTAGAGCAAGGATATTATGCATCTGCTTATACACCAACAACAAATGCAGCAGTAACTTCTACAAATAATCTTTATGTACCTTCTGGCTCTATATATAGCCCATCCATTCAAAGCCTTGTTTCTAACACCGCCACTTTAAATACAAATGGAGATACAGGCGGAATATTAATTAATACAGTTGCTGCGGCAAATAAAGGTTTGATTGTCAAAGGCGCAGCCTCACAAACTGCCAACCTTCAGGAGTGGCAGAATAGTGCTGGTACGGTGTTGGCTGGCGTCGATTCAAGTGGTTCGTTCTATGGTTCAACCGTTACTGCTTACGGGTTACTTATTGCTAATTCAAGTTTTCGCATAAACAACGCTTCCGCAGGAACTGTTGCAGCAATCTTCAAAGGCGCAGCATCTCAAACCGCCGACCTCCAACAGTGGCAGAGCAGTGCGGGGACAACATATCTAAATGTAACAAATGCTGGTGCATTAATAAGTAATGGCGGAGTAACAATAGCATCTAACCCAACCATTAATGCGTATGGAGCCGCAATGGTTATTAATTCGGGTGTCAATACCTATCCAATGCTTATACTTAAAGGCGCAGCCTCTCAGACTGCTAACCTTCAGGAATGGCAGAATTCTGCTGGAAGTGTAGTATCTTCTATAAGCAACACTGGTCTTGCGACTTTTTCAAATATAGGTGTAACAAGCAATATAAACGCTTACTATGGTAAAATATCTGCAAATACTCAAGCACTTGGATATCTGGGACAATTAAGTGCAATTACCGCAAACGCTTCAACAATTGGTTTAGTGTTAAGAGGCGCAGCCTCTCAGACTGCAAACCTTCAAGAGTGGCAGGATTCAAGCGGAACTGCGAAAGCATATGTCAATTCTTATGGTGATGTTGCTGGTCAAGCGATAGTTGGATATTACTCAGGTTTATTCTATTCAGGTGGTTATGCAGTTGTTCCAATGACTGTACGAGGAATTTCAGGTCAAACCGCCAACCTACAAGAATGGCAGAATTCTGCTGGGACAGCATTATCTAAAGTTGATGCATCTGGAGCCATGTTTACAATTACTCCAGCAGATTCTACAAATACTACACAAGTAGCAACAACTGCATATGTAAAAAGTAATATAGCAAACTTAATAAGTTCCGCCCCAGCAACACTTGATACCCTAAATGAACTTGCAACAGCGCTAGGAAATGATGCTAGCTTCTCTACAACTGTAATAAATTCTTTGTCTACCAAAAAGACTGAGATTTCTTCAGCCATATCAGCAAATACTACATTAGTGGCGGGAAGAAGATATTTTGTTACTTCAGCATCCGCCCTAACATTAACATTACCTGCATCCCCTGCTCAAAATGATCAAGTTGATATATTTGATGCATCAGGAAATTCGGCAACGTATAATATAACCCTAGGAAGAAATTCTAGTTTAATTAACGGCAATGCAGGAAACTTTATAATTGATGCCAATGGATATTGGGCCTCTTTAGTTTACACAGGCGCAACATATGGCTGGAAGGTTGGATAATGGCAGATATAAAAGCAACTAGTTTAGGTGGAACTCCATTTGGAGATACTGCAAATAGACCAGCAAGCCCAGCAATTGGGCAGCCATATCATAATGGAGAACTTGGCATAACAGAAATTTATACTGCTGCGGGATGGTCAACAATTGCACCAGTTCCTCAAGCCCCAACAATTGGAACAGTTACAGTCGCTGGTGTTGGCGCAACAATTCCTTTCACTTATTCGGGATCAGTTCCAGCTTCATCTTATACAGTCACATCTAGTCCATCAGGATTTAGTGTAACTGGATCTTCTTCCCCTCTTGTTATTTCTGGATTGACTCCAGTTACCGCTTATACATTTACTGTAAGAGCAACTGGCGTAAATGGTATTGGTGCTTCAAGTTCTTCTTCAAATTCTATTACTACTGGAAATCCACCTCCAACAATTGAGGCATTGCGTGTCGCTGGTGGAGGAGGATCTGGTGCGGCAGGTGGCGGAGCAGGTGGAGTTATATATGGCTCTTCAGTTTCTGTTTCAGCTGGAACTTTGTATACAGTAACAGTTGGAGCTGGTGGAGGTGTTGGAACAGGAGATGTTCAATCAGTTGGTGGACGAGGTGGAGCTGGAACTAATTCAAATATTACTGGAGGATCTCTTTCATTAACTGCAGCTGTTGGCGGCGGCCAAGGAGGAATTGTAGATGAGGCAGGATTTGCAGGAGGCTCAGGCGGAGGCGGCGGAGGCGGATACGGTGCTGGTAATAAAACAGGTGGTACACCTACTTCAGGTCAAGGATTTGCTGGAGGATCTGGAGTTGGCGGCGGATATCCTGGAATGGCAGGTGGCGGTGGTGGCGCAGGCGGAGTTGGAGCTAATGCTGCAGGAGATCCAGGCGCTGGAGGAATTGGAACATCTGCTTACTCTGCTTGGGGACTAGCAACTTCTTCTGGACAAAATGTTTCTTCAACTTATTATTATGCAGGCGGCGGAGGAGGAGCGAATTTTAATGGAGGAAACGTAGTTGCGGCAGGTGGCTATGGCGGCGGAGGAAGTGGCGTACCTTATGATCTTAGAACAGACACTACAAACTATCCAACAAGACATGGACTGGCAAATACAGGCGGTGGAGGTGGCGGAGTTTCAGCTGGTAGAGCAGGGGCGGCAGGTGGATCTGGAATTGTAATAATTAGATACTCAACTAGCTATGATGATCCAACATCGTATACTGGAACAAAATATGTTTCAGGAGCATATAAATACTTTAAATTTACAGCAACAGGAAGTATAACTCTATAATGTCTAGAATCAGAGATATAGCAAATCTATTTAGTGGATCAACTGATGCAGCAACTGATGCTGAAGTTGCTTCTGCTGTATCCTCCCATAATATTGCAGGAAATGGCCACGTAGGACGCGGAAATACTGCATCTCGTCCAGCATCTCCTTCACAAGGAGATTCATATTATAATACACAATTAAATCAATTAGAAGTATATGATACTGGAAGATGGTGTGTTGCAAATACAGCACCAATTGCTCCAACTTCTGTTGTAGCAACAAATGTTGGCACATCTCGTGCATATAATAATGGGTCTGCCTCTGTTGCATTTACTGCACCAACTTCTGGAGGACCAGTAACAACATATACTGCTACATCAACTCCAGGTTCTTATACAGCTTCTGGATCTTCCAGCCCAATAGTAGTTACTGGATTACAATCAAGCACTGGATACACTTATGCAGTTACATCAGCAAACAGCATTGGCACCTCTTCTGCAAGTTCTGCCTCATCAAGTGTTACTGCAACAACAGCACCACAAGCTCCAACAATTGGATCTGCTACTGCAGCTAGTGCAAGTGCAACTGTAGCATATACAGCTGGTGCAACAGGAGGAGCGTCTGCTACATACACAGCAACATCTAGTCCAGGCGGATTTACTGGTACAGGAACTTCACCTATTACAGTTTCTGGACTTACAGATGGAACTGCTTATACCTTTACAGTTACAGCAACTAACGCAAATGGCACATCTGCAGCAAGTGCTGCAAGTAATTCAGTTACTCCAGCAACAGGACCTGTTTGGGGATCATGGACACTTACGACACTTAGTTCTGGTAGAAATTTTCCTATGACTACCTTTGGTAATAACATAAATGTTGCTCCTCAATATTATGTCCCAGGCACACCTGCTGGAAACTATGGAGAAGCGGTTGCATGGACTTCTACTAATGGAACCTCATGGACAAGCAGAACGCTTCCATCAGCACAACAATGGAGAACTCCTTTATACACTTCATCAATTTGGGTTATTCCAACAGATGGAGCAACATACATTACTTCTACAGATACCATAACCTGGACACAAAGAACATACACAGCAAGAAATGGATGGGGTGCATGCGCTGGCGGAGGATATTTTGCAGTAGCAGGATATGGTGAAGCTGCAGCAAACGTTTCATCAGATGGAATAAACTGGACTACTAGAACTCTTACATATGCAGGAGCATGGAGATCTGCAATGTATGCAGCAAATATGTTAATGATTATGCCAAACGGAAGTTCAGTTTATAACACATCTACAGACGGAGTTACTTGGACAGCACGTAGCCTTCCAAGTTCTGGAGGATTTTATGTACACGGATGGAACGGAACGGTAGCTCTTGCTGTAAATGCTGGAACAACATTAGCCTATACATCAACAGATGGAATAAATTGGACCACAAGAACATTGCCAGCATCATCAAATACTCAACAAATGGTATACTCTCCAAGTAAAGGCCAATTCTTGTACACCATTGATGGTGTTGTTACAGCTTATACGTCTCCAGACGGAGTTACTTGGACACAAAGAAATATGCCAACAGGAGCACAGGGCGGAGGGTTCTTGAACTCTCTTGCTGGATCTGTTATGATAGCTGGTATGGCTCATCCAACAGGACAAGTTGCATCAATACCAGTTACATAAAAACAATAATAGAAAAGGAAAAAAAATGAGATATACAGTAGATCAAGATACATTTGCAATTAATATATTTAATGATGGAGAAGATGTTCCATTTCATTATCAACCAGATTACCCTAATGGGGATTTGTTTGATTCAGTTGAGGAAGCATCAGTTTGGGCAGAAGCAGCTATTGCTGCTCATTTGCCAGAAGTTTTAGTATATGCTCCCAATGGCAAAGCATTAGAGCCAGAACTAAAATTTTCTTTAGCTCAACAAGCAAAGGCATCTGCAATGTCTAAGTTAATAGCTTTAGGGTTAACAACTGAAGAAATTGATGCTCTTAATAAATAAAAATGGCTAAAAATGTAAAAGTATGGGATGGAAGCGCATGGCAAGATTTGGCCGTTGCTTCTTTCCTTCCTGCCGATTTTAATGTTGTTCTTTCTGGAAATAGCACATTATTAGCTGGAAGAAAATATTTTGTAGATACTACTGCTGCTAGAACTTTAACTCTTCCTGCCTCCCCTTCAGCAGGAGATGTAATTGGGGTATTTGATGCAACAGGTACAGCGGCAACGTATAATATTACTATTAATCGAAACGGTGGTAAAATTAATGGTACAGCAGGAAATTTAATTATAGATATTAATGGTGGAGCGGCAACCTTAGTTTACACTGGCTCTACTTATGGATGGAAGGTTTAATTATGGCAGATATCAAGATGTCTAGTATGTCGGGAACACCATTTGGAAATACTGGAGGCGGTGGATCAGGAGCTTCAGCAACTGGTGGCAATGGTGGCTCTGGAGTTGTAATTATTAGTTACGCAGCAGTATAGTAGGTATAATTATGTCATATCAATTAAAAGTTATCAAAGACTACCCTATTGGCTTTTGGCCATTAGATGAAGTTTCTGGTACTAATGCTGCCGATAGATCTGGATGCGGAAATGACGGAACATATGTAGGATCTCCTGCAACTAATATTCTTCCAATAATTCCTGGCGGAGATTCTGGAACTAAAATAACAAATACAGCATATATTGCTTTACCAATTGATAGTAACTATTATGCATCTTCTGTAACCCCAGGAATGGGAACAAAATATTCTAGTGATAATGACTTTACTATGGAAGTATGGATTCATCAATCAATTGAGTCTACTTCTGTAACCCCGCTTTTTGCAGACAATACAAATAAGATCGGACTCTATTGGGATAGAGGAGATATTGTATTTAAAGTTTCTACAGATGATGAAATTAGATATAGAGTTTCTTACTCACAAAAATCATTTCACCTTGTAGGAGTTTATTCTGTTAACTCAATTAGTTTATACATTGATGGAATTAAAGTGGCGGGATCAGAAATTACATCTGGATTTAAATTTACCAATACAACATTAGGATTACAAATCGGTCCAACTCTAGATGCTGGAGATTCATTTATTGTAGATGCTCCAGCAATTTATAGATACTCTTTACCAGACACTTCAATTACTAGACATTATAATGATGGCAATATTTCAGCTCCTGCAATTCAGGTGGCTAAGCCAGATGAAGGAATTTTATTTACATGTACAGATGCCAAGATTAGATCCTCATTTCAATATGGATATCCATTAAATAAACTATGGCCAGAGTTCTTAGATACAAATACATATTATAACTCACAAGATGGATATATATCTTTTTATAAAACAGAAACGGCGGAAGCAAAAGAATTTATAATTGAAGACTCGTTTGCCATACCCACACAGATAGACTTTATCTCCTCAAAGGTAGAGTGGAGAAATGATTTAAATATTACAGTAGAGTCAAGTCTTGATGGGATCACATATGTCTCATGTGTAAATGGACAGCCATTGCCACAATTTACAAAAGACTCATTTGCTGTCACAAGCAAAGTTTATTTAAAGATAACTATGTCCACAACAGATGCAAGTAAATATCTGCCTAGACTAGAATTTTTTAATATTAATTTCTATACAGAAAAAGACTTATACGCAGATAATTATGGCGATTATATTACTTCAACTACAGAATATTATTTAGGATCATTAAATTATCCTATCTTATCCCGCACATTTAATAATGGAATTAGAGCAAAGGCAGGTGCTGGCTTTAATATAGTCACCACAAATGCTGTGAAGTCCATAGAGCTGTTTTTAACTCCTTCAGACCTTACTGCTAGTACTCTCTTCTACTGCCCTGTACAAGGCTCCTATGCCTCTGCAAAGTATGCATGGAATAGTTCGGGGGTTATATCAAAAACCAATATTGCTAAAATATATGTAAATGGAGTAGATAAAACAACTCAGACTAATATATCTAATTATTTAGTTGCTGAAGAGCCTCACCATATTGTCTTGGTATTTACAAATCCTGTTTCAGGCAGCATTCAGTTTAATTATCAATCATCTGGTGGCCCTTCCACACTTTATAAGAACATAACTACCTATGAAAAAGAATTAACGCAGACAATTGTAACTGAGCATTATAACCTTTATACGGGAAAGCCAAGCACGGTTGTTTCAGAGCCGTCCATTACAGTGACAGAAAATACCTTTAAGTACTATAATAACGACTGGGTTGTTATCCAAAGTAAGTAATTTTGTCACCTTCCTTGACAAAAAGCTGGACTTAGGTGCCAGAAAGTGGTAAAATAAAATCCATGGATATCAATAAGATTAACACACAAGTTCTTGAAGAAGAGTCAACCCTAGGCATTTATGTCTGGGAAATGCCAGACGGCAGGTGGATTGGCGATGATGATGGAAATTACCTCTCAGTTACTTCAAAAAAGAATAATAAAGATAGAATTAATGCTTTGGCTAATGAGGTCCAGTCTTATGGAATTACAGAAGGTAGACCATTATTTTTGTCGGCAAGACGAAAAATTGATGACGAAGAATTTGAGTATCAACAGCAAAGACTTAAATGGGGGCTAGTTCCAGACCCACTTGATATAGGAAACTATAAAGATGAAATGAAAAAATTGGGAGCAAATAATGGAATTCATTGAAGAGCAAGAAGATAGTTCAAATGTAGTTGAGATTTCAAACTCAGCAGACTGGATTACTTTTAAAAAAGAATCAGAGCATGAAGATCCATTTATGGTGGAGGCGGAAGAGCTAAGAAAAGTTAAAGGCCTAAGCCCAGCATTTCGTCGTAAGGTTGGAAGAGATTTACAAAAGTCTTTTACTGGTCAAGATGGAACGGGAACACAACAGAATTTATTACAGCAGGCGGTCACAGGATATGCTTTATTTGATTTAGTTCAACCAGTATATAACCTAGAGTATCTCTCAAAGATCTATGAAATCTCAACATACAACTATGCAGCAATTAATGCTAAGGTTGCCAACATTGTTGGATTAGGATATGATTTTATCGAAACAAGAAAAACTAACGACGCATTTGATGCAATTAATGATGATGTCATTTTAGCTCGTGCTCGTAGAAAGCTTAATAAATTAAAGCAAAATCTTAATCAATGGCTAGACGAAACAAACGATGAAGATACATTTACACAAACATTAATTAAAGTGTATACAGACTATGAAGCAACAGGAAACGGCTTCCTTGAAATTGGAAGAACTGTTGCAGGAGATATTGGATACATAGGACATATCCCAGCAAAGTCAATGCGTGTACGTAGATTGCGTGATGGATTTATACAATTGCTTTACGGAAAGGCAGTATTCTTCCGTAACTTTGGAGACGAAGAAACAGCTAACCCAATTCTAGTAGCCCTTGAAGATCGTCCAAATGAGGTTATTCATTTTAAGAAATACACACCAATGAATAACTATTATGGAATTCCAGACATTATTGCAGCTCAGGTTGCCTTGGCTGGTAATGAATTTTCAGGTCAGTATAACTTGGACTACTTTAGAAATAAGGCGGTTCCAAGATATATTATCACAGTAAAGGGAGCTAAGCTTTCACCAGAATCAGAAAGAAAGCTTCTTGAATTTTTCCAGGTTGGATTAAAGGGAAAGAACCATCGTTCATTATATATCCCACTTCCATCAGATACTCCAGACTCTAAAGTTGAATTTAAAATGGAGCCAGTTGAATCTGGAGTCCAAGAGTCTTCATTTAATAAATATCGTGAGGCAAATAGAGATGAAATTCTATTAGCTCACCGTGTTCCAATTAATAAAATCGGAACACCGCAAGGGGTTAATTTAGCAGTAGCCCGTGATGCAGATAAGACATTTAAAGAGCAAGTTTGTCGTCCAGCACAGATGACTTTGGAAAAGAAATTATCCAAGATCTTTACGGAAAAGACAGATGCCCTATCAATTAAATTTAATGAGCTTACGCTTACAGATGCAGATACTCAGTCTAAAATTGACGAAAGATATTTGAGAATGAAGGTAATTGTTCCTAATGAGGTTCGTATTAGAAATGGCTGGATTCCTCTAGATCATGGAGATGAGCCAGTTGAATTGAAGCCTCAAGATGCTGCAGAACAAACTTCTCAAGCTGCAAATACAAGACAAAGAACCCAAGATCGCCAAGCAAATTCTCCAGATATTTCAGGAGAAGGAAGAAATGCAAAAGGCGATGGGCGACAAGTCGATTAATTATTACTCAACCATTATTTGCCTTTTTATACATAAGTCGATAAAATTAAGCATATGAATATTGAAAAGTCACACTGGTTATCAGATGGAGATCAGCTCCATCTATCAGTTCCGTTTACTAAGGTAAACCGAGAAAATAGAACAGTCTCAGGTTTTGCAACATTAGATAACGTTGATCAAACTGGCGATGTAGTTACTGCGGAAGCAAGCCTAAAGGCGTTTGAAAGTTTCCGAGGAAACATCCGTGAGATGCATACACCGCTAGCAGTTGGTAAGCTTATTTCATTTAAGCCAGAAACATTTTATGATCAAGAGACAAAGAAATTTTATAACGGCGTTTATGTAACAACATATATTTCAAAGGGTGCACAGGATACTTGGGAAAAAGTTCTTGATGGCACTCTTTCTGGTTTTTCAATTGGCGGGAAAATTACAGAGTCAGATAACGAAGTTAATAAAGCAAGTGGTGAAACAGTTCGTTTCATTAAGGGATATGACCTTATTGAGCTTTCAATTGTTGATTCACCAGCAAACGAATTATGCAACATTTTTTCAATTGAAAAGATGAATGGCAAGTTAGTATTTAAAGGCATGGCGGCGGACGTGCAAACAGAAAATATCTTCTTTTGCGAAGATAGTAACTCAGTATTTGTTTCAACAGAAAAGACATTCGACTCTCCAATTTCAGGCAAGCCTGCCACATTAATTGGTTGGGTTGAAAGTACTGATGTTAACAAATCAAAAGAAATAGATAAGATTCTTGATTCATTTAAGAAGTCAAGATTACCGTTGCCTGATTCACACAAAATAGCAAAACAGGCAA
>Ga0214919_10007229_pt1 | contig 15029 bp, 18 predicted proteins | sample LL1503_MetaG_FD_177994 | JGI IMG/M metagenome (GOLD analysis project Ga0214919, IMG submission 177994) | Freshwater microbial communities from Lake Lanier, Atlanta, Georgia, United States - LL-1503 | ecosystem: Environmental > Aquatic > Freshwater > Lake | place: USA: Georgia | collected... | reverse complement strand
TCTCACCATTGGACTCTTTTTGTTTTTTTTATCAACAGAAAACAAGATTGATGGCCGATCGTCGATTCCAGCACCCGGAGAGCGAGTATGTAGATGTAGAGGATCCGATCATGTTTCTACAGGCGATGCTAAAACGGGAAGTAATGTCAGAGCTGCGAACCTACTGGTGGAGGCAAGACTTGGACAGTCGATATGAAGGTTATGAAGCTATGATGAAACGACAGTACCGTCATCAGGACGATTGGGAGATGTTTGATAGCTCTTTATCGTATTCTATGTTTTGGTAATAATATTTTTTCAAGAAAGAAAACGATGTGGTATCGATGGAATTCACTCTTCTTTCTCTCTTTATGTCCGATTCCTTTTCCTTTGGATTTGGCTCGCCTTTCTATCTCCTCCGCCTCCATTTCACGCGAATGGGAACAATCCGTGGCCGCGTCGATACCGGATGCTCGTTGGATCGGCGGAGGTCGTTCCCCTATTGATGTATGGTTACCAGAATCAAGGACAGGCATCGATGTAGGGCGACTCGCCTTTCCTCATGGAAAAACGTGGAGTCATGAAAAGAGCATGGTTCAATTCTTGTCGAAACCCTTGTTGGATCCTTGTCAGGCGCTTCCGCAGAAATTCTTGACCATTGCGTCTCAGGTGGATTCTTATTATTATCTTCTTCTTCTGACTCCTTGTCAGGAACCTCCGAAATTGGTTTGTCTTGAGCTGAATCTACAAGAACTGTTGAGGACAACGCAAGGACCGTTGCGAATACAAGAGAGAAAGAATCGATCCCTGATTTTCACCCCACCTTTTCCTCATGTCCGGCTATCTTGTTCCTTGACCAAACGCCGGATCGAACTTCGTGTCTCACGTGTTTTGTATGAGTCCTTCAATGCTGTTCCTCTTATGGAGTAAGGAACGTTTCTCCATTGGTGCATTGGAAACATATTGGTTTTATACTCGAATCATTGTTTGCCTTCAGTTTAGACCAAATCGCAAGATTGGTTTTTTGCCACAGTCGTCGGTCCATCAGATCTAGATCTAGAATAATAGGACTGTCCAACAAAACTTAAAGTTGAACGTTTTCGGTATATTATTTTTAGTATCGGTATCGCATCACAGTTATTCTTTTTTTTTTTGTAAAAAAGATAAAATAATGGACGACAACGTTGAAAATTGTCTCGGATCCATGTATCAACTTGGTCTGCCAAAAAAACCTTACAAAGATTGGTGGTATAACCTAAAAAAAATACTAGCTAGTCCTGGATGCATGTTTACCCATTTAGAATTATTATCTGATTCATCCTTTGAAAGTCATCCTGTCCTTACCTCCCTGTTGATGTTACATTTCTTGAAGCAATTGTTCAAAATATATAGTCCTCGATCAACGATCACTTCTAGACAACAAGTAAAAGACTATATTGAAAAATCACAAAAGGCTTTCCAAGAACAATTGTTGAAACAAAAACAACAAAAACAACAAAGAATTCAAGAGCTACAACAAGGATTACGTCAGCAGCAGCATATTGATCCACAGATTAGAGAACAATTGATAACAGAACTAAAACGATTAAAACAACAAGTAAAAAACTATATTGAAAAATCAAAAAAGGCTGTCCAATTGTTGTTGAAACAAAAACAACAAAGAATTAAAGAGCTACAACAAATATTACGTCAGCAGCAGCCTATTGATCCACAGACTAGAGAACGATTGATAAAAGAACTAGAACAATTACAACAACAACGAAAAATTGTATCAGGAACTACAAAACCATCACCAAAAGCTTGGTAAAAATAAAATTGATCTGATGTGTTGTTAAAGAGAAGAAGAAAAAAACATGTTGACAGAGTTTCTTTCTTTAGATGTTGGTCATGATTGGTTGCTAGAAACAATCGGGGAAGAGGAACGTTTGATATTGCGACTGGTCAGTCGACCGATTCGCAATCAGATCGAGGAGCGGTGTGGTGGAAACTATGTTCAATGGAAACGAACCCTTCCTACCGTCGCTTCTTACCTTTCGTCTTTTCAGGTGAGGCAAGAAAAGACGATGACCAATGGGCCCATGATCTTGTTTCATCACCAGTGTATGGAGTCGTTCTTGAATCAACAGCAAGAAGATAAGGAACGAGTTCAGTGGACGATTTATTGTTCCATTCTAGGCCAGATCCTCCACCTTCATTCGACCGTTCCTTTTCCACGAGTTGGTCCCGTGAAGTATGAACCTTGGTCTTGGTTCTTGTGGCGATTCTGGTGGTCTCCTCCTCGTTTTCTCCATTACCCGATTTTTAGTCCGCATCCCCATTGGGAGGCAGAGGTCTGTGTGGAAGTTCGTGAATCATGGTATACTACTCTATTTCCAGAGGACTACCAGGAAGTAATGCCTATTCTTCACACCTCGGGTGTTCAGATGGGTATATGTACGGTGCCTTGTGATTGTGGTTCGGGACACCAAAAAAAGGATTATTTTTATTCACCCATGATGGGTATGCATGCTCATTCTCTCGCCTATCACTCGGACGATGGTTGTATCTATTATGAGGGCAAGGTCCTCGAGCATCTCGGGATCACCTGCGAGGATGATTACCATCTTCGAATGGTAATTAATTATCGGCATCGGACGATCCGATTTCATAAAAACGATCAACCCATGCAACCAAGCATGGTACTTCCTTTAGAATTTCAAACTTCTTTCTTTCGGTTTGGTCTTTCTTTCGATCCCTTCACGGCAGTCTACATTCCTACTTAGAATCTCATGGAATGTACAATCTCTTCAAGGGCATTCTTCGATTGTAGCCATGAGTCTGTATCAGGTCAGTGCGCAAGCCACGGACGACGGCTTCATTGTTGGTGTGACTTGACCCATCATCCGAAAATGTAAAGCAGAACGGTCTTGTTCAGACCGGCAATAGAAATCGAAGACATGTCGGTCTGTACCATCACCCAAAAAAAAAAAATAATTTGTCGTCAGGTGTTACGACTTGAATTATTTTTCTTGCATTGTATTCATAATGTTTTTTTTTAAATTCAACAGACGGGGATTAATGCTGGATTGGCACGAAACGCTGATAGTACATAGGGAAAGTCAAAGGTACAAACATAAAAGTAAGAGTAAGTCAATGTTTGATTCTTGAATTTGAACGTAATGGTTTGGGGAAGACCATGGCATTCATCGAGATCCGAGGTGGTCAGGAGTTTCCATTGATCATTGCGGTAGGCCAGGAAGGGTGCGACAATGGGGAATCCGTCGAGGGCGAACCCGATCACACGGATTTGCGCACTGATGACCCAATTGGTGAGAAGCGGATGAAAAGCGCAGCGCTGGTAGACGCCAAGACTGCTCACATAGCCACCATAACCGTCTGTGCCTTTCCAGGCCATGGGATCATTCGCGGCCTCGTCTAACGCGATCACCAATACCGAGTTATCAAAGAAATATCCAAGGATGGGGTTGTCCATCGGGATGGAAAAGACGACGGAGGGGGAATATTCTGGATGAAGGTTCACGTCGAGTTGGAATTGAACGGCCGAGAAGGAATCCGGATTGGGATCGTAGGTGTGGATACTATCGGACGAAGGTGTGGGAAAGATTCCCGCGGGATGGTAAGGAAGGAGATTCGAAGTGATGGAAAGGACCTCAGAGGATAGTGCGAAGGAGGCAACCGGCCCAGGCAATTGAGTTACCAGGCCGCTGACCGCGTAATCCGTGTATTTCTGAGAAAGATTGAGGGTGGTGCCATACCTCCATGGTCCTTTGGTGGAGGTCTCCGTAGTGGGTGTAAAGTCCTGCATATAAATTACACCGGGTGCCGGACTTTCCAGGGTGTAGGTATCGGACGAAGATACATAGGGTAGCGACTGGAGATAGGCATGAACCTGCCAGAGGGGAAGGCGGAGACCGGAATAGGGCTGTCCTGATACGTTGGCGACGGGCAGTGAAAAGCCGGTCGGAGACGCAACCTGGAACAAGGACCCAGGCAAGGAATGAAAGCGATGAGGACGGAAATAGCTGTCATAGGTGAGATAGACCTGGACTTTCCAGGTGTACGAATCCTCCTCGGGGATCGTCACATTCTGAAAGAAAAACATACCGCTTCGTCCTTTCGGGATCATGATGATCCGATCATTCTTGATGGTTTTGGTGGAAGATTCCCCCAACTGGACATAACAAACCATTTGAACTAGATTGGTAATGTTGAGATTCGTAAAGTAAACGAGAAGATTGAACTTGTTTTGACTTGTGGATGCGGTCACATACTGTTTACGACCATGAAGCTTCATTCCTCCTCGTTCCTATCTTCCATCAAGATGAAAAATTTTGAATAAATACGTTTACTCTCATGCTTTGTAATTTTTCAAAAGTGGAAGGAAAAAAAAAAACCGTATATAGGATAAATGACAGTCGTCCTTTCTCCACATCGAATCACAGCCGGTAAGAAAATTTTGAGCGCTTACCGTTCTTTCCGGAAACGGAAAGCCGATAATCAGAAATCGGTCAACGAAAAACTCAAAAAGTTGTTTCGAGGTCGAGTCAAAAAATATTTTTTGGAAATGGTGGATCCAAGACGACCGATCACTGATTTTGTGTTTAGTCTTCCTTCTTCTTCGCATACCGAGTTTTGTCAATTTGGAGATCGTTTTACAGAAGTGTTCCCTCACTATGAGCAGCACCTTGATTATCATTATTTTGGAGGGGCGCCGCGACAACAAAGGGCCAAGATAACCGGTGTTCCGGTCTCGATTCCATGGAATTATGGATCTTTTTGGACGGCTCTTGTTTATGTCAATGACCGTGGTCAATTTGCGTGTGATACCTTTTTCCAAATGTATGGATTCAAAGATCCTGCGCCTTATCTATGGGTGGATCCCTGGTTCAAAAAAATCGTACTGACGATTTGTGAAAAGATACTGCGAACACGACCCCATTATTTTTATTTTCTTCTTCAGCCTATTGGAAGGGGGGGGTTTCAATCAGTGTCCAAAGGATTGCGTGATTTGATCATGATGGAGAAATGGCCTAAAAACAAGTATCTGTTTGCTGTCAACGCAAATTTCAGGTCAAAGCGAGGTTCTGAAGCATGGCATTTGGATCGTGACTTTGCGACGGCACTCCTTCATTTTCCTTCACCGACAGCGGTGACAAAGACTAGACTGTTACCGACTATTTTTCATCGTCAAGACAAAATTATTTACAATACCGTAGAGCCTAGAGGAAAAAAGGGAGAATGGGATCACATGTGGACACACGTGCCAAAGATGGATCAAAAGTTAAAGACAGGTGTCCTTCCCGTGTATGAACCACCAATTGATTATTGTGATCTTCTTTTTTTCTACAATCTGCAGGTTCGACACAAGACACACGAGGAGCTCTTGAAGAATCTCGAAACTCGTAACAATCCCTTTATAGTCTTTCAATTTGTGGATGATGTTCCCAATCAAATTCCAAAAGAGTGTCTACCTTTTATTGACCGCCGTAAACTAGCCGATGCAGAGTTTTATAAACGTGAAAATTGAAGTATCTCAACCTATATCGATTCTTTTAAATTCGTTTATGAAACAATTTACTCTGGGATTCGAGTTCCAGTTTATCGATCTTTCCTTCTTGGCCACGATGGACCTCACCAAGGAGGATCTGTTTGTTTGGAACGACGATGACGTTGTGCGTTTCGCTCTCACGGATACGCTCTCAGTCTATGCGGACGAGCTTACTAGTGAAAACCCGTGGGTGCATCTGATGAAACGAAAACTTTTTCTGAACGGTACAAGAGGAACCAATAAAATAAATCTTACCCATGCCTACTGTCGAAAGATTCTGGGCTCGGGACAACTTTGTCGAGGAGAGACCTTGATACTGGAGACCGAAGAGGGACGAGTGTTTTCCATGAGGATCGATCACGATTTGTTCAAGAACTTTAACGAAGCGGAGTTTCTTGCCTTGGATCCTCGTGTTCTGCGGACTGAATGTTGGAGCTGGTCCTCGTGTCTGGAACCTCTGGTCCGACAAGAAATCAAGACCCATTTGGAAGCCCTCGATACTTGGTGGTCCACACAAATTGAACGGTACACAGTGGCAAGGTGTCAACGAACCTCGGTCGAGAAACGGATACGAAATGTGTCTCCGGACATGCCCTGGAAACAGCTGTTTTGCGCCAAGCCTCGGTATCCCACCACAAACGGTACCTATACCCTGAAACCAACCCACCCCGGTCGTTTCCAGATTGGATTCATGACGATGGACCCGACTTTCTCCTTTAAGGACGCGCTGTTCCATGTCCAGACGACCATGGGTGTCGAGGTTGCTGACCTACTCCCACTGCTCGGTCATTTGTGTATAGGATTACTGGAAATAGACTTGTCTCCCGAAGAGTCTCATTATCTCGATGAGACACTGGTTCTTGTTCATCGTTGCCTGAAAATGCAAACCTCGAGTCTTATCCGATCGGTACTATTCTCTGTCCTGTTTGCCGATCGCAGCTTTCATCAACGCAAACATTACCCCTTCTTGATCCGTCATCGAACCGTCGATCTGATCCACACGTTCTTACTTCCTCGCCCCCGCCAAGAAGTGGAATGGGCGATCGACCGTCATCTCACCGAAGAGGAAGGATTGTCCATCTATCGACGGTTCCATGAGCCCATGCCTCACACCCTCGAGGAACGAGAACGCTACCACGATCAATATGGTCTTACTGGTAGCACCATCTTTCCAGTCCAAAACGGAAACGTCCTGGTAGAAATACGATATCTTCAATCCCTTCTTTCCAAGGGTAACACCAGTCTGATGACTCGTAAGTGTGTGTGATTGATTTAAGAGGGTTGATGGATGGAAGGAAAGAAACTAAAAGAGTATGGAGACGAATTTGGACCGAATTCGTCAGATGTTGGTGAATCTTCCTGATTCCGAGGAAGAGGAGGAGTCAGAAGTAGAGGACCTGGACGAGGAAGAGAACATGGTATTGAGAGAAGAGGATGACGAGGACGGAATGGACGAAGACGAGGATGACGAGGTCGGAATGGACGAAGACGAGTTATTGATCTGGCGAGAGGAGAATCCTTATGAGATTGTGGAAGGAACGCCGGGAGAGTCGGTTCAGTTCAAGGTCGTGGCCAATGAGATTATCCATATTGCGACAGGTACAGGCTATTGTTGTCTCTGTCAGGAGATCCGGTCCATCCTCTATACGGACAATTCGTTTGGAACGAATGTGGCCAGCCAGTTATGTCAGCACTGTATCACGGGCATGATGATACGGTATGAGACCAACAAGGTACCGACGCGGACAGAGATGGAAACAACGGATGGATGAGAGAGAAAAAAAAATGATTGTATTTATAGAAATCAAAGAAGAGAAAGAAAAAAGATTGATATGGGAGTGAAGCATTTTTATTTATGGTATAGCCGACATTTTGTGGATTGTTTGTCTGCCACTCCACAAGTACCCGTGGATGTGTTGGCGTTGGATCTGAATGGGCTCTTTCATCCTGTGGCTCAAAAAGTATTTCAGTACGGAAATTATGCACCGCCTCCCTCCTACCTCAACAAGGGACGACGTCCGTCTTCCAATGTCACCCCGAACATGTTTCAGCTGTTTAGAGAAGTGTGTGAAAAGATTGAGTTTTGTCGCAAGATATGCAAGCCTCGGAAGAAGCTGGTGTTGTGTGTGGATGGGGTGGCGGGGATGGGGAAGATGAACCAGCAGCGTCAGCGGCGATTCCGTACGGCCAAGGCCGTCGCAGAGGCGAACCAGTCGTTTAATCCCAACGCCTTTACTCCAGGCACCAAACTCATGGACCATCTGACCAAGTATATCGACTGGTATGTGCGTACAATGATGAGTTACAGCGCGGAGTGGAAGGATCTGGAGGTGATTTTTAGCAATGAAAAAGTACCGGGGGAGGGGGAGCACAAGATTATGCATTACATTCGTAAACACGGGGTCATCACAGATTCTTACTGTATCTATGGGATGGATGCAGATCTGATGATGCTGGGAATGGTGTTGCCGGTGGAAAAGGTGCTGATTGCGAGGGAGCCGGAAGAAGGATTTGTTCAGTTTGTAGATGTGAGGTCGTTTAAGAAGGAGATTCTTCAATTGATGCGATGGCCGAGCGGATCGACGGCGCATCCCACCACGACGTTTTCAGAGAAGGACGCGGTTCATGATTTTATCGTCTTGTGTTTTCTGGTGGGCAATGATTTTTTGCCGACGATTCCGTCTCTGACCATTATGGATGGGGGCATTGACAAGATGATGACCCTCTACAAGGATCTCGGAAAGAAGAACGGGCATTTGACCATGGAGGTGCGAGGAAAAAAGACGATGAAGTTGCGTTTGGAACCGCTCCGCGAGTTTTTTAAAGAATTGGGATCGACGGAGAAGGAGATGATCGAGGCCAAGTACAATGGCATGAAGAATTTTCACGAGGATCCTCTGGTCCTTCAAAACCTGGATGCAGACAAGAAGCTGGATATGGAAAAGTTTAAAATCGACTACTATGAAAAGAATTTTCCCACGGGAGTGACGAGGAAAGAGATTGTTCATCGGTTTCTGGATGGTATGCAATGGACGCTGACGTACTATAAAATCGGTATCGCGGACTGGACCTGGTTCTTTCCTTATATGTACGGTCCCTTCCTTTCTGATTTTACAGAGTATATCCCCAGTTACAAGCACGCCAAGTTTGAGATCAACCAGCCGGTGCCGCCGTTCCTCCAGCTAATGGCGGTGCTTCCCTCCTCCAGTGCGGACCTGGTTCCTACCGGATTATCAGAGCTGATGACGCAGACAGATTCTCCCCTCCTACAGTTTTATCCCACTGAGTTTGAAGTTGACCTCGCAGGGAAAAAACGCGATTGGGAAGCCATCGTGCTCTTGCCCCCCATTGATGTCGACCGATTCATGACAGAATACCAGAAACATGTCCGAAACGTCACCCCCAATCTCCTTCGTCGTAACATGATCGGTAAAAACTTTGTCTACCTTCATGACCGGTCCAACCCACCTCAAGTCTTTGTTTCGTTTTACGGCAACATTGAACAGTGTACCGTTAAGGTTCAACCAATTGTGTTTTAACACTCGCCGTCGCGCTGAATATTGACACCATGAGACCAGGCACCACAAGGATTTCCATAGGTCCTGTGATCACACCCACAAACGGGACGGTAGTCCATGGTACAAAACCGAGGAATCTCAACCACCTGTCCTTTTCCTTGGCATCCATAGTCATCGAATCGGAAGAATTCAAGCCATGGACAAGTGTAGGAACGTTCGAGAGACTGGTACTCCATTTTTTTTTATTGGTGATAAAAAAAAAAATCCCGTTGAAATAGAATAAGATAGAATGACACCGGAAGAAAGAATGAAGCAAGCAGGGGTTAAGAGTGGTACGGACAAGATCTCTGTTCACCAGTATCACGAATATTTTCCATTAGAGATTGATATGCTACGACGAAAGAGAAAAGGAGGCATGATCGAGATTGGGTATGGAGAAGGACAGTCCATGGGCTTGTGGCAACAATACCTACCCAATCTTTTCTTGTACGGAATCGATATACGGTATGAGGGTTCGGGTGAAACGTACCAGTGGATCCAAGGCGACCAGAGCTGTCTCGCGGATCTAGAGGCCTTGAATGCGCTCATTGATCGCCGGCGTCATCCCATCTGGTTCATTAATGATGATGGTTCACACATTCCCGAACACCAACTAATCACCATGGACTACCTCTTTTTGAATGTCCTGGAAGAAGGAGGTGTTTACATTATCGAAGACATTGAAACCTCCTACTGGTCTAGAGGTGGATTGTACGGCTATGATACACGGTACGGTTACCTTCACCCTGACTCTCTTGTTGAAAAATTCAAACGTCTCGTGGACTATGTGAACCTAGATCTGATCAAACCCGAAGACCAACAGCATCTCGACGAACAAACCAGTTATCTTAGTAAAGCCACCAAAGATGCGATTGCGTCTATTCGATTTGGTCGGAACTGTATCATGATTCGTAAGAAGAACCAGAATCAGTCCATATCACGACCGACCGGTTATGTCGATAATTTGTAAGAGAATGAACTCTCGTCCTTCATCAACACTCACCACATGTATTTTTTTTTTTGATTTTCAAGAAGTCTGAACAAAAAAAGAAAAAGAAGACAGAGCCATGAGGTATTTCCTGGCCTTTGGTTGGGGTGTGACGGTCTATCTTACGGTGGGCTCTGTCTTGGAACATGATCCACGACGGCGATGTTGGAGCGCGAGTTCTCGAAGGAAAAAGATTCGTGATATGGAGACACGGGACCTGTATACGGGCGCCACCAGAAAGAAAAAGGATCGATCGATTGAACATGTAATGCCGATTTCCTTCTTGCGGAAAGGCCATCAGTGGGATGTCCTGAATCTCGCCGTCACCCATTCTCGTCTTAACAACTGGAGACAGGCGCGGTTGTTTATTGACCAGGATCTTAAGAAGACGAGCATGGAGATTCTGGTCCTTGATCAGCAGACATGTGGTCGAGATGACCGCCATTTTGTTCCTCCGGATTTGGCGGAACGTGGACGGATCGCTCGGATCTGTTTATACATGATCCACTATTACCCTTACCTGTATCCTCTCTTTTCAGAGCAACAGTATCAGACCCTTCATGAATGGTGTGACCAGTATCCCCTCTCCTTGGACGAACTCCGGGGGCTTATTCGTCGTCTACTAGTTTTTGTGTAGTCGTGACGGGAGAGTATGGATCTTCGGGGAGCACAAAGGTCTTGAGGGTCCTTCGGGACACCGCACCCGCGGCCGTGAGTGCTGTATTCACCAAGGCATCCGTCACCATAGGAGGAATTCCATAATTCGACCCGTAAAGTGCCGCGGCCATGGATAATGCGGGTTTTCCGTAATTTTTCATCATCGATCCCCCTTTCTTTTGTTGTTCTTGTTCATGTCTAGCCAGAATCTCACGGTAGGATTTCAGTAAGAAATGGTTGGTCAGGGGTAGGTAGGATTTTTCCAAGGAGTGTGGACTGCTATTCTCCACCGGCGTTCCATCAATGGGAAACGGTCGTCCCACCGGGATGGAATAATAGGGTAGATTCGGCACAGGATCTGATAAATGATAAAGCCTGAACGTTCGATCCCCAAGATGAAGTATGTCGTGAAAAAGGTTTGAAAACGTTCGTTCTCCCACCATGGGACTGGCGATGGTATAAAGACCGACCACGGAACCTGGTTGAAGTAATTCAAGATGCGTGGCGGTAATGGTAGCCAGAGCACCACCCAAAGAGTGTCCGGTCACAATCCATTCGGTCACACCGGAATAGACGGTGTTTTTGTAGGTCATGATTTGTTGTTGAATCGAGGGGGAGAGTTGTGAAGAGTCTCCACAACGAATCGATCCGGATTTGATTTCGGTCTCCTCTAATTCACAAGGAACATCAATCTTGCTAATGTCCATGGCCGGTAGGACGAGGCATTCTTTGGCTTTGTTACGCAATCGGCCTTCACATAAGGACGCACAAAAACATCGAGAGTAGATCGTTCCATCATCTAACGTCTTTACCACCTCGAGACCCGTATTTCTAGTATAAAGGTTAAAAAATCCTTCATGAATATAGACGGCGTGTTTGGTGAAACGAGATGGAAGGGGACCGAGGAGAGGCTGACTGTCAAGCAAGGAATCAGAATTCTGCCGTATCTTGGTCGAGACATTGTTGCGAGGAAAGATGTTGATCCGTTGAAAGGTCAGATTGGCCGCCCAATCACTATTGGCGAGCGTTCCACGAAACGCCACCATGCCACGAACGGATTCGGTGTTTCCGATTTTTCCCATGATTCCAATCAGGCTGAGAACGGGGTTGGCGGTTGGAATCTTGGTAAACTCCTTTTTGGCCACGTTTTTGAGGAGCGAGGTGACCAACACACCGGCTTTCATCGACATGGAACCCGCCGCCGAATAAGCAAATAGTAAACGGACGTCATAGATCCCCAGTTTTTCAAACGCCTTTTCAATCGTCGTCATTTTGACAATGTGAGAGTGAGATACTTTTTCATAGTAGTATATTTTCATAATCAGTCGAATACAAAACTCGAAATTCAGGATGCATCCTTCATCCAGACCATCTTTGTGTAGACAACATTTCGAGGTCATTTGTTTTTTTCGAGGAGACACGGAGTTGGAAGAAGAAGAAGAAGGTGTCTTGTAGACGGGATACGTTTTCTTCATTTTTCTTTCTTTTTTGGAAAAAAAAATTTGATCTTTATTATTCTTTTCCCTAAAACTACAAAACAATACCATGATGTATCGATTTCAGTATGTAAGTGATCTTCATCTTGAATTTCGGAAAAAGGTACTCCGTATTCCACCAGTGGCTCCTTTCCTTCTTCTTGCGGGCGATATTGGATACCCTTGTCGTTCTCTTTACCGTGAATTCCTTCGTTACGCGGCCCATGATTTTGAAAAAGTATTTCTAGTCGCAGGAAACCATGAATTCTATCAAGGTGCGAAACAGGGAAAGAATCTCCGGTGGTTTCATCCTCTTTCTATGACTTCGATCCTGGACAAGAACATGATAATGTCTATTTCCTCCACAATTCCTTTCATGATCTTCCACACCTCCGTATTATCGGATCTACGCTTTGGAGCGATATTGATCCGGAAGCTCCTCTCCTTCACGACCAATTCCAGATCTACAAAGAGGGAACGACGACTATGACCGTGAAGGATATTCGAATAGTACACCACGAGTCTCGAGAGTTTCTTGTCCTCTTCCTGTACTTGTCATGACACATCATCTACCTTCTCCACAGATGATCCTACCTGAATATCATCTTCTTCCTTCTTCAATGGATCGTTATCAATCCCATTTTGCCTCTTCCCTCGATTTCCTCTTCCGACCCCCACTTCAGGCCTGGGTCTGCGGTCATTCCCATGGTGCGAATCATCAAATTCTTTCCAACAATATTCCTTGTGTGATCAATGCCTATGGCTATCCTAATGAATCAAGAAAAGGCGCCTCCTTGGATAAGGTACTGGAGGTGGAAGTGAACGTTCCATCCTCGTAGTCGTAATACATTATCTTCTTCTTTCTTTGTTTCATCCATTATATCCATTATTGGATTGGAGTACAACTACAAACTACAGACTACAGACAATAAGCGGGAACCGTCGGAAAATACTGTTGACGAATAGACTGCATGTGATGAGTGAGAAGGATCATGGCATGAGCCACGGCCTCTGGCTTTCCCCAGATCTCAATGTTGGCAAATTCCGAACGGTAAAAGAGGTAGAGACAGCCTGACTGCCCTGTCAGTTGCTTGAAAAAACAGCCCTCTCGACCAATCACCAGACCCATGCCCCCCAGAACTTCGGGAGGGACCGCCAGAGTCCTCATAATCACCGATTGGTCCAGGCACGGCGGTGAGTAAAAGGTGGGAACTGGCTTCCACTTGAGAACGTATTGACCCATCGGAGGGATCCATTGCCACGTATAACCGGGAAGACCTGGTAGGATCGTCGTGAAAAGCGCGGGCCTCTCCAGAATCTCTCCCTCCTCCTCGTGTGTAAAATTCGTCGCGATTTCCATGGTTGATCTAAAAAGAAAAAAGGTAGAAAAAAGACAAAAATCATGGTATTAGTTTCTATCTACGATGGATAGGCAAAGTATACAATAAGACCTTACACCAACCCTTACACCTCACTTTTCATTCCCATGTTTTTTTTTTAGGTAAAGCTTTTTCTTTCTTTTCAATCTTCCTTGTGTTTCATGTAGTTAGTGTAGGATACGAAAATAACGATGACAGATCCGGTTCATGTGAAGGGAGAGGAGGATCCTTGCCTTGGCAACGGCATTGGGATTGCCCCAGATCTCTACATTGCCATATTTGATGCGATAACAGAGGTAGAGGCATCCCGAATGGGTCGTCAGGCTCTTGAAGAAATGACCCGCTCGTCCAATGACAAGGCCCATCATCCTTCCTAAGAGGAGGGGTGGCGGGACGGCTACGGTGGTCATGATGATCGGCGGCCTCCACGACAAGGCAATCGTGTCCTCGATTGGTTCGTCCAACACAAATCGAGTGACGGATAGAGCCGACTCAAAGTTCATCTCGCCTGTAAATAAAAATTGTAATTCAAATACACAAATATATTCAGTATACGATTTATATTACTTTCATACCAATCACAATAGAGTAGGGGAATGAAATCGATTTTATTCACAATGATTTTTTATAGTATTCCACATTTTCTACTACCACCACCATTACCAGGAGGTATAAGCTTTGGTTTTGATTTTTTAAGCAGTTGATAAGGAATGAACTCAGGATCAAGACCCAAATTATCAGCCGCCAGTCTACTTAGGTGAAGATATGATCTTTGTTGTGTTTCACTTGGAGCTTATATCCATTAGAAATTTGAGATCAGATTGGGTTTTTGTACTGAGACTTGGTTTTTTTGAACCTCGTACGGATTTAGGTTTTGTGAATGTCACACTATCACCCAGAGATTTGGCAATATTTTTAGCACTTTCAAGATAGATATGACGAAGAACTGCATTATCCATTTCTTTTTCTGCTTTTTCTAACAAACTAGCTACAGAATCACGTTTATTTTTAATGGTTTGAGAAGTGCTTGTTTTCAGGATTTTTTTTACTTGTAAAGTTTTATCTACTCCTAATTTGGTACTCAGTTTATTTATAGACTCGACGATAGAGTCTCGTTTTTTAACGTTGTCCACCATATCGATAAGGTCTTGAAGGAGGAGTTCTAATAGGATTTGATTTTTACGTCGAAGGCCTTGATCAGTACTTGCCTTCTTTTTAATTTGTTGACTACGTTTCTTCACATACTGGACTAGTTGGGCATCGTCTCCCGCAAGGCTCATTGCATTTTGTATGTCTTGTCGATGTAGAGTGTCATTGAAAGAATTAGCTTCAGCCATTTTTAAATAGGACTGTATCTTTTGACGATTATCAACCATATCTGTATTTTTTTATTTATAACCAACAAAAAAAAAATACAATGAGGTTAAAAATGGAAAAGATAGATAA
>Ga0214919_10007228_pt1 | contig 15032 bp, 20 predicted proteins | sample LL1503_MetaG_FD_177994 | JGI IMG/M metagenome (GOLD analysis project Ga0214919, IMG submission 177994) | Freshwater microbial communities from Lake Lanier, Atlanta, Georgia, United States - LL-1503 | ecosystem: Environmental > Aquatic > Freshwater > Lake | place: USA: Georgia | collected... | reverse complement strand
GTACTGCCGGTCCTGTCGATCCTGCCTGTACTGCCGGTCCTGTCGATCCTGCCTGTACTGCCGGTCCTGTCGATCCTGCCTGTACTGCCGGTCCTGTCGGTCCTGCCTGTACTGCCGGTCCTGTCGATCCTGCCTGTACTGCCGGTCCTGTCGGTCCTCCTTGCATCGCTTGAATTTCATTAGCAATTCTAGTAGCAAATTCAGGTGCTCGTGTCCTGACATCTGTATATTGAGCGTCAGGAGGCAAGTCTACGTTATGCGCTTGTTTTATTACTCTTTGTACAATTGAAATAAATGGAATTTTTAATGATCCGTTTTCAAGCTGTTTTTTGATAATTTCTTTGTAATCATCTCTTGAGTAAGCGCTTCCCAGAGGAAAGCGTTTTCTGAGCATGTCAATGATTTCTTTTCTTTCCCTGCTTTGATTTTGTAAAATATATTTAAACTGATCACTTATAATTGCTTTTCCATACGTAGCAAGATGTTCCTCGGACAGAGAAGCCAATTGATGAAGAATAATTTCTTGAGCGGCTTCACCAATTCCAATGTTCCACTCTCCTTCCAATATTGCTTTTCTCTGTGCAGGAGTAGCATTTTCTGGAACAATATCACTTGAAATAACATCACCTACTGTGGGAAGCGGCATGTCTTCAGCAGATACAATTTTTTTCCCAGACAGATCCCTGAGATCAACATCTTCTGACGTTACCTCAGACTTTTTTTTCCCCAAAAGTTTACGGAAAATATCGCCCAAGCCTTTATTGAGTTCTTCTGTCTGGCCGTTTTTTTTCATTTTCATTGATTGTTGATCCATGATCAGTATTTTTGTGTATTTTTTTTATTTTTGTTACACGAACAGCGCTCTCTCTGTTATTGATAACGTTGTGGATTGCCGTCATCATCATATTCCCACGTTATTCCCTCTTCTTCAGGAGGAAAAGAATCACCGCCAGAATTATCAGGCGGCTGCACTATTGGTGCAGGCGGTTGACTAACACGCTGCGCAACTGGGCGTCTTGTTAACGGAACTGGAGGACTTACGGTAGTATCTTCGATTTCGTCAGGAATAATCATGTGTCTGTCCGGATCTGCTGCTATGGCTTGACGACTCAAATTTGCTCTCATTCTTGCTCGTGTTTCTGCAACACCGGCCCTATATCTGGCCAGACTTTCTGTTTCGCGTGGTGTAAGAGGTCGTGTTGCGGAAGAAAGCCCTGCAGATGGTGACTGTTCTCTGTTCGGTGTTCCTTGTCTCCTTGCTGGAAGATTCAAAGGCGGTGCATCACCAACGTTCATTCCTGCCCAAGGATTATCATCAGGGGGTGGCGATTGCACACTCCTTGCTGGAAGATTCAAAGGCGGTGCATCAACAGCGTCCGTGTCTTCCCAAGAGCCCTCATCAGGGGGTGGCGATTGCACATCAGGCATTCTCCTTGTTGGAAGATTCAAAGGCGTCGCATTAACAACGTCCATGCCTGCCCAAGGATCATCACCCAAATCTGATGGCGGCTCGACTGCTTGATCGTTTTGTGTTTCTTCCTCAGGTAATGATTCCATTTTTTGAAGTATCAACTGGTCAAAATCAGGAATGGAATCTTTTCTGTCTTGCCATTGAGTAACAAGCTGCTCAATGTCAGAAAAAGATGAAGCTTGAGAAAGCAAACGCGCAAAAGATTGCGAAGTCTCTTCGGAAGGCACCAAAGGTGCCTCCTGAACGGCTCCCTGTTGAACAGGATTGTCAATTTCATTGAATCTTTGCTCAAGAATGGATAGCCATTCAGGGCTAAGCTCTTGATTACCAGCAATTGCTGCCAAATCAGCAAATGATTCAGCACGGCTGACAAGAGCCTTGAATTTTTGTAAAGGACTCCTTCTTTCCATTCCTTGTTCTTTTAAGTTTGTGGTGAAATCTGTATTATGTCGAAATTTTTCAACATCAAGGATTGGAGGAACAGGACGAACATACGTTTGTCCTCTCTGTCTCTGCCTAGTTATATCCCTTGCTATCGAATCTGCTTGAATTAATTCGGCAATATCAGCGGCAGCATCAGGAGTGCCTTCAGTTCTTTCCCTGTAGCTTTCTCCAAGATCCCATGGGGCACGTTCATTGCTTGTGGTAAATGCCCCTTGAGCTGTTCTGTCAAGAGGCAATTGAGAAGCTTCACGAAGTCTCAATGGGTTTCCATCAGGCCTGAAAAAATTTCTGGCTCTTTCTGCCATTTGCGCAAGTGGACTCATTGGAGCATCCGCAATGATTCGACCAAGAATATGTGCGCGTGAAGTTTCAGGAGCAAGAGGATCACCTTCAGGATTGAATCCCTCAATTGCTCCTTCTTCTCCCCAATTTCCATGTGTAGAAACAACCGACTGATTTCTTTCCGATCCTATGTCGCTAGGATGTCCTCTTGGACCAAAGTCTGCACGAGTTGCACGAACTCCGTCTTCACCGTCAAGCGGTTTTATTGATGGAGCACCAGCAGATGCGTAACCTTCCTGAACGCCAGTGGGACGCTCTGTTCCTGTCCAAAAGCCAAGCGGTGGTCCCGCTTCGCTATATCGATCCACGACATTGAGGAAAGGCCTGCCTGCCGCTTGACGACGAATAACAGGAGTGGAAGCAGGTTCAGCAGCGGCTTCTTGCGCTTCACGTGACACAGGACGAACGTCTGACAATCCCTCCATTCCATCCCAAGGATTCTCATCATCACGTGATTTTTTTAATCGTGTCTTTTTTCCGGATCGCATCACTTATAATGTTCCTTTTGGTAAACAGTATAACAATAAATGCAAAGCAAAAATCATGTTGAGGAAATTGGTAAAATTTCAAGACAAGATGAAAGGGAAATATCAATGAGCTGGTTAGTTTTCAAAAAATCGAATGAACCAGATTATGATCCTTGGGAAGGTCGAGATGTTGTTCCTTTGAAATTACCCGCAAGAGGCGAACTAAGAAGAGAACCTTCTGTGCCTGTTCCAACTCCTGATATTACACAAAAATCTTCTTTAGGTCATCGCGTCACGCTTTTCACGACAAATCATGATGAAAACAGAACCGCATCTGAAGATACAACTCGTATTGTGCTGCCTGTTTCGTTAGGGCATCCTGCTGGAACTGGCACTGCAGCAGGCAAATGGCAACAACGTAGAGCGGTTAACATTGCTTTTGATTTGCCTGATCTGGGTGGATCAGCAGCTGGTGCAAAGATTCCTTCGGGGCCAATAAGAGACTTTTGGGCCGCTTCAACACCTACAGCTGAACATTTGAATGTTGCAAGAATACAGCAACAAAAGGGAGGTGTTTCATCTCGTTTAGCAAGAAAGCAAATGGAGAAAAATATTGGTTCGTATGTCACTCCAGAAAATGTTCACGACAAATTATCTTCGGCTGTTGATGCAATCAAAGACGAAAACTCAGCAATACAAAGAGTAGGAATGGCATGCTTTGAAGATTTATCCAATGAAGATAAATTCTGTCATAGAAGAATCATTGCGAAAGGACTTTCTGACAAACTTGGAGTTCCAATTCCGGATATTTTTCACATAAGTCAATTGCAAAAAGAAACAGGCAATACTGATCAGCCTTTAAAATATTTTGAAGATACCATCCTTCATCCAATGAGAGCAATTGCTGAACGAGAAGGATTGGATCTTTCAAAAGACAAGGATGCACTTAAGGGAATATTTCAAAAAGAAATTCCTGCTTTTGATAGACTCAATCAAATAATTTCTCATTGGGATTCGCAAAAGGAAGAGCCACTCACACCAGTAAGCAATCCGGGCGCTCCGTCTGCTTCTCCTCAAATAACAGATCAACTGGATAATTCAAAGGACACATCAATTCAACATGATTATCCTCACGCAAATATAACCAAAAAAAATTGGAAATCAATTTTTTCAAATTTTTCTTTGGGAAAAATTCTTTACACTGATGGCGCTGGAAAACAATTATTGGCAACATCTTCTGAAGCTCTTTATCAAGCACTGAAGCTTAAACCAGATCCAAAAACTGGAGGATTAAGTCAACAAGCAAAAGCAATTGCTTGGATGAAACCAAAGGATGCAAAAAACGCATCAAGATTACTGTATCAACGAAACCCTGATGTTTTTTTCTCTCCCGCCGAATTTGAGGTGAAAAAAATAGAATCAATGAAAAGAGTTCTTCAATTAAAAGCAGAACAGCATCCTGAATTTCTGGATGCACTACTTGCCACGGGAAACGAACAAATTGTAGAGTCAACAGGGGATCGTGATCCTTATTGGGGAGTAATAGACACGCCATCTGGACAAAAAGGACGGAATGTGCAGGGAAAACTACTGATGCAAATACGCGACGAAATTCGTGGAAACCAGCAAAGTGCTCCTTCTGCTCCGGGCGCTCCTTCTGCTCCAGTTGCTTCTCCCGGAGTCAAAGAAGGAATCAAGGGAGACATCACGAATCCTGATTTTCAAAAGTCAGGTGGCTATAACATGATTGTGAATACATGCAATACTGTTCTTAATGGCGCAGGCGTTCCTGTAATGGGAGCAGGCATTGCCAAGGATTTTCGCGATAAATACAAGGACACGGATTATTTGGATGCAGTAGCAGGGTATTTGTATCCTCGAAACATGACCGTTGCTGCCGCTCAGCGGAGGTTTGGGGCAAAATGGAGGCATGTTGATCCTGCGCCCGGAAGTATCTTTGTTCATCAGCCAAAAAAGGCTGATGGAACTCCGTTTGGCCCTCCCATTGCATCATTGTTTGTGAAAAGACATTGGGGGGATCAAGCAAGAAGAGATGACACAAACGGAGCAATAACGGCTCTGAAAGCATATCTTGATAACAACCCAAGTCCTGACGGAAAACCATGGAAAGTAGCCATGCCTCACATTTCAGGGCTCAACGGCGAACGAGGAAATCCTGTTGAAGGAAGCGTTGGGCAAACAGGAGGATGGTCAGCGACAAGACAACATATTATCGATACTTTTGATGGATCTCCTCACGAGGCACACATCATTGATTTTGTTGGCGGTGCACAAAGTACTCCATCAACACAACTCGTCTTACCAACAATGACCGCATCTGTTCCTACTGCTCGACAAGTCATTGGTCCACAATCTGAAGTTCCCACCGTAGAAGATGCGCTGAATCACCCAAGCGTAAAAGACCCTAGGTTTCAAAAAGAGCTTCTCACAACTGATTGGCAAGGACTTTTTGATGCAAGTGTAGCAACTGGATATTATTCAAAATTCTTGAATGATTTAAGAGGATCAGGAAAGAATTCTCATCAAATTGCTGCAATTTCACTCATGATACGTCAAGGACGATTGTTGGATCTCCAGCAAGAAAATCCAGCGTTTGCGGGATCGACTATTGCTTCAGACGGATCAACCGTAGTCGTGCCGAATGAGCAGATAATGCAGGATATCTTGGGATTAGAGCCATCAACAAAGAGGATAATGGTAGGAAATCACGGAGTATATGTTGAGCATGGAACGCCACAAGCTTTTGCCAGCGGCACAACACAACCTATTGTTCGAAGCCAGTATGATGAATATCGAGCAAATGGAATCAAATACTACAAACAAACAAAGAATGTGAACTATGCAGAATACAAACCCGGTGAATGGTATTCTGCAATTGAAAATTATTTTGATACGAATCCAGAGTCCATTCATTCACAGCAAGGACTTCCTGCGAATGAAGAAGCATTGGATATGATTCTTGATGAATTCAAGAGTTCATTGAGTAAACAACACTCACGACTTCTTCAAGGCGCGTATGTTGATCCAGCAGACGGAAAAAGCATCATTGGTCTTTCATCACTTGACAAAAGTTTTTTCGAGAACAAGGAAAAAGAAACTCGTGGTGCCCATCATGGGACAAACTTTCAAGGATTGATTGCTACTCCAAATGGAATACTTGTTAAAATTTCACATGTTTCCGGACGCAAGAGAGCAAAGGGATATGACCTAGCGATGGGATTGACTGAGTATGAAAGAGAGGCTCCACCCGGAGTAAAATCATCTCGGGTGTATGCAGACATAAAAGGAAGAACTGCAACTTGGTACGTCAAGGTAGAAGATTATTTTTCCTGAAAATAATCTGAAGAAAATGTTTCAATTCATCAGATTCATTTGTAATCGATTTTGATTTCAATATTGACATGATGTCAGGAGGAGAATAAGAATCAGGCTTAAGAATCTTTCCATCTTCCCTGCGTATTGGCAATTTGGTTACTGGGTCAAGTTTAGACATGTTTGAGCGATGAACCTCTTCAAAATATGGATCAATATCTATTCCAAGAGCAATTGCTGCTCCATAAGTAACGTATAATAAATCACATATGGCATCAATGATCTCTATGGCGTCTTTATTTTTGCATGCATCATTGAACTCGTTGGCTTCTTCGAGAATAAGTTTTGCTCGCAAATCAAATGGGAAATTTTGCAGTGAAAAATTTTCAGGAGTAGGTTGGCCCATGGCCAGCATGAACTCCTTGACGCTTGACTGATGAGTTGACATTTTATCTCTCCTTGGAGGAAATCATGGGTACGATTGCAAGTTACGAGGAAATGGCAAGACAAGTTGAATTACATGACGGAGAATCTTACCAAGATATTCTTTCACTGCATGATGCACAAAAACGGTACGGAGTAAGCCGTACCGCTTTGAGAGATGCAGCACTTCATGGAAAAATCTACGCAAGACACATCGGTGGACAATCCAGAAAAATCATGTACATGAGAAGAGCAGACATCATAAAGTACATACTCCTCCCACAAAGCAAATCAAAAGCAAAACGCCCTGTTGCTTGGCGCAAACAGGACAAGGCCAAGCCTATTTCCAGCGAACATCTGGCCTCAACAACCGCAAACTAGGTTGATCCGACTGTGAGACAAGTTCCCTGAGATAACGTGAAGCTTCGGATTGAAAACGTAATGCATTGTCTCCCTCGCCTTTTACGTGAAAAACAACAAGTATGTCCGTAGGATGATCAGTATCTCCGGAATAATCTGTCTCAATTGAGACTTGATTAAGTACAAGATTGAATTTTGGAGCGTTTTCCGTGCCCCAAATAGCCATTTCCTTTACCGTCTTCTCAGAATGAGCATTCATGAGTTTCTTTACATCATCAATGAATTCATCCTTGCAAAGGATCTCATAGTTATCTGACTTATCAGACTTCTGCTTTTCTGCGGGGTCAAGAATGAATTCATCTATAAGTTTCTGATGCAAGAGGAGAAGAGTGTTCATCACCATGTGATTGTGTTGACCCATGTAATTAATGGCAACCAAAGCAGCATTTTCGTGAGGAAGAAGCGGTGGATATTTGAACATCGAATTGGACGCAAAAGGATGCTGGCCAAATGGCTCCTGCTTGTTCTGCAGGTACGCATTTCTCCACGAAATGATTGCCCTAGCACAAAGTATGCCAAGTAATGCCGATAAAGCTGACACAAAATTCATGATGACTGTCACACTGATTTCCTTTCAAAAAAAAGAGGGCAGAGGTGGTCAGCCTCGCCCCCGTTATCCGACTATACGAGATGTGCTTAGCTGCGAAGATCTTCGAACGCGAACGGATCGTCCATGTCTTGGATCGGCGCAGCAGTGCCGCCAGAGCTACGTCCACGCGAAGCAGTAGATGTCACAGCAGGACGGGCGGCATACGACGGAGCGGAAGAAACCATGGAGTCATCGCCCTCACCGGGACGATCAAGAAACTCCATGCGATCTGCAATCACCTCAGTGATACTCTTCTTCTCTCCACCGGGCGTGTCATAGGTTCGAGTCTGCACACGCCCCTCGATGTAGAGCTTGCGACCCTTCTTGACGTACTTCTCCGCCTGCTCGGCAAGCTTGCGCCACATCACGATGCGGTGCCACTCAGTCTGCTGATCGCGTTCGCCCTCGCCACTCTTGTATCCATAGGATGTGGCGATAGAGAACGTTGCCATTGAATCACCGTTCTTGGAGAGACGCACTTCTGGATCGCGCCCCACGTTTCCGATGAGAAGAATCTTATTTAGAGAACCCATTGTCGTTACCTTTCAATCCAAGCGAAGGGGTTGCCTCCGCGTTTACATCGCGGGAGTTGACCAGCTCCCGCAGAGAGTGTAGCACATCTTTCGGGTCACGTCTAGTGCCCTCGTCAAGCCACGGCTTGCATACGCTCGCCACACCGCAATACTCGCACCATGTGGCGTTCTGCCTCTGTGTCTGCGCTCCTGCCTCAATCTGGTAGATCTGGCGACGAAGATAATCCAGAAACCAGAGAATCTCGGAAGGATCCCTTCTGGTTCGCTGGACTACCGCACGATACGCATTGATATCCTGAGGAGGAGATTGCTTCGATGAGGCAGACCAGACATTCCTATTTGGTTTTACCAATAGATGGTATCTGAACTCGGGAAGAAATTCCCCAGTTTTGGCCAACCAAGCGAATGAATAGAGGCTTGGTTGTGTTTTCTTGGCCATTTCTGGCTGTGAGTATTTCTGCTTGGCCGTCTTCAAATCCACAATGGCTGTGCTGGTCCGCATGTCGAATCGACCCTTTGCAGACCAGTTGGGCATTCCCGGAATGGGAACCATGAACTCTTCCTCAATGGATAACGGAGTGTCGATCATGGCTAATGGAGCCTTGGGTGTACCCGGAATGTCGCTCTCTGCAGTACGATAGAAATATGTTTGCAACAACATTTTGCAAAGATTCCTTGCCATCTCCGCGGACATTCCAGCAGACCATTTGACTCCAAACATGGGCTGTATAGTCGATCCCTCCTTTGGAATGCCATTTTCAGCATTGTACAGGAGGGTATCAAACTCATTGTTCATGGCATCAATGACTGCGCGATTCCTCTGGTTCTCAGTCCAGTCGCCAAGCCTATTCTCCATTTGCGCAATACGATAGACTTCAACCCCTTTGTGAACAGCAGATCCAATGATCAGATGATCACTCGTTGGTTCCTGCACATCATCAATATACTTAAGTTTGTGTTTCCAAGAACACTCAAGAAGTATTTCAATTTGCGAATTGGAAAGATACCTTGGCTCTCCGGAAACCAGAGGAGGCACAATCAAATACCACGCAGTGTGGCAAGAACCGTCGGGCGATGCTCCCGTGGAAGCAATGAATACGCAAGCTTCAATGCCTCGTGTGCACGAAGGGCTTCTCGCATCAACGTCTGAGCAGCAGGATCAATCTGAGGCGGCTCCTTGAGCAGGGAAAGCGTTGTCGATAGCACCGCTGCGTACTGGCTGATGATTGGCAAGGAGTCACTGATGGTCATGTCCACTGGAGCCTTGGTAGTACTCTGGGCACCCGTGTATGTTGTATTCGTTACGCTGGTATCTGCACGCAAAGACATTTGTGAGGGAGAGAATGTCTTCGGAAAATTGTTCTCACTCTTGTTGTTCATATTCACGTTATCAATCATTGGTCGCACATACACATTTGCCCGATTGGGATTCTCGAATGGGCTGTGAACAGAATTAGCGACAGTATCAGTGGTTTCATTATTGTTCATTGCGTTCTGAACCTTTCCTACAGAAGTACGGTATTCGTTAACTGGAGAAGTGTAACGGATAAAAAACTGAGGCAGCAATCTCGCTGCAAAAAGCTTTCCATTCGCATCGTAATGCCTACGGATTTCCTTGGTCTTTCGCTCAAGATCCCGTGTTGCCCTAAGGACACGTGTGTTCGAAGTATTGAATTCCTTTGCGAGGACATCAACATTGATCGGAGAAAAATTCGAAGAATCGGCCATTTCTCCAAGCTTTTGCCGCAATTTCAGTGCGAGAGTCATATTGCTTTCCATTTTCCTACCTTATCATTGACGCGAGAAGGGACACAATGAGACTTACCGCTGCTGCCACTCCGACAACAGAAGCCCATGATGGCATGGACAAATTCACTACGGAGGCTTTTGTGCCACTGTCAGAAACAACATCTTCTTCTGGTTCCTCAAAGGCGGAGATAAAATTCGAGGGTTCAACATACTGCGGTTCTTCCTTTACTATGGAATCAAGCCTTTTCCTCAAAAGGCTTTCCATGTCAACCGGGGTTTCGAGCATGTAATCATCAAGGGAGATCTCTTCGATCTGCTGATTAGTAAATGGAGAAATTTGATCGCGGCGATAACGAAGATCCCCAATGCGTGCCGCACGGGCAACACGCAGCCAATCCAGAATCCCGTCAAGAACGATGACATGAGGCTCTTCATTTGGAATGACTGCCCTTGTCGCCTTGGCCAGTTGATCATGCTCAAGAATCACATAGGAAATCATTTGATCAATTTCCTGCAATTCATCCTGCATTTTCTGGCCAAGAGCCAAGGAGGGATTTTCGCTATTTGCCATATCAGCTTTTCCTTACCAATTCATGTTCACGAGCGAACACATCGACATTGATGGAGTAGATCACACTTGCATGCTGACGGGTAATCTTGCCTTGCTCCTTGACCCTGACAGAAGTGTTGTTCTTGTTGAAGCCAACTACCTGACGCAATCTCCCGTAATGGGCCTTGGTCTTAGTTTTCCAAATAGAGCCGATGTATTCTTCTGAATTCATGCTAATCATATCACATAGTTTTCCGTTGCGTTGAGGAAAAACGAGGGAGTTTCCCTCTTAGTCCAGTGTCCAATCGAATGCTTGTGAAGCACGTAGTATTTCTGATAAGCCGCAACGGGATCAGAAACATGCTTGCATTCATCAGGCATTGCTTGAGGAAATGAAGTCATTGGTCCTGAAAAAATATTTCGAGGCTGATGCTTCAGCGCCCACGCAATATTTTCAGTTGCATGGATTTTTCCATACCGATGCGTGTATTCCGCAAAAAGTGAAACAAGAAGAGAAAATCCCCATTGATAGTTTTCGGACGTTTCCCTAACCCACGCATTACAAGGATGATTGATATGTGTTGCCTTGTAAAACACTTCGTCCATCTTGGAATCAAGCACGTATTGCGTGCTTTTCCGTCCTGCCGGAGATATAACAGTAAGCGGAGTGCCGTCAAGGACGCGATGCGCAGTGCTGAGCATCTGTGCTTCTTCGAGAATCATCTTGACGACATGTTTGTCGTTGTGATATTGGGCAGAAACAGCTGGATCGGCATCAAGAATAAACCTGTTCATTAATTGTCTTTCTCAAACAAGGAAAACTTTTCTACTTCCTCAAATTTCCGCATAAATATGGGAGTTTGAGTGCCTACGTATGCGCCTACGACATTGAACTCGAAATATTCCACTGCCTCCTCGTACGTAATCATGCCACCGTCGATAAGGATCTCAATGCATTTATCGTAGTCATACACGGCGCAAGGTGGATTATAATATGCAGCGCCAACGCCGATGAATGCCTTCTCAAATCCGTCGGCAAGAAGAATTCCATTGCCTTCTTCCTCATTGTGAGCAGGGTAATACTCATCAATGAAGTCGCAAATTTTGTCATGTTCGCTTTGTTCTTTCTGCACTGAATGACATTTCCTTCGCATGGGTGATTGGGTAGACCCAGCAGGATTTGAACCTGCGGCCTGCTCTTTATGAGAGAGATGCTCTAACCGCTGAGCTATGGGTCCGCAAACTATTACCAAAGCGGCCCAGAGAAAACCAATTCATCTTTGCGCTGCTTGCGATACTTCAACACGGGGCCGCGCTTCATGATTACTTCCATGGTGAAACTTTCAACCGGAACATTTGTGTATTCCTCAAGAACCTTGTGAAACATTGACTGGAACATTCCCTCAAGATATTCTTCTTCGGTTATCTCAATTATTGCTTCCGAAGGAAGAATGATTCCGTCAGGAGAACTGCTCCATGTAATGTTTTCCAGTTTAACTGCTGGCACCGACAAGTTCCCTTCATTGAATGGTAGGCCCGATGGGAATTGAACCCATGACCTCGTATTTATAAGATACGTGCTCTAACCACTGAGCTACGGGCCGCCGTGGATTCAATCATCCGTGGAGATCATACCAGACGGATGAGGCGAGTCAGCGTCGGACTCCAAGAGCCATGATTCACGAGGGGTTAGTCTGCCTTTGGGATACAACATGAACCAGTGGATTGGACACCACAATTGTCCGGGAACAAAAAAAGTCACCAAGCGGTGACTCGTTACGAACTGAAGTTCCTGCAAGATCGCATCAATCACGGAATCGTGATCAGTAAACTCACCCGGACAGAAGTCCACTGTTGCATTCAATCCGTCTGAAAAATACTTCCTGAAAGTTCGACTGAGAGGATTGGGTTCTTCAATCATGCGTTTGCCACGATAAAATCCTGTTCGTCCTTCTGAAGAAATCCAAGCAGAACCAACAGATGCGGATCTTAATCCGCCAATTCTCCACGTAACCTTGTCAGGCACGAATACGCATCCAGATTTCTCCATTGGCAATCTCTTCGCCAATGGCTTTTTCTGCACGGGAAAAGATTGATTCGGAAATGGCAGCAAATAATGATTCCCTAAGTTCTTTGGAATTTCCGGGAACCACCGTTTCCAATATTTTCTCGACCTCTTTTTCCGTCAAGTCCAAAGCCAGCACCGTTGTTTCCGCTTTGGTATTTTTCTTATGTTTATACGCAACTTTTTTGATGGAAAATTCGATCATGACATATCCTTACGGTGGTCCCGGTGGGAGTCGAACCCACAACCAAGGGATTAAAAGTCCCCTGCGCTACCATTGCGCCACAGGACCTTGTTGAATAGAAATACTTTACCAGAATTATTTGGTTTCGCCAAAAACGAAAAAATGCCCTTCGGAAGAATCTGGATTTTCCAGTACTTTCACGATCACCGTGTCAGCAGTATCCATGAATCCGACATAATAATTCTTGTGAGAGAACGTAGGCGTGGCTGTTGCCAAATGTCTCCATTCCAATGGAAGCTCTTTCGGATCCATGTCAGGACGAGACAGATATTCTGCTGAAAACCCTGCCTCACGATGATCCAAGATGCTGTATCCGGGAAAATCGTAGACAAGGTATCCAAACGACTCGAACGTGAACGCTCGTTCTTCTCCAAGCTTTTCTATGTGATCATAAACTTGAGGATAAAAATTGCCCGTCAAGAAATTTTCATTTCTTGCCACACCAACAAGATGACCATCTTCATGAATGGATTCATACAAATCAATGTAGCTTATCATGTCAACTTGAACTCAATATATTTCCAATTGTGGAAAACGTTTCAATGCTTCCCTGTGATCGCCATTTCTTCAAGTATTTGATGACAACCTGACGAGCTTGCGGAGACATGGATTTGTGAAAACGCAACACGTACTTCGGTTCAGCAAGTACGCGTTTTGTTTTCAGTCGAAAATGAATGCGCTTTTGCGGCTTGACAGGAAGTACAATGATCGCTTGTGCTTTATTCATCTTGCGATTATTCTTGGCAATAGCTCCCTTTTTTCCATGAAAGAATTTATGGAGATTTTCATCAAAATACATTTACTCGTCCTTCTCGCTGCCCTTGAAATCACCCTTTTTCTTCTTGGCCTTTTTCTCGGGCTTGGGGTACGGAACTCCGGGACTCAATTTCTTCTGTTCTTCGCTCATGATTGACCTTTCCTAGGAATACTGTATCATATGGTGAGCGATGGGGTGTCGCCAAGTGGTAAGGCTCCGGACTTTGAATCCGGCATTCCTAGGTTCGAATCCTAGTGCCCCAGCCCAGCCGGGATGATGAAATGGCAGACATACCTGACTTAAAATCAGGAGGGGATATTCCCCGTGCGGGTTCGAGTCCCGCTCCCGGCACCTACTTCCTGTGGTTCCTCATCATCCAAATCTGATTGGATTCCCTTGAGAACCTCATCCCAGTCAAACAACTCCTCGTCCTCTTCTGTTGGAATCAACGGATCGTCGTCGTACAAATCTGGGATGGCAATGTCCGGAAGCTTGACTGGAGGAGAAGCAACTACCTGATTCACTTTCATAATCCTTTCACCAGAATCTTAGCAGGATGAGCGACAGGGCGAAGACAAGCAGTCTTGTTGCACCAAATATGGCGGAAACTTGATCATCATGCATCTTTTTTCCTTCCTATTTTGTACTCACGAGCAAACGGAACAAGAACTTCATCAATCCAGTTTTCCATTTCCTTTATTGTACCGTTATTTGAAAAATAAAGATGCTCTTTAAGCGTAATGTGAGAAATTTCACTTGAATGATTGGGAATGCCTCCTGACTGTCTCCAGTCTCCGGAAATTCTCACGACAACAAATCCGTTGTCAATTCCCCATTGATACTCATTGGCAAATCTGCAATCGGTAACAACAAATGCAGGAATCATGCCATCAGTTGGTGGATACGCCGTCTCAATATCTTCGATGGAATCCCTGAGTTTGTTGATCCAGAAATCCTCTCCAATGGTTTTGCGGCCAACTTCCGTTCCAAACCACTGCCAGAAATGACGCATGAATTCCCTGTATTGCACATCTGTCATTTGCTCCATTTTTTGCACAAGCCCAAGATTTTCATCATCGGAAATATAACGAATCATCTTGCCTGTCATGCGCTTGACAGGAGCTGCAAACGAAAGAATGTGACAATTGCCAATTTTCCTGATCAACAGGTTAGCCATGGTGTCTTTGCCAGCACCTGCGCTGCCCAACAGCATGAATCGCAAACCAATTTCCTTGTCAGCGTCCATTCCTCGGCCCCCTCCTGTTGTTCATACCTATGGTGTATAGCATGTAAAATACTGACATTAACATGAATGTGTTCAGTAAAGTAATTCCAAATTGCAAATACTGTAGCTCTTCACTCACGACAGGAAACCTTTTTCAATCCAGTAATATCCATGTGAAATAAATCCGGATCCTCATTGATATCCATGCGCATCCGCGGGACATCATTGCTCCACATGTACCACGATCCTGTCCATGATTCATACACCATTGTTACAAACACCTTTTAGCATCCTTTTATTTTCATGGAGCCGCCAGTGGGATTCGAACCCACGACCCGCTGTTTACAAAACAGCTACTCTAACCCCTGAGCTACAGCGGCATATTCAATTATACGTCTTGGGCTTCAGTTGTAAGGCCAC
>Ga0214919_10007227_pt1 | contig 15032 bp, 18 predicted proteins | sample LL1503_MetaG_FD_177994 | JGI IMG/M metagenome (GOLD analysis project Ga0214919, IMG submission 177994) | Freshwater microbial communities from Lake Lanier, Atlanta, Georgia, United States - LL-1503 | ecosystem: Environmental > Aquatic > Freshwater > Lake | place: USA: Georgia | collected... | reverse complement strand
TCCCAATTATTATTATTATAGTAATCCACTGATTCTCCAATTTTATAAGGACTAGATTCCAAAATTTTATTTTTGATATTTTGAATAAAATCATTTGCCCATTGATTTTTGATAGGAGTTGGTATTAACACTTCTCGGCACATGGGGCAACCTAAAGATATATCCATCTTGTCGTAACATAAATTACAAATAAAATGTCCATTACAACAAACGGTTAAATTTTCATTACTAATAGTATAACACACTGGACATTTTGGAATTAAATCTAATGACAACATCTTTGAAAGAACTTTTATTTTTAAAAATGAATTTCAATTTTCTATAAAAACTTATTTAAAAAAATAAAAATTATTAATAAACCACCGATAGCTCAGTTGGTAGAGCTTTGCGTTGTAGTTGGTAAAAATAATACCGCAATTGTCGGGTGTTCGACTCACTCTCGGTGGAAAAAACTTATTAAAATGCTTTATTTTTAATAATTTTTTTACAACTTATTCAAAGGGATCAAAACCTTGCTCGGTCCAAGTAGCAACTCGTCGAGGATGACAAGCTTTCATCATGAGTTCCTCTCTAATAATTTCCATTTCTTCGTGTTTCTTTTCCATCAACAATATGCGTTCCTTTTCCTTGAACGCTTCGATAAGATATCTTGCCTCTTCAAGAACTTGAACGGGTCCAGAAATTATAAAATCAGCTTGACTCGCTCGTGACTTTAGAAAATCAGCATCGTGCCCATGCCCATGATCCCATCCAAACTGTCTGTCAGCTAAATCAAAATAAGTCAACTCAACTCCAGTATCAATCTCGTAATTCATATCATCATAACTAGGATTTTCACGAACCCAGTCCATCAAAGGGCTATCAATAGGTATAGTCACGTACCCATTAAACCAAGCTTTATAAGTTCCCATAAAGAGAGGACGAATGACGATTTGATAACCATCCTTGGTTCTAATACACATCGTTGTAGCATCTCCTCTCAAACGGCCAGAAGCGGTTTCCATCGGAGTTTCATTGTCCTTGAACGTGATTTCCCAATATTCAGGATCGCGAATGACACACTTTGAACGAGCAGACTCCAGGTTTCTCATAAAAATTTCGTTTGCCATCTTTGGATTTAATAGTTTAATTTTAAAAGTTTAAATAACGGGACTTCGAGTCTTGTATGTAAAAAGTTGCTTAATGACCAGAAAAAATAAAAAAAAATCATTTTTTAGGCATGACTTTTAAAAAATTTTCTTTCTAGAATTGTACCGTCAAGATCTAATATTTGAAATAAATCTTGCAACGCAATTAACCGATTTTGTGGGTTTAATGGAACAACTTTGGCTGGTTTTTTTTGTTTAATCAACAAGAAATAATACCGATGCTCTCCATCCGTTTTAGGTGGATGAGGACCTACGTAGGGTAAAATAGTGTTTCCTGGTTTTTTGGCAAAGTCATACGTAAAATTCGTAATCAACCAATGTATTTTATTTCCGCCCTCGGCATCTGGATCCATCATGATGAGAGTATACAATCGTTCTTTTCGAAGTTTAAAACAAACTTTTGGGGGGTTAAATGTATAAACTTTAGAAATGTAATTTCCATTTTCTACTTTAAATTTTGACAAGTATTCTATTTCCATTTATTTCTAAAAATTTTTTAATAATAAAATGAATGAGGAGCAACAACAATTAAAAAATTTATTAAATCAATTCAAAGGGACAATCCAACAAAAAAAACGTTATTTTAAAGAACGTTTAGAACAAATACAAGATTATGGTTACGATTCGGATGAATTGGAAAAACAAAAACTAGAAAAAATTTTGGAATTAATTCAAATACAATCTCTTTCTAAAAAATATAGAAAAAAACAAATATTAGGCAAAGGAAATGTAGGACAAGTTTATTTAATGCAAGATATAGAAAACCCTCAAAAACAATATGCGTATAAAAGAAATGTTAAAAAACATGAAAAAAAATTAACGTACCAAGCTCAACTTTTAAAACAAGTCAATAAAAGAGTTCCTTCTAAAAGTATCCTTAAATACATACAACACGCAGATAATATACTTATTACTGAATATTTAAAGGGATTTGTATTGTTGGATGAATATTTAAAAAAAAATCCAGAAAAATGTTTAGATATAATACCAAATGTAAACATTGTTATGAATCAATTACATAGAGCAGGTATTTCTCACCGAGACTTGAAAGGGGAAAATATAATGATTCATCCAGAGACTTTAGAAATAAAAATTATAGATTTTGGAGTTGGTTGCATTAAAGATTCATCAAAATTTAATTGTAAAAATTTTATAGGGACATCTCAAAAATATTATCCTCGATACCAGCAATATAAAAGCTTTCAAGATTGGAAACAAGGAGATAATAAAGCATTGGATATACTATGGAAAGAATTATGCGATGCGTAAAAATAAAATTTTTTATTTGTAAATGGAAGAAAATAATTGTCAATTTGTAAGCTGTCATGGTATCGCAAAAATTGCCGATCAAGGTCCCATTATACAAAATACAAAGTTATTTACTTATAATTTTCAGTATGTAAATAACTATGCAGAAACGATATATGTTCATACTCTTGACTTGGAAATGTTTTTTCAAAATTTTGCAGACAAATTTCAACAACCATTTGTTCTTGTTTCAGGAAATGATATTACAGCAATTCCTGAACAATTACCAAAAGCAAAAGAATACATTTCACATCCAAATCTACTGCATTGGTGGATTCAAAATTATACGGGAGGTCTCGGTCCTAAAGCTCATTTCTTACCACTGGGAATAGATTATCATACATTACAATGGAATTTAGATCATCAATGGGGAAAACAACAAAATCCTAAAAAACAAGAACAGAGTTTAATAAAAATTAAGAAAAATATGATTCCAATTCAAAATACAATTTCCACCAAAGCAATTGCCAATTTTCAAACAACCACTTATGGTGAACCCAATCTTCGAGAAAAAAGAAGAGCACCCATCCTAGAAATTTTGAAAAAGAAAAGTTGCGTCGAATTTCTACCAGAGCAAAAAAGAGACGCTTTTTGGCAAAGTATGTGTTTTTACGCCTATGTAATTTGTCCACCAGGTTTTGGATATGATACCCATAGAACTTGGGAAACATTAATGATGGGACGTATACCAATTATTCAAGCTTCGCCCATAGATAAGGTATATTTTGGGCTTCCTGTATTACGGGTAAAAGATTGGAATGTAATTGATGAAGAATGGTTACATAATAATTTTAATGCTATTGTTTCAAAATGGGACACTTATGAATGGGATCGTTTGAACTTATCTTATTGGCAAAAAAGAATGACCAAAATTTAAGTTTTTATTTTATAAAAATGCAACAGCAAAATAAAATAAAAACATTTGTGAAAGAATTTACGCTAACGAACTATGAATCCATTTTAGAAAAGTTGATTAAAAAAACGACTGAATTTCAAGATTCTGGAAATGAAATTGTAGCAATTCAAGTTGATTCTTATAATCCAATGTTTAATTTTGTTGGTAAAGAAACAACAGTTGTAATGATTTGGTATAAAAAAGCTTCCCATAATACTCCAAAGCAACCTCCAATAAAATATAAATTTGATGAATATTCTACCACTAAACACAAGGAAATTACGCAAGAAATATCACCCTTTTTAAATAAAAAACAAATTATTAGTGTAAACTTTGATTCGTATCATTCTATATTTGGATTTGTTATAACCGCAGTTACTATTTTTTACGTTTAATTTGGAAATTAACTCCTGAAAAAAGTCAAAAAAGTATGCTCGTAAATATCAATTTAGTCTTGTTTGGAATGTTGGGATTGTAATATAAATTTTAGTCAAAATAATCCAATTTTTTTTTACCCCCAGTTCTTAAATAATTTTTTACCGGTAAAAAGAAATTTTGAAATACTTGTTTTTGATAAGGATCAATTATATCAATAGGGGAGGGTTCAGGAAGACCGGTAGGAATAAATATTGGAACATTATTTACAGGAAGATCCGGGATAGGTTTTGTATTTACTAGACTAATTGAATATAATGTATTTCCTAATGCAGATAAGTAGATTGCACTCATTACTACTTTTACAAAATATTTTTTTTTTGTTAAAGGGATTGTTTTATTTTACACGTTCCACCACTACATGATCCAGATCCAGATCCAGAACTTTTAGTTTCAAAAACAATATTAAAAACTTTTTGTTGAAAATCTTTTCTTAATTCTCTAAGCATTTGACTAGCTTCATGTGAATTTTTTTCTGGATTTTCATACCAAAATTTTTGAATGCCTCGAACCTTATCAGGAATTTCTTTCAACAAACCTTTATAAGACGCAGTTTTATCCAGGGTTACAGCTTCTTCACTTAATCCTTCAATGGCCAAAAAATGTTTGATACAACAATCATAACACCGTTTTTTATCATGGCTTAGGTGATCTTCGAGTAAAATACATTGTTTACAAATTTCTCGTAAATTGAAACGACAGTCTAAAACTGGTAGTAAAGATTCATTTTCACCGGGAATGGGAGAAATTGGAGTGCTAGGAGAAATAATTTGTTGAGGACCTTTGGATGGAACCATGGTTGGGTAATTGCCAATAGGAGTTTTATTTGGTAACATACAAGAGTTTTGAGGTTTATTATACAATTCTCTAGCATAAAAACTAGTAGAATTAGGGTCTTCAGGTGTTAGTGGAGGAGGCAAGTGCGGTCCACCAGGAACATAAGATTGAACAACTTGAGGAATTTCATTACTAACACTTGGAAAAAATGGATTTTTATCAAAAGGTAATTCTTGAGATTGATAATACTCTCTATTATACCATTGAATTGGAGCATTAGGATAATAAGAATTAAATTTTCCAGAATTTGGAGAAGCAACGTTAAGACATTTGAATCCTTCCGCAGATGGCATTTGAGAATTTTGTTCACTTAAAGATGAACAAGAATATTTTATATCATCAGACGATGCATGGACGCTACCTATTTCATTCAAACTTTTATACATTTTTTAAACACCTTTTATTTAAAATTCAAAAAAAATTTTTAAATTAAAGCTTGTTTTAAATCAAATTTATTTTTATTGATAATTTAAAAACTCAATTTCCCTTATTAAAAATGTCATCTATTATTTTAGCAACCTTAACATATACAACTCTGATAAGTCTTAGTATATGGACTTGTAAAAATGAATTAATTGCAATGTCAACATTATGTGCTGGAGGCACTGCACTAAATATTTACATGTGCACCGTAATATCTTTATTCTTTTCAAAACAGTCCTACAATGATTGGAAACAATCAATTTCAGGAAAAAGAACAATATATAACAGTATACAACCGATGCTTTTAATATGGTTATCATCATTATTTGGCATGAAAGTTTTAGATTGGAAATATGAATGGAATGATTGGAATTTTAATTTGTGGCATTGGATAATAATGATTATTGGAGTTGATATTGGTTTTTATACAGTACATTATTTATTTCATACAGTAAGAAATTTACAAGAAAAGCACTATTATCATCATGAATGTGATTTGAAAAAATTGGGTTCTTTATGTACTTTAGATGACGATTATATAGAGGCTTTTTTAAGAGACTACCTACCAGTATTAGTATCCTCTGTATTTTGTAATAATTTTCATGTTTTTACGTATAATTTATTTTATATAATTTATACTTGGTGGGCTTTTTATATACACTCTACGATGAATACTTACCATAATAACCATCATAAATATTTTAATTGTAATTATGGTGTTTTTTACTTTACAGATTTTATTTTTGGAACTTTTAAAAAAGATTAAATTCACCTTTTATTTTCCCAACAATAAAAAAAAGAAATTACATAAATAGTTCCAAGACCGTAGAGAGTGCCTACAAGAATCCATAATTCAATCATTTTTATTTATAATTTTTCTATTTTAAATTTACAAAAATATAGATTACTTCTTAAAAGAAAAAAATTGATTTATAGAATTCTTTAAATAATTAATTTCACAAAAATGCATCCTGTAATTTTTCCTATTATTGGAACTTTGGTATATGTCAATTTGATCTGTCCTTTTAATATAAAAATAAAATCGATTAAAACGTTTTCAATATTTCATAACCTATTCTTGGCTTTATTTAGCCTATACATTTTTATTAAGCTTTTAAACATTTTATGGCAAAAAGGTCTTCATTTTGAGTCTCAATTTTATCTTGTGCAAAATCCAACAACAGAAAATGAAATATTATGTAATAAACTTATATATTACTTTTATTTATCCAAATATTATGAATATATGGATACTTTAATTCTAAAAGCACAGGGTAAAAAAACTTCATTGTTACAAACCTTTCATCATTGCGGAGCAGTTATTTCTTGGTATTTGGGTTATTATTATAAAGTGGATGCAACTGTAATTATAACTATTTTAAACGCGGGTATTCATACTATCATGTATACTTATTATTTATTAACTTCGTTGAAATTTAAAGTAGGGTTTATTAAACCTTTAATCACAAGTAGTCAGATTTTACAATTATTGGTTGGAAATACAAGCACTCTTTATTTTTATTTTCCTCCCGTAGAGTCGATTTTCAATTACAAAATTATTATATTTGTAAATTTATATGCAATAATTTTAATTGAATTATTTGGAAAATTTTACTATGATAGTTATATAAAAAAGAAAATTACCAAAACAAAATGAGATTTTTAGAAGGATTATCTACAGGAACAATGCTGGGTAGTTATATTTTAAAGCAAAGATCACTATTAGATTATCTATTAAATACTATTATTGCCCATTGGTTTTTTTCATTTTGGTTTCATATGACTTATTCAATTTCTATATACGAAATGGATACATTATTAATACATATGTTGATAATTGAACGAGCATTTAAATGTTTTCCAGAAGTTGGTATATTTTTTCAAATTTTATTTCTGATTAGAAATGAAAAATATGGATATTTGTATAATGTTCTTGTGGCATTTTTAGGAACCTATTTATGTGGACCAGTCAAAAACCAAATATCTATATTTTCTCCTTACATGTCAAGTATAGTCATTGCTGGCGTGTTTTATATAATGAATTATGTATTTTATCTAAAAGGTTTTAAAAAAACAAGTTCTTACTCCATAATTATTTACCATTTATTTTTGGGGGTGAATGCATATTATGAATTACCATTTTACAAATTTACTGAAAATTCTTGGCTAGTAATGATATTACGTATTCTAGTTTGGATAAAATTTTTATATTATTTTCATAAAAATGTTGTAATCAATTCATAAAAATGGTTGGCAATTTTAATAAAAATATTTTGTTTATTTTCATTATATTTGCGACCAAGTTCCAAGAATTGACATGTAAATAAGTGATTTATATTACTTTATTTTTAGGGGGTTAAATTCTAGTATTATGTCAATAAGGCCCTTACCAAATTTTATACCATCTACAATAGATTTTTGGGCAACCCTAGAAAATATTAACACCTTTCACGGACACAAAATAACCTGGTTTTGTCCACTACCTCTTTTCATCAAGACTTTTCTTAAGTGAATCAAAACCTCAGATAACAACTTTGAATGGGTCTTATCCTTGATAGGTCTTATACTGGATTCTTGTAAAAAATCTACCCATTTGGCAGAAATTTTTTCTTGGTATAAAGTTGGTGTGATAATAATAGGTCTAAAAACATCAATCACAAATTTGCGTTGTTTAAATGTTTGAGGACAACGTGCATTTTTCCATTTTGCACGTAGATTTTCACGCTGAGAATGGGCAAGAGTGGTCATTGCTAACGCCTTCTCGGGATAGATATTGAGTAAATAACAAAGCAGTCCTCCCGTGACCATCCCTGATCTTCCATGCCCCCCTTTACAATGTATATATACCTTTTCCCCTGCTTTAAGAGAATTTATTTTTTCACATAGTTGATAAACAAACTCTTTAAATTTCTCTACATCTTCAGGCACATTATTGTCTAAAATAGGATAAGAAAAATATAAAAGATTAGTGTTTTGAATATCATTAAAATATGGGTAAAGATTAAAGGAAGCTTTTTCATCATCGGTGGTTACGTCTACAAAAATTTTGGTCCCATGACTAACTAATGTATCATACCATTCTTTACTAGGATAACCGCCAAAATAGAGAGAATCCTGATAAACAAGAGAGGCAAAGTAAAACATGAAATATTTGATATCTTTTAATTTGACAAAAAATTTATTAAATCGTTTTTTGCTTTTTTTTTGATTTAAAGTAAATTTACAAAAATTTAAATATAATGCAAACTGGATTACAACGTAATAATTTAGATAAATTTTATACTAAAGAATCTGTAGCTACAAAATGTATAGATTACGTTAAAAATCATTTGTCAATTAACCCCAACGATTTAATCATTGAACCTAGTGCTGGTGATGGTATATTTATACCTTTGACATCATCTCTATCAAATCATCATTTGTTTTTAGATTTAGAGCCTCAACACCCTCAAATTATCAAACAGGATTATTTGACTTTTTCTTTGGATCATAGTAAAAAATACGACAAAATTCATATTATTGGAAATCCTCCTTTTGGTCGCCAATCTTCTTTGGCTATAAAATTTATCAAAAAATCATGTGAATTTTGTGATAGTATATCTTTTATTTTACCCAAAAGTTTCAAAAAGTCCAGTTTAAAAAACAAATTTTCCTTAAATTTTCATCTATTGTTTGAGAAAGATTTACCTAATAATTCATTTTTGATTGAAAATACAGAGTATAATGTTCCTTGTGTATTTCAAATTTGGGTTAAACAAAATATTTGGAGAGAAAAACCACAAAAATTAAAACCAATAAATTTTGTATTTGTTAAAAAAACAGAAAATCCCGATATTTCTTTTCGACGCGTTGGATTTAATGCCGGAACTATTGATGTGAATATAGAAAATAAAAATATACAGACCCATTATTTTATAAAATTTAACAATGACAAGTCGTTGGAACAAAATATAAAATTACTAACAGAGATAAAATTTGAATCCAATAATACGGTAGGTCCAAAATCTATATCAAAACAAGAGTTAATTTCAAAATTAAATCTTTTATAGAAAGTTTTATTAAAAATTGAGTTTTTCAAAAGGATTCATTGGAAAAGCATTTGGAATTTTTATATTTTCTATACTTTTTGAGTCATGTATTTTCAAATGTACTAACAGTGCTCTTATTGTATTACTATGAGAAACTAGTAATACATTTTTATTTTGTTGTAAACATGGATAAATAAAACAATCATAAAAATTCCCGGATCTTATTTTTACATCACTTAAACTTTCTCCAAAAACTGGTTGATAATGATAGGATTTTTTTAGTTGTAATAAACCATTTTTTGTATAAAGTTTTTCTAATTCTTCCTTACTCCTTCCTGTAAATATACCGTAATTTCTCTCTTTAAGAGCGTCAGTTTTGATAATTTTAAACTTTTGATTTAATTGTTGTTCAATTATATCACATGATTCTAATGCTCTTTTTTGATTACTTGTAAAAATTACATCAAAATTATAGTTTTTTAATCTGTCACAGGCATTTTTTACTTGATTTATTCCTTCTTGACTCATAGAAATGTCTCGAAATCCCGTCAAAATTTTCATTTTATTCCACAATGTTTCACCGTGTCTAAAAAGAATGAGAGTCATTTATAATACTATACAAGTTATAAAATGCTGAGAATTTTTTCTATTGTTGAATTTTCTAATCCTTTTTCAGAATTTTGAATCCAAACAAAATTATTCAAAAAATTGGACATATTCAAATCATCAATTGCTACCCATTCGTTTATAGAATTCTTTTCTACCCATGTTTTAATTTCTATAGATCTTTGTTCTGCATAATTTTTTATTGAATAGTTTTTAGTGGACGGAGTATAGTCTATGGGCTGTTTGTGTATACCTTGATCTTTATAAAATTGTTGCATTGTTTCTAAAGGAACCCAATATTTCCAATCTGAGGATACAACTATTTCAATATTAGAATTAGTTTCTAAAATTTTGTTCAAAATTTTTATACATTCAGGATTGAAAGAATCTAATGTCTTATGATCAGGATGTTTTTTAGTATACATTACTCCTTGATGATCCAAAAAAAGAATTTTGGGTTGTTTCATTGAAAAAAGTCGATCAACATAATTCATATTTTCAGACAACGAAAAAGATTGCTCGCTCAAACGCAAACCCTTAAAGTAAATAGGATCTATTAAATTATTTTGGTTTGTATTATTGAGAATAGTATTTTTAATAAATTTCATATCCATTATTGGATAAATATTATTATAACGACAAGATGTCAAAATTCCATTGGCAAACATATTAAAATGATGATCCGTGATAATATTGAAATATTGTATAGACTCTTTTATAATTTCTTTTCTTGTCAGCTGAATTTCACCATTCAAGGTAAAAGTAGTTGTCCCTAAAGGCGTATCATCGGTCATACAATAGGTAAAACATCCTTTTTCTTTATTGAAAATACGATGTTGATCAATTGTTTTCAAGATTGAATGGTCAGAGAAAGATAACAAATTGTATCGAGGAGCAGTCTCAACTTTTTTAATCCACAAGGGAAAAGCGGCATCAAATTTTCCTTGATCAAAATTCCAAACCATTAATTTGTCAGAGTATTTGATATTTTCTATTTGTTTTTCTGTTCCATTTTCTAATTTTATCATTGTTCCTTTGGCTAAACAAAGAAACGATCTACCCGTTACACCTTCTCCGTAACCCGTGCCTATAGTATTGCTAGCATATGCTCTAACGTAAGTTAATTCAGTTGAATCATCGAACCAGCTATATTTGTAATCTCCCAAACCGTAGCCTAATGGTGCTGTTTCTTTGCTATCCGCTGTTGTCGGCAAAGGGTTTGTCACGGACCAAACAAAACCTCTTTCGGTAATGGATGAATTTCCATTGGTTGTAACATTACCTGAACAACTAAATTGAGCGGGATTAGGAGTGGTTAGACTTCCAGTTGTAACGGTAGGAGTTGAGGTATCGGTTGAATTTAATAAAAACCATTGGACATAAGATGAATCGGTTCCGCTAGATGAATTAATTACAAATTGTCCAGAAATAATATTAGAAACACTCAAAATACCAGGATTTGAAATTGGTTGTAAATAAGTAAGAGTAATAATAGAGGATTCAGTACAAGAAACATTATTTACTGTTACAAGTCCATCTACCAATTGTGTGATACCAATGGTCACCGCAGGAGAGACCCCAGTAGCTCCTTGAGCACCAGTTGCGCCTTGTGGACCAATAGGTCCTTGAGCTCCTGTAGCCCCAAATAATCCAGTTTGTCCATTAATAGATTTTACTGTTAAACTATCCGTAACTATATTATTTGGAGTAATAACGGTTTTTCCATTACTAAATGTAATAACTCCATCTTGAAGTATGGTACTATTGGGTCCAATTCTTATTTCAGCATTAGGAGCTCGTGTATTAAATCCAGTTAAATTAATTTGATTATCCAGTATCTCAACTTTTCTTGATAATTCATATATTGCTCCAAATGGTCCACAATTTATATTTTGATTCGACATCTCTACAAATAATAATAAAATAAATAATTAACATCTTTTTCTTGTTTGTAAATCCTTATCATTTAGCGTTTTTTCCAAAATACCAATGTTATTAATAATTTCAGGATGAGTCGTTATTTTGGTTTCTTTTTCTGATTCTTCTACTTTTTTCCACACACAAACAAAATCATTCCATGTATCTCCAATTATATTAAATGTTTCAACTACTTTTACTGGATAAATTTTTTCGGCACTATAGTATTGGAAACCAGACCAAAAAGCTAACGCTTGACCAGCATCAGAATAAAAACGCCAATTATCACCTGGATGTCCATGATAATCACCTTTAGTAGGTGCATTAATGTAGATGTAACCAGTTGGTTTTACTATTCTACACATTTCTTTAAAAGTTACCCAAAAGCAAGGATCATGCTCAAAACATGATGTAGATATGATTAAATCTATAGAACTATTATCAAAAGGCATTCTGGTGCAAGGCTCACAAACAATATCAACAGATTCGTGATCATCCATGTCCAAACAAATATATTTCATTTGTTTATTTTCAAAATATAATCGTAATGAACCATTCACATTTCTTCCTCCTATATCCAAAACTGTAAAATTTTTTTCCCCATAAGCGTCCGCAAAAGATTCTCCCGATTTTATAGCAGTAAAATGCATTATATTTTAATAAATTTTTAATTTGTTTAAATTAAAAATGATTGGAATCATATTTATAATGCATTCCTGATATTTTTAAATACAAAATCAGTAATTCATATTAAAAGCCATGTATTGAGGATGTCTTCTTCGTAATTTAATAGGAGCATGAGCTCGTAATCCTTCTTTATTAAAATCTCCTAATAAAGTTGTCCATACCGTTAATTTCTTATTAGCTTGTTCCATTTCCATTTGATTCTTGATATTACTAAGGTTATAAATACGTAAGAGTAATGATAGAAAATGCAGTACAAGAACCATTATTTACAATGACAGAGCCCGATGATAATTGACTAATACCAATGGTTACTGGAGAAGAAGCACCAGTGGCTCCTTGTGGACAGCCCCAAATGCCCCAGTTTGTCCATTAATTGATTAAACTACTAAACTATCGGTTACTATATTATTTGGAGTAATGTAATAACTCCATCTTGAAGTATGGTACTATTGGGTCCAATTCTTATTTCAGTCCAGTAAAATTAATTTGATTATCCAGTATCTCAACTTTTCTCGACAATTCATTTATTGCTCCAAATGGTCCACAATTTATATTTTGATTCGACATCTCTACAAATGATAAAATATTATTTACAATTTTGGTAAATCATTTTTTTTTTGTTAAAAAAAGAAATGAAACCTATCATCTATAATATTGTAGGGACTAAAAAAGATAATTATAATGATTTCCTTGGCCAAAAAAAATTGTATCAAAAGTTAATAACTCAAATCTTAAAAAAAGCACAACAACAACAACGTAAAAATAAATGTAAAAACACTCATACTATATATGGAGATAGCACTAGTGAAATAGATTCTAAAAAATTTTACAAGACTAGAAATAATTATTGTCATAACATGGATGAACTTTTAGCATATCTTGTAAGTTCTTTAGACGGTCATTTAGAACCTTTGGACGAAAATAATGTCCAGCGTTTATGGGCTGATAGTTCTCAAAAACAAGCATTTTTAAAAAATCCAAATCTAGATCCAGAATTAGTAAAAAAATATAATCAAATGACTTTGCAAAAAAAGAAAAAACAACAATCCCAATCAAAAATGGAGTTTTACAAATATATAGAATTATTGGGTAAACTAGGTTTTATTTTAATGAATGATGAAACAACAAGTCATGCGCAAACAGGATTTGCGAATAGTGCAAAATGTATTGAAAAATTTATACAATTGTTGGATAAAACCGATCCAGGAATAAAAGATAAAATAATGAATCTAAGAAATTATAATTCCAAGTCAGTGATTGAAGAATTAGAGAATATAAGCGCAACTTGTATACATGGTATTGGAGGTAATTTTGCTAGTATATATTTTTATCATTATTTAAAGTTTAAGAAAATGTTTCCCTCTATTCAGTTATTACCAATATTCTTAGAGAGCTCTAATGCTGATATAAAATCTCCTCAATTTTTAGGAGGCAAGGTTTTTACCAAAGAAATAGAGTCAGCACAACCAGGACAATTAATTTGGAATAATTATTTCATTCCTGAATCTACAACTGGAAGGATTCAATTTTATAAAAGAGAGCAAGGACAATTAGAAGAAAGTCAATTATGGGCAATGTATGAGCTTATAAGTGAATTTGATTTAATCTAAATGAGACAAAAAATTTTAATTTGTTTTAAATTAAAATGATTGGAATTATATTTATAACGCATAATTTTAAACCTGAATTTATAAATACTTTGAAAAAAATAGATACACATCCTGATATTTTTAAATACAAAGTATTGGTTTTATTTGATGATTCTCATACATATGAAAATTATATAGATAATTTATTTCATCATGTCACTATAATAAAAATTAAAAGAATTGATACATCTTATGATCATCTAGGACATTCCATGTATATAAATTATTTTCAACAAAATTATAATAGTATAAAACAATACCAATATATTTGGTTTATTGAAAATGATGTATATCATCCAGGAAATTTAATTGATTTTATACAAAAACATACTGAATATGAGTTCGATTTAATGGTAAGTGAGTATGGAATTAGAGACACTATATGGCCTTGGGCAGAAAGATTAACTGGTTTTCAAACGAAAAAGAATATTGGAGTTTTAGCTGTTATTATGAGAATGTCTCAAAAATTATTATTAATTCTCATAAATATTTTAGATAAAAGTCATACCGGTTATTTAGAATCTATTTTACCGCATATTTGTATAGAAAACAATTTATCGATTCACCAATTCTTACCAGAAACGTGTGGAATCATAACTACAGATGGTCGTTTACCTTTATTAAAACTAATTGAAAATGATATTAAAAACGATACAAGATTTTATATAGAAAATAAAATTTATCATCCAATAAAATTATAAATATTAATAATTCATATTAAAAGCCATATATTGAGGATGTCTGCGACGTAATTTAATTGGAGCATGAGCGCGTAATCCTTCTTTATTAAAATCTCCTAATAAAGTTGTCCATACCGTTAATTTCTTATTGGCTTGTTCCATTTCCATTTGATTTTTGATATTACTCACAATTATGTTAATAGTTTGATTGATAATAGTTCTCATATCATTTCTAGGCTCTGCTTGAGGAATAATAAACCTAGTATGAATATCTCCTACATTAGTTCTAGTACCAAATCGATATACATTAGACATGACACTTGCAATATTTTCATTGGATACAATAATTGGGCGATTTTGAGGATCGACTCCTTCTAATAATTTAGTAATAGCTTTACTAATTGCATCTAATTGAGGTT
>Ga0214919_10007225_pt1 | contig 15041 bp, 15 predicted proteins | sample LL1503_MetaG_FD_177994 | JGI IMG/M metagenome (GOLD analysis project Ga0214919, IMG submission 177994) | Freshwater microbial communities from Lake Lanier, Atlanta, Georgia, United States - LL-1503 | ecosystem: Environmental > Aquatic > Freshwater > Lake | place: USA: Georgia | collected... | reverse complement strand
CGATCCCAGTCCTCTTCTTCAAAGCCAAAAACTTTTGGATGAAGTTCTGAAATTTCTTTTTTACTTACCAACTGAAGGGGATCAAGATTTGCTGCTAAGTGCCCTCTTACACGATAAAGGCGTATAAGCATAAGGGCTCCTAGAGAATCCTTAAGAGCTTGTTCATTAAAAATGGAAGGGGTTTCTTTTTTCTGCAAAACTGGTTCTTTTAGAGGAAAATCTTTCCTCTTCCAGGAAGGACCTAATTCTGCATCAGAAAAATCTCTTAAGGAATCTCTCATATTACGAAAAACATCTACCCAGAGAGGGGAAACTGCTTTTTGATTTTCTAGGTACTTTTTGTAAAGATTGGTGATAAATTCTAGATTTTCACCAAACAAAAATTCTGTTTCTCTTGAGTGATTCATTTTTTCAATTTTTAAAAATTTCCTTTATTCTTAATCTGAGTTTCTTATAGCTCAAAATATTAAAAAACTCTAGTCTCAGTTCTTTTCAAACTTGTTCATTTCAAAAAACACGATAAAACAAGAGATTGTATTCTTTTTTTAGTGTGCTACCATGACTCAATAATAATAATAAAAGAGATCCATCATGCGTTACTTTTTCCGCCCCCTTGTAGTTTCAACCGTTTTTTTGTCGACTCCATTTTTCTCACTTGCCCGCTCTCCTTCTTTTACAGGTGCTTATGTCGGGGGAAGTGTGGGATATCGGAATTTTTCAACCACCATTACCCAAGATGCTGGTGTCAATCAAAATAAATACAAATTTACAGGAGGAGGCTCTGTCTTTGAGGCCATGTTTGGTGTTGGAAAGTCTTGGAAGCGTGTTTATTTAGGCTATGAATTTTCCACTGGGTTCAACGGAGGAAGAGCAAAGAGGGATACGAATAGTGTTGGAAACAACTGGCAATTTGGTCTTGCTGCTCGCATTGGTGCCCCTATGCCAGATGCTTCCATCATGCCTTACTTTGGGTTAGGGTTTGAATATCGCCAGATGGATTTCAAAACAGCCACGACAAGCAGTTTTTATAATTACTCAATCGCGCCACTTCTCGGCGGAGAGTTTATGGTTGATGATAGTTGGCGAATTCGCGTAGAAGGTGCTTATCAGTTAGGCATCAAAAACACAAACCTTCCTGCCGCGTATAAGTTTAAGTCATCTCCAACAAGTTTTGTCTTTAAAACCTCTGTGATTTATACGCTTTCAAGTGATTAAGACAGCAAAGGTCTTTTTCTTTAAAACAGAATGTAGGAGTAGATTTTTTCACTGAAAGAGTTTCTAAAATCATATCTTCCAATCCCTCAATAAACCGCGGGTGATCTCTAACCGTAGAAACACGTCCATAAAAGGGAACCCCTTTTTTTTCTGCAATATTTTTATACTCTATATCCAGCTCCACAAGCGTTTCCGAATGCTCCGAAACAAAACTTAAAGGGACTATAATGAGGGGTGTTTTTTCTTTTCCTGCCCTTATAATTTCATCTTCTGTATAAGGACCAATCCACTCTAGGGGTCCAACACGGCTTTGATAGCAAATAACACCCTCAAAATCCCCCATATCTTTCAATCTTTCTTCCAAGAGGACTGCTGTGTACTCTACCTGTTTTTGATAGGGATCCCCCCCATCAATAATTTTTTTTGGCAGGCCATGCGCTGTCCAAAGAATTCTTGGAATTCCGTAGGGTATAGCCTCCCTATAGTGAACACGAATTTCCTCTTCCATAACATCTAAAAATTCCTTTCGATGAAAGAAACAGGGAATGAGATGGATACTCTTGGATACCCCAACCCTATCCAGTTCTTTATAAAAATTATCAAAAGAAGACTGGGTTGTGGTTGTTGAAAATTGAGGATAAAGAGGTAATAAAACAATTTCTGCAGGATTGAACTGCAAAACCTCCTTGATCGCCTCACAGGAAAACGGATGCCAATACCTCATGGAAATAGAAACCCTAAAGGATAGGTTTTTCTGCTTATTAAGAAGAAGTTCTAAAGCTGAGGCCTGATTTTTAGTTTCCTCAACAAGAGGGCTTTTTCCACCTATTTTTTTATAAATTTCCAGAGCCTTTGGGGTACGGCGCCATGAAATAAGTTTTGCAAGCAAGCACCTCCAAGGGTTTGGTATCCTTAAAATAGCAGGATCATAAAATAAATTAAAGAGAAAGGGTCTTACCGCATCCAGGGATGTGGGTCCACCCAAATTCATCAAAACAACGGAAATCTTCTTCACGGACGCCAAGCTTTAACAAATTGAATAAGTTCTTCTACGTGAGAAATAGGAACATCGGGGGTCATTCCATGACCTAGATTAAAAATATAAGGTCGGTTTGAAAAAATTCTCAAAATTCGATCAACCTCATGAAACATTTCTACCCCCCCAACAACAAGCAGTTGAGGGTCTAGCCCTCCCTGCAAAACTATGTGTTCAGGAACTTCCTTACACACTCTTTGAAAATCAGCCACACTTTCCAAGCTTAGAGCATCTGCATGGATAGGTTCCCTAAAAAATTTTCCATAAAAGGATGGATTTCCTTTGGGGAATAAAACAATGGGGATCTCTGGAAAAGACTGCTTCAGGCTTTCAACTATCTTTTGAAGAGGGGCCACAATCCACCTTTCATAGTAAGGCTCTGGCAATACACCTGCCCAACTTTCAAAAATCTGAATAGCGTCAACACCTGCCTCTATCTGAGACTTTAGGTAAAAAATCGTACTCCCTACCAAAACATCAATAAGTTGATCAAATTCTTTTGCGTTTGAAAAAACCGCCTTCTTTGATGCTGCATGGTCCTTAGACTTCCCACCCTCTAACATGTAGGTTGCAACAGTCCATGGCCCCCCTGCAAAGCCCAAAAGAGCCTTATGGGGCGGGAGAGATTTTTTTGTCAAACGAATGGTCTCAAAAATTGGGGAAAGCGCTTTTAAAAATGTTTCTTTCACAAACGGCTTTAATACACCCAAAAAGACTTTTTCTAATTGCGGGCCTTCGTTTTTTACAAAATCCACCCCATACCCCAAGGCAAAAGGAACAACCAGAATATCTGAAAATAAAATAGCTGCATCAATTTCGGGAAAGCGTTTTAAAGGTTGCAATGTTACTTCTGATGCCAGTGAAGGATTAAAACAAAGATCAAGAAAGGATCCTATGTTTTTACGGATTTCCTGATACTCCGGTAAGTATCTTCCTGCTTGCCGCATGAACCAAAGAGGTCTTGGATAAAGGGACTGTCCTTGAAGGGTTTTGATTAAAATCTTATCCATATATTTATAATAACTTCTTTATTGTTGTTGTTGTATATGCCTGTGTATAATGGGGTTAATTTTTTGTCCACACCTTATTCACAGGGTTTTTCACAATAGCTTTTATGTCTCTTAAGTCTCCCATCTTAGCTTTTATGGAGGTTCATAAGGTTTTCCACATTCTTCTTGAAATTTTATCCTCATTTGGATAAGTGGGCCCACTTTTTTTTAATGGAATGGGATTGTTTTCAAGTTTTCTCTTCTTTGGGTTTTTATCCACATTTTATACCATTTCCCTCCCCCATGTGATTTGCCAGAGTGGAGAAGTTTGACATTCCCACAGCTTTCTTTTACAGTGCCTTGATCTTTTTTTGTGATGGAGTAATCTTATGAAAAAAATATCCCTGTTCTTCTTTCTTGTTTCCGCAACACTTCTTTTCTCTGCGTGTGTAGAAAAGAACAAAGACTCCCTCGTGGTTGGCACAACAATAGATGGGTTGATGACCTTAGATCCTGCAGAAATCTTTGAATTTTCTGGGATGGAGTATGTTGATAATACCTATAATACTCTTGTTGTCTATGATCCAAAAAACCCAGAAAGTATTTATGGAGAAGTAGCAGAAAGTTGGGCTGTATCAGAGGATAAAAAAACAATTACCTTCAAAATACGTCCCAATATCCAGTTTGCCTCAGGGAATATGCTTACCGCTCACGATGTTGTTTTTTCTATGCATAGAGCCATTCTTCTTGGAAAACAACCATCACAGCTCCTAACACAGTTTGGTTTTAATGCCGATAATATTAAAGAAAGAATTCGAGCAAGCGATGATTTTACTTTTGTTTTTGAAATGGACGATGCTTACGCAGAAACATTTGTACTCTACTGTTTGACAGCGAATGTTGGCGCCATCGTGGATCAAAAGGAGGTCATGAGTCACGTGGTGAATGAAGATATGGGTAATCTTTGGCTTAAAACTCACCATGCAGGATCTGGTGCTTTTAAACTGGGATTGTGGAAACCTAACGAGGTTTTAATTTTGGAGGCTCATAAAGGGTATTTTAAAGGGGCGCCGAAAATAAATAAACTTATTTTACAGCATATCTCTGATGTATCTTCGAGCATTTTAATGTTGGAAGAGGGAGATATTGATATTCTAAAGAATATCGATCTTGCAAGTGAGCAGATGGAAAAACTTAAAAAGCGCATGCAGGTTGAAAGAGTATCACAAGGATCTACAAGGTATTTGTTGTTGAACCAGAAAAATCAATATCTGCGTATACCAGAAGTTCAAGAGGCGATACGCTATCTCATCGATTATGAGGGTATTATTCAAAATCTTTTGAAGGAAGAGGCCTTTATTCATCAAACATTCATACCCAAAGGATTCTTTGGGGCGTTAAATGAAAATCCCTATAGTTACAATGTGGAAAAGGCCCGTGCACTGTTGGAAAAAGTAGGGTTAGGTAATACACTTTCTTTTACGTTAGAAACAACGAATAGTGAGTTGGGTCAGGCACTTCAAGCAAGTTTTGCCAAGGGTGGCATTAAGCTTGTCATTAATCTTGGAGACACAAAGCAAGTTTTAACAAAGATGAGAGAGAGACGCTATGATATAGGTTTAAGTGTTTGGGCACCTGACTATTTTGATCCCCATGCGAATGCAGCCACTTTTTCCAGAAATCCAGATAATTCTGATGCCTCCCATGAGAAGACTGTTGCTTGGCGGTGTTCTTGGAATATTCCTGATTTGACAAAAATCACGGAGGAAGCCATGAGAGAGAGCGATTTGGAAAGACGCAAGGAAATTTATCATGATTTGCAAAAAAAGCTTCTTGCTTCTCCCATTATTAACATATTTCAACATGATCGTGTTATCGTCATGCGCAATAATGTCCACGGCATCGTTTTGAGCAATGCTTCCAATAAGATGTTTTACGAGAGTGCCTATAAAGCCAAGTAGGCAAAAGGGTTTTTCTTGTGGTAAAAAAAATACTTTCTTCTGTCTGTATTGGGATGATAACCCTCCTAGGGTTATTGGTTGTTACATTCTTTATCGGAAGAAAAATCCCTATAGATCCAATCTTAAGTATTGTGGGAGATTCTGCAACACCTGAAGTTTATGAAAAGGTTCGCCTTTCTTTAGGCCTCCACCTTCCTGTTTATGAGCAATTTTTAATCTATCTTAAAAACACATTACAGGGAAATTTGGGGTATTCTTTTCTTACAAGTCAGCCTGTTTTAAGTGATCTTGGTCGTGTATTTTCCGCAACGATTGAACTTGCAACGCTTTCTCTTTTTGTGGGGGTGAGTTTGGGAATTCTTCTGGGTGTTTGGGCGGCGCGTTCCCATGGTTGGTGGCTTGATAAATTCGTTGGCGGTATCTCGCTTGTGGGGTATTCTATCCCTGTTTTTTGGCTAGGACTTATTTTGCTCCTTATTTTTTACTCTCTTCTAGGATGGCTTCCAGGCCCTGGACGGTTGAGCATGGGGAATCAGGGGTATGATTGTAAAACCGGGTTCATCTTAATAGAATCCTTATTAAAAGGAGACTTTGGCGTTTTTTTTGATGCTTTGCACCATATCATTTTACCGGCCAGTCTTTTAAGTTATTTCAATCTTTCTTATATTGCAAAAATGACCAGATCTCTTGTCTTGAGTGAATTAAAAAAGCCCTACGTTCTCACAGCACGTGTTAAGGGAGTGTCTCCCAATCAGATTGTTTGGAAACATATTTTCCCCAATCTCAGAATCCCTCTTTTATCCATTATTGCCTTAAGTTATGGCGGTCTTTTGGAGGGCTCTGTTCTAACAGAGACCGTATTTTCTTGGCCAGGGCTTGGAAGTTATCTTGTAAATTCTCTTATGAATGTGGATATGAATGCTATTTTAGGAGCAACACTTTTAACAGGAGTTGTTTTTGTAGGACTCCATACTCTCATTGATAGTATTAAATACCTCATTGATCCAAGAGCAAAAAATGACAATCAATAATGCTTTTTTGAATAGGATTCCAAAGACGGCCTTAGAAGCTCAAAGACAACGTTTGTATGAAGGATGGCTTGTTTTTTCTGGCAATAAAGTTGCCTACGCAAGTCTGATTTTTTTAATTGCTTTAGTTTTAATTGCTTTGTTTGCAGAGTGGATTGCGCCCCATGATCCCATAGAAATAGACCTTTCTTTGCGTCTTAAAGCGGCTTCTTTTAAATATTGGTTGGGCACAGATGAGCTGGGGCGTGATATTCTGAGTCGCCTTATATTTGGCGTGCGCACCACTATTTCTATCATTTTATTGATTATATTTTTTACTGTTCCTGTCGGCGTAATCATTGGGATTATATCTGGATATTATGGTGGATGGGTGGATCGTGTGCTGATGCGGTTAACTGATATATTTTTGGCTCTTCCACGCCTTATTTTAGCCCTAGCATTTGTTGCAGCTTTAGGGCCTGGCTTGGTTAATCTAGTGATAGCTATTTCCCTTACGTCGTGGACGTATTATGCACGTATATCGAGAGCGGAGACGCTTCTTGTCAGAGAAGAAAATTTTATTAAAGCAGTGCGGTTACAAGGAGCGAGCTCTTTTTATATTTTATGGCATCACATTGTACCCTTATGTTTGCCATCGATTCTTGTGCGTGTAACCTATGATATGGCAGGCGTTGTTTTAATGGCTGCTGGATTTGGATTTTTAGGGCTTGGTCTACAGCCCCCTACTCCTGAATGGGGTTCAATGGTTGCAAGCGGGCAGCCCTATATTTTAGATCATTGGTGGGTTTCAACGTTTCCTGGACTATCTATTTTTTTCATAAGCCTTTCCTTAAATTTTCTAGGCGATGGATTACGAGATGTTATTGATCCAAGATATGATAGCTAAATGACACTTCTCACTTTAAAAAGTCTTAATATTTCTCTTTCACAGCGCCATCGTATGGTGCCTATTTTGAGGGATATTTCTTTATCTGTTAAAAAAGGAGAGACCTTAGGTATTGTTGGAGAAAGTGGATCTGGAAAATCCATGCTCATGTACTTTTTACTCGGGGTTCTTCCTAAAAACTTAGAACTATCTTTTGAAACTTTTTCCTTTAATAACGAAAACATATCGCTCCCTCATTCATTAATGATAAGAAAAGACATGGCGATGATTCTTCAAGACCCAAAAACATCTCTTAATCCTGTTATGACAATCCGCGATCAAATTAAGGAAGCTTTTACGCTTAAGGGAGAGCGAGAAAATTTGGATGAAAAAGTCCTTCAGGCCCTAAAAGAAGTTTCCATTGAAGACCCAGAACGCATAGCGGGTCATTATCCCTTTGAACTTTCTGGTGGAATGGCGCAGAGAGTGATGATTGCCATGATGCTCGCTTTAAAACCAAAGCTTTTGATTGCGGATGAGCCAACATCTTCTTTGGATATGCATATCCAAAAACAGATCTTAAGTTTATTGCATGAAAAGGCTCGTCAGCACGACATGACGCTTGTGATCGTGAGTCATGATTTGCCGCTTATTTCTACACACTGTGATCGTGTGATTGTTATGTGCCAAGGATCTATTATAGAGACCTGTAAAGCGGAAGATCTTAATCATTCTACACATCCTTATACAAAAGGACTTCTGGAATGTCTCCCAAGTCTCCATGATCGAAGAAAACGTTTGCCTGTTTTAAAACGAGAGATGTTTCACGCATGATTTCATTGAAAGATATTTCTGTTATATTTCATAAAAATGGGGAATCTTTTCAGGCTCTTTCCAAGATTTCCTTTCATGTTCCTAGGGGAAAAAGTTTTGGTATTATTGGGGAAAGTGGTTCTGGTAAAACGACTATTCTAAATGTTTTATCAAAAATGGTTGCCTCAACCTCCGGTTCTTTTAAGGTGCTAGGATCCTTGCAGTATGTTTTTCAAGATCCCTATAGCGCTCTTCATCCCTATTATACCATTGGAAAAATACTAGAAGAGCCTTTGAGAATTAAAAAGCATTCTATTGATAAAAAAGAGATTGTTCGTGTTCTTGAAACGGTTGGCTTGAGTGAAGATTATTATTTTCGATTTCCCCATCAATTGTCAGGAGGGCAGAGGCAGAGAGTGTCTATTGCGCGTGCTCTCGTTGTGCAGGCCGATATTTTACTTCTTGATGAACCAACATCTGCCCTGGATGTATCTGTTCAAGCAGAGATCCTCAATCTTTTGAAGGATTTACAAGAACGCCATGGCTTCACCATGATATTGGTGACGCATGACCTAGGGGTTGTATCTTTTATGTGCGAAGAAATTCTAGTGATGCGGCAAGGATCTATGGTAGAAATCTTGTCATCAGAGGCATTGCGCAAAGGCGCTATAACACAGGCCTATACGCAAGAGCTTGTGGATCTGAGTTTTTGAACAGGATTTTTTTTTATGAGAAAAAATTGAACCGATCAAAAGATCTTTATAAGAATTTTTTTCAACTTTTTTTAAAGTTTTTCGTCGTTATTGGGGTTTTTTATGGCGCTCTACACCCTTTTTTAGTTATAAAGTTTTTTAAAATGCCCGTTTCTACGAGTTGGATTCATGGGGCCTATGTAAAAAAGACAGAAGCCGCACTCCATATTCAAGAACGAAAGCTGGTTTTGGCCGGAGGGAGCTCGGTACACTTTGGGATTAGCGCTGAAAGTATAACTAAGGCTTTGAAAATACAGACCATCAACTACGGCGTGATGGCACTGCTTGATATGGATTATACTTTATATCGTCTAAAAAGAATTCTAAAACCAGGAGATATGGTTATTCTTCCCTTAGAATACTATCACTATGGGTTTAGCCATGCAGCACCCTACTCTGAGCAGAAAAAATATTATATTCTGACATGTGACCACGATTATTTTTATGCTGAGGTGCCGTTCTTGCAGAAAGTGCGTCTTTTATACTCTATTAATCCTCTTTTGTTTTTGTCAGCATTTTTTGAGAAAATAAAATCACAAAATAATCTCGCAGAAGGAGGGCAGTACAAAGAACCCTCTGAATAAAGAGGAAAAATCTTTGGATTGAGGGATTTGAGGGGAGGAAAGGGTGATTGAGGGATAAAAGTCCCTAGTTTTTGTTATTTTTTATCTATTTCTCTGCATGTTGGCAGATTTTGGACAAAGTTATCCCCTGCTAGGTCGCTAAAAGGACAGTGGCTCTCCTCAAATTATAAGCAATAGCCATGAGATCAAAGTGTATTTGATGTTTCTCCCATCCCCTATACCGGCTCTGCCTAAGACCCATTCCTGTTTTAAAATGCCCGAAGATTCTCTCAATGCCGCTCCTGGTTTTTCCCCAAAAACTATTGAGCGTCTTTTCAAACCAAGAAAGCGCTTTTCCTCTGTGTGCTTTATGCATCAGCTTATCTTGAATCCCATGCTCCTCAAGAAGCTTTCTGTTCTCCTTGCCCCCATAGGCCTTATCCGCATAAACTTCTTCCTCACTACCGTCCAGCAATTGTCCAAAGACTTGGCTATCATGGACGTCTGCTGAGGTTCCAATTATTCTCTTAATGAGCCCTGTTTCTTTATCGGACGCAACATGCGCCTTATACCCATAAACGTATTTCTTATTCTTTCGGGTCCATCCAGCCTCGGGATCTTTCTCTGATACCTCTCCACCACAAGGAGGCCTTACGCTAGACTCAATGACGGTTGCATCAATGATGGTCCCACTACTCAGTTTAATCCCTTTTTCCATCAGCTCTTCCATCACAAGATCAAAGAGCTTACCCGTTTGATTCCATAAGGCACCTCGAAAGCGGCAAAGTGTCGTTTCATCCGGTATCTTCTCATTCAATGCAAACCCACAAAAGCGCCGAAACGAGATCCGGTCATACAGCATCTCTTCCATCTGCGGGTCTGATAATCCATACGTATTTTGTAATACCAGGGCTTTAAAAAGTTGAACGGGTTCATAGCCAGTTGGCCCAAGACCGCTTCTGCTCAGGATCTTCTTTAATCGGTAGTTAAATCTTTCCCACCTTACAAGACCTTCTATCTTTTCTAAACGCGTGCTTCCTTTAGACCGTTGCGTGATCATTAATTCGGTAAAACATTTCATGGAACACATTGAAAATCCTCATTTCTTCAACCCCATGCACCCTACCATACCTCTCCCTATCTTTCTACTTTTTTACCTCTTTATGCAGAGGGTTCTACAAAGTTCGTACCATTAATGTATTTGGTGATGAAACAGAAAATAATCCACATATTCTTAAATCATCCTCTGCGATGGATATACAAAAACCAACAAAAGACTTTATCGAAATTCTAAAAAATTTTAAAGCATGGAGTGATTCTCGCAATGTCACGGTTCTTTTTTCTTTTCCTAATATAGCAATTTCTAAGGAGTATTATGGTGCTCAATACCAACAATCTTTTTTAGATATCGTAAAGTCCGTGGAAAAAATGGGTATAGGAATTCTGGGAAGTCCTTACGATGCAATGGTGGATGAAAAGTACCTTTTTGATACAGGGTATCATTTAACGCAAGAAGGAATTAGAGTAAGAACAGAAAAACTGATTGATGTTTTGAAAAAATATAACAATAAGCTCACTAAAAAGAATAATTTGGATCAATAAAATGCTTTTTTTTGAATACAAATTTCTATTTATTTTCTTCCCGATTTGTTTCTCTTGTTATCTTTTGTGCTTGAATTATAAAAAGACTCTTTTAATTCCCTGGCTTTCTTTTTCTTCTGTAATATTTTACTCTGTTTGGGATTATAGAAACATTCTTCCACTTTTTGCATCCATAACGATAAATTACTTTTTTGGACGCCATATTGCCAACAACCGTAATGAGAGAAAACGCTCTTTGCTTTTTTTCTTTGGGATTCTTTTTAACCTATTATTGTTGATATTTTATAAATATGCCTCTTTTCTTATGGCATTGTCTTTCAAAACCATTTCTCTTGCTGAAAGCTAAAAATTGGAATCAATTCCATTGGGTATTTCTTTCTTTACCTTTACACAAATCGCCTTTCTTTCAGATACCTATAAAGGGCGCTGTAAGGAGTATAATTTTATACACTATATCTTGTTCGTAACATATTTCCCCCATTTAATTGCAGGTCCTATTATTCATCACAAAGATATGATGCCTCAATTTGCTAATTTATTGAGGGGAAAGTTTTCTTGGTACAACGTTTCTTTGGGGGCTAGTATCTTTGTGCTAGGACTCTTTAAGAAAGTTGTGGTCGCAGATTATTTTGTTTGTTTTGTTCAAACTCTTTTTGATACAGCAAGTCCCCCTATATTATTCATAAACGCCTGGTTTGGAATTCTTTGTTACGCAGTACAACTCTATTTCGATTTTTCTGGGTATTCTGATATGGCGATTGGCCTCTCTACGCTATTTGGAATTCGCATGCCTATTAATTTTAACTCTCCCTATCAAGCGACCAGCATCATTGATTTCTGGCGACGATGGCATATTTCACTTTCAAATTTTTTAAGGGAATATCTCTATATTCCCCTTGGGGGCAATAGAAAAGGTTTTATTAGAAAAAACATGAATCTTTTTTTAACTATGTTCCTAGGAGGGCTTTGGCATGGTGCAGGATTGACGTTTATACTATGGGGAGTCATTCATGGAATTCTTTTGATGCTTAATAATTTTCTAATCTGGATTTCTAATTTTATCCCGTCTAAATTAAGAAGGTTTTTTAGTGTCAAAGAGACTAAAAAAATAATAACATTCCTTTTTGTTGTATTAGCATGGGTTCCGTTTAGAGCGCCCAGTCTTGAAATCTCCATGAATATTTGGAAGGGATGCTTTGGAATGAATGGGTTTATCTTTCCAAAAATATGGGCTGAAAAGCTAGGTTCCTATAGAGGTACTATAGAATCTATGGGATGGGATATCGCTGATGTATCTCCAGGGTTTTCTCTCCTCTCATTATGCATCCTTTTTCTCTCATTGTTGATAGTCTTATATGGACCTAACGTAATGCAAATATTCTATTCCCATCGTCACGCCTTAATTCTTTCAGAAAAAAAAGATATTGATCCCCCAGAGTCTCTTTGTTGGCAATGGCAGCCCAACAAATTATGGGCAATGATCATTGCCATCGTTTTTATTTTGGGGCTATGGTGTCGCCATGCTACTTCTGAATTTCTATATTTCCAGTTTTAGGCCAAAGACTATTATTAGATGCATTGCATCAAGCTAATATAGCGCACACCTACACATAGAAATTTGTAGATTTTATTTTTTAAATCATTGATAAACAATAAAATATTGTTGACAATCGATATATTTTTAGTAGGATAATCTCAGATGAAGCATTTTAGACGAGGCATCCATGAGAAAAATTCAAAAAGCTAGCGCGTATCTTTTAGTCATTTTTAACGTGTTATTAGTGAGCACCCCATTGCTGATTGTTATGAAGTGGGTTTTTGTTGAGGCCAAGATAATGAACGCACCCGCTATCGTTAATTTTTTTGGATTGCTTGAAAACATGATTCAAACCCCTGAAGGTCTTATCAATTTAAGTACAGTTCCATGGACATCCTTCTCAAAAATTTTAGGGTTTAGCTCAGATATTTTAAGTATATTACCGTTCGTGCTTAGCTTATTTATTCTTAAATCAATTTTTAAAAATTATCAAAATAGTGAGATTTTCAGTGCTGTTAATGCAATTCATTATAAAAAACTAGCATGGTTATTTTTGACGGATGCTCTTATTATAAAACCTCTCAGTGCCACGCTGATGGTTTTAGCGGTAACTCTTACCAATCCTCCTGGTCATCGCTATATCAATATTCATTTTGGAACACCAAACCTGGAAGCATTGTTTTTTAGCGCCCTTCTAATCGTTATTTCTTGGGTGATGCTAGAAGCTAGTAAGATTCACGATGAACAAAAATTTATAATATAAGTTGGGATCTACTATGGGTATTATTGTGAATCTTGATGTGATGTTGGCGAAGCGAAAGATGAAACTTCACGTGCTTGCGGAAGCTGTTGGCATTACAGTACAGAACCTTTCGATCTTAAAAACAGGAAAAGCCAAAGCCATTCGTTTTTCCACATTGGAAAGCATTTGTAAGCATCTTGAGTGTCAACCTGGAGATGTTTTAGAATTTCAAAATGATGAACTATCTCAATGAAAACGATCTTCCTAACTATCATCGGCTTACTATTTTCAGTAACGACAACATTTTCTTCAGAGGAAATTACACCCTATAAATATACGGATCAAGAACGTGAAAAAGGCCTAGAACCATATGATATCCCAGAAAAATCACGTTTTACAATAAAGCGTAGAAAGGTCAATGCGCCGAATATCGTATGCTATATGAGCAAGCCAAATAAACCATCCTTTCCCATTGCGATTTTGTGTGGAGGGTCGTCATCTAAAAATGATATTACCAGTATCATTCACTTTCACCGCTATTTCTTGAAAGAGTTTCTCGATCTCGGTGTAGCAGTTTTAACTGTCGAGCAGAGGGGTATTGATGGTAAGAAAATTGATCCTCAAGAATTCATGACCCATTATACGAGGTCTGAACGTCTTCATGATCACCAAGCGGTTGTTGAGTATTTAAAGTTGCATCCCCCCAAGGGGTGGAATGGGAAGTTTATTTTTCTCGGCGTTTCAGAAGGTGGTCCTATTGTTACAGAGCTTACCACGCAATATTCAAAAAGAACGATAGCAACCATTAATTGGTCTGGTGCGGGAGATTGGTCTTGGCGAGATGAACTCTGGGCTTTTATAGAGGGTATGAAGAGAGATATCCCATCGTATATAAAATGGCGTATGTTTATTCCAAAGTGGTTTCCGTTCTCCATAGATCTATACTTACCAAAAACACGAGAAGAATATGATGCGGCCATGGATAAAACCCTTGCAAATCCATCATACAAGAAAGAATTGATGGGAATGACATACACCTATCATGCAGATGCTTTGACCTATCATGGACATGACTATAGCCAGATTCGCACCCCATTTTTGGTCGTTGCGGGTGCTAAAGATACGATTATTGAATCCAGTGATGCGTTTGTAGAGAAAGCAAAAAGAGCGGGTGCGCCTATCACATATTTGAGAATTTCTGATATGGATCATTATGTTCGAAAACGTCCAGAGGTTGTTCAGCAATCCTTTGACTGGCTCAAAAAACAGATTAATCTTAATCCTTAAATTCTATTTTTGAGTGCGGACCTCCTTTTTTCTCCTAAAAAGAGCTTGATTTTTACCCATGGGTGACATACCAATGGGCTGTATCATGGACTACAATAAATTTTTAGAAATACAACAAAAAATGCTCCCTTCTTTGAATGTTTCACGTGAAACATTTGATCGGTTGAGGGTGTATCTTTCTCTTTTGGAAGAGCAAAATAAAAATCTTAATTTGGTGGGCTCTCAGGAAATGGAACGAATTTGGGAGCGTCATGTTCTTGACAGTATGCAGCTGATGCTTTATTTGAAAAAGCCTCCCTTTAGTTTGTGTGATGTTGGTTCTGGCGCTGGGTTTCCCAGCATTATTTTGGGTATTTTAGGCGTTGATAAAATGACTTTAGTGGAGTCCATAGAAAAAAAAGCCCGTTTCTTGATGAATGTTTCACGTGAAACATCTGTTAAAAATACGATCATTTGTGATCGCGTGGAGAATCTAAAAAAAGTTTTTGATGTTATTGTTGCACGTGCCGTGGCACCCCTTAAAGAGCTTTTGATTTTAACAAAAAATATTCGTACTCCGCGTACCGTGCATATTTTTCCAAAAGGAAAAAAATACCAGGAAGAAATAGAAGATGCGCGCGCGCACTTTTCTTTTGAAGTGGATATTCATCA
>Ga0214919_10007224_pt1 | contig 15041 bp, 13 predicted proteins | sample LL1503_MetaG_FD_177994 | JGI IMG/M metagenome (GOLD analysis project Ga0214919, IMG submission 177994) | Freshwater microbial communities from Lake Lanier, Atlanta, Georgia, United States - LL-1503 | ecosystem: Environmental > Aquatic > Freshwater > Lake | place: USA: Georgia | collected... | reverse complement strand
GAAACGTTCGTCGTTTGCAGTTAGTTTGTTTGAATCTGTTTTACGAGCGCATTCAGCTCGACATGCACCACAGCGATTCCGTACCCACGTCGAAACCAGTGCAGCCCCAAGCGACCTATTTTAGGCCGGGGAAAGCAGTTGCAAGAGCTCGATCGGAGAATTAATCTGGGCGTCGGCTCGCCAGTCAGCAACATCCAATGCGCTGCCCAGATAGCCATAGGTGGCGGCCACCGTACCCATGCCTGCCGCCTTGCCCGCCACGACATCCCTTTCGTCGTCTCCCACATACAGGCAAAGCCCAGGCGCCACGCCCAAACGGCGCGCAGCTTCCAGTAAGGGTTCTGGGTGCGGCTTCGAATACGGCGTGGTATCCCCGCCCACTACCACCCCAGAGCTGGCGAACAATGGCATAGCCGCGGTGAGGGGCAAGGCAAAGCGCTCAGATTTATTGGTCACTACGCCCCACTGCATGCTAAGCGTCTGCAGGGCCGCGATCAAGGCTGGTACACCTTCAAAAGCATGGGTGTTGTCCAACATACAAGCCTGGTAATTGGCAAAAAACTCTTCGCGCATAGATTCGTAGTCCGCGTGGTCCGGGCCTATCCCAAAGCCCACTTGCAGCATCCCCCGCGCACCCGCGCCGCATAGGGGGCGGTACTTCGCGAAGTCCAGTGAGGGCAAGCCCCGCTTCAAGCGCATCTTGTCGGCCGCACCGGCCAAGTCCGGCGCACTGTCTACCAGCGTTCCGTCCAAATCAAACAATACGGCGCGTATGCCGGCAAACTTTTGCATCGAATTTCAGCCCAGGCGTTGGCAGGCGAAAAGGTAATTCACACTGGTGTCAGGTACCAGTGAATAGCGCTTCGTTAAGGGGTTGTAGCCCATCCCATTGGTCTGTTTCAGCTCCAAGCCAGCGTCACGGCAAAAGGCCGCCAATTCACTGGGCCGAATCAGCTTGGCATATTCATGGGTGCCGCGGGGCAGCAGATTCAAAATGTATTCAGCCCCGACGATGGCAAATAAAAAAGACTTTGGGCTTCGGTTGAGCGTGGAGAAAAACACCCAACCACCTGGCTTGACCATGCGGGCGCATGCGCGCACCACAGAAGAGGGGTCGGGCACATGCTCCAGCATTTCCATGCAGGTGACGAGGTCAAAGGACTCTGGACGTTCGGCTTCTAAGGCCTCGGCGCTGATTTCGCGATATTGAACATCCGGCGTTTGCGCCTCCAAGGCGTGGAGTTGCGCCACCCGCAAAGCTTTGATGGAAAGGTCAATGCCCAACACCTCGGCGCCTTTGCGCGCCATCGAATCGGCCAAAATGCCGCCGCCACAGCCCACATCTAGGGCCTGCGCACCCTTTACAGGGCGCAAACTGTCTATCCACTGTAGGCGCAGCGGGTTAATTTGATGCAAGGGCCGGAACTCACTCTCCGGATCCCACCAGCGGTGGGCCAGGTCCGAAAACTTGGCAAGTTCCGCTGGGTCAGCATTCACTGTCTGGGCGCTTGGCATGGCAAATAGCTTTCTAAACGGGACAAAAAAACGCAACGTTGATTGCCGCCAATATATAGGGGCAACAAAAAGGCCCGCTAAGGCGGGCCGATTTGTCAATCCGCTAAGCCTTATTTGGCGGGGCGGGTTCCGATGACTTCCACCTCAACACGGCGGTTTTTGGCTTGGCCTTCTTTGGTCTTGTTATCCGCGATCGGGCTGGATTCGCCTTTACCTTCGGTGTAGATGCGGTTCTTCTCAACGCCTTTGGACACCAGGTAAGCCTTGACAGCGTCAGCACGCTTGGTTGACAGAATCAGGTTGTAGGCATCTTTACCCACAGAATCCGTATGGCCAACCGCAATAATCACTTCCAAGCTGATCCCTTGCAGCTTGCCAACCAAGTCGTCGAGCTTGGCTTTACCTTCGGGCTTGAGAACTGATTTGTCAAAGTCAAAGAAGGTGTCGGCAGCGTAAGTCACTTTGCTTGCTGCGGCTGCTGAGGCTGGAGCAGGTGCTGCAGGAGCCTTAGCTGCAGCTGAGGTTGCTGCTGCTGCAGCTTCTGATACGGCTGGAGCCGCAGCAGCTGCAGGAGTTGAAGCTGCAGGAGTTGCAGCTGCAGGAGTTGAAGCTGCAGGAGTTGCAGCTGCAGGAGTTGCAGCTGCAGGAGTTGCAGCTGCAGGAGTTGCAGCTGCAGGAGTTGCAGCTGCAGGAGTTGCAGCTGCAGGAGTTGGGGCTGCGGCTGAGGTTGCTGCTGAAGCGGCGGCCGGCGCGATAGCACCATCGCATCCAGGCGCGGCAGTTGCCGGGGTCCAAGACGCATCGCGCCAGCATTGGCCACTGGCGTTTTTCCAAACGTCGCCTGCGGCACTGCGCCAGTTATGAATCTCCTGGGCACCGGCCAACGAAGCCAGCGCAATCGCGGCAAGCCCAATTCCAAGTTTGTTTAGTTTAATCACAGTGGTTCCTTTGCGGGATCAAAAAGCAGCTTCGCTGCGGGTCAATAAGTCTTACGCCTGTAGAAGTGCACACATAAAAAAGCGTTCCCTATATTGTGCCACAGCGATTTGCCCCTAAAAAGGGGGCGCACAGGGCCTTAGCTGGAAATTACTCGGGCTGGTTGCGGGGGCAGGGCCAGACTGGGACGGGCGTCCCCCTCAAGGCTAGCGCCGGGCCGTAGAATCGAGGGCTTGTCCCAAGAATTCGATTGCCGTAATCCACCATGACCCAGTTCGCCAAAGAAACCCTTCCTATAAGCCTAGAGGAGGAGATGCGGCGCAGTTACCTCGACTACGCCATGAGCGTGATTGTCGGGCGCGCCCTGCCCGACGCTCGGGACGGCCTGAAGCCGGTTCACCGTCGGGTGCTGTTTGCGATGCACGAGCTCAATAACGACTGGAACCGTGCCTACAAAAAATCCGCCCGTATCGTCGGTGACGTCATCGGTAAATACCACCCCCACGGCGATCAGTCGGTGTACGACACCATAGTCCGCATGGCGCAGGACTTTTCCATGCGGCACATGCTGGTGGACGGCCAAGGAAATTTCGGCTCGGTCGATGGCGACAACGCCGCTGCCATGCGCTACACCGAGATCCGCCTTGCCAAAATTGCCCATGAATTGCTGGCCGATCTGGACAAAGAAACCGTCGATTTCGGCCCCAATTACGACGGTTCCGAGAAGGAACCGCTGGTATTACCCACCCGCATACCGAATTTACTGGTCAACGGCTCAGGCGGTATCGCGGTGGGCATGGCTACCAATATTCCGCCGCACAACTTGAACGAAGTGGTCGACGCCTGCCTTCATTTGCTGCGCAACCCGGATGCAAGCGTGGACGATTTAATGGAAATTGTGCCCGCGCCCGACTTCCCCACCGCCGGGATTATTTACGGCATCAACGGTGTTAAAGAAGGCTACCGCACCGGGCGCGGCAAAGTGGTCATGCGGGCCAAATGCCACTTTGAGGACATTGACAAGGGCGCGCGCCAGGCCATCATCGTGGACGAGCTGCCCTATCAGGTCAATAAGAAGACCTTGCAAGAACGGATGGCTGAGCTGGTCCACGAGAAAAAAATCGAGGGCATCAGCCATATCCAGGACGAGTCGGACAAATCCGGCATGCGCTTGGTCATCGAACTCAAGCGCGGCGAAGTGCCCGAGGTGGTGCTTAACAACCTGTACAAACAGACCCAGCTGCAAGACACCTTCGGGATGAATATGGTGGCCCTGATCAACGGGCAGCCCAAGTTATGTAATCTGAAAGACCTGATTGAGGTCTTTTTACAACACCGCCGAGAGGTCGTTACCCGGCGCACCGTCTTCAACTTGCGCAAGGCCCGCGAGCGCGGTCATGTGCTTGAGGGTTTGGCAGTTGCACTTGCCAATATCGACGAATTCATCGCCATCATTCGCAACGCCCCCACCCCGCCGGTTGCCAAGGCCGAGTTGATGACCCGCAGCTGGGACAGCAAGCTGGTGCGCGAGATGCTGACCCGCAGCCGCATGGATGGCGGCGCGGTCAATGCGGACGATTTCCGCCCCGATGGTCTGGACAAATCCCTGGGTATGGGCAGCGACGGCCTGTACCGCCTCTCGGACACCCAAGCGCAGGAAATTCTGCAAATGCGCCTGCAACGCCTCACCGGCCTGGAGCAGGACAAGATCGTCACCGAGTACAAAGAGGTGATGTCCGAGATTGAAGATTTGCTGGACATCTTGGCCCGCCCCGAGCGCGTATCCACCATCATTGGCGACGAACTGGCCGCCATCAAGCAGGAATTTGGCCAAACCAAGCTGGGCGCACGCCGCAGCCTGGTCGAGCACAGCTCCTACGACCTGAGCACCGAAGACCTGATTACCCCCACCGACATGGTGGTCACGCTCAGCCACAGCGGCTACATCAAAAGCCAGCCCCTGGGCGAATACCGGGCGCAAAAGCGCGGTGGGCGCGGCAAGCAAGCCACGGCCACCAAAGAAGACGATTGGGTGGACCAGCTCTTTATCGCCAATACGCACGACTACATCCTGTGCTTCTCCAACCGGGGCCGCTTGTACTGGCTCAAGGTCTGGGAAGTGCCACAAGGCTCGCGCGGCTCACGTGGGCGCCCTATCGTCAACATGTTCCCTCTGCAAGAAGGCGAAAAAATCACCGTGGTGCTGCCGTTGACCGGCGACAAGCGCACCTTTCCGGCAGACCAGTTTGTGTTCATGGCCACGTCCATGGGCATCGTCAAAAAAACGCCTTTGGACGACTTCAACAATCCGCGCAAGGTCGGCATCATCGCCGTCAATCTGGACGAAGGCGACTACCTGATTGGCGCTGCGATTACCGATGGCCAGCACGACGTCATGCTGTTTTCTGACGGTGGCAAAGCGGTGCGCTTTAACGAAGACGAAGTCACCGCACACGGCCGGCAGTCACGCGGTGTAAAAGGCATGAACCTGGAAGAGGGCCAAACCGTTATCGCCATGCTGGTGGCCGAGGACGAGCAGCAAAGCGTGCTCACTGCCACCGAAAACGGCTATGGCAAGCGCACTAGCATCGTCGAATACACCCGCCATGGCCGCGGCACCAAGGGCATGATCGCCATCCAGCAAACCGAGCGCAACGGCAAAGTAGTGGCCGCAACGTTGGTGCATGTAGACGACGAGATCATGCTAATTACCGACCGAGGCGTGCTGGTGCGCACCCGCGTGTCCGAGATCCGTGAACTGGGCCGCGCCACCCAAGGCGTGACCCTGATCAGCCTGGACGAAGGCTCCAAACTCAGCGGCCTGCAACGCATTGTTGAGAACGATGCCAACCAAGCCGACAGCCCCACCGATAACGCAGCAGATAACGCAGCAGATAACGCAGCAGATAACGCAGCCGACAGCGCACCCGAAGGTGACGCCAGCGAAGAATGAGCCTGGCCGCGTGACGCGCCCTTTCAATTTTTCCGCCGGCCCGGCGACCATGCCATTGGAAGTGCTGCAACGGGCGGCGTCCGAGATGAGCAATTGGCACGATGCCGATGGCAAACCCAGCGGCATGGGCGTTATGGAAATGAGCCACCGAGGCAAAGCCTTTGGCAGCATCGTGCAACACGCCGAGGCCACCCTGCGCCGCTTGCTGGCGGTGCCCGAGGCGTTCCATATTTTGTTTATGCAAGGCGGCGGTCTTGCGCAAAACGCCCTCGTTCCCATGAACCTGTGCGGACCCAAGCTCGGCAAGCCAGCAGTGGACTTCGTGATCACGGGCAGTTGGAGCCAAAAATCCTGGCAGGAAGCGGCCAAATACAGCCAACCGCACATCGCCGCCAGCGAAGCGGAATCGGGTTTTCACGCTATTGCACAGACCGCTACTTGGCAGCTCAGCGCAGGCGCACGCTACGTGCATATTTGCAGCAATGAGACCATCCACGGCGTCGAGTTTCACACCTTGCCGGATTTGCGCGCCCTGGGTTCGGATGCGCCGCTGGTCGTGGACTTTTCCTCGCACGTCGCCTCGCGCCCGGTGGATTGGAGCCGCGTTGGCTTGGCATTTGCCGGCGCACAAAAAAACCTGGGCCCTGCAGGCCTGACCCTGGTGGTGGTGCGTGACGACTTGCTGGGCGCCGCCCTGGACATCTGCCCCAGCGTCTTCAATTTTCAAAACATCGCGGCCAACGCATCTTTGTTCAACACCCCACCCACCTATGGCATCTATATGGCGGGCTTGGTGTTTGACTGGCTGGACCGACAAGGGGACATTGCGGCCATCGAGGCGCGCAACATCGAAAAAGCCACCCTGCTCTATCAAGCCATCGACGCCTCGGATCTGTATTTCAACCCCGTAGAACCCGCATGCCGGTCGCGGATGAACGTGCCCTTTTTCCTGCGCGAACCGGCTTTGGAGAGCGCCTTTTTGGAGTGCGCGGAGCAGGCAGGTCTGGTGCAGCTGAAAGGCCATAAATCGGTAGGAGGCCTTCGCGCCAGCATCTACAACGCCATGCCTCTAGAGGGGGTGCAGGCGCTTGTGGCATTTATGCGATCATTTGAACGCACTCGCGCTTAAAGGACAGAGACATGGCACTGACACTGGCTGAACTGCGTACCCGTATTGACGCACTCGATTTGGAGTTGCTCGCCCTGCTCAACCGCCGCGCAGCGCTTGCCCACGAAGTGGGGGAACTCAAAAAAGGCGAAGGCTCGGTAGTGTTCCGCCCGGAACGCGAAGCCCAGGTGATCGCCAACCTGCAAAACGCCAACGCTACAAGCGGCCTAGCCCACACCTTGCAGTCGGACAGCGTGGCCTTTGTATGGCGCGAAATAATGTCGGCCTGCCGCGCCCTTGAAGCACCCCAGCGCGTAGCCTACCTCGGCCCGGCGGGCACCTTTAGCGAAGAGGCAGCACTGCGCTTTTTCGGCTCCAGCATCGCACATGTGCCTTGCGCCAACTTTGACGAAGTCTTCCACGCCACCGCAGCGGGGTCCGCGCAATTTGGCGTTATTCCGGTGGAAAACAGCAGCGAAGGCGTGGTGACGAGATCGCTGGATTTGCTTCTGACTTCGCCGCTGCACATCATCGGCGAAACCAGCCTGATGGTGCGCCACCACCTGCTGCGCAGCGTTAACAGCGTCGAGGGCATTGAGGTGGTGCTGGCCCACCCGCAGGCGCTGGCCCAGTGCCAGAACTGGCTAAGCACCCACCTGCCCCACGCCGAGCGGCGCGCCGTATCCAGCAATGCCGAAGGCGCACGCATGGCGGCGCAAGAGCCGGGCTGGGCCGCTATCGCCAGCGAACGCGCAGGCTCCGCTTTTGGCCTGCATCTGGCGGCCCGTGCCATACAGGACGATGCCTTCAACCGCACCCGCTTCGTGGTGGTCTGTCTGCCCAGTACCTTAGCCGCGCCTCAGGCCAGCGGGCGTGATTGCATCAGCTTGGTGGTCTCGGTGCCCAACCGACCCGGCGCAGTGCACGACATGCTGGTACCACTCAAAAAACACGGTGTTTCCATGACCCGTTTTGAATCGCGCCCAGCGCGCTCTGGCCAGTGGGAGTATTACTTTTACATCGACCTGCAGGGCCACCCGTCGCAACCGCAGGTGCAGGCCGCGCTGGCCGAGCTGCAATCGCTGTGCGCTTTTTACAAAGTGCTGGGTACCTACCCGCTCGCGGACTGAGGCTTGAAGCGCGGTGTTTGATCAACTCGGATTGGTGGGCTGCGGCCTGATGGGCGGCTCCTTCGCGCTGGCACTCAAGCGCGCCGGTTTGGTGCGTCGAGTGGTCGGTTTCAGTCCGTCTGAGGCTACCCGCCAGCGGGCGCTTGCCATGGGCGTCATTGATTCGGTGGCTCTTGGTGCCGACCAGGCCGCACAAGGCAGCGACGTAGTGCTCTTGGCCGTGCCCGTGGCTGCCACGCAAAGCACTTTGGCTGGCATGGCCGAAGCTTTGTCGCCACAGACACTTTTAATGGATGTGGGCTCCACCAAACGCGATGTGGTGCAAGCCGCCGAGCTTGCCTTAGGTGACAAATTGGCGACCTTTGTACCAGCGCACCCTATTGCCGGCAAAGAAGTGGCCGGTGTGGCCCATGCCGATGTAAATTTGTATACCGGTTGCCAAGTCATCCTTACCCCCATGGAAAAAACCGGCACAGCCCAATTGGCGCAAGCGCAAGCGCTGTGGACCGCCCTAGGCGCCCACGTGCGCCTAATGAGCGCGCTGGACCACGACAGCGCATTTGCCGCGGTCAGCCACTTGCCGCATATGCTGGCCTTTGCTGCGATGAATGCGGTCAACTCTCAGGCCCAAGCCGCGCATTTCCTGTCTCTGGCCGGCCCCGGCTTTCGCGACTTCACCCGCATCGCTGCCTCTGACCCGGCAGTCTGGCGCGACATCCTGCAGGCCAACCGTGATCAATTGCTGCTGCAATCGGGCCATCTGCGGGAGGCTTTACAAGCTTTTGAAAGTGCACTGGCCGAAGGCGACACTGCGGCCTTGGAGCAACTGATCACTGCCGCCAGCCAATCCCGCTCCGCTTGGTCACTTAAGCGCTAAACCTCTCCTATGTTCGCCACCCGTTTTCTCGACCTTCCCCCGCTGCAATCGGCCGGTGGCAGCGTCACCCTGCCCGGCTCCAAAAGTATTTCAAACCGAGTGCTGCTGCTAGCCGCGCTTTGCGAAGGCGTCACCGAAATCCACGACCTGCTTGATTCGGATGACACCCGCGTGATGCTGGCCGCGCTAGACGCCCTGGGCTGCACCCTGCAGCGCGACGGCAATAGCTTGCGCCTAACAGGACTTAACGGGCGTTTGCCTCAACAGCCCATCGCCTTGTTTTTAGGTAATGCCGGCACTGCCATGCGCCCGTTGACGGCCGCCCTCAGCGTGCTGGGGGGCGACTTCGCGCTCAGCGGCGTGCCCCGCATGCATGAGCGACCCATTGGCGACCTGGTGGACGCCCTGCGCCAATTAGGCTGCCGCATTGACTACACGGGCCAAGCGGGTTTTCCGCCCCTGCACATTGGCACCCCCAGCTTGCGGCTAGGCGCACCCATCCAAGTGCGTGGCGACGTGTCCAGCCAGTTCCTAACTGCCTTGTTGATGGCCTTGCCCCTAGTGGCCCAGAAAGACGTCGTGATTGAGGTCGTAGGCGAATTGATTTCTCGCCCTTACATCGCAATTACCCTGAACCTGCTGGCGCAGTTTGGCGTGCAAGTGCGGCGCGAGGACTGGCAACGTTTTGTGATTCCCGCAGGCAGCCGTCTGCTTTCCCCCGGCACGCTACACGTGGAAGCGGATGCATCGTCCGCCAGTTACTTCGTGGGCTTAGGCGCGATTGCGCCGGGCAGCGAAGGCATACGCATTCAGGGTCTGGGCGAAAACTCGATCCAGGGCGACATCCGCTTTATCGAAGCCGCGCGCGCCATGGGCGCTATGGTGGAAAGCGGGCCCAACCATTTGCACGTACGCCGAGGCGCCTGGCCGCTAAAAGCCATCGACCTGGACTGCAACCACATACCCGATGCCGCGATGACGCTGGCCGTGATGGCGCTTTACGCCCAAGGCACCACGGTGCTGCGCAATATCGCCAGCTGGCGCGTGAAAGAAACCGACCGGATCGCCGCCATGGCTACGGAACTGCGAAAGCTCGGGGCCAGCGTGCACGAAACACCGGACTCGATTGCCGTCACCGCCCCAGCCAGCACCGCAGATTGGCGCGCCGCCAGTATTCATACCTATGACGACCACCGCATCGCCATGTGTTTTTCGCTGGCCGCCTTCAATCCGGCGCAAATGCCAGTGCGCATACTGGACCCGCAATGCGTGGCCAAGACTTTCCCGGATTATTTCGAAGCTTTGTTTAGTGTCGCCAGTGCCGCGACGGATCGGATTCCCGTTATCTGTATCGATGGGCCTACCGCGTCGGGCAAAGGCACATTGGCCTCTGCACTGGCGGCCTCCTTGGGCTACCACTTTCTGGATTCGGGTGCGCTGTACCGCATTACCGCCTATGCCGCTGTGCAAAGCGGTCTGGCACTTGATGGGTCGCAGGAAGCGGCGATAGCCAGGCTGGCAGGAACTCTCGATATTCGATTTGAAGGGGAACGGGTCTGGCTAGGCGGCCAGGATGTGAGCGAAGCCATCCGCACTGAGAAAGCGGGCATGGACGCGTCGGCGGTTTCCAGCCTGCCTTTAGTGCGCGCCGCGCTGATGGACGTTCAACAACGCTTTAGGCGCCTGCCCGGCCTGGTGGCCGACGGACGAGACATGGGCACGGTGGTCTTCCCGGACGCCAAACTCAAGGTTTACCTCACCGCCAGCGCCCAACGCAGAGGTGAAAGGCGATATAAGCAATTGATTTCAAAGGGAATTTCGGCTACACTCGACTCTCTTTGCGCTGACCTGGCCGCGCGCGACTTGCGGGATACCACCCGCGCGGTTGCGCCGCTCAAGCCCGCACAAGATGCGATGCTGCTAGACAACTCCGAATTGACGATTGAAGAATCGATCAAGCAGGTCTTGGACTGGTGGCAAAGCAAGCAGCTATTTGATGTCCGTTAATCAGGCGTCCTCCGGCTGGCGATAAGCGAAAAGTCCAGGGTTTTCCTGGCACGGCCCCCGAGGCTCCCTTCGCGCTGCATGCGCATGGTTTCGGGGTTCTACAACCTAACCCGCGGTTTACGCCGCAAACAACATGTCTGAATCTTTCGCAGCCCTCTTTGAAGAGTCGCAAAAATCGTCTGAAACCCGTATTGGTGAAGTCGTCACCGCTGAAGTCGTTCGTATCGAACATAACTTCGTCGTTGTCAACGCCGGTCTGAAATCAGAAGCCTACGTCCCGCTTTCTGAATTCAAAAGCGACAAAGGCGAACTCGAAGTCCAAGTGGGTGAATTTGTATCCGTAGCGATCGTCGCCATGGAAAACGGCTACGGCGACACCATCGTCAGCCGCGACACAGCTAAGCGCCTGGCCTCTTGGATGAGCCTGGAAAAATCCCTGGAGTCCGGCGAGTTCGTTACCGGCACCACCAGCGGCAAGGTCAAAGGCGGTCTGACCGTCTTGGTCAATGGCATCCGCGCATTCCTGCCCGGTTCGCTGGTCGATACCCGCCCCACCAAGGACTTGTCTCCCTACGAGAACAAGACCATGGAATTCAAGGTCATCAAGCTTGATCGCAAGCGCAACAACGTGGTGCTCAGCCGCCGCGCCGTGGTCGAAGCTTCCATGGGTGCCGAGCGCGCCAACCTGATGTCCACCCTCAAAGAAGGCTCTGTGGTGCAGGGCGTGGTCAAGAACATCACCGAATACGGTGCGTTTGTGGACCTGGGCGGTATCGACGGCCTGCTGCATATCACCGACATGGCCTGGCGCCGTGTACGTCACCCCTCTGAAGTGGTGACAGCCGGCCAAGAGATCACCGCCAAAATTCTCAAGTTTGACACCGAGAAAAACCGCGTCTCTCTGGGCCTCAAGCAAATGGGCGACGATCCTTGGATGGGCGTCAACCGCCGCTACCCCCAAGCTACCCGCATGTTCGGCAAGATCACCAACATCGCCGACTACGGCGCGTTTGTTGAGCTGGAGCCAGGAATCGAAGGCCTGGTGCACGTCTCCGAAATGGACTGGACCAACAAAAACATCGCCCCCTCCAAGCTCGTTTCCTTGGGCGACGAAGTCGAAGTTATGGTCCTGGAAATCGACGAAGACAAGCGCCGCATTTCTTTGGGCATGAAGCAGTGCAAAGCCAACCCTTGGCAAGAGTTTGCACAAAACACCAAGCGTGGCGACCGTGTCAAAGGTCCGATCAAATCGATCACCGACTTTGGCGTTTTCGTGGGCTTGGCTGCCGGTATCGACGGCCTGGTGCATTTGTCCGATCTGTCCTGGAACGAAACCGGCGAAGCCGCTGTCCGCGAGTTCAAAAAAGGCCAGGAAGTCGAAGCGATTGTGCTGGCCGTGGACGTGGACCGCGAGCGCATTTCCCTGGGTATCAAGCAGTTGGATTCCGACCCCTTCACCACCTTCGCCGCTGTCAATGACAAAGGCCAAGTGGTTACCGGTAAGGTCAAGACGGTCGATGCCAAGGGCGCTGAGATTGATCTGGGCGAAGACATCATCGGCTACCTGCGCGTCTCCGAGATCAGCCGCGACCGCGTCGAAGACGCTCGCAGCGTGCTCAAAGAAGGCGACGAAGTCACGGCCGTCGTGGTCAATGTGGATCGCAAGACTCGCAACATCCAACTGTCCATTAAGGCCAAGGATGCAGCCGACCAGAACGAAGCCATGGCTACCTTGAGCCAGAATGCCGCGCGCGAAAACGCCGGCACCACCAGTTTGGGCGCTTTGTTGCGTGCCAAGCTGGATAACAATTAAGCGGCGCACCGCCTCTTACGTAGTCCCCAAGCGACCGGCGTGTGCCGGTCGCTTGCATTGTTTTCAAAGTTCTCTATGACCCGCTCTGACATCGTCGAAGAATTGGCCAGCCGGTTCAGCCAACTGACCCAGCAAGACGTGGAATTCGCCGTCAAGGCTATCCTGGACGCGATGAACGACGCGCTTGTGCGCGGTCAGCGTATCGAAATTCGTGGCTTTGGCAGTTTTTCCGTCAGCCACCATGCGCCGCGCATGGGCCGCAACCCGCGCAATGGTGAAAGCGTCGCCATACCCCAGCGACGGGTGCCGCACTTCAAGCCCGGCAAAGCCCTGCGTGAAGCCGTCGATGCCGGGGTCGCCAAGCCCGCTGGCACCCCTGAAAAGCCTTAATTTCCTGTCGGCCCGATAGAATCGCAGCCGACCAAGGAATTGCATGAACTCATTCTTTTCGCTGGTGAAATGGTTGTTCAAAGCAGCGATTTTTTTCACCCTGTTTGCGTTTGCCTTGAACAACCAGGCCGACGTGACCGTACATTTTTTCTTTGGCTACCAATGGACAAGCCCCTTGGTCATGGTGGTGCTGATCAGTTTTGCCGGTGGGCTGCTCTTGGGAATTTTGGGCATGGTGCCGCGCTGGTGGCAGCAGCGCCGCGAAGCAAAGCGCCACGCGGCGCAAGCCAAAGCCCCAGCCGCCCAAGCACTTCCGACGACCGACGAAACCCTACCCCATGGACTTTGACCTGAACTGGGTTTTGATGGGCTTGCCCATTGCCTTTGTGCTGGGCTGGTTAGCCTCGCGATTTGACCTGCGCCAGATGCGTTTGGAAAACCGCCAAGCTCCCAAAGCCTATTTCAAAGGTCTCAATTTTTTGCTGAACGAGCAGCAGGACCAGGCCATAGACGCCTTCATAGAGGCGGTTCAAAACGACCCGGACACTTCGGAACTGCATTTCGCGCTGGGCAACTTATTCCGACGTCGCGGTGAATATGAGCGCGCCGTGCGCGTGCACGAACATTTACTCTCGCGCGGAGACATCAGTGCTGATGACCGCCACCGTGCCCAACACGGCCTTGCGCTGGACTACCTCAAGGCAGGTCTGCTCGACCGCGCCGAGACGGCCTTACTCGCCTTGGAAGGCACGCGCTTTGAGGCGCAAGCACGCCTGGCTTTGTTGGCCAATTACGAACGCTCACGCGACTGGCTGGGCGCAGCGCAGGTGGCCGCCAAGCTCGAAGCGGCCGGCCAAGGCAGTTTCGCGGGGCGCCTGGCCCACTACTTGTGTGAACAAGCTGCTTCGCTATTGGCAAAGGGTGATGTCAATGCGGCCCGCGACCTGCTCCAGCAAGCCATTGAAAGCGCACCCAAAAGCCCCCGCGCCCGCATAGATTTAGCGCGCCAATTTGAAGGTACAGGTGAGTCCCCTCAGGCCCTGGATTTGCTGGAAGAAGCGGCCCAGTCCTCTCCCGAGTCCATCGCTCTGATGGCACCCATGATGACACGCTGCGCATTGGCCAGCGGACGTGGCGCCGCCATTTCAGCACTCATGCAACGCGCCTACGCGCAAATGCCATCGCTAGACGTCCTCGACGCCATCGTGCAATTGGAAAACGCGCAAAACGGCCCTCAGCACGACGCCCGTAACTGGTATGTGCAACATCTGGAAAAGCAGGCCTCGCTGGTGGCAGCAGCCCAATGGATTGCCGGTGAAAAGCTGGAAAATGAGCAATTCCATCCGCAAGTGCAGCGGGCACTGGACCAGGCCGTCAAGCCCCTTAAACGCTACCGTTGCGCCGCTTGCGGCTTTGAAGCACAAAACCATTTTTGGCACTGCCCGGGCTGCCAAGCCTGGGACAGCTACCCACCGCGTCGCGTGGAAGAACTATGAGCACTGATGCATTAAGTCCGTTATCCGCCGCCCGTATCGGTGCAGCCCGTGTACTAGTCGTGGGCGATGTCATGCTGGACCGCTACTGGTATGGCGCGGTCGATCGCATATCGCCCGAGGCCCCTGTCCCCGTGGTCCGCGTGACGCGCGAAGAGGAGCGTGGCGGGGGAGCCGCCAACGTGGCATTGAACGTGGCAGCGCTAGGCGCACAAGCCACATTGCTAACCGTGGTGGGCGAGGACGAAGCCAGCCACAAACTTGAAAAGCTGCTGGCCCAAACCGGCGTAAAAACCGAGTTGCGCCGCGATGCCGGACTGAAGACTACTGTCAAGCTGCGCATCATTGGCAGGCAACAACAATTGATACGCTTGGACTTCGAAAATACCCCCGATAAAGAAGTTCTAGCCAGCCAAACTGCGCGTTTCGACGAACTGTTACCCGCCCATGATGCGGTCCTGTTTTCGGACTACGGCAAAGGCGGTCTGGCGCACGTCAGCGACATGATCGCCAAGGCCCGCGCCATGGGCAAACCGGTGCTGATTGATCCCAAGGGCAGCGACTATTCGCGTTACCATGGCGCTACAGTCATCACGCCCAACCGGGCAGAGCTGCAAGAAGTGGTGGGCGGCTGGCAAAGCGAAGCGCAATTGCTCACCAAAGCTCAAAGCCTGCGCAGTCAATTAGGCCTTGCCGGGCTCTTACTCACCCGCAGCGAGGAAGGCATGACTTTATTCGAAGACAGCGGAGCAAGCCATGTAAGCGCTCAAGCGCGTGAAGTTTTTGATGTCACCGGCGCTGGCGACACCGTGATCGCCA
>Ga0214919_10007223_pt1 | contig 15042 bp, 13 predicted proteins | sample LL1503_MetaG_FD_177994 | JGI IMG/M metagenome (GOLD analysis project Ga0214919, IMG submission 177994) | Freshwater microbial communities from Lake Lanier, Atlanta, Georgia, United States - LL-1503 | ecosystem: Environmental > Aquatic > Freshwater > Lake | place: USA: Georgia | collected... | reverse complement strand
GCTGCGCTGAATCCGCGCCTATGGCGTCCAGATAAGCCTCTAGCTTGGGAAGGTGGGCACCATCGTCCTGCGGGTAGATTTGCCAAACGCAGGGCTTGCCGGTTTGCACCGCTTGGGCTAGCGAATCCTCGCCGCGTACCAAATTAAGGTCGCAAAGGCTTAGCAATTGGTCGAAACTGCCTTGTGGCAAGTAAGGCAGAAACCGAACGCGCAGCGGGCCCCAACGCCAATCTGGCAAGGCTATTGACAAATCGGTGCCCGTACCCCTACCCGTACCGGTACCTGCACCAGTGCCAGCACCAGTGCCCGAACCAGAGCCAGAGCCAGAGCCAGAGGATTCAGTGCCTTTGGGTCCACCGGGCAGCGTAGTCAGCGCGCGGCGCACCGCATCCGCGCTTGGGCCGGCTGCCACTAGCAATTGCACTGTCTGCGCACTGCGGTGCAGGGCTTCAATCAAGGTGGCGATGGGCGCGTTGGCGTAGGCAAAGAGCAGCACACTGCGCACCTCGGATGCTTTAGGTGCAAAAGCGGCCAGCGCCGGCTCGGACCAGGAGTCTGGCCCGGCTTGCGCCACGACACCCTGCAAAAGACCGCCGCTTGCCGGGCTAAACCCGGGATAGAAAAAATACTTGGTCCAGCCTTTGGCCGGGCCCAGCATTACTGGCGAAGGCAGGCCGTGGCTACGCAGCGCAAAGGGCTCGGCACTTAGGTACTCCAGATTGAACCAGGCCGGGCGCTTCCCTTGGACGCCAGCGGCATTCACCTGGGCCTCTAGCCATGCGGGCGGAATGTCGCAGCCAAAAGCTTCTATCCAGACGTCCGCCAAGGTTAGGGCGGGCGCTGCGCGCGAGTCCAAGGCCAATGGCCAGTTATGCACGCTGATGCCCGACCAAGCGCCTTGCGCTGCCCCTGGTGCCATCCATTGCAAAGGCCTCATATCGTCCAGCCACAGGCGCACGCGGTGCCCCCGCCGAGCCAGCTGGGCCGCCAAGCGCCAACACACACCGACATCGCCATAGTTGTCTATCACTTGGCAAAAAATATCCCAAAGCAATGACTTTTGACTATCCACAGGAGTCGCTGGTAGTTCGCCGGGCGAGGGCTCTGAATTTGCATGAAGCGTGGGGACAGTGCGGGGCAGCATGGCGCAATTGTCCCTGTTCATTGCCGGGCTGGCTCCCTACCTGTCCATCGGTTGCGGAAAGCTCTGACAATACGGCCATGACCGCGCCTGTCCTCCCCATTCATAGTGAAGCGCTGCTGCGCGAGGTAGCAGCTTTGCCCACTTTGCCCGGCGTCTACCGCTACTTTGATGCACAGGGCCAGGTTCTGTATGTGGGCAAGGCCATCAGCTTAAAAAAGCGAGTGGCGAGCTATTTCCAGAAGAACCATGGTGGCACGCGCATCGGGCATATGGTGAGCAAGATTGTGCGCATGGAGACCACGGTGGTGCGCTCGGAGGCCGAGGCGCTGCTGCTGGAAAACAACCTGATCAAGACGCTAAGTCCCAAGTACAACATATTGTTTCGCGACGACAAGAGCTACCCTTATTTGAAGATGACCGCCGCCAGCCTCGAGTCCTCCCCAGACGCCGGTGGGCGCAAAAGCGGCAAACCGGGCACGGACCCGCAGCTGTTTTCCCGCGTCGCCTATTACCGGGGTGGCGTAGAGAAAAAACACCACTACTTCGGCCCTTACCCCAGTGCCTGGGCCGTGAAAGAGGCGATTTTGCTGATGCAAAAAGTCTTTCGCTTGCGCACCTGTGAGGACTCGGTGTTTAGCAACCGCACGCGCCCTTGTTTGCTTTACCAAATCAAACGCTGCTCCGGCCCCTGCGTGGGCCATGTCAGTGCGCCAGACTACGCCCAGGCTGTGCGCGACGCCCAGCGCTTTTTGCAAGGCGACGCGCAAGAGGTACTTAAGTCTTTGGAAGCCCGCATGATGGCGCACGCCGAGCGCCTGGAATTTGAGCAGGCAGCCGAGTTGCGGAACCAAGTGGCCGCGCTGTCCAATGTGCTGCACCAGCAATCGGTGGATAACGTGTCGGACCGAGATGTGGACATCCTGGCCGTGAAAGTGCAGGGCGGTAAGGCTTGTGTCAACCTGGCTATGGTGCGCGGCGGGCGCCACTTGGGCGATAGGCCTTATTTCCCGGTGCATGTGGAGGAGTCAGCAGTTCTGCTGGACGACGAGGGCGCGTCCGATACCCCGCAAAGCGCCGAGTCGCAGGTCCTGGAGGCCTTTTTGGCGCAGCATTACTTAGGCGTTCCGATGCCGGCGGTGCTCGTGGTGAGCGAAGTGGTGGACAAAAGTTTGTTGGCGGCCTTGTCCGAGCAGCACGGTTTCAAGGTGAGTGCGGTGCACCAGCCACGCGAGCAACGTCGCGCCTGGCTGGACATGGCACAAACCAATGCTGCCTTGCAATTGGCTCGCTTGTTAGCCGAAGAAGGCTCGCAGCAAGCGCGCACACGCGCACTTGCTGAGGCGCTTGACCTGGCCATGGAAGACCTGGCGGCCTTGCGCATAGAGTGTTTTGATATTTCCCATACGGCGGGCGAGGCCACCCAAGCCTCCTGTGTGGTGTTTGCGCAGCACGCCATGCAAAACGCCCAGTACCGGCGCTACCGCATCGAGGGCATTACCCCCGGCGACGACTATGCCGCCATGCGCCAAGTGCTGACCCGGCGTTACGGCAAAGTGGCCGAAGCGCTGGCCCAGGCCAAGCATGAGGGGCGGCTGCCTTCGGTCCAGGAGCGCATGCCCGATCTGGTGCTGGTCGACGGCGGCAAGGGCCAGGTGTCTATGGCGCGCGAGGTTTTTTCCGAACTTGGCTTGGATTTGGCGCTGATAGTCGGCGTGGAAAAGGGCGAGGGGCGCAAAGTGGGGCTGGAAGAACTGGTGTTTGCCGACGGGCGCGACAAGGTCTACCTGGGCGCAGACTCCGCAGCCCTGATGCTGGTCGCCCAGATCCGTGACGAGGCGCACCGCTTTGCGATTACCGGCATGCGCGCCCAGCGAGCGCGGGTGCGGGTCGATGGCGGCAAGTTGGAAGAAATTCCCGGCGTCGGCCCCAAGCGCCGGGCCAAACTTTTACAGCGCTTTGGCGGCGTGCGTGGCGTGGCCCAAGCCAGTGCCAAAGACCTCGCCTCGGTGGACGGCATCTCCCCGGAATTAGCCGAGGAAATTTACCGCGCCCTGCACTGAGCGGCCTGGTCTGTCATATTACCCATGCCACAATCACGCGCATGTTTCTGACCATCCCCACGATACTGACTTGGACCCGCATTTTTGCGATCCCGCTCATCGTGGGGGTGTTTTATGCGCCCGAGACCTTTGCCACCCTGCCCGAGAAGAATCTGATCGCCACGGTGATGTTCGTGGTGTTTGCGCTAACGGACTGGCTCGACGGTTATCTCGCGCGCAAACTGAATCAGACCTCCTCCTTTGGCGCATTTTTAGACCCCGTGGCCGATAAATTCTTGGTCTGCGCCTGCGTGCTTGTACTGGTGCATTTGCAGCGAGCCGATGTGTTTGTGGCACTGATCATCATCGGGCGCGAGATTGCGATCTCGGCCTTGCGCGAATGGATGGCGCGTATCGGCGCCACCAAAAGCGTGGCGGTTCATATGATCGGCAAGCTCAAAACCGTGGTTCAAATGGTCGCCATCCCATTTTTACTGTTCGACGGTATGGTGTTCGGCTCCTTCGATACCCATTGGTTTGGCACTTGGCTCATTTGGCTGGCCGCGGTGCTTACCGTCTGGTCCATGGTCTATTACCTGCAAAAAGCACTTCCCGAAATTCGGGCCAGAACCCGCTAGGCACTGGGGCTGGAGGCGCTGCGTTTGCGAATAGAATCCCAAACTTGCCCTCGCGGGCTTGCCGGACATCCCCCAAGGCGAGCTATGCCGGGTGCGGCGATAAAATCGCCGCTTAAGCCAGAACGTTTGGTGCAGCATCAAAGTGCACCATCCATTGGCGACAGATTGATAGTTCAGGTGGGGTGATTAGCTCAGTTGGTAGAGCGGCGCCCTTACAAGGCGTAGGTCGGCGGTTCGAGCCCGTCATCACCCACCACCCAAACCGGCACAAGGCGAACCGCAGGTTCGCCTTTTTTGTGAGTCCCTGGAGATAGCGCATGTTTGAATTCGTCCGCAAGCACAACAAGATCATGATGTTCCTCATGTTCTTGTTGATCATTCCCGCTTTCGTGCTGGTGGGGGTGGACGGCTACCGCCGCGTCAATGGCGCAGGGGATGCCGTCGCCAAGGTCGCTAGCTACAGCATCACCCAGGCCGAGTGGGACGCCGCCCACAAAAACGAGGTGGAGCGCCTGCGCGCTTCGCGCCCCGAGTTGGATGTCAAGATGATGGATTCGCCGGAAGCGCGTTATGTCACGCTGGAACGCTTGGTTCGCGAGCGCGTCATGAACGAAGCGGTCAGTGCCTCGCTGCTGCCTATTACGGATGCGCGTCTGGCGCGTGAGTTGCAACAAATCCCGGCTATCGCATCGCTAAAAAAGCCTGATGGCAGTTTTGACAAAGAGCGCTACGAACAAATCGCCGCAAGCCAGGGCTTGACCACCGCCGGTTTGGAAGCGCGTATCCGCCAGGATTTGTCTCTGCGCCAGGTGGAGTCTGGTTTGAGTGGCACTGCGTTTGCACCGAAAGCGGTAGCCGACATGGCCTTGAATGCATTTTTTGAGCGGCGTGAGGTGCAGTTGGCACGTTTCACCCCCTCAGAGTTCGCCGCCAAAGTGCAGACTACGGATGCAGATGTCCAGGCCTACTACGAGGCCAACAGCAAGTTGTTTCAAGCGCCAGAAACGGCCGATGTCCAGTTTCTGGTGTTTGATCTGGAGTCGGTCAAAAAAACTATCAGCGTTCCCGAGGCGGATTTGCGAACCTACTACGATCAAAACACTGCACGCTTGCAATCTAAAGAAGAACGCCGCGCCAGTCATATTCTGATTAGCGCATCCAAAGACATGCCTGCTGCCGAGCGTGAAAAAGCCAAGGCGCAGGCGCAAGAAGTTTTGGACAAAATCAAAGCCAAGCCAGATAGCTTTGCCCAGTTGGCGAGCAAGTTTTCGCAAGATCCCGGCTCGGCTACCAAAGGTGGCGATCTGGATTTCTTTGCCCGTGGCGCTATGGTTAAACCCTTTGAGGACAGCGCTTTCGCCCTGAAAAAAGGCGAAACCAGTGGTTTGGTGGAGAGCGATTTCGGCTACCACATCATCCGTTTGACCGATATCAAAACGCCGGCCGCGCCCAGCTTTGAAAGTATGCGTGAGAAGCTCGAAGGCGAACTTAAAACCCAGCAGGCTCAGAAAAAATTTGCCGAGCAGGCTGAAGTGTTTACCAATGCGGTCTATGAACAGGCCGACAGCCTGCAAGCAGCCGCTGATCGTCTGAAGCTTGGCATACAAAGCGCCAACGGCGTTTTCAAGAAGCCAGCCAAGGGCACGCCTGGCCCTATGGCTAACGCCAAATTATTGGCGGCTTTATTTAGTGCTGACGCGATCGAGAAAAAGCACAACACCGAAGCCTTAGAAACTGGCCCGAATCAGCTTGTCGCTGCGCGCATCACCAAGCACTATCCGGCGCGTACCCGCCCCTTGGACGAGGTGAAGGCAGAAGTTAAAGCGCGCCTGCTGCAATCGCGCGCCCAAGAGATGGCCAAAAAAGAAGGCGAAGCCAAATTGTCCGATTGGAAAAAGCAAGCCGATGAAGGCAAGCTTGGCGCTGCCAGCGTGGTTTCGCGCGACCAAGCGGCCAATATGAGCCAGCCTTTGCTGGATGCGATATTGCGCGCAGATACGGCCAGTCTGCCGGTCTGGGTCGGCGTGGATCTCGGGGCGCAGGGTTATGCCGTGGCCCGCGTTAACAAGGTACTGCAACGCACCCCACCGCAAGAAGGCATTGCCGAGCAAGAGCGCGGTCAGATGATCCGTTGGATTGCCGGCGCTGAATGGGATGCCTACTATGAGCTATTGAAAACCCGCTTCAAGGTGCAGATTAAAGTGGCAAAGCCTGTTGCCGGTGTTGATGCGGCAGTTTCCGCCGACGAGTAAAGGCTTCAGGGCCAGCCTTGCGAAGGTAGAGCCAGTTTATAATGCGGGATTACGGTGGCTGTAGCTCAGTTGGTAGAGTCCAGGATTGTGATTCCTGTTGTCGTGGGTTCGAGCCCCATCAGCCACCCCATATAAATCATCAACTTAGCCTCGCTTCACAAGAGCGGGGCTTTTTTGTTTATGCCACTTACAGACTGTTTACAGACTGCGGTACAGGGTTTATGGTCCAATTTCTAGCCCTATGGCGTTAGGTTCGCTGCTTGCCTAAAATGGTGCTCCGGGCATTTGCGCCCCACCACCCATGTCTGACCCCACTCTCTTGCCTTGGATGCAAGCCACCTTCCGCAAGCCCATCTACCCTCGATGCGGGGCACATTCCCGTAGTACGGGCGAGCCTTGCAAGGCCAAGGCATTGCCAAATGGCCGTTGCCGCAACCATGGTGGCCTGAGCACCGGCCCCAAGACGCTAGAGGGGCGCAACGCCATCTCCCAGGCCTCTAGGCAGCGCATGGCCTCAGGAGGCAAGGAAAAGGCTCTGGCGGGCCTCAGGGCCTGGTTAGATGCCGGTGGCCGGGAAAAGCGCGCCAAGCAAATGGCTTGGCGGCACTGGAAGCGCAATCCGCTTTACACGTTCTTTGGCATCGTTCCCAGCCACCTCCGTTGAGAGTTCGCGCACGCGCGTCATGGGGTAAATGATGGATGAGGGCGAATGTCCCCGCCTTAATCACAGAAATTCAAATACTCCTAAAACAGGCAAATCACCCGCCAACTCGGTAGCTGCAAATTTGCCTGATTTCACGGTCATTACTGCCTCAGCTTCAGGGCAGAGGGCATCTTCCATCCCTGACCTAAATAATGACTTCTTTAGCAGCCACCTGACGAAAGGGCTTGACGAGGAAGTGTTACAGAACTATAACTATCGGAAAGATTCAAGGGCACTTAGCGTACAGGGCCCCGTGTTTTGCGATGAAAATGAGCCAAAAGGAGCAGTCACAGTTGGCAGGCAATGCAAGCTGTATTTAATTCGTAGACGATTACTTTAAAGCTACCCACATTAATGTCATGAAAGCTTTAATTCGCTTAGTATTTTTCACGCTTTTACTAGGATATGTGTCTGCCTTCGCACAGATTGGCAAACAAAATAAAAGAGAATGGATTCTCGTTGATGGAGAAAACCCAGTTGCGAATTATTATATTGACGCAGGCTCGGTTTTATCTAAGAATGATTTGCTTCGTGTGTTCATTTTGGTTGATTTAAAAATTAAATTAGAAGAAGGGCAATCTAGCTTTCAGGAACTAATTTTTAGGTGTGGTCCAATTAACAAAAGGTTAGTTCGGTTTTCTTATTTTGAGTATTATTCTGGAAAGATGTTGTCGGGTAATATATTAAACGGGGGGGTAGTTAATGATGAAAGTTGGACCGATTTAGTTGGATCACTTATACCTGTTGCAAACTTTGTTTGTCCTAAATGATTTTTATTTCAAAAAAACTTTATTTGTTTTTATGTGCAACTTTGTTTGCATCTTGGGCAGTTTCACAGCCGAGCCTAATAAGTTTTCCTGCGTGCATGATTGATGTATCTTTCCCTGGCCCACCGGCAGACGTTACATCCACCGTCCCTGGATTGGGAATTACTGTGGGAACAATATCGGGCTCAGTCTGGCAACACTCAAATATAGAATTCGGTAAAAGCAGTGGGCAAATAGCCTTATGTTCCTGTCCAGATGAACCATTATTGTCTTCAATGCGTAATGAAATTACACGCACATCTCGATGGAATAAAAATATAAAAGGGATTGGCGTTGCGCACACATCTCCATTAGTAGACTTTCCGCAGCAGAATTGTAAAAGCTGTTTCCAGATGCAGGTCATGAGTTTGATAAAAAACCCGAATTGCTTCCTCGCGCAATTCGTGTTTTCAACCAACGGTGATAGTGCTGTTACAAAATTAGGTAACGAGTTTTTTTCTTCGATTAAATTATCTGTAGACTGAAGAAAGTCTAATTCTAATAACGCGAGACCTGCAATTTCGGCCGTTGATTCATCAAATAAGTAAAACGACTGCAAGTCCGTGAATTTAGAGGAAGAGCGTGAACGCTTAACGCGAGAACGCGCCAGATTCATATAAATTGAACTACAACTCCGAATAGGGTGAGTTGTTGGGAGGTCCTTATATCCGACCTCGCGATTGCCCGGAGAAAAGTAATCCCTTTTCCCGGCGAGTTGGACAAAAAATGAGTGGCTCACATTTTGTTGTACCTTTGGCTTGGTGCACAAGCGGTTGGAAAGCAAACCAAGCCGCAAATGACGGGCGTGCCTTGGAAATCTGATTTTGGTGCTTTACGACAAACCTTGAGCCAAGACATCCGTTTCGTAGGCCAGTGCCAGCCTGTTCCTGCCAGGCCGTCAAGGCAGTTTGAGAGTCATCTAACAATCGTTTCTGGCCAGGCGAGTCGTTAATGCGGCGGCGAAAGTATTGCATCCCATCGTGCCACGTTTCTACCGCTTGATACTTCGAAATCAGTAACAAATGGTTTGCATTTGTTTTGTGTATGCGTTGTATTGCGAAGTACAGCGGATTGGTTGCTGCAAAGTTGGCGCCGGTACTGCTGGTGTGATGGTCTGCGGCTGGCTCATCTGCAAAAGCTGCATGGAGGTACCCATCGCCTGATAGGCCGCTGCGGCACGTGCTTGAACGTATTCCGGAGTTGTGCAGTACTCAGACCCTCGCCTTATCAATTCATGCCTGAGTTCGGGGCTCATAAATTGAGGCCCCATAGGTGCTGCATAGGCTTGGCAAAGTGTATTTGTTGTTGCGGAGCCTATTTCCTGAGGACTTAATGCACAAGCTGATAAACCAAGGCATACCAAAAATAGCCAAAGCCTGTAAGTCAGCAAAGGGAGGTAACGATAAGCAGGCCCAGCATCAGCTGCTTCGTTTAGCCGTGTCGCAAGCTGATTTGCGCTGATTTTTAGTTGAGGCATATTTGGTACTTTCTTAATCAGCGCAGACGCCGGGACGTAAAGTCAAGATTGGAATTTGCCAAAGAAGCTGACCAAACGGAGACTCATTATTCACCGGTATTAGCCTCTCAGGCGGATTTTTTTGAGTGAGTGGGTTACTTCGCAACTGCTGCCCCTCCGGTTTAACCCCCTACGGGGGCATAACACCAGGCGACAACAGCCTTGTTGGGCGCCAAAGCGTGCGGGCTATTCCCCCATACCCCCTACGCAGGAAGGCGCGCAAGGCGCACTCACTGCGCTCTCTGCGCTTTCATTGGTACGAGGCGCACAAGGCGCGGAAAGCGCAGTCAGGCCAGCAATTGCCCGGCCTTCGGATGTCAGCGTCCACCGTGGACGGGTCTTGCGGTCATGGGTACGGTACTCCACGGGTTCTATCCACTTTGCGCGCTGGCACTGATTAACAATTCGCTTGCACCCATCCGCGTTTAGCTTCAGCTTTTGGAATGTGGGCTCACTCTTAAGCGTGGCAAACACGTTGTTACGTGCCGTGGCAACCGGACTGCAATACTGTTGTCGGCTTTCAAACTCTGCAACCATGCGCAACAGACTGATGGCGCGCTCATCCTGTGCGCGGCCCTCTACACGCTGCATAAACTGGTTTAGCGGGTTGTCGGCTGATTCATTGCCCACCAGTTGCGGCAAACCAGCCTCCAGCCATTCCAGCGTAAGAGCCTCCCGCAATTTGCCCAGATTGGATTTTTGATGCTCTAGCTTTAACGTGTCCATCTCTGTGCGAGTCATAAAAAGGCGGCTCCTGGCGCTGTTGTGCCAGGCAGTAGAACCGGAATAGCCCTCGCCTCCTTCGGCCTTTCGTGCCCGACTTGTGTTTTTGTCAACGTGCGCAAGCAGCATTACGGCGCAGTTGGTCAGGCGCGCAACCTCTACCAGTGCCCGAATGAAGGCGCGAACCTGTCGACGCTGTATTTCATCGCCTCCATAGGCGTCACTTGCGTTGTCCACCACCACCAGCCCCACACCCTCAGATTGCACAAGCTTGCAAAGTTCAAGGTAAGTCGCGGTTGTATCGCCAGCCCCGCGACTATCGGCGGAAAATAGTTCGGGGTTTTCGGTGCCATCCACTATGTACAGCTTGCCATCCAATTGCGTAGGGTTGATTCCCCAGGTTCGGCAAATGAAGGCTAGGCGGTGCCGGACAATGTGCGCGCTATCTTCAAGGCTCACAAACAGGGTTTTGCATTGCACGGTGTCCACACCAAATAGCGGGCGTCCCAATGAAGCACAAACACCCAACATCATCGCAATAGTGCTTTTCCCCGTGCCACCATGCGCACCCAACAGGGAAACCACGCCACGGGGCAGATAGCCATCCCAAACGAATTGCGGCGGTGGGGCTGGGTTGGTCAGCACATCCGACACGCTCACGGGTTTAAGCATGGGCGGCGGCAGGCTTGGCTCCTGCGCGGAATGCAGCAGGGCGCGCAATGATTCCATGCCTTTGCTCTTTGCTAGGTCGTTTGCATCAAAGTTGTCCGGCGAGCCATCGGGCATGTAGGCCACAGCAGCGGTAACCGTGCGCGCTATTTTTTCAGCGTCCGATTCTTTGCCAGCATCCGGCACCAGCACAAGGCGGGCCGCTTTATCAGCTTCGCGCATGCTTGCGGTAACACTGGCAACCCGTCCCCAGCCAAAGCAAACCACGGCAGCGGCTCCGGTTGCTTGCCAGCATGCCCATGCAGTACCGATACCCTCGCAGATATAGGCCACGCCACCGGGCTCCAGTTCCCCCACAACATGAAAGCCTTCCATACTGGTGCTGGGCAGGTTCAATTTGCCTGGCTTACCCTGGGCCTTTAATCGCTGGGCAACGTCAGGCAGGGCAATGAATTGCAGGCTCGATAGCGTCCCATCAGTACGCGACACGGGCACAACTAGCGACCCGGCCATGCTCTCACCAGCAATGCGCAGGGCATCACCAGCAGGCAGCACGCGCAGGCCATCCAAAGGCACGGAAGCGGCTTGCTTTTCAACAATGTAAGGGTGGGTGCTAGTCGCTGGCTCGCAGCGTTCCCATACCTCGGCAGCACTCACTTTCGGGCGGGGCCTTGCTGGCGCTTCTATGGGCGTTACCAGGGGGTTGGTGCGTGGCTGTAGCCTCATGCTATCCACATATCCATGCTCGCGGGCAATAGCAAACAAAGTGCCAGCCCCGATACCTTTGCCAGACTTGATGCTTCGCCACGTTGCGCGAAACTCAGCAGCTTTGTAATTGTGGGCTGTCGCGCTCCATTCCTCGGCATCTTTTTCGGATAGCCCTGCCGAGTGAGCGCCCATCAACGCCCGAAGCCATTTATCGCGCTGTAGGTCAGCAGGAATTGAATAGAGCGCGGTACGGGCGCGGTCGGTGTCATTGCCATTAAGCATGGGCACCCCCTTGATTGCGCAGGGAAAAAAAAGCCTGCTTTGCCTTGGGTGGCAAGCTGTAGCGTGCGATGGGTTTGCCCCATCCGTTGCACAGTACCCGCTCTGATTTAGGTTGCCAGCCCAGATAGCCCAAGTCCTTTATGGCGGAAGCTAGTCGCCATCCTTTACCCTGCGTAAGCCAATCAAGTTGGGTTATGTCACGCTCTATTAGGTCGTGAAGGGCCTGCTCGGCGGCACTGCCATGCTGCGGCAGCAATGGGCAGAATGGCACGGGCGGCAGGAATGAAAGCTGTTCACTCATGGCGGTATCCCCAGGCGCACAGCATCGGGTTGCTTCCTCTTTACGCAGGCGTTTGCCTGTCGGATAATCGGTGTGTTTGGTGCTTTGTGTGTAGGTCTCGGCGGGTTGGTTGTTTGCAGCAGCCAGCCCGTTGCTTTTTGTGGGGTGCATGGTCATGCCACTCCCAACACACGGCGCAATTCATTCGTAGGCCACGCTAAGCGGCCTGAGATACGCAAGGGGCGCAGCGGGCCATCCTCATTGCATGCCCAGCCCCGCAATGTCTGAGGGCGGCGGTTTAAGTGAAACGCAGCTTCCGCAGTTGTGAGGTTCGGTTTTGTGACATGTTCAAGCGGTTGAAATAGATACGTTACGGTTTGCATGGCTGGTATTCCGGTGTCGCTGCAAAAGCACAGCGATATGGATTACTTACCTTGCAAATTGATGCAGTCAGCCTGCAACTTGCCTGCAACGTCAATTTACCAATGAAAATCTCTCACTAGTTGCAGCGACATGCAGGCGCTTGCAACATTTGCGCTAGGTGTTGCCGCCAGCCCTCTCTGCGTCAAGTTTTCGTATTAAGGCCGCTTTTATGTCGGTAGAAAATGATTGTCGGCTTACGCCTTCTTTGACTGCAAGTTTGCCCACACCATCGGGCAGCCGTGAAAGTGCGGCTTTATTCATTGGCAAAAGTGCATCAATGCAAGCCTTCAATCGACGGTCTTCCCTTAATTGCTTGGGCTCTGTTGCTAACGCTAGAGGCTGTGAAGCAAGCGACTGCAATGCTTCGGGTATTTCCGGCCACTCGCAGGAAACGAAAAACGCGATAACCTCGGATATAAATACCTCATTTTTGGCCTTGCTTCCAGAGCGTACTGGCCCTTGCGGATAAATTGGGCCATTCATGTAACTGGTGTTCTTATCAGCAAGACGCAAAGCCTTTTCAAACTTAGCTTTAGCTTCGGCGCTGGGGAAACTTCGGCCCTCAAATAGTGGGCCAGAACTAGGGCCAGCCGCCCATGTTCGCGGGTGCCTTCTAAGAGTGTCAGGGTTTAGGCCTGTAACTAAGGCGCAACCTTGCCACAGCTCCACCGTGCGCATGGTCTTCCAAAAGTGCCAATCAATTTTCTGAGACATTCGCACCCCTTCAAGGTGTCGCTTCATTAAAGAGCCCCAGCAGGCGAATGAAGGTAATTCGCTTTTCAGCCGCTAAACCTAGCCGGGGCAATACTTACAAACACTCTCGGTCAGCAGTTCCCGTGGATACAAACTGACTGATGGCACTATAAATTTCAAAAAAATGATTTAGTCATCAAAAAATTACTAAATTTTTTCCGTAGCTGTTCCATTGGCTACTGCTACTGCCCCCGGGTTTATCGAAGAGGGGGGGTAGGCGACAGCTCTTCATTTTCAGCCAATGACGCGCAGTTTGGCGGTTTCTTTGCCATCAAATGCAATGCCTGCCTGTTCCAAAATCCATGCCTCAATTCGATTGTGGTGCAGCGCCAGCAGCTCCAATGGCCTGACGGTGTAATGCTTCTCAGCAGTAGCGCTCGGTTTATGACCTTGGATTTGTGCCACGATGCCCACGGGCACCTCTAGCCATTCGGTCAGGCTCTTGAATGAACGGCGCAGGCCATGCAGGGTCAGGCCCTCCAGGCCAGCGGCTTTGCAGGCGCGGGTGTGCGGGGTGTTGGGCTCAGTTAGGCATCCGCTTGCACTTGTGGGGCTGGAAAACACCCATTCATTGCGGCGGGGCAGGGCAGACAGCAAATGCAGCATGTACGGTGTCGCGGGTATCTCACGCGTGCCTTCCACCTTGTCGCGGATGCTGATTCCCTTCCACTTGGTGTTTATGTCCTCCCAGCGCAGTGCAAGCACTTCGCCCGGCCTTGCGCCAGTTAGCAGCATCATTTGCAGGCAAGCGGATATGACAGGGTTTTGTAGCCGTTGAACGGCGGCAAACCATTCGGACAACTGCCCACGCTGCAAAACATCTGCTTTAGTGCCGGGTTTCCCCAATGCCTCCCGCGCCTTCTTTGTTTTGGCTGGGTTCTTTGTAGGCAGCGAAGGGGCATATTCGGGTTGCTCAGAGCACCAGGTCAAAAATACGGTCAGTAATCGCCATGCCAGCCGTGCGGATGATGGCCGAGTTTGGCCTTCCAGTGCAGCCCATACCTCAATACGCGCAGGGGTCAGCTCCACCAGCTTGCAAGGCATCAGGCTAGCCAGCGGCCCGGGGCGGGTCAAGGCTTTGCCACCACCACGGCGGCCCGATGGTAGCCCCCCCGCTTTAGCTTTGTCGATATGGTCACGGTAGTGCAGGGCACCCCAAAACGGGCGGCGCTTTTGGATATAGTCGGCCCAGACTTCAGCCACGGTCAAGGTGTTACGTTTAGCGTCTTTCGCTTTTGCGACGGCGGTAGCTTGACGCTCGGCTTTTTCAGTGGCTTGTTGTCGCTCCAGTTCTCGCGGGTCTTGGCCCGTCTCGGTTAGGCCACGCAGGCGGTGGGCTTCGGCCTTTGCTTGGTCAATTGCTACTGCGGGCCACCCACCAAGGGCACGGGTGAAAAGCTTGCCCTTGATGCGCGTCTCAAATTGCCAATGCTTACCCCCCGCCCTGGTAATTCGCAGGCGCAGCCCCTTTTTGTCGCTGTCGCGCACCAACACAAACGGCTCCCCATCGGGGCAGGCTGCGCGCTCCAGCAGCCCATGTGTCAGGTCATGTGCAGCGGTGTAGTCAATTGCGGCTGCTCTGCTTGGTCGTGCCATGGTGTGTCCCTTGGGAGGCTAGCTCCCCATTTACAGACTATTTACAGACTGAAGTATGGCATTTAACCGAATATTAATCAACTCAAGTGTTCTTTTTTTGGGCAGTAAATTTTTATAAGCTGTTGATTTATATGGATTTCACTATGCTAATCAACAAAGAGAAATATAAAAAAGTAAGGATTGTGATTCCTGTTGTCGTGGGTTCGAGCCCCATCAGCCACCCCAAAATACCTATATAAATCAATGACTTACGGTGATTTATGTTTATCAAAAAAATAAACGGTTTGAAAAAACCAGTAGCATAGTAGCAAATCCAGTAGCATAAATTTGGGTCCTGTTTCGGGCACTACCGGCAGGCTGCCCAAAAAGTCCCAAAATTCCGTAAAAACTCCGCTCTCGGCGGGTTTGGAAAATCAATAAGTCGAAGATTTCAGGCCAACCGCGACACCCGGACCAAGGGTCGGCGCTCGCTACTTTTGAACTCAGCATCCTGTAAAGAGTCCAAAGCTG
>Ga0214919_10007222_pt1 | contig 15043 bp, 17 predicted proteins | sample LL1503_MetaG_FD_177994 | JGI IMG/M metagenome (GOLD analysis project Ga0214919, IMG submission 177994) | Freshwater microbial communities from Lake Lanier, Atlanta, Georgia, United States - LL-1503 | ecosystem: Environmental > Aquatic > Freshwater > Lake | place: USA: Georgia | collected... | reverse complement strand
CTTGGCTGAGATGTTTGTAATTCATGGGCAACTTCGACTGGCAGGTCAAGAAGCCTTGAATGCTAAACATTCTCAGCCACCTTCACCTCAGTTAATCAAAGTTGCACTTCGTGCTTGAATCCGCCTTATAATGGATTAATCGTTTTTGCTGGAAACATATAGTATTTTCTTGATATTTAACATTTAAAGTTATGCGGTTTTAGTGTGCTTGTAGCAATTTAGATCTACAATATCTATCTAGTTTATTTTCTGGAGTTTTAATGACTAACTTAATTGACATCCAAGGTCAAATCGAAAAGCTGCAAAAGCAGGCGTCTGAGATTAAATCGAAAGAATTCGCCGCCACTGTTCGTGATATTCAAGCCAAGATGCAAGCTTTCGGTATCACTATGAAGGATTTGCAGACCCGTAAGGGTGCCAAGGGCGCAGCCAAAGCCGGCCGACCCGCCAAAGTAAAGCCCGTCAAGGCAGCTAAAGCAGGGCGTAAACCTGGTCAGCCCGTTGCAGCCAAATACCGTGGCCCTAGCGGAGAGACCTGGTCCGGGCGCGGTCTCACACCTAAATGGCTGGTCTCTTTGATTGCCCAGGGTCAGTCCAAAGAGTCTTTTGCGGTTGCAAGTCCAGCCGCCCATTAAGGCGCTTTGCAGGCTTCCTGAACGTCTTGGATAGGCGTTTCGGAAGCCGATCCTTATTTGCGCTGGGCCGCAAGGGAAAATTCTTTGGGTGTGATATTTCCCGTCTTGCGTTTGGGAGATGCGGCCATTAATTGGTATCTAAATTTGATATTTAGATCGCCGGCCAGGGGAAGTCCAGGTTACTCCGCCTCTCTCGCAAGTGAGGCGTCCATCCTCTGCATTTCGGTCATGTTGCTGCGGTGCGGCCGTTTGCTGGCATTCGCAGTCCATAATTGTGGGCATTGACCGAAGCCATTACGCCATGATCCAACCTTCTATTCTCGAAAAGGCCGATACCCTGGCTCGCGCTTTGCCGTTTATCCGTAAGTACCACGGCCAGACCATGGTTATTAAATACGGCGGCAATGCGATGACCGACCCGGCTCTGCAGGCGGCATTTGCGCAGGACGTGGTGTTGCTCAAGCTCGTGGGTATCAACCCGGTGGTGGTCCATGGGGGCGGACCCCAAATTGAGAGCGCATTGCAGCGTTTGGGCAAAACCGGCTCCTTTATCCAGGGCATGCGGGTCACCGACGCTGAAACCATGGGCGTGGTGGAGTGGGTGCTCGCTGGTCAGGTGCAGCAGGAAATTGTTGGGCTGATTACCCAGGCCGGTGGCAAGGCTGTGGGCTTAACCGGGCGCGACGGCGGCATGATCCGCGCCAAGAAGCTCCAAATGCTGGATCAAGCCGATCCGACCATACAACACGACATCGGCCAGGTCGGCGAAATCGTGGGTATGGACCCCTCTGTGCTGCGTGCTTTGCAGGATGCCGCTTTCATACCGGTGATCAGCCCCATAGGATTTGGTGAAAATAACGAAAGCTACAACATCAATGCCGATGTGGTTGCTGCCAAGCTGGCGACCGTGCTGCAAGCGGAAAAACTCCTGATGCTCACCAATATTAGCGGCGTGCTGAATAAAGCTGGTGAGTTACTAACCGAATTGAGCCCCAGCCAAATCGATGCCATGGTGGAAGACGGCAGTATTTCGGGCGGTATGCTTCCCAAAATCAGCGGGGCGCTCGATGCTGCTAAAACCGGCGTAAAAGCGGTGCACATCATTGATGGCCGCATACCCCACGTACTGTTGCTGGAAATTCTTAGCGACCAGGCCTTTGGCACCATGATTCGCTCTTCCTGAAGAGAAAAATACCTAGAAATTGCAGGGCATAAGCAGCACCAGGGCATATCTAGTGCAAAATAGCACGGTCGTTCTATTTTGTATCCTTACCCTGAACCATGTCATCTGCCGCCACGCTAAGCCCGCTGCCTGAGGCCTCGGAACCCAAGAGTTCCGGGCGCGCCTTATTCAAGGGGCAGCAAACCAAGCAGGCGATCGTTCAGGCGGCGGTGACGCTGAGTACCCGTTTGGGTCTTGAGGGGCTCAGCATTGGCTTGTTGGCCGAAGTGATGCAAATGAGCAAATCTGGCGTATTTGCGCACTTTGGCTCGCGCGAAGAACTGCAAATCTCCGTGATCGACGAGTATTTCAACTGTTTTAAGCAGGAAATATTCTTCCCAGCCTTGCAGCAACCCCGTGGCTTGCCGCGATTACGCGCATTATTTGATAACTGGATGAAGCGGGTCGCCGTGGAAATCCAGTCCGGTTGTATATTTATTAGCGGTGCTGTGGAGTTTGACGACCGCCCGGGGCCGGTGCGCGATGCATTGGCCCATGCTGTGCGTCAATGGCAGGATGCGCTATTCCGCGCGGTAGTTCAAGCCAAGGAATGCGGTCACCTTGCTGGTCAGGCCGATGCTGCACAAATTGCCTTTGAGATTCATGGGTTGATATTGGCCTTGCACTATGAAGCGCGGTTTTTGCGGAAGCCCGGTTCGCTGGCGCAAGCGAACCAAGGCTTTGAGAATATCTTGCAGAGAAATAGCCAAGCCTTCGACGCAATACCGAGTTCCGCGGGAACAAGCGCCCACCCGGATTTCCCATAGATTTTTTGATACTTAGGAGTATTTTTTATGCCCAGCTATACCCCGCCCCTGCGTGATATGCAGTTTGTCATGCACGAGCTATTGCATGTGGTGGACGACCTCAAGGCCATGCCAGCACACGCCGATATGGACGCGGACACCATGAATGCCGTGTTGGAGGAAGGTGGAAAATTTGCCTCTGAAATACTGTTTCCCCTCAATATGACCGGTGACGCAGAAGGTTGCCAGTTGGACCAGACGACACACCAAGTAACGACACCCAAGGGATTCAAAGAGGCTTATACCCAGTATGTGGCAGGCGGCTGGCCGGCGCTGTCCAGCGACCCTGCCTATGGTGGCCAAGGCCTGCCCTTGATCGTCAATCAGTTTTTCTATGAGATGCTCAACAGCGCTAACCAGGCTTGGACTATGTACCCCGGGCTGACGCATGGCGCTTATGCCTCTCTGGCAACACATGGGACCGATGCGCAAAAAGCGACTTATCTGGGCAAGATGGTGAGTGGAGAGTGGACCGGCACTATGTGCCTCACAGAGCCCCATTGCGGCACAGATCTGGGTTTGATGCGCACGCGCGCCGAAGCGCAGCCCGATGGCACCTACCGCATCACCGGCAACAAAATATTTATCAGCGCTGGTGAGCACGACATGAGTGGCAACATTGTCCACTTGGTGCTGGCACGCCTAAGCGATGCACCCCCCGGTATCAAGGGTGTGAGTCTGTTTATCGTGCCTAAGTTTTTGGTGAATGAAGATGGTAGCCTGGGCGAGCGCAATGGTATTTACTGCGGCGGCCTGGAGCACAAAATGGGCATCAAGGGCAGCGCCACTTGCCAGATGGTTTTGGATGGTGCCGTGGGTACTCTGGTGGGCGCGCCCAACAAGGGTATGAACGGCATGTTTGTCATGATGAACGCGGCGCGCCTGGGCGTAGGCAACCAGTCACTGGCATTGACGGAGGTGGCCTACCAGAATGCGCTGGCCTATGCCAAAGACCGCATCCAAATGCGCTCGCTATCGGGTACCAAGGCCAAGGATAAAGCCGCCGACCCCATCATCGTGCACCCAGACGTACGCAAAATGCTGCTGACCGCCAAAGCTTATGCCGAGGGCGGCCGGGCGATGCAAGGCTTTTGCACCATGCTTTTACAGCAGGAGCACAGCCACCCGGATGAGCAAGTGCGCAAAGATGCGGGTGAAATGCTGGCCTTACTGACACCGATCGTAAAAGCCTTTATCACCGATAACGGATGGATTGCTACATCGACCTGCCTGCAAGTGTTTGGCGGCCACGGTTACATCAAAGAATGGGGTATGGAGCAGTATGTGCGTGATGCACGTATCAACATGATTTACGAAGGCACCAACACCATCCAGTCGCTGGATTTGCTGGGCCGTAAAATTCTGGGCAACAACGGTGCGACGTTGCGAAAATTCGGCAAACTAGTAATGCAATTGGCGCAAGAGGAAGCGGCGAATGAAAAAATGACTGAGTTCATCAAACCCGTGGCCGATCTGGGCCAGCAAATGACGCAATTCACCATGGACATTGCCATGAAAGGGATGCAAAACCCGGATGAAGTCGGCGCGGCAGCGGTGGACTATTTACGCGTTGCCGGCCATTGGACACTGGGCTATTTTTGGGCTCGCTCGGCGCAAGTGGCATTGCGCCAGATTGCAGCTGGCTCTACCGATACTTTCTATCTAGGCAAACTACAAACAGCGCGCTTTTATTTTGCCAAACTCTTTCCAGAAACTACCAGCCTGATGCAAACCGCCCGCCAGGGTAGTGCAGTACTTATGGATACGGATGCGGCGCTGGTGTAATCGAATACACATCTTTCTTTTTTCAAAATACAAACTTTCAGGAGATCGCAGAATGAACAGAATCCTTATCGCTGGCGTACTCGTTTGCATCAGTGGATTGGCCGCAGCCCAAGTAACGCCGATTGGCCTCTGGAACACAATTGATGACGCTACCGGCAAACCTAAGGCGGAAGTGCGAATTGTGGCTAACGCTTCAGGCGAACTCTCTGGTACGGTTATCCGCGGTTTAGAGGTGGCTCCGGATCCCGAACCCAATTGCAGTAAGTGCACCGATGACCGCAAAGGAAAGCCGAAAATTGGTCTGGAAATTATTCGAGGTGGGAAAAAATCGGATGACAAAGACGTATGGGAAGGTGGAAGAATTCTGGACCCTAACAATGGCACGGACTACCGACTGCGCCTTACGCCAATCGATGGTGGAAAAAAGCTTGAAGTACGCGGTTATGTTGGTACCCCTATGCTCGGGCGCACGCAAACCTGGGTGAGAGTTGAATAAATTGACGACTCCGCATCCTTTTGACCAAGCGCTGGAATTAAAGCCCTGGGATGATGGCATTCTTTTAGGGCATGCAACACCGGCCTGGGCCAATATGGTTGGCCCGTTCGGCGGCATCACAGCCGCTACGGTGGTCCGTGCCATCATGGACCATTCTCAGTGTCTTGGCACTCCGCTGGCCCTGACGATAAATTATGTCGCTGGTATTGCCTTGGGCCCTTACCACTTGCATCTCAAAGTGGCGCGAACCAACCGCTCGACACAGCACTGGATCTTTGAAATTCAGCAGGAACAGCCAGATGGCACACAGGCCTGTGTGCTGACCGGAACGGCGCTGACAGCGGCGCGGCGCAACACCTGGGGGGCGAGTGATGTGCCAATGCCTGTCGTGCGTCCGCCCCTAGAGGTGCCGGTGGTGCAGATGCCCAGCACGGTCGAATGGTTTTCCCGGTACGAGATGCGCAACCTTGTCGGCCCGCTGCCCCAACAATGGGATGGTGAGGAAAGCATATTGCCGCCGGAGTCAGCAAGCACCAGTTGTTTGTGGGTGCGTGATAGTGCCGGTCGTGCGCTCGACTACCCGGCCATTGCCGCCTATGCGGATATCTTTTTTCCGCGCGTTTGGTTGCGCCGCCACAAGCATGTGCCCGCAGGTACGGTTTCTATGACGGTGTATTTCCATGCCGATGCGCAGCAGCTAAATCAAACCGGCGGCGGATACCTTTTGGCGCAAGCGCGCGGGCAGGTGTTTCGCGATGGTTTTTTTGACCAGAGCGGTTATTTGTGGAGTGAGGCCGGCACCATGCTGGCCACGACACATCAACTGGTGTATTTCAAGGAATAAGGTGTCCCGCAGGGATGGCATGTATGCAAGACGTATTAAAAGATGTTTCCGAAGGCGTCATGACCTTAACCCTGAACCGGGTAGACAAGAAAAATGCGCTGACCCAGGCCATGTACGGCTTTATTGCTGATGCCATGCTGGAGGCTGCGGCCGCGCCCGGCGTGCATGTGCTTGTTTTGCAGGGCGATCCGGTGATTTTCAGTGCGGGTAACGACATCGCCGATTTCCTGGCACGCGCCCCATCGGCAGACGCGGCCGACTCCGATGTGTCGCGTTTTCTGCGCGGTATCGCCGCCTTCCCCAAGCCTTTGGTGGCATCGGTATGCGGCCCGGCCGTAGGTGTGGGAACCACCATGCTGTTTCATTGCGACCTGGTGTATGCCGGGGATAACGCTGCTTTTTCCATGCCCTTTGTCAACCTGGGTTTGTGCGCCGAGGCGGCTTCGAGCCTGCTGGCGCCCCAATTGATGGGATATCACCGCGCTTCCGAGGCCTTGCTCTTGGGCGAGCCCCTGATGGCCGAGATGGCGCTTGAGATTGGCTTGGTCAACCGGGTAGTTCCACCCTCGGAGGCCAATGCATTGGCGCGTAGGCAGGCGCTAAAGCTCGCCGCCAAGCCGCTGCCGGCCCTAATGGAAACCAAGCGTCTGATGAAAAAGGGCCAGCTGGCGCAGGTGCTGGCACAGATGGCCGAGGAAGGTGCGACCTTCGGCCGCTTGCTCCAGTCACCGCATGCCAAGGAAGCTTTCTCGGCATTTTTGGAAAAACGCAAACCTGATTTTTCCGCGCTGTAAACGCGGTGTATGGCCCATGCAGGTTGGGTGTGTGGCCACCGCGCACACGCCCATTGGCTAGACCGGTGACAATCACTCTATGTCTACTTCCGACTTGTCCCCCGACAGCGCTCATGGCGCCGAGCAAGATTTGCCAATTGCTGAAGCCGCTTTGACCTCTGCTTTGCAGCCTTCGGTCGCCGTATCCAAGGATGGGTCCGCGCAATTGACCGCAGCCGCAGCGCGCAAGCGCTCGACTGCGCCGCTGGAGGATATTGTTTTCGAAGAAGAGTTTGTCAACGGGCTAAAGAAAATATTCGAAGAAATGATTTCTTTCAACCGGGTACTGGGCCTCAAAATCCATGCCTTGGGGCCGGCGCAGGTGCGCGCCCGCATCGAGATGAAGCCCGAATTGGTAGGCCATTTCAGCTACAACCGCATCCACGGCGGCGTGATCAGTGCGGGCCTGGACGCTATGGGCGGCTTGGCCGTGATGGCCGCTATCGGCGCCCGCCATATGGATGAGGTACCGATGCAAAGGCTGCGCCGTTTTGCTAACCTCGGCACCATTGACTTGCGCATTGACTATTTGCGACCGGGCATAGGTGCGCACTTCGATTTGCACGCTCAGGTGCTGCGCCTAGGCTCACGTGTAGCCTCCACGCGCATGGAGTTTTTTGGGCCTGATGGAACCTTGCTTTCGACCGGCAGCGGCGCTTATATCGTTTCCTGAAATAAACAAAGGCCCTTGGAAGGGCCTTTGTTTCGCAGGCAACAGCCTATTACAACGGTACTTTTTTCAGCATCTCGATGCCGATCTTGCCAGCAGCAATCTCGCGTAAGGCCGTCACGCCTGGTTTGTTCTTGCTTTCGATTTTTGGCGTGTGGCCCTGATTGAGCATGCGGGCACGGTAAGTGGCAGCGAGTACCAGTTGGAAACGATTGGGGATCTGCGCGAGGCAGTCTTCGACAGTGATGCGGGCCATGCAATTCTCCGGAAAAACTAGGGGATGTTGAGCGCTTTGAAGGTGTCAGCACGGCTGCGCGCCTGGGCTGCAAACTTGAGCCGCTGCGCGTGAACAATAGCTTTCAGGTCAAACAGCGCGCGGTCAAATAACTCATTAATTATAACGAAGTCGAATTTTTCGGCTTGGGCGACCTCGATGGCGGCATTTTTCATGCGCAGCTCGATGGTTTGCGCGCTGTCTTCACCGCGGCGCTCCAGCCGAGCCTGCAGTTCTTCCCAACTGGGTGGCAGGATAAATATGCACACCGCGTTGGCAAAGGCTTTCTTGATTTGGATAGCGCCTTGGAAGTCAATCTCCAAAATCACGTCCGCGCCTTGTTCCATACGCTCGGCAATGGCTTTTTTGGATGTGCCGTAGCGGTGCTGGTGCACATGGGCCCATTCCACAAAGGCATCGCCCTGCACCATGGCGTCAAATTCGGATTCGGATACAAAAAAGTACTCCCGCCCGTGTTTTTCCTGGCCGCGCGGCGCCCGTGTGGTATGGGACACCGAGGGTTGTACATGCGAGTCAAGCTCCTGCAAGGCGCGCACTAGGCTGGATTTACCCGCCCCGCTGGGGGCTGCGACAACAAACAGGTTTCCCGGATATTCCATGGCGGCAGTCAGCGAAGGTGAAATGCCAATCATTCTATGTTCTGTACTTGTTCGCGCATCTGCTCGATTAAGACCTTCATGTCCACGGATACCCGGGTCAGCGGCAATGCGGCTGACTTGGAGCCCATGGTGTTGGCTTCCCGGTGGAGTTCCTGAATCAGGAAGTCCAGGCGCTTTCCAATCTCGCCGCCTTTGTGGATGAGGGTGTCCAATTCGTCTAGGTGGGCATTTAAGCGGGTCAACTCTTCGCCTACGTCAATGCGAATGGCAAAGGCCGTCGCCTCTGTCAACGCCCTATCCTGGGCACTCTCAGGCGTTTGACCGCCGCCGCCCAGTGCCATCGCTTCCTTCCATTTTTCGATAAAACGCTCGCGGTGCTGCTCCACGACGCGCGGGATTAAGGGCGCCGCTTGAGCCGCTAGTTGGCGCAGCTGGCTAATGTGGTCCAACAACATCGCGGCCAAGCGGGTTCCCTCGCGTTGACGTGCTTGGATTAAGGCCGCAAGTGCATTGCGGGAGAGGATCAACAATTCCTCTGCCCAGTCTTGCGTGCCTTGCGATTCATGGCCAGCCAGGCGCAGCACATCGGCTACGCTGAGCAGCGCCGCTTGGGGCATCCATTGCATCACCTGCGCCTGCGCCTGCTGCAGACTTTGCAAGAGTGCCTCGGAGGGCGCAGCAATGGTGCTTGATTTTTCTATATCGATAGCGGCGCGCAGCTCGACCTTGCCACGCTTAAGGCCGCCCGTGAGCATTTGCCGAAGCACTGGTTCCATCGACCGCAACTCGTCCGGCAAGCGAAAACTGAGATCTAAAAAGCGGCTGTTGACCGATCGAATCTCGACTCCCAAACGTCCGTTGGGCAGGGTATTGCCGCCTGCGCCATGAGGTAGGTTCGCAGACTGGTTTTGCACACTGGCATAGCCGGTCATACTGTAAACTTGCATCCGAGAATCCTTTTGGGGTCAGTGGAGGACCCAAGAATAACTCGCTTCTCTTGCCTAACTCGCCGCGCTTGGTACTGGCCGGTCCAAGAGCAGGGGCGGCGGGTGCGATCCTTTTAAAAAATTATGACTCAGGATAGCGCTCGCCCTGTGCCCGTCGCCTTGTTGCCAGGAAAAATGGTTGACGGGTACCGTATCGTCAACAAAATCGGCTCGGGCGGATTCGGCGTGGTTTACCGCGCCATCAGTCCGACGGGCGAAGAAGTTGCCATCAAAGAATACTTACCAGGTGCCTTAGCGCAGCGCGCAGTACGCAGCGACAGTATTGTTTCCGCGCCCGAAAAGCTGGCGCTTTACAGGATGGGTATGCGCTGCTTCTTGGAAGAAGGCCGAGCCTTGGCGCAAATATCGCACCCTAGCGTTGTCCATGTGCTCAATTTCCTGCACGCCAATGACACCGTCTATTTGGTTATGAATTATCTAGAGGGTGCCTCCCTGCAGCAGTTCATCATGACTTCCGTTAGTCTTAAACAAACTAAAGTATTTCGTGAAAGCACCATTTGTTCATTATTCGATGAGATTTTGCGCGGGTTGCGCGTGGTTCATCAGCACACCATGCTGCATCTGGACATTAAGCCGGCCAATATTTTCATTACAGAAAACGATCGAGCTGTTTTGATTGATTTTGGCGCGGCCCGTAATGTTTTGCATAACGATGGCAATTACCTGCAGCCTATGTTCACGCCTGGGTTTTCGGCGCCTGAGATGCGGCAAACAGGTAAACCTATTGGGCCTTGGACCGATATTTACGCGATCGGCGCCTGTATTTTTTCGTGTATGAAAGGCCATCCTCCGCCCGACATTGCCCGAGGGGAAGGTGTGTCACAACTAAGCCAATACATGCTGCAGTTGCGCACGAATTACACCGAAAATCTGGTGAATATCGTGCGCCGCTGTATGGCCCAAGACCCGCAGGATCGTCCTCACTCGGTATATGCGGTGCAAAAGATGCTCGCACCGCTTGAATTTTTTGACCGCGAAGTTGAGATTTCTCCTAGCGCCTTGGAGTTGCGTAACCCCTGGTCTGAACGAATTAAATCATTATCAAAAATTATTTCATAATAAATAAATATATATATTATGAAATTTTCAGTATTTCAAACTAGCCAGATCGGGGGGCGCAAAAAAAATGAGGACCGCATGGGGTACTCTTATTCGAAAGCGGCGGCCGTATTTGTGGTTGCGGATGGTTTAGGCGGACATCCGGCGGGGGATATGGCCGCCCAACTGGGCTTGCAGATTGTTATGTCCAAGTTTCGGGAGCAAGCCAAGCCTACCATCCCTAAAGTGCGCAATTTCATTCATGAGGTGATGATGGCAGTACACCAAAGTTTGGTCACTTATGCCATGACGAACGCGATGCCCGATACGCCGAGTACCACCTTGGTAATGGCCATAATTCAAGACTGCCGTCTCTATCTGGGTCATTGTGGCGATTCGCGTATGTATTTGATTCGGCAAGCGGAAATCCTAATGCGTACCCAAGACCATTCCCTGCTGATGCGCGATGGGGGCGTTTTCGCAGAAAGCGAAATCGAGACACAAGGTCGCCACACGCTTTTTAGTTGCCTAGGGGCAGCGAGTGCCCCATTTATTGAGCTCGCAGACCCGGTGACTTTAGAGTTTGGAGATCGCCTGCTATTTTGTTCTGACGGCTTATGGGGCTCGGTGCAAGAGTCTGAAATACTGCAATATATGCAGCACTCCAAAGTCGCTGATGGGGCGACAGCCTTGGTGCAGCTTGCGCTACGCAATGGCGGGCCTCGAGGTGATAACGTGACTGCGGTGGCCGTGAATTGGGAAGAGCCCGATAATCGCGCTTTAACTTAAGGCTAGGTCACCGTTTTATTACCCCTACGAAGGGTTACGGATTGATAGCGCATTTTTGGAAGCCATTTATGACAAATTTTGCCCGCAGCGATTCGCGCTCCTTTGATGCATTGCGACCGGTTCGCATTACCAGAGGCTATACCGTGCACGCTGAAGGTTCAGTATTAATTGAGTTTGGTGCCACTCGAGTTTTGTGTACCGCTTCGGTAGAGGAAAAAGTGCCCCCGCACAAGCGCGGCAGCGGCGAGGGTTGGGTTACGGCTGAGTACGGCATGCTGCCGCGTGCAACCCATACGCGCAGTGATCGCGAGGCGGCCAAAGGAAAGCAAAGTGGCCGGACCCAGGAAATCCAGCGCCTGATCGGCAGGTCATTGCGTGCCGTTTTTGATTTGAAGCTTCTAGGCGAGCGCACCATTGCCCTGGATTGTGATGTTTTGCAGGCCGATGGCGGCACTCGGACAGCGGCCATTACAGGTGCCTATGTAGCGGCCTGCGATGCAGTCTCGCATTTGCTTGCCAGCGGCAAAATCGGTCAATCGCCCATCAGTGCGGCCGTTGCAGCTATTTCCGTGGGAATCGTGCAGGGTACACCGTTGCTAGACTTGGAATACATTGAAGACTCGGCCTGCGACACCGATATGAATGTGGTCATGACGGGTGCCGGCCATTTTGTGGAAGTGCAAGGTACGGCTGAAGGAGCGGCCTTTTCGCGTGCCGAGATGGACGCCTTGCTGTCGCTGGCCGAAACAGGGATCGTCGAACTCATGCTTCTTCAACAGCAGGCCCTATCGGCACCTTTGCCCAGGCGCTAGATGCATGCTCGGCTGTTTGCGCTGCCTGTAAAGCTGATTATTTTCCTTCTAACGATGTTTTGCTGAACCAAATGAAAATTGTTCTAGCATCCAATAACCAAGGCAAGCTTCGTGAGCTGCAGGAGATGTTTGCGCCGCTAGGCTGTATTTTGGTGTGCCAAGCTGAGCTGGGCGTACCAGAATGCCCTGAGCCGTATCGCACCTTCGTTGAAAACGCACTTGCCAAGGCGCGTAATGCGGCGCAGCACACAGGCCTGCCAGCTTTGGCTGATGATGCCGGTCTGTGCGTCGACGCCTTCGGCGGTTTACCAGGGGTAGATACGGCTTATTACGCCACCCGTTTCGGGTACGCCAAAGGTGATGACAACAACGTCAAAGCTTTGCTCGAGCAAATGGAATCTATAGACCAGCGCCGCGCTGCGCTGGTAAGCACACTGGTGGCTGTGCGCAACCCGCTCGACCCCGAGCCCTTGATTGCTGTGGGCCGCGTAGTGGGCGAAATTGCCCGTGCTCCCGTCGGCAGCAATGGGTTCGGCTTTGATCCGTTGATGTGGATTACGCAATTTGGACAAACCTTTGCCCAACTGCCGGTAGAGGTGAAAAATGCACATAGCCATCGCGGGCGAGCCGCGGCAGCCATGTTGGTTTTGATGCGCGACAACTGGTTGACGGCATGATTCCCATAGTCGCGGAGGCAGAGTCTGAGGTGACCGAAAGTGTCCCAGCGCACGCCTATAGCTTGGAACACCAGATGCGGCCAGGCGTTCTCCAGTTGGGCTCGCTGCCGCCCTTGTCCTTGTACGTGCATTTGCCCTGGTGTTTGCGCAAATGCCCGTATTGCGATTTCAACTCCCATGCGGCACCCGAGGGTGCACTGCCCGAGCGTGCGTACGTGGATGCCTTGATCGCTGACCTGGAGCTTTCACTGCCCTTGATCTGGGGCCGTCCGGTACACACCCTATTCTTTGGTGGCGGCACACCGAGCCTTTTCTCGCCGGAGGCGATCAATGACTTGATCGCTTCAATCCGAGCGCGCGTTCGGTTGGACCCGGATGCCGAAATCACACTGGAGGCGAACCCCGGGACGTTTGAAAAGCATCGCTTTCGCGCCTATGCCCAGGCCGGAGTGACGCGCCTCTCGGTGGGTGTGCAAAGCTTCAACGATGCACATTTGGCCGCTCTGGGACGGGTCCATGACGGCGCACAGGCGCTTGCTGCGGTTCAAGAGGCGGCCCTTTCATTTAAGACCTTCAATCTTGACCTGATGTATGCATTACCCGGCCAAACCCTTGCGCACTTAGACCGCGACATTGATCAGGCCCTGGACTGCGGCGCGCCCCATATGTCGATTTACCACCTGACCGTGGAGCCCAACACCTATTTCGCCAAATACCCACCAACGCTGCCGACTGAAGACCTCGCCTATGCCATGTTGGATCGCCTTACCGAGCGCACTGCGCAGGCGGGAATGCAACGCTATGAGGTTTCGGCTTTTGCGCGCCCGGGTCACCGCTGCCGGCATAACCTGAATTACTGGCAGTTCGGTGATTACCTAGGCTTAGGGGCAGGCGCCCATAGCAAAATCAGTTTTGCCCACCGGGTGGTGCGCCAAGTGCGCTACCGTGATCCGCGCTTGTACATGGAGCGCACACTCAAGGGGCAGCCACTGTCCAGTAGCGAAGAGGTACGCCGTGCAGAATTGCCCTTCGAATTTATGCTCAATGCATTGCGCTTACCCGAGGGCTTTTTGATCCAGGATTTCATGGACCGAACCGGGATGCCCTTGAGCTCAATTACCAGCAAGCTGCAAGAGGCGCAGCATCGCGGATTAATGGTGCTGGATCACCAGAGTGCCCGTCCTAGTGCGCAAGGCTTTGACTTTTTGAGCGATTTGCAAGCGCTCTTTTTGGAAGAGTCCTGAGGCTATTTCGTTAATGGATGCTGCCGGAGCAGGCTCAGTAGCCTTCCCCGGCAGCTCCAAATTTTTTAAAGCACCGACTATGGCGCATCAACGAAGTCACCCCTAGGGGTTGGGTTCGGATTAGCTGCGGCCCCGCAGGCATCCCGATTTGATCCAAATTTTATAATAAATATATCAAAACAACAATCTTATTGAATTAAATTTATTAAAAACAGTTTAATAGGACGAAATTCGGCACTAAGCGTTTGCTTTGAACCGCCAAGCTGGAGGTGCAAGGGCTATGCCGCCGCGAAACGGGTTCGCTAGAATGTCGGTTCGGGCCTATAGCTCAGTTGGTTAGAGCAGAGGACTCATATTTTTCAAATGTGCCTTACGCGTGGAAACTGTGTAAGGGATGGTGTCAAAGTCGGCGAACGCTAAGTGCAGCAATGCATAGGCCAACGCCGAGCCAAGCTTGGTGAGCAATCACTTTGAAGGTGTAGAGACTTGACGGCACCCGCCTAAGTGCAGCAATGCATAAGGTGAAGGCAAAGTCCAGGGAGTTGCGAAAGCAACACAAACCGGAATCCTTTGGTCCCAGGTTCAAGTCCTGGTGGGCCCACCAAATCGCTAGGGGTAGTGCACAGCACAATTTTTGTGCCTTGCGCTACACCAGCAAATGCTTGCGCGCAAACCGCGCTTTCGCGGCCTCGCGATTCTTAGACCACGCTCTGAAGCTTCATGGCGACGCTCATATCGCCTTCGACTTTGATTTTGCCGCTCATGAAAGCGCTAACGCCATTAAGTTCGCCGTCGAGCAAGGCTTGCAGGTTCTCAACAGTAATCCCGATGGTGCAATCAGTTTCTCGGTCCGAATTGGAAATGGTGTTAGGTACGACGCTACCGTCAATAACGATGATGCCATCGGCGCCGCAATCGAATTTCAGGCTGGCGCCTAAGCCGCTATCTTCGCCCATTTTTTGACGCATGGCTTCGGTAATGGATTGCAGACTCATGTTGGTTTCCTTCTGGTGGAGTGGTCAAAGTTGCATTCTAGTTTGGCAAATGGAAGCCTTTTTATTGCTTCGGGCGCAGCGCATAAGAGGTGGACCCCACTAGGTGCGCGATGGTGAGTTGCGAGAGCGCTGTGCTAGAATTCTCAGCTTTGCGGCTGTAGCTCAGTTGGATAGAGTACTTGGCTACGAACCAAGGGGTCGTGGGTTCAATTCCTGCCAGCCGCACCATATTGAAAGCCCCGAAACATTGCTGTTTCGGGGCTTTTTCTTTTCTGAGTTTGCCGCTTTTGGTGTTT
>Ga0214919_10007221_pt1 | contig 15045 bp, 8 predicted proteins | sample LL1503_MetaG_FD_177994 | JGI IMG/M metagenome (GOLD analysis project Ga0214919, IMG submission 177994) | Freshwater microbial communities from Lake Lanier, Atlanta, Georgia, United States - LL-1503 | ecosystem: Environmental > Aquatic > Freshwater > Lake | place: USA: Georgia | collected 2015-03-15 | reverse complement strand
TTAGCTGAATCGGTTCATCGTTTCGCTTCGGGCGGATCATGGTTTTTCCTTTATTGGTGGTTTTAGGTTTTGTCACCCAACCACCTACCATGATTCGCCTTTTTGCTGAACTTTTAAGACACTACCGCGATTTCTGTGCATTCGCACTTCGTGTGATGCTGGATCAAATTGCGTTTATGGATCGCCTATTGGAGCTCAACTCATTGGCGGCACGTATTGAGCACTATACAAAAGTAGAGGCTGGGTTTGGACAGGAAGCCGATTGTGCATTTTTACTTCTTCGCGAGGCACTCTACCGAGGTGAATTTGCACGCGGAGAAGCGGGTCGAATCATCGGAGCGGCCGAACGCAAAGGGCGAATGGTACTCACGAAGGTCATAGAGGCGGGGCTCTTAAAATCTGATACGCCGAAGTCCAAAGTTCGGTTAGCGCTGCCAGCAAAAGCGCTGGCGACCTATTTTCCCCAGCTATTCCCTATCGACTCGTTCGGGAAAGGTTAAGTACGGGCCGAAAAACCGCCTGTTAACTGGAACCCACGCAACTGCTGCGATTGAAGTTAAAACGCGGCCAAACACAAAGGAGGCAGTAGCTTAACCGCGCCCACGCTCGCCGAGGTTCAGCGTTTTCCGGGAGTAATTGAGACTGCGCTCCATGTGCTCGAGTTGTTGAATTTTGAGCGCATCAATGTGGCGGGCGCGACCCTCGTCAGTGTCTTCGGTCAGATGCGGCTGCCCATAAGGCCGCCCCCGTTTTGCCAACGCAAGAAAGCGGGAAAAATCGCGCGAACGTCCACGCGGGAACCAGCGGGTCCAAAACTCATCCGTGTAAACCGGTAAAATCACCGGCGGGCGCGCCGTAATCGGCTTACAATAAATGTGCACGTTAGCTGGGATGATTTCGGCCGCGCGCGCCACGATCGCTTTGAAGTCGGGCGTGCCTTCACCTAACGGAACCCATTGCACGGCGACGCCGCCCTCCGTTTCGTAGACGACCGAATCGCGCAAGTGAAACGTCACCGCGTAAGGGCCGAGTTCCTCGAGGGTCGTCATCGGATCTTCGGCGACGAATACCGGATTTCCCGTATCCAGATAGGAGCCGACAAAATCTGGTCCCGCCGTCTCGATCAATTGCCTGGTTTCCCAAGCGAGGAGGTCTTTGTGATTTTCTAGGCCGATCTTTAGGCCGGCGTCCATCGCTTGGCTACGCACCTCGCGTAGAATTTTAATGGCCGTCTCGATGTGGCGCTCCACCGGACCGGGCGGAAAATGATAACGATCGGAAGCGAGCAATGTGCGCACGATGGGCGATCCCATAGCGGCGGCGCGCTCGATATTTTTGCGCAACGTCGCGACTGCCTGCGCGTACGCATCCGGTGTGCGCGGCAAGAGACCACCCCCGCCGGTCTCCAGGCGCAGGCCCAAATCTTTGGACCACGCGCGCACCTCGGACCAGTGCTTCGGATCCATCACGCCCTTATCGAGTGAGTCTTGGAGAAAAATCGCGTCGAGCTGGTGCCGGGTGACGTAGTCAAAAAGTTGGCGGTCGTTCCAGCGCTGGAAGCGGAGACAATACGTATTAAGACCGAGGCGCCAGGTGCGAGGGGCCGGTGAAGCTAAATCTCCTGCCATGAGCTGCGTGGCGGCACCGAGCGCCAAGCCAGTAAACTGTCGCCGCGTGAGCGTTCCAGCGGCAGCGTTCAAAGATTCATTCATGGGGACGAGGGCGCACGCATCACACGACGCGATCCGTCATCGCGCCACCGCTTTCGTAAGCGGCGAGGTTTTGTAAAAAATGCCGGACGATCGTCTCGTCCTGATCGTGGCGGCCGCCGGCAGTGTGCGGGGTGATGTAGCAATTGGGCGTAGTCCACAGCTCGTGCGCGGGCGGGAGCGGCTCGGGGTCCATGACGTCGAGATAAGCGGCCGAGATTTTTTTCGAGCGCAGGGCTTCGGCGAGCGCGGGTTGATCGACGGTGGTGCCGCGACCGACGTTGTAAAATTTAGCGGTAGGCCGGCAGCACGCGAGGCGGCGAGCATTCACGTAGCCGGCCGTGGCGGGATTGGCTGGGAGGATGTTGACGATGTGATCGACTAGGGGGAGCACGCGCGTGAGCTCGGTTTCGGGCACGATGCGCACGCCGGTCTCGCTGCGCGTCTGACGACGGAGCGCGTACAGGGTCATCCCAAACGGGGCGAGCAACTCCGTCAGACGACGACCGATCGCACCGTAACCGAGCATGAGTACACTCTGGCCGGTGAGGAGACGCGAATGGTAGCGACGTTCTTCATAGTGCCAGGACTGGTCCGTGAGTTGATCGCGGTGCGAGGGCAACAACTGACGTCCCAGCGAAAGCATCATGGCCAAGACATGTTGCGCGCAGGGATCGGCGAACACGGCTGAGGCGTTGGTGAACGCCGAGCCGCGCGTGCGAAACGTTTCCAAAAACTCCGGGGTATCGTAGCGCGTATAACCAGCGGTAGAAACTTCCACCCACTTGATGTTTGGATAACGCAGGCAATCGACTGGGTCGGGCTGACCAAACGCGATATCGGCCGAGGCGAGCGCAGGGTCGGTCTGACCGGCGACCAGTACCGAGGTACTGGCGGCGGCAGAAGTAACGAGCCGGTGGGCGCGCGTACCGTCATGCAGCAACTGGGTGACAGCGGGATCGAATTTGGTGTTGGTCCAGATCGTGAGAGCCATGGCGGGGGAATTAATAAAAAAGAGGAAGCGATGAGGCGGCGGTTATTCGTTTTCGGAAAATTCGCACAGCGTGTGGACGTTGAGGCCCGCAGCGCGGAGTTTGGCGGAGCCACCGAGCTCGGGCAGGTCAATGATGCCGGCGACGCCCACGACAACGCCACCGAGCCGGCGGAATAATTGCGTCGCGGCCAGTAACGTGCCGCCAGTGGCGATCAAATCGTCGAGGATAAGGATGCGGTCACCGGGTTTGCAGGCGTCGGCGTGGATCTCGACGGTCGCGGTACCATACTCGAGGGCGTAATCAGCAGAAATGGTTTTGTGGGGTAACTTACCCTTTTTGCGTACGAGTACGAAAGGCTTGTGCAATTGGTAAGCGAGTGCGCCGCCGACAATAAAGCCACGCGCGTCGACCGCTGCGATTAGGTCGATGCGCTGCTGCGTGCAATCCAGCGCAAAGGCCTCAACCATGACGCGAAACGCCTCGGGGTCGTGAAACAATGTGGTCACATCACGGAAATTAACGCCAGCCTTGGGCCAGCCGGGGATCGTGCGGACCCGCGCTTTGAGAAAATCAGAGAAATTGGATTGGGCCATGAAAGTAAAGGAGGGGGATACGCCAGCGCCGCGGACGCAAAAAACAGGACAGCGCCGCGCCACCCTAACGGTCAAGAGCGCGCCGCGAAACGCCCATCATTTCCTCGTCGCCCCGGCTAAGCGCAACGCGGTCGCGCGTAAGTTAAAATCCGTTAAAGCATCCGAGTGCTCGTGGGCCTCACGATCATCGTGGCGCACCAAGCCTTCGCCATAAAGCGGTACGTGTTCATTGCGATCCGCCCAGCGCGCCCAGGCGTAACCCACGAGCGCTGGGTGTGCGCACGCCCGCTCCAAGCTCGCCCGCCCGCGCGACAACCTGCGCTCAATCGGGCTCAATCCCGGCAACTCGCCCGGCGCCGTCGGCCGCTTAAACGTTTCTGCGGTCCAACTAAACTCACCGACCAACACTGGCATGCCTTGGGCGCGATTCGCCACCTCAATACGCGACACCACGTTCTCGTCACGGCAACAGAGCGACACCACGTCGACCTGCGGCGAGACGCATTCGGCCAGGACCGCCGCGCCTGGATTCGCACTAAAGCGACAGCCCAAAATCAGGTGATGTGGATCGTGTCGCCGAATCGCCGCCGAGGTCACCGCGAAATACCGCCGCGCAAATTCGCGGGTAAAACGCTCCTGGTCGCGCCGGTAGCCCGCACTTAATAAGGCCCCATCGGCCAACGTGAGTTGGCGCAGCGCTTCTTTATTGGGCAGAGAGACATCCCAGGCCCGCGCCATGGTCGCCAATTCGCCACCGTGCGCCGCAAGTGTAAATTCCCACGCCGCGTGATAGGCCGGGAAACTCGGTTCCAAGCTCAAGCAAATCTGCAACAAGGAGGGCCGCGCCACCCGTTTAGCGCCGTCGTCTTCGCCCGAGCCCGCTTCACCGTCCGGCTGCGCCCAAGCGAGATCATCATCGCTGAAATAGCCGATCAATTCGCGGCTAAACACGTGCGCCAACGCGCGCTCGGCCGCGCGTTGGTTGCAGGCCTCGACCCAACGTGGATCAAATACATCCGGCACTTTCGCCCCAACAAGACGGATCGTGGTTTCGGGTGCGGCTTGCCGAAAATCCATCATGTGCGTGAACGCGAGGCCGCGATCCAAAAACTCCGCGCCGGCCCAAGCGCCGAGCGTGTTGAAGCCCCAAGCCGAGAGTCGTGTGAGCGAGGCGTCGGCGAAAACTTTGGGTTCTACTGTCCCATAAAGCGCATCCACGGCCGCGGCATAGGAGCCGAGTTGCGCGGTGCGACTACCGGTGGCGCCAGTGCGGTTGAGGCCATTTACACCCCGACTAAAAAACGGCTGATCGCGGGCATCTACAAGCCACCATTGACCGGCGCGGGTGAGACCGACGCGAACATGACCCGCCGCGCCGCGGAGGGTCTCGATCCGGAAATCTTGCAAAGTGAGTTGCGGGGTTCGGACCCCACTCGCGTGTGCCATGAAGGGCGACGTTGCCGATGCGCCCGCCAAAAGAAAAGCGCACATTCAGCCCCCGGTTTTTGGCGCGCCCGTGTTCACCGGTCCGTCTGGCGGAGTAAACCTGGGGCAGTTTCTCCGGGAACCCAGCGTCCTTCGATGAGCACGGTCTTGGGGTTTTCCGGCAGGCCAAATGCATTGCTGTGTAATTGTTCGACCACCAGGTCTACGGCCGCTGCGCCCACCCGCTCGTTATTTTGGTCAATGCCGCTGCCGCCGGGAAGTTCAGCCGTAAGGTCTAGATGTGCAAAACCGATTGCTTGCCCGGCGCTGGTACGCTCACGGCGCAACCTCGCCGCAATCCCGGGCTCGGTCGTAAGCACGACCTCGGGGCGCTCCGCCCGGAGCCAACGTGGCAAGACCCGCGGACCAAAATCGTCCTCCAGAAGCAAAGGGAAAGCGACGTTGGGGTCGCGCTGCTCATGCCGCGTCAATAACACCGAGGAGAGCCAATGGTGATCCACGCGCTCATCGTGCGCGCGGCTGATCACCAAACCAATCCGGCGATAGCCGAGGGCCAGCAGCGAACTCAGCGCCAGCCGGATAGAGTGAATTTGATGGTTCACCGCCCGATGCAACTGCGGGCTCGCCAGCGAAAATCCCAACGCCGCCACCGCGTGATTGGCCCACGCCTGTTTTAACACCGTGCCCGGCCGCGGTACGGGCGCAAAGACGACCCCGCGAATCCCACGAGCGTGCAACACCTTCTCTAGCCGCGCCTCGCTCAACCCACTTCCGCCCAGCCGGAAGGCCTCCAAACGGTAACCGTGCCGCGCCGCGCCCGCCTCTGCACCCGCGCGAAAACGCCGCAACGACTCGGCGTGCTGCTGCGTCACATTCGGCGGAAAACTCTCCGCATACGCCAACACCTGCGCATTCGCCCCGATTTTGCGCCCGCGCAATCCGGCCATGAGTGCTGAGACCAGCGGATTGCGCCGATAACCCAGCCGCGACGCCTCCGCCAACACCCGCTCGCGCGTTGCCACGGGAATACTTGGCGCCCGCCGCAGGGCGAGCGACACGGTCATGACTGAGACACCTGCCGCCTGCGCGACATGCTTCATTGAGGGCTGAAAAGAGTGATTCACTTTACGGTTAAAACATCAAAGACCTCGCGGCGTCTGGCGAGCCGCTTCTTCATCAAAGCAACCCCCCAAGATCGCGACACGCCACCCCACGTGAACGCGCCACTTCATTAAACCCTATCTGCATGAAAACCTCGACCGCCACCCGCCTGCTCGCGCTGAGCGCCAGCCTCGCCATAACCTTTTGCGCCCGCGCCCAAATCGCCCCGGCTCCTTCCGCCGCGCTCACCGCCACGACGAGCGAAAAGGACAGAGATATAGTCAAACTCAACGTCTTCCAGGTCAACGCCGAGAACGACGACGAATACCGCGCCGCCAATACCACCTCCGGCACCCGCTACAGCACCCCTATCAAGGATCTGCCGATGAACATCGAGGTACTGACCCCCGCGTTCATGCGCGACATCGGCGCACTCGATATCCGCGAAGCCCTAGAATACGTTTCAGGCATTCAGCTTGATACCACCGCCGGTGGCGTCGGAGGCTCCCGCGACAACCCCGAGAACAACACCCTGCTTATCCGCGGCATCGCCGCCGCCCAAAATAAGGACGGCTTCCGCCGCTTCGTGCCTATTGACCCGATCACCAGCAGTCGCGTCGACATCATCAAGGGCCCCGGTGGCGCTCTTTACGGCCAAGGCGGCACCGGCGGCGTCGTCAATTCCTCCAGCGTCACCGCCGGCAGCCGCCCCGTCGCCCGACTCGGCACCACGATCGGCTCCTACGGTTTCCGTCGCGCCGAACTTCTTCTGTCCACGCCCTTCGGCCAAGATAACCGCTTTGGTGTCGCTCTGCCGATGTCCTACCAGACCACCAAAAGCTCCGCGCTATATTTCCAGTCCGACACCTTCGTGATGAACCCCACGCTTACCGTGAAGCTCGGCCCAAAGACCACCGTGCTCGCCAGCGTCGAGTCCCGCTTTAACACCCGCGACAATATCCGCGGCTTCTTCTTAACCGACAACACCCTTGACCCCGCCGGTAACCCCTACGGATCCCTCATCGCCGGCCGCCCCGGCACCAACCGTATTCTTACCACTCCCAGCCAGCGCGACTTCCGCTTCGACGGCCCTGATACCTTCCGCAAGGAGCGCTCCTACATCAACACCTACCGCATCGACCACCGCTTTACTGAAGATCTTCAGTGGTGGGGTGGCTACAGCGCCGAAGATATCAACGTCCGAGAACGCTCCTTCAACGTCTCGCTCCGCAACGCCAACGACTCGTCGATCCCGCTAAAAATTCGCACCGACCCGCGGTTCACTGGGCTGCTCCGCCCCTCCAACGGCACCAACCAGCCCCAGATTCTCGACATTCGCCCCAACAACATCACCAACTCCTCCCGCACCGTCCGCCCCACTTGGAAGTCCGAGCTGTACTACGCCTTCAAGACCGGCCCCGTGCAGCACCGCCTGATCACGGGCATCAGCTACGGCCCCCTCCGCTCGGGCAACAACGCGCCCAATCAAAATTTCTTCTACGGCAACACGGGCTCGCCCAACGACCCTGCCACCCTCGCCTGGGAAAACGTCTCCACCGAGGCCATCCTCTCCCGTTTTCGCGACCCGCGCGACTACGTCTCCGTCAAGCGCTGGGACTACGCCGCCATCAACCAATATCCCCAGGGACCGGAATCCCAACTCGGCGCCAAGTCATCCTACCTGACCTCGCTGTTCTGGGACCGCAATCTCTACGCCAACCTCCAGAGCAGTTTCTTTAAGGACCGCCTCCAGACGATCGTCGGCTTCTTCGACACCCGCAACGACCGCGCCGGCAACGTCTACGCCGTCAACGGCGACTTACTGTGGAACAGCGTCGCCCCCACCGGCAGCGGCTCCACCCTCAACGGCGTGCGCCGCCCCGAGCCCGTCCGCAACACCGCTCCAAGCGCCACGATCATCTATTTGATCAATGACTGGATTCGCATTTACGCCAACACCATGAGCGCCCTCGATCCCGGCCCCGCCTACTCCGGCTACGACGGCAACGGCAAGGCCCTCACCGCCGCGCGCGTCAAAAACGGCGAGGCCGGCGTTAAGTTCGACCTCCTCAAAAACAAACTCATCCTCAACCTGGTCGCATTCAGCATGCAGGACCGCGATCGCCCCGTCAGCTACGGCGCCGCCATCCAAAACCTGCTCGTCTCCCCCACCGGCACCACCAACGGCTCCGGCTTCAGTTCCTTCGTCAACACCGGCACCGATTCAAAAGGCTACGACGTCAAAATTGACTACATCCCGCTTCGCAATCTCCGCATCAACCTCGGCTTTTCCCAAAACGACGTAAAAATCGTCCAGATCGAGCCCTTCGCTACGCCCGCCAACCCCGATCCCACGCGCCTTGCCGCCCAGCAACGCTTCGTCGCCGCCGGCGGCGCCTCCACTCGTTACCTCGGCCGGCCTCCTACCGACATCGCCAAATACTCCGGCACCGGTTTCGTCCGCTACGAATTCAACCAAGGCTTTTTGAAGAACGCATGGGCCATGGTCGGCGCCAAATATCTCGGGGCCCGCGAGGCCGAGATCATCGCGGTCAGCACCGCCACTGGCGACGCCACCATCACCCGCTTCCCCGTGCCGGGGCACTACATTTACGACTTCAACGTCGGCTACCGGAAAAAGTTCGGCCGCTACAACACCAACTTCCAGCTCAACACCTCCAACGTGGCCAATGACGACAAGTTCTATGGCGCCACCTGGCAAATCGGCCGCACCTACCGGCTGAGCGCCACGCTTAACTTCTAAAAACCCGACGCGTTCCGCGCCCCCACTTACTTGAAGGCGAGGCTTATCCAGCCTCGCCTTTTTTGCGCCCAAGCGCCTGCAAAACGTTTTACAAATCCCCGCACCTCATTCGCTCTGAAGTCCTCCCCATGTTAACCCCTCGCCTCCTCCTGCTCCTCGCCTGTTCGCTTGCACTCACCGCCACGATCCAGGCCGCGCCCGCCAAACTCAAAGCCCTCATCCTCGACGGCCAAAACAATCACGGTTGGGCCACCACCACCCCGCTGCTGAAACGCATCTTAGAGGACACCGGCCGTTTCAGCGTGGAGATCTCCACCTCGCCCGCCGCCGCACCCGGCGCGCCGCGTCTGCCCAAAGACGCCACGCCCGCCCAAAAAACCGCGCATGCCGAAGCCCTCCAAAAACACGCCGCCCAACTCGCCGCCCACCAAGCCGCCGCGCCCGCGCTCTGGGCGAAATGGCGCCCCGCATTCGCCGGCTACGACGTCGTCATCTCCAACTACAACGGGGAGCGTTGGCCCGCCGCGGTCGATGCTGCTTTCCTCGCCTACGTCAAAAACGGTGGCGGTTTTGTTTCCTACCACGCCGCCAATAACGCCTTTGCCGACTGGCCCGAATACAACGCGATCATCGGCATTGGCGGTTGGGGCGGGCGCAACGAAAAATCCGGCCCCTACCTCCGCCTCCGCGCTGCCAGTTGGATCAAAGACCTGACCGCCGGCCCTGGCGGCGGCCACGGCGCCCAACACGAATTTCTCGTCGAAGCCCACGTAACCGACCACCCGATCCTCCGCGGCCTACCCGCCCAATGGATGCACGCCAAAGACGAACTCTACCACGGTCTGCGCGGCCCCGCCGAAAACGTCACCGTCCTCGCCTCCGCGCTCTCTGATAAAACCAACGAGCACGAGCCTATGCTGATGGTGATTCCCTACGGTAAGGGTCGCGTCTTCCACACCACGCTCGGCCACGCGATCGACGCGGTGAACGGTCTCGGTTTCCAAATCACCTTTGCTCGCGGCGCCGAATGGGCTGCCACCGGCCAAGTGACATTGCCCGCGCCCGCCGCTGCAGCCTTACCCAGCACGTCTGCCGCGTTAAGGCCCGTGCAGTAATTTTCGATTAGGGCGTGGCCTTTCTTTTTTTCGTTTCCAGCTCCTGCAATGTTTTTTTCGCGCCTTAGCCCCGTAGCGTCAGTCGCGTCTTTCGCTTTCGGGGCGCTGTGGCCGTTGAGCGGAGCGGAGTCGACGGGCCCGCTCCCGCCTCAACCCCGGCCGCCTATTCTCTCGCCGGCTGAAACCCTAAAGACATTTGAAGTTCCACCGGGTTACCGGCTCGAGTTAGTCTTAAGCGAGCCGCAGATCCGCACCCCGGCCGTCACCGTTTTCGACGGCAACGGCCGCATGTTCGTCGCCGAGATGCGCACCTACATGCGCGACATCGATGCCACCGATGAGAAAGCGCCTACCAGCCGGGTCTCGATGCATTGGTCATCGAAAAACGACGGAGTTTTTGACCGCCATTCGGTCTTCATCGACGGGTTGTTGCTGCCGCGCATGTTGCTGCCGTTGCGCGATAGCTTACTTGTGCAAGAGACCGATAGCGGCGACATTTTCGAATACCGCGACAGCGATGGCGACGGAGTCGCCGACACCAAGCGTCTCTTTTACCACCGCGAGCCTCAACGCGCCAATCTCGAGCACCAATCCAGCGGCCTGATCTGGAGTGCTGACAACTGGATCTACACCACCGCCACCTCGTCACGCATCCGCTGGACGCCCCGCGGCATTATCCAAGAACCCACCGCTCCCGACGGCGGCCAATGGGGCCTCACGCAGGACAACTTGGGCAAACCCTGGTTCGTCAACGCAGGCGGTGAAACTGGCCCCACCAATTTTCAATACCCCATTGTCTATGGCGCCTTCAACATCCGCCAGCAAATCAGCCCTGACTACAAAGAGGTCTGGCCGCTGGTCGCCATTCCCGACGTCGAGGGCGGCGCTCGGCGTTTCCGCCCGGTTGAGAAAACGCTCAACCACATCACCGCCGCCTGCGGAGCCGAGATCTACCGAGGTGACCACCTCCCCGCCGATCTCCTCGGCGATCTACTTTACTGCGAACCGGTAGGTCGGCTGATCCGCCGCACCAAAATTGAAACCCGCGCTGGGCTCACCTACCTGCGCAACGCCTACGAGAAATCCGAGTTCATCCGCTCCTCCGATCCTTACTTCCGTCCCATCAATCTGGTCACCGCCCCCGACGGGGCACTCTACATCACCGACATGTCGCGCGGGATCGTCCAAGAGGGCAGCTGGACGAAAAAAGGTTCGTACCTGCGCACGGTCATTGAGCAGTACAGCCTGGATCAAAATATCAACAACGGCCGCATCTGGCGCCTGGTGCGCGAGGGCCAGCCCCTCGGCCCGCGGCCGCAGATGCTTAACGAAACGCCCGCGCAACTGGTCTCCCACCTCTCCCACCCCAACGGTTGGTGGCGCACCACCGCCCAGAAATTGCTGATCCTCGCCGAGGACCAATCCGTCGTGCCCGCCCTCCAAACCATGGCGCGCACCCACCCCGATACCCTCGCGCGTTTCCACGCCCTCTGGACGCTTGAGGGCCTCGGCGCCCTCGATGCCGCGCTCATCCACGAGACGCTGCGCTCCGCCTCGCCCGAACTGCGCGTCGCCGCTCTCCGTCTCGGCGAGACTCTCATCAAAGCCGGCGAGTCCACGCTCGGCACCACCACCCTCGCCCTCCTCCAGGACCCCGATCCCGCCGTCGCCAACCAAGCGATGTTGAGCGCCCAGCTCCTCAAACTGCCCGAGGCCAAAACCCTCATTCAAAAAACCGCGGTCACCCACGCTTCCCCGTCGGTCAAAGAAATCGCCGCCCAACTGCTCAACCCGCTCTCCGGCCAGATCGCCCCCGGCTTCGACCCCGCCGCGCGCGGCCGACTCCAACACGGCAAACAAATCTACCAAGAACTGTGTTTTACCTGCCACGGGATCGACGGCCGCGGCACCCCGATCGAGGGCAGCGCATTCACCCTGGCCCCGCCCCTCGCCGGTTCACCCACGGTCCTCGGCCACCGCGACCTTGCCCTGAACGCCGTCATCTTCGGCCTGGCTGGCCCCATCGCCGGACACGCCTACGACGCCACAATGGCCCCCATGGGCGCCAACGACGACGCGTGGCTTGCCGACATTGTCTCCTACATCCGCACCAGTTTCGGCAACACCGCCGGACTTGTTTCCGCTGCCGATGTCGCCCGTCTCCGCGCCGCCAGCCCCGGCCGCACCGAGACCTGGACGCTCGCTGCCCTCCACCCCCTGGTAGCCCACCCTATCCCCAACCGGGCCGCGTGGCGACTTACCTCCAACCGCGTCCGCCTTGCCGAAGCCACCGCGCTTACCACCAGCCCGATCACGCTTCCTTTTACGGTCGAATCTAGCCAGACCAGCGGCGCCTGGTTGCAAATCGAATTACCCACACCTGCCACCCTGTGTGAAATCCGACTCGGCAGCACCCAATACCCGCGCAACGCCGCTCGCGCCATCACCGTCGAACTCTCCGCCAACGGCACTGATTGGTCCGCGCCTATTGCGACTGTCAAAGGCAACGCCCCTGTGCTCGAATTCTCCTTCGCGGCCACGGAAGCGAAATTCCTACGCCTCACGCAGACCGACCCCGCAACCAACGCCCCATGGAGCCTCGATGACCTTATTCTCTTCACGCCCCCTGCGCCCCGCTCGACGAGCGGCACGCTGTAAAAGAGTTAAGCGCAACCTCTCCCAGCGCTCTCCGTCTCTAGTGTGCGGCTCGGTTAGTCTTTAGCTTCGATCGAAATGGTTCAGTAGTTTTCAACCCCAACTTTTTATCTCATGATTAGCTTCACCCGTTTTTTTTCCGCACGCTGGGCCGCGCCGATCATTGCCGCTTTCGCGCTCGCCGGGCTCGCCGCCTTGCCCCTTAGCGCGGCCGAGCTCGCCGTCCAAGGCCCGTCGGTCGTGGGCAAATTAAAGCCCATGGACCGTCACGCCGAGGCCGACATCAATCCGGCCTCCGACGAGGGCCTGCTCGCGCTCAAACGGTTTAAACTTCCTCCCGGCCTTACCGTGTCGCTTTGGGCCGCCGAGCCCATGCTCGCCAACCCCGTCGCGTTTAACTTCGACGAAAAGGGCCGTGCATTCGTCGCCGAGACCTACCGCTACCGCTCCAGTGTCCTCGATATCCGCGACTACATGTGGATTCTCGAAGACGAACTCGCCAACCGCACCCAGGATGATTTTCGCGCGATGATTCTGCGCCGCTTCGGACCCACTGGCGTCGCCGAACTGCGCAAGGAATCCGAGCGCGTGCGCCTGGTCGAAGACCGCGATGGTACTGGCAAAGCCGATACCTCCACTCTTTACGCCGATGGTTTTAACTCCGAGATCGACGGCATCGCCTCCGGCATCCTCCCGCACAAGGGCACCGTTTACTTTACCAATATCCCAAGTCTGACCGCCTTCACCGGCACCAACAAAGCCGAGACGCGCAAAGACCTCAGCACCGGCTACGGCGTAAGGTTTAACTTTACCGGCCACGACATGCACGGCCTCGCCATCGGTCCCGACGGCAAACTCTACTACAGTATCGGCGACCGCGGAGCGCACGTCATCACACCTACCAACACCATCGCCACCCCCGACGCTGGCTCCGTTTTCCGCTGCGATCTCGATGGCTCCCACGTCGAACTCTTCGCCACGGGCCTGCGCAATCCCCAAGACCTCCTTTTTAACGAACTCGGTGATCTCTTCACCGGCGACAACGACTGCGACCAAGGCGACATGGAACGGCTCGTGCACGTCGTGCAGGGCGGCGACTCCGGCTGGCGGGTCGGTTACCAACACGCCCCGATGGGCAACGCCGGCCCCTGGAACCGCGAGCGCCTCTGGCTCCCGCGCCACCCCGGTCAACCCGCCAACCATCTCGCCCCGCTCGCCAACCTCGAAGACGGCCCCTCCGGCATCACTTACTATCCAGGCACCGGCCTCAACGATTCCTACCGCGGCGCGCTGTTCATCACGACCTTCGTCGGCAACGTCGCCCGCTCCGGCATCTTCGCTTATAAACTCAAACCCGCCGGTGCCACCTACACGGTCGACACCGCCGAGCGCTTCCTTGGCGGCGCCCTGCCCACGGACGTGAAATTCGGCCCTGACGGCCGCCTGTATTGGACCGACTGGGCCGACGGCTGGCCCAAATCCAAACGCGGCCGCATCTATGCGGTCACTGATCCCGCCCACGCCAAAGACCCGATCATCGTCGAGACCAAAGCCCTCATCGCCGCCGATCACTCAAAACAAACCTCCGCAGAACTCGCCGTACTTCTTGGGCACGCCGATATGCGCGTCCGCCGCGCCGCGCAGTTCGAACTCGCCGCCCGCAAAAAGGACGGCCTCGCAGCGCTGACGCGCGTCGCCACGCAAAGCACCGCCCCGCTCTACGCCCGCCTCCACGCCATTTGGGGCCTCGGCCAACTCGCCGACCAGGAAGCATCCGCCCGCACGACCTTTGTGGTCCTCGCCACGGATGCCGAGGTCGAGATTCGCGCCCAAGCCCTCAAACTGCTTGGCGATCACCGTGTTTCTACCGCTTACCCAATTCTCCTTAATGCACTCCAAGACGCTTCGGCGCGCGTAAAATTTTTCGCAGCCCAATCTCTGGGTAAACTACACCGCAAGGAGGCCACACCCGCCCTACTCTCTGCTCTGCGCGCCAATAACGACACTGACGCCTACCTCCGCCACGCCCTCGTGATAGGTCTGCTCGGCAGCGAAGACCGCGCCGCGCTCACCGCCGCGATTTCTGATCCTTCCTCGGCCGTCCGCCTCGGTGTGTTACTCACGCTGCGCCGTCTCGGCTCCGTCGAGATCGCCAAATTCCTCAACGACACCGATCCCTATCTCGTGCGTGAAGCTGCGCTCGCGATCAACGACGCGCCCATCGCCGAGGCCACACCCGCCCTCGCCGCCTTGCTCCAAAAACCCATCGCTGACGAAGCCGTAATGCTCCGCGCGATCAACGCCACCTTCCGCCTTGGCACGCCCGTCAACGCCGCCGCGCTGGCGACCTACGCCACCCGCTCCGATGCCCCCGCCTTCCTCCGCGCCGAAGCTCTCGCGCAACTTGCCCTCTGGTCCACTCCGCCCCAACGCGACCGTATCGTTGGGGTCTACCGCCCGTTCGCTGAAAAAATCCGCGAGGCCGCACCCGCCGCTGACGCGCTTGCACCCGTGTTGCCCGCGCTCTTGGCCGTCGATGCGCCCGTCACCGTGCAAACCGCCGCCCTCAAAGCCGCCGAGAAACTCGAACTGCGCAGCGCCTCCGATACGTTCTTTGCTATCGTCGGTGACCCCGCGCAAAGCCCCGGTGCCCGCACCGCCGCACTT
>Ga0214919_10007219_pt1 | contig 15052 bp, 12 predicted proteins | sample LL1503_MetaG_FD_177994 | JGI IMG/M metagenome (GOLD analysis project Ga0214919, IMG submission 177994) | Freshwater microbial communities from Lake Lanier, Atlanta, Georgia, United States - LL-1503 | ecosystem: Environmental > Aquatic > Freshwater > Lake | place: USA: Georgia | collected... | reverse complement strand
AAAAGAAGGACAAGTAGAAGAAATTCAGCCATCCATATTAGAAGTCGTTGAGGAAGAGAAGGAAGAAGGCAAAGAAAACCCCGAAGAAAGTAATAAAAAGGTTATTACTATTTAAACTAACTGACAACCAATTTTATTTATTTTATAGATTAATTAATTTAATTAATCTATAAAATTAATTAATCTATAAAATTAATTAATCTATAAAATTAATTAATCTATAAAATTAATTAATCTATAAAATTGAAACAAATTAAAAATATAAATTTCTATTATAAATAAGAATGGCACAGAGCGGACCTATTGTAAGATTTTATAAGGCGCGTAAAACGATTGTTTCCTATTTACATACGCAAGGATTTGTCGTAGATAATTACGACAATTTTAGCATTAATGAAGTAAATTCAATGTTTCAAACCAAACAGTTAGATATGTTATTTGAAAACAAGGATAAAACAAAAAAATCATATGTGAAATTTCATTTAGGAAACACAATGCGGCCAGTAGACCTATATGAATACATTGAAGATTTGTTTAATTTAGAGGAAACTCTAAAAAAGGGCGATGATTTAAATATTATCATAAAAGATGAACCGAATGAAACAATATTAAAAACAATAAAAAATATTTGGGAACAAGACGGCATATTTATTATGATCTATAGCATGAATCACCTACAATTTAATGTATTAGAACATTCCTTACAGCCGAAATTCATTTTATTGAACGAGACAGAAGCTACAGCAGTAAAAAAAGAATTTAATATACTCAATGATAGCGAATTACCCGATATAACGCGATTTAGTCCAGTAGCTCAACCGATCGGCATGCGACCAGGGAATATATGTAAAATTATTAGACCCAGTAAAACTGCGATAAGTTCTACTTATTATCGGATATGTTCGCAATAATTTTATGATATATAGTATATATACTAAAATGAATTACACTAAAATGAATTACACTAAAAAATTAGATGAACTAAATGATGGATTTTATTTAATTCTTGAACAACTTGTTACAGTGCTACCCAACTATAGAACATATCCGACTTTAACGGTCTATTCAGAAAAATATGGTAAAAATCTACAAAATTTTAAGGAGAATAAGGCTGATTTTTTTATGTTAAAAAACGAGATGGAAAATGATTTAGGTAAGATTGACGAAACGATTGAAACTAAAAATTCAAAAATCAATCAATTAGACTCGGAAATTAAAGTATTAAAAGATAAATTAGATTCTTTAACCAATAGCAATGACGCCGGAGAAGGAATGTTGACAGATACAGAGTTACTCCATAACCAAAACTATACAGGAAATTGGATTTTATTAGGAACTCTATTGGGTTTATGTTATATGAATAAATCAATAATAACTACATCTTTGGAATAATTTATTGTATATTTGTATAATTGTATAATTGTATATTTGTATATAAAATTATATACAAATACATTTTCTATCATTATTGTATATAAAATGTCGGTTTTGAGTTTTCTCAATGATTTAGGTATAATTCCAAATGAAGGAACTGGATTAGAAAACGATAGTAATCTTTTACAGGGACAAAAATATATGGAGTATGGTAGAGTATACCAAAAATCCATAGAACCCCATTTACAAAATTTACAAATGACTAGTTTACCAAATGTAGGTTCAGTGATTGAAGGAATGAAAGCAGTTAAATCTTCAGCTGCTATAAGTAAATCGGAACTATCTAGAAACGAAAAGGAATTTAATAAAACCATGATAGACTATTCCGCAACATATAAACAATTATCCGAACATGGTCATATAGATATTAAATTATTAAAAAAATTAGAAAATTTAAATAAAAAACTTATTTATCTCTCAGAACAAATTGTAAAGGAAGTTGAAAGGACTGCGGAAGCACATAAGTCAGCAACTAAACAAAAAAAACACAATAGGCATACTAGACACGAAGTTAATACCAGACACGAAGATAATACCAGACACGATATTCATAGAAAAATAGATGAAAAAAGGAAAAATTTTAATGACTACATTCATAAATTAAAACAGGAACAACAAAATTTTAATAAGGATTCTATGGATACGCTAACTGGTCAAGAAGAAAGTTCTCGGTTTAATCTAATATCGAATTTATATAGTTTGGTCCTATTAATACTCTTCATAGTCATACTCATTTTTGTCTTTATTAAAGTTCAAACAAGTTCTTCGTCTACTACTGACATGGTTCTTATTGTTCTTATTTGTTTACTTGGGGCATTTTACATAAAAAATAATTATTATTAAAAGTTTTAAGATTTATCAGCGCCACACGCACGCTTGAAAAAGTCGAGTGTGTAATAATAAAATTCACTTAAAGTTATATATTTAAACTATTACATATACAGTATGGAATCATTTAGCGAACGATGTTTTGATATATTTGGCGAAGATGTATTAGATCAAGTGTTTCCAATTATTGATAAAGACAATAAAATTTTATATTATTATATAGTTGATTTTGATGATGATGGTGTTCAGACAAATGTTTATAAAACATATACAAAAGATATTAAAAGTGAAAGTAATAAATTATTAAATAAAAAATTAATTACTTTAAATAATGGGATATCCGACCATGAAAATCTGGTTAAAGTTGTAGATAAGGATTATGAAGCAGATATTAATCAGGATGAGTATGTTGTAGTTGGATAAAACAACATATTGACACTTTTCAATTGTATTGTCTATTGTCAATTATCTAAAAATAAAAATAAAATATCTTTATTTACATATAGTATATATATAAAGATATGAATAAAGATAAGAAAAAATCCCATAGTCCGTCTATTGTTACTATTAAAACACAGGAAAAGGAAATAGAATTATTATTAATGCAGTATAAAACAGTTAATGCTAGTTATATAAATAATTTGAATCAGGGATTTAGAGATAAAGCAGCCCAAGACTTGACTACAATGACTGATTTAAATGATAGGATTACCTCTTTATTATCATCGATACGACAAGAAATATCAACTATTTACCCCAAAGGTATCTCAAATCAAAGCGCCGTAACTTTAAATGTACAAAAAGTAAAGGCCTTAGATGCGAAATTAAAAAAAAATGAAAAACAATTACAGATCATGATGGCGAAAGAAACGGCTTTAGATGGACAATATGAATCTTCCACACTCCAAGTTTACAGTTATAAATATCACTATCTATTTTATTTTATTGTGGCAGGAATTATAGCTTGGTTATTGTATAGAGTTTTTTCTACAAATGCATCGGATGATAAGGTAGAAACGGTTATTTTGGTATGTGCGATTATTGTATTATTTTATCATTTCCTATTAAAACACATTCTTAATTCATTAGACTCTGCGGGTAATTATGTTAAGGGGGGAATAAAAAATCTGAATTTATGAATTATTCAATTTCATAAAATTGAAACATTTTTTCACTTGGACCTATTCCTATAAAATAACGAAATAAAATAAAATGGACTCCTCCATGAATGGAACAACACGAAAGATTGCTGAGCCTGTCTCTGCGCCTGTGCCTGCGCCTGCGCCTGCACCTGTGCCTGTGCCTGCGCCTGCACCTGTGCCTGTGTCTGCGACTGAATGTGAAGTTTGTTATGAAAAATACGATAAACAATCTCACGCAAAGGTTGTGTGTGACTACGGCGATTGTTTGTTTGCTGGATGTAAATCATGCGTGCGGACTTATTTGTGTGGGACCACAAGTGATCCCAATTGTATGAAATGTAATAAAATCTGGAGCGATAAATTTTTGGTGGAAAAGCTAAACGCATCATTTGTGCGCAAAGAATACAAAACTCACCGAAAAGAATTACTTCTACAGCAACAAATTAGTCGTCTACCGGAAACAATGGCCGCAGTAGAGACACACAAGGAAGTGAAAAACATTCAAGAACAAATACGTGTTTTGAAAAAACTTGCGGTTGAAATGAACCCAGTGATTTATGCGCTAAAAAATAAATTAAAAAAAATAAAATTTGATTTAGTTGATTTTCAGTATTCTCCAATTGATATTCTTTTACAAAATGGAATTAAAGTTCCAAATAAAACAGTTCATCAAACCTTGATTCGGAACTACATTACACAGCTACAAAAATTGAAAAACACGGAACATTTTAAAATATTTTCGGTCGAAGCCAAAAATGCCACAAAGACTGAACTAAAACGATTGGAGGAAGAGTATAAAAAATTAACAGGCGCCGAAATTCCTTCGCTTGAACTTTACTTTGAAAAAGAGCGCGAGTATATAACCCAGCAAGAGGAAATCGGCGCAACGTTAAATGAAGCAATCGCCGAGAAGAGAACAATGATTAATAACTATAGTGCGCTATATCATGACATTGAAATTGTGCGCAACGGCGGAACACCGCAAGGCGATGTTACTAAAAAGGAGGCAAAAAAATTCATTATGCCATGCCCGAAAACCGACTGCCGTGGCTACTTGTCTACCCAATACAAATGCGAAATGTGCGAGTTTCATACATGTGCCAAATGTTTTGAATTGATTGGCGAATCAAAATCTGTCCCGCATGAATGTAAACAAGAAAACATAGACAGCGCCGAATACATTCGCAAACAGTCGAAACCGTGTCCTTGCTGTGGCACACGTATTTCAAAAATAGACGGATGCGATCAGATGTGGTGCACTCAATGCCATAAAGCGTTTAGTTGGAATACAGGAAAACTTGTAACCGGGGTTATTCACAATCCGCATTTCTATCAATTCCAGCGTGAAAATGGTGGAGGCATTGCGCCGCGAAATCCTGGCGACGTGGTGTGTGGCGGATTGTGCGAATATAGGCAGTTGGAACAGGTTCTTAGAGGGAAAAAGATGGTTGAGATAAATGTTACACTTTCCAATAGGCTGTTATTTATACATCGTGAGTTAAATCATATCATTCATGAGGTGGTTACACGTGTTCGCGAAGATGTTCGGGAAAATGAAGACTGTTTGATTGAACGCATTAAATATATTATGAATGAAACCACGAAAGAAAAACTGGCTACACAAGTCATGCATAAAGACACGATGCGAAAAAAAAGTGTAGATATTTTACATATTTATGACTTGTTTCTTCAGGTTGGCATTGATATGTTTCGGGCGATGATTGAAAGCGCAAACGTGAATGAAGTGTTTGAACAAGAACTGCTGGGTCGCCTTGAAGAGTTTTATAAACTGATTGATTATTGTAATGGGCAGTTTAAAGAAATTTCTATAACCTATGGAATGGTTGTGCCAGTTATAGATAAGTATGCACATGTAACCTCTACAAAATACAATGTAAAGGGCAGTGTTTCACTCCAAATTGTTCGGCGTGATGAAAAAAATAAAATACAAGCAGAATTAGAGAATAAAATGCGAGTTTTCAGAGATAATCAAATGAGTATACTTAGGAAAATGAGTTATAAAACATCTGAAGAACGAAATAAGATGCTACATTTAATGGCGTCTAAACCAACGCAAGAAGAAAAAAAAAGTGTGAGTGATTCTTTACATAAATATGAAAAAGAAATGAATGAAAAAAGAATGAAAATGGTTGAAAGTAATAATGCTGATTATGACAGAGAACTATTAAAATTAAAAAAAGAATATGAAACAAAGTATAATATTGTGTTATCTGTTTCTGTTTCTTAAATGGCAAAAATGGCAAAAATGGCAAAAATGGCAATAATGGCAATAATGGCAATAATGGCAATCGCAACAAATAAAGAATAAAATTTTTTATTTTATGTATTAACGTATAAAGATAAAATGTATATAAAATAAAATGAAATATGTTGATGAATGGAACTTTAGCACTCCAACTACAAACGAAATTTATAAAATATTAAAATATGATGATGGCTTAGAATGCTATGAAGACCATCTAAATGAATGGATGATTTACGGAACATGGTTAGGTAAATGTGCGTTAGTTAATTATCATAATCAATCCATTAAAATAACGAGTATTTCAAGATGGAAAATTATAAAAATATAAAATTATAAAATTATAAAAATTATAAAATTATAAAAATTATAAAAATATAAAAATATAAAAATATAAAATTATAAAAATTATAAAAATATAAAATAACAGATAATTATAAATGGATAATTATAAATGGTTAATTTATACTTATCTTCTAAAAATCTAATAAGCGTTTATAAAAGAAGTAATTTAGTAATATCTTTTTTATATCTATATATTAGATAAAATGAGTTTTAGTGGTCTATTAAATAGTCTATGGAATTCAAAAAGTGATGGGAATATAAGCAATAATCCTCCTCCTATGCGCGGCATGCATGATGCTCAAACTATGCGAGATGCTCAAACTACGCAAGATATATATAGTCAAACCAATATTAACACCTCGGTTCCTATTTCACATGGCAAAGAATATATGTTATATAAACAGAGTAAAGTAACTAGTGTAAATAATGAAATAAATAATTTTAATGTAAATGGAAATAAAAATTACAATTATAACTCTATTTCCAATTCCAATTCCAATTCCAATTCGAATTATGGATACATCCGAGAAGGATTTGCTGGAATGATTGGTCCGTCAAAGGTAAATACAAAAAACCAAACAGATAGTTCTAATCGTCAAACAATGGAAGATGAATTCAATCGGTCTATTAGTTCTTACGCAACCTCCCAAAGAAATTTAATGGATAAATCTCAACAATTTTTACAGGGGAAAAGAACCTATGGTAAAAATATCCACGCGATTCAGGCCGCAAATACAGATGCCATTATTCCCAACTGGGTCGGCTGTTATAAATCAGGCAATGATGGGTTGCTTGAACAAACTGATTTAGGTAATAATGCCACTTTAACCGATTGTAAAGTTCGCGCATCAGATTTAGGGTATAGCACCTTTGCCCTAAGACAAAAGGGACCTTCTGCTGGTAATACGTGTTTTGTTGGAGATAATATTGATACAGCCCAATCCGGTGGGCTAGCAACGAAACCTGTTCTTTCCTATGCTTTTTCTAAAAGTGAAGACGCAAACATTGGCGGTCTTTTAATGAATGGACAAATCGGCGTGTATGAAGACGATATTACAACTAATTTAAAAACGGATTTAACTCCTCTGGCAAAGTGTGATATTTCTATTGGCGGCCAAATTAACGCAAATACCACGGTGGCTACCTATGGTTATAATTGTAACGGAACAGCGCAAAGTCCATTTACGGCGCCGCCACCACAACAAGCGCCAGAAATACCCACTCCAGGCGGGTATACAAAATATAGGAATAAAGATTCTGGGGGAAATGATATTATAAAACTAGCAGACGGAACTTCTTTGGCTGATTTAGCGGCAGCCTGTGATAAAAATGCGAACTGTGCTGGTTTTAACACTGGTGGATGGGTAAAATCAGCAATAAATCCACAGAGTCAATGGGGTAGTGTAAATTGGAATGGAAAACAATTAGATTTATATGTAAAGAATCCTAAACCGCCTAAGCCGCCTACGCCACCTACGCCGCCGGTTAATTGTGCTAAATATGGTGAGAGTGATACAAATTTACCCGATGAATGCTATAATGAAATGTGGAAATCGGTTTGTCCTGCGCCGATGCCTGATACTAGTTCGTGGAGAACCCAAACAAAACAAGCGGCGCAATTGAATATGTATGAAGTTTCCACCAAGCCCGATCCACGGTTGCGTGCTATGTGTTATACACTACCACCCGTTGTAAAAACAGGTTCAACCATAAATACCGCTTCACTGTGGTCTAAGCCCTGGGCTCGTATAGATAACGGAACGTTGGCCAATTCGCTAAGTCAATTAAACGATGGCACAATCCTATGTACAAATGGTCAAGGTAACACTTTTCTTACGCAGAATAATAATATATCAGGTTGGGCACAGCAAACACTTAGTATTCCGGTTAAATCAGTTATACAACTACAAGATGGTCGTTTTCTTGGTGTAGGAAAAAATGATAATTCATTGTATATAAAAGACAAAATAAATGATAGATGGGATGGATATACAACCACAACACCTGACACACCCACATCATCCGGCAAAACTAAAAAAGTTATGGTTAGATATGTTAAAATAAATATAAATAAAAATAATGAATGTTTACAAATAGCTCAATTGGCTGTCTATTCAAATGGAGTAAATATTGCTCCTGGTAAAACAGCATCCGCTCCAAATATATATTCATCGCAATCAATACCAGCAAAAGCTATTGATGGCACACTAAGCACAAGAGATTATCCAAATATATATCATTCTGCGTGTAGGAGTGGAGATTATTGGCTACTTGATTTAGGATCAGAATATGATATAGAAAAAATTGTATACTATAATAGACGTGATTGTTGTTCAGAACGCGCAAATGGAATGGTATTACAATTATTTGATAATAATATGACTCAATCAAAGTTTACACAAGGAAATTTTACATTAAATTCCGACATGGTTCAAACAATAACATTATATAATACGCAAATACCCGATCCAAATACATGCTGTGTTCTTTCAATTGTTCAATTAAACAACGGTTCACTTATTGGCGTAGGAACAGATAATTATTTGTGGAAAAGAAATAAACTATCTGATAATTGGAAACAAATTAAATGCCCAAGTTCATGCTGTGTTACATCTATATCTAAACTATCCGACGGCATTACTCTTGTGGCAACTGGAACAAATGGGTATATTTATACAAGACAAGAAGATCAAGCATGGACCTTAGTTGATCAGTCTATGAAAATGTCTGCAGTTACACAATTAAAGGATGGAAGAATTATAGGATTAGACCAAAATGGTTATTATTTTAGCAAATAAAATATAAAATGTAAAATGTAAAATGTAAAATGTAAAATGTAAAATGTAAAAAATAAATGAAACTATATTATTAAAAAATATATTTTAATATATTTTTTAATATATTTTTTAATATATAAATGGCATATAATGTTCCTATTGGAAATTGGAGTCAATATGTTAAGGATGAAATACATGGACAAGAAGTTAGTAATTATATAATAGGTAGTAATGGAGGAGGCGACCCAGCCTATGGTTGTTATAAAAATTTTACAAGCACTTATCAGTGCGGAAATGGTCCAACTAAAAATGTTAGTATTACCGGCGATAAAGTAGAAGCAGGTGGTCGTAGTGTAAAGTTTGATTGCTCTGCTGAAAATAAACTATGTGGTGGGTTTAGACTAACTGTAGGTGATGATGGAAATTTGGTTTTAACCGATAGCACTTCCTCAATAGTGTGGCAAAGTAATACAAAAAATACTGGATTAGCTTTAGATGAATTTAAAGCAAGCAATGGAAAGTATGGACGTAATTATTTACTTTCGGGTGAAACATTAAAAACCGGAGAGTTTGTTGGGTCACCTTCTGGTAATTGTTACTTGATGATGGTCGGCGGAACGACAGATTGTACACAAAATGGCCTTCAATTATTATATACAAAAATAAATTGCACAATGAATAGTAAATCAGATGGTTATGGTAGCGATGATACAGCGAATGGACTTTATTCCATGAAAAAAACAGATATAACGAGTTTAGGAAAAGTCGGTTATATTGACGAACAAAATAATATACATGAATATCCGAGTGATATGACAAATTTAGCACAGACCTATACGCTAATTGGAAATTATGATTCGGCCGGATATGATATTTCAAACGTTTCCGGTAAATCGGCTGAAACATGCAAAACAAGTTGTAACGGTAATGCTGATTGTGCTGGATTTGTTTATTATGCCGATACTTGCTATTTGAAGAATTCGGGTATGTTTCCGAAAGGTATTCGTGTTCCTATGGCTAATGCGGAGCTTTATGTGAGAGATAAAACTGTAAAAAATGATAATTCTTGTTCAAAAGATGTAGACAGTGGTGTTTCAACCCAATGGGAACTTCTCCCAATGAGTACTAAAATGTCTATAGATACATTATGCGAATTAGGCGCAATTACAGAACAGGAACGCAACGTTTCTAACACGAAATTAAAAGATTTAAATAAAGCCACGGATGTTATGAGTAAAAAATTAAATTCTATTACGAGTGTAAATAATGCTTTGAATGAATCATTTGATTCTGCGAAAAAGGGATTAACTAAAAATATTAATGATTATGGAAAAATGCGTCGTAAAATTATAAATAATGATAAAGCGATTACCAATATTATAGGTATGTCTGATGATTCTGAATTAAACATGACCAGTCAAAATATTAAATACTTTTTATATGCGAATTTAGCAATTATTATAGCCATTGCTAGTATTAGATTAATAAGAAATTAAAGATATATATTTTTTATATTATATATCTTTTATATTATAGTTTAACATATAATAATTTAACATATTATAGTTTAACATATTATAGTTTAACATATTATAGTTTAACATATTATAGTTTAACATATTATATTATTACATAATATATAATGAACGGTGGTTTATCGGACGATGCTTTAAAACAAAATAGTGACGGATATCAAACAACTTTAAATAATATTAAGGATTTACAGAATTTAGAAAAAGAGCTCTATGCTAAATTAGAAATTTCGGCAACGTCACAAGGCAATGCCGCCGAACAAACTGACCTGATTAATAGAATTAATAAAATTTCTCAGATAAGAATCTCTTTGCTTCAGACACTTAATACTATGTCTAATACATTAGGAACTCAAGTTGGAAATTCTAGAGTAAATCTGGTTGACCAACTTACACTTATTGGTGTTATTGAACAGCAATTAAATCAAATAAAAGCACAAATGAATCAATCCGATAATATTAAAAATAATAAACTCCGAATGGTTGAAATAAATACTTATTATGGAAAGCGTTATCGGTCATATACTGAACTTATGAAAATAGTCATTTTTAGTTGTATTTTATTTCTGATTTTAGCATTATTAAAGAAAAAGGAATTACTTCCTGAAAATATAGCAAATGGGCTTTTATCTATTTTTTTTATTGTATCCTTATTCTTTTTTCTAAGAAAAGCGAATGATATCTATTGGCGCGATAATATGGATTTTGACCAATTTAATTGGTTTAATGTTCCTGATTCTTACGACAAAACCGTCTTTGAATATGATAAGGAAGCAATTGAAGGCATCAACTTAGCTGATGATTTAGAAGATGGCTTATATGATGTTGCCAATGAGGCCTCCTCGCTTATCGGCTGTGTCGGCGCTGCTTGCTGTTCTAAAAAAATGAAATATGATAAGAAAAAAGATAAATGTGTAGAGAAGGATGAAGTAGATTCATTTCTCACAATGGCTTTTATTAAATCGGATGATACAACCAGATTAAATTCATCTAGTTCAGACATTAAACCATTTAGTTCAAGTAATAACTACGCAACCATTTAAACTATGCTACCATTTAAATATGCGACAATTTAAACTATTCAATACTTTAAAATATATATTAATATTAATGGCACAAACTAATATTAATATTTCTTCACCAGCCGATATAAAAAATCAAGAGTTAATAGATCAAGCACTTATAGATGCTGGGTTGCCGCAAAATAAACTAAACGGGTTGGTCTCTATGATAACTGATAAACTTATATGTGACAGTGCATGTCAGAAAGAGAGAAATGAAACTACCTTAAAAGAAAAATGGGATTTAGCACAAAACAATCTTAAAGATGCCCCTGACCAAGTGAATCAAGCTGAAAAAAATTATTATACTGTCACAAAAGGACAACAGGCTTACACTGATATGATTTATGAGAGAAATGTTAAAATTGCTCAACAATTTAAGACGGGCACAATTGCCGAACATGAAACTAATTTAAAAGAACTTCAAATACTATTGAAGACCTATAATTCAGATAAAGAGTATGATAATAGATTGTCCGAGTTATTAAAAATAAGAAAGGAAGAAAAGAAAGAGTTAAATTCGGAAATTGATAAATACATTTCCAAGGTTCAAACCAGTGGGCGTAAGGTTGTATATGAAAAATCTGATATAGGCTGGGTTAACGCAAATAGAAGTTTTTTATTGTTTATTTATTATACTTTATTTGTATATTATCTATTTGTAAGTGATTATTTTGCGACATCAAAGTATAAAGATATAAAGGTATGGTTACTTATTTTGGCCTATTTTATATTTCCTCATTTAATTAATTGGATAACTAAAAAATTATTCGCGATTTATGATTATATTAGTTATGTATTTTCAAATAGAAAATATAAAAATGTATTTCTCTCTTTGGACTCTTAGGGAGGATTTTACACCTTTGGATATTTACACCCTTTAACATTTGAAACGCCGATTTTATAATAATCTTATGATGTAGTAAATATGTCGTATTCATTATCTGCACATATATACACATTTTGTAGTAGATGTTCTAATTTAATTTTCTCAATACTTTCTTTTAATTCTGCTAACCAATCATATGTATCGTAAAATACATCTGTTTGTAATAAGCGAATAACAGAATAACCATTTTCAGTGGCACATTTCATTTTATACACATCATTTTTGTGTGTTTCTTCTGGCGATGACCAATTCGAGACTTGTTCAAAATGCTGTAAGCCATCCAATTCAATAATTATTTTATCTTCTGTAAGGACAAAATCATAAGGTAAATAAGTTTTATTTTTACACCATTCTACCTTGAATTGTTGTTTAAGTAATGGATAATGTTGAAGTAATACATCGTATAATTTCTGTTCAGTTTTGTTTACGCAATAAGGACACCAACCATTTTTACGTGTTATAGTATCTATTCGTTTTTCAAAATTATGATTACATTTATTACACTTAAACCAATATTTTTTTTCTGTATATTTTTGAATATCTCTTGGATTTACTCCTTCATTTTTATCATATATCCAATAGTCTGCTTTATCTGATGAGGCAAAAGATTTGTTTCTACAAAAACTACAATCTTCGTGTTCTTGTCCTTTAACAAATTCGCATAATTTTGAATTTGAACAATAAGGACACCAACAACCTGAAGATATATTGTTTAGCGATGAATTAAAATCATGATTACACTTATCGCACGTAAACCAATAACTTTGTTTTGCAGATATAAACACTTCATACGGTTCTTCTTTGTTTAAAGTTTTATTCCAACAATTTACTTTACTTGAAGATGCGAATGTTTTAACTTTACACTTAAGACATTTTTCTTGTTTACATATCTTTTGCCCAGCACAAAAAGGACATCCATTACTTTTTGTTCTATTATTTGTTGTAGATTTCCATTCATGGCATTCTCCTTTATCACAATTCCACCATACTTCTTTTGCGTTTCCAAAAGTTATATTTTCTGTTTTTAAATTTCCATTTTTTGTTGGATGCCATTGTTTTTCTATTTCAGGATGCATATGAATAATTGAATCGTGAATACAATTTTGTTTTTGTGGTTTACTACAAAAAGGACATCCTACTCCATTACATCTACTGCTTATAACGGATTCCCATTCGTGTAAACATCCTTCTTTACATTGTGTTTCACATAACCACCACACTTTTTTATGTGAACCAAATCCAAAATTTTCTTTTTTCAAATCTCCATTTTTTGTTGGATGCCATTGGTTTGCTACAATCGGATGTGTACCAACAATAGAATCATGAATACATAGTTTTAATCTATTTGGAGAACAAAAGGGACATCCATATCCAGCAGTTCTATCTTTTATAGTGGTTTCCCATTCGTGTTTACATCCTTCTTTACATGTTTTTTCACATAACCACCACACTTTTTTACTTGAACCTTTTGTAAAGTTTTCAGGTTTCAAAACACCATTTTTAGTAAGATGCCATTGCTTCGTTATTTCAAAAGGTATAATTTTATTCATTTTATAATATTATACGAATTAATATTTATATTACAATATATTCAATTTTAATATAAAATCGGCGTTTCAAATGTTAAAAGGTGTAAAAAATACAAGTGTGAACCAACGTATTATAATTATCTTTAATTTCTCTCTTATTTTTTTTACAAAAGAGAAATATCAACGAAGTAAGTAATATATATTAATAATTATTGGACTTAAAGAAAAACCATGAAAATTTCATCCAAAAGAGTTTTGCAAAAATGGAAAATGGACATTTATAAATGTCCAAAATGGACTTTTGCAAAACTCTTTTGGAACAAAAAAAGCCAAAAAATGAATTTAGACCATAATGCTCTCATTTTCAGTTTTTGATGAAATTATTTGTTATTGTAACTTTTTTTATAAAATTAAATTAAACAATTAAAAGGATTTAGCAACTTTTTATGTTAACATATATTATAAAAGATGTTAACAACGAAAATTAACGAAAAAAAACAAATTCATTATTGTAAAGTTTGTGATTATAATACGGATAGAAAAAGTAGTTATACGAAACATTTATTATCAGGAAAACACAAAAATAAGGAAGAATTAACAAGTTTCACCGAACCTTTAACAGAAGATATATTGGAAATTATTTGTAGTAATTGTGAAAAAAAATATAAATCTAGAGTTGGGTTATGGTATCATCAAAAAAAATGTAAAAATACGAGTCCTGTAGAAACCCCAACATTAGAAGTAGTTGAAACACCCATATTAGATTCATCCTTAAACGAAATTAAAGTATTAACTGAATTAGTAATAGAATTAGTTAAAAATAATACAGAATTACAAAAACAAAATCAGGATTTTCAAAAACAAGTATTAGAAATATGTAAAAATAATAATACAACTATAAATAATAATAATAATACAAATAGTCATAACAAAACATTTAATCTTCAGGTATTTTTGAATGAGGAATGCAAGGATGCGATGAACATGTCTGACTTCATCGACTCTATTGAAATAAAAATATCTGATTTGGTTAATATTGGGAAACTCGGTTATGTTGAAGGAGTGTCCAATATTATAATGAAACAATTAAATGATACAGATATGAATAAAAGGCCAGTTCATTGTAGTGATGCGAAGAGAGAAACTTTATATGTGAAGGAGGAAAACAAATGGGAAAAAGAAACCCAGGACACAAAACAAATGTTAACGGCCGTGCGGGGAGTGAATAAGAAGAATTACCAGATGTTACACA
>Ga0214919_10007217_pt1 | contig 15054 bp, 10 predicted proteins | sample LL1503_MetaG_FD_177994 | JGI IMG/M metagenome (GOLD analysis project Ga0214919, IMG submission 177994) | Freshwater microbial communities from Lake Lanier, Atlanta, Georgia, United States - LL-1503 | ecosystem: Environmental > Aquatic > Freshwater > Lake | place: USA: Georgia | collected... | reverse complement strand
TGAATTAAAGAGTAAATTTAAAGGGCGAGTGGCTTATTTGAAATCAGTATCTTCAGAAGTAAAAAAAAAATTTATTGGAGAAAAAATGAACCCGTTAAAATATTTTACAGTATTTCCAGTGATAATGTCAAATGAACAAACTAAAATTTACAAAGTTGCTTATGAAAAAGATAGAAAAGGTAAAAAAGATGAAGATGATATTAATGATCTGGAGTCATTGTCAACAGAAAATGATCTTGAAGATGAAAGATTTGAAAGCTCTGAAGAAGATACAAGTTTTGAAGAAGAAGACATTGAGGATGAAGAAGAAGAAGAAGGTGGTGGCGCTGAAGAAACAAAAGAACAACAACCAATTACCGGAGACAAAAAAAAGGGATGGGGTGATGATATGATTGAAGAAGAAGAAAATGAAGAAAATCTAGTGGTTGTAAATGATAAAAAATTAAAAAGATTATTCAGATTTAGAAATATAAATGATGATCATATTGATTTAAGCAAAATTAAAATCACAAAGGAATCTTTATATAGTATTACACCTTGGCATGAAGCTGATAAAATTACGAAAAAAATTAAAGATTTATATCAGGATAAAAATCAATTTGATATAACAATAACAGATGCTACATCAAATATAGGGGGTAACACAATAAGTTTTTTTAATAATGGAATAGAAAATGTGAATTCAGTTGAAATAAAACCAGCAACTTGTGAAATTCTGAAACATAATGTTAATTTATATGGTTATAGCACAATTAATGTTATTTGCGAAGACTATCTTAAAGTTTATGGTAGTCTAATACAAGATTGCGTATTTTTTGATCCGCCTTGGGGAGGAAAGGATTATTTGAACAAAGAAGTTATGGATTTATTTTTGAGTGATGTGAACGTTGTTGATATTATAAAGGAATTACTTGACGGTGAAAAGGCATCATTAATAGTCTTGAAAGCCCCAACAAATTACAATGAAGAAAGTCTTAAAAATCAACTGAACAATTGTGAAATTTTAAAGATGCCTATTTATAGAGGAGATTCTGTTTCTTACAATGTTTTTTTTATAAAAAAGGATGAAATATTGATGAGAAACAACATTGTTCGTAGAAACTATAAAAATATAAAAGTAGAAACAAGCGAATTAAATGAAATAAAGAAGAAACTTTTTGATGGAGCGGGTAGTAAGTCAGATTCATCATTTTATTACCATTCTAGACATTCTTCATTATTTATTTTTCCAGATGGTAGTTATGGCGATGATGGATTCAAAAAATATGTAAAGGAAGATTCAAAAGGAAATTTTAAATTTACAAAAGAAATGAACGATGAACTAGATTTAACTGGTAATGACTATGAAAAAAAATTAAAAAAGTTAGACAAATATTCATCTAAATATTCAACAATAATCCGAAACTTACTTAATGCTTATGAAAATAAAAAGTCGTCGTTTGTGTATTGTAATTCAGTTTCAGGAGGAGGATTAATTGTCTTTTCACTTTTGTTGGAAAAATTTGGATTTTCTTCAAGTTCAGGAGGTGAAAAATCCAAGAAAAAACGATTCGCATTGTTTTTAACAGGCAAAACAAACTTTGAATATGTGAAAAATAAATTCAATGAACCAAAAAATAAATATGGAGAATATATAAGCGTTGTTTTGGGTTCTCGTTCAATCTCAGAAGGATATTCTTTTAAAAATATACAAGAAGAGCATATAATTACTCCGCATTATAATTATGCCGAAATAGATCAGGCAATTGCTAGAGGATTTCGTTATGGTTCCCATAAGGAATTGATTAATGATTGCAAACAACAATTAAATGACTTAGGGTATAATTACAATGTGAATAACGAATTAGATGATATTCAAGACATTATAGAATCTTGTGAGAAAGAAAATATCAGTTTCCCTGATTTGAAAATTTTTCAATATGTTTCAATTCCAAACAATAAAACTACTCCATCAGTTGATTTAGAATTTTACAAAATTTCTGAAATAAAAGATGTGAATATCAAAAGAGTTGAAAGAGTCATAAAGGAATCAGCAGTTGATTGTCAATTGAACAAGGAGAGAAATCTAATAAGAGGATATGACAGACTTAGGGAATGTGATTATGTAAAATGTCAATATGAATGTGATGATTACGTTCCAAATTTCAATAATGATAATGTGATAATAGATTATTCAAGTGACTTCATATATTATTTCAAAAATTCTGAAAGATACAATAATATAAAGAATATAATTTTTGATATGTTTAAAAAGACATTCAAGATTCATTTTTCAATCTTTAAGAAACAGTTCCCTAAAGAAGAAAACAATTATATTATACAAGTTTTAAAGGATATCATAACAAAAAAAGAAACTATCGTCAATAAATATGGCATTAATTGCTATTTGCATGAAGATAACAATATATATTTCTTAACAGATAATTTTTCAAGTCAAAAAGTGTTAATGGAGTATTATACAAAAAATCCAAATATAACAGAAGATTCTTTTACCTTTGAAGACGCATTTGATGATGTTGTTAAAGAAAATGTCCCTGGAATAATGGATGAGTTGTTTTCTATAAATGAAAATGATAAAAAATTTGAAAGTAAAATTTTAAATTGTTTGAAAAAAATAGATATCCAATATCAAGAATTATTATTAGAAAGTTGTATAATTGCCGAAGAAGAAAATAAATCTGAAAATGAATTGTATAGAAAATATCTGTTGAGTAAATTTTTTTCTGGAAAATATAAAAAATTTGAGAATGGTGTTTATATTTCATGGATGTTATATAATGAAAGATTGAAAAATTATGAAACCTTAAGATACATGATATCTGAAAATATAGATGATGGGTGGAATAATTGCGAATTAGATGAAAACAGTGATATAATTGAAATGTTTAAAAATAAGGATGCTTCTAAAGATATTGATGAGATTGAAGAAATAAAAAATAATCCATATGGGTATTATGGGTATTATGAAAAGGATAAAAAATCTGATGTTATAAATTTTAAAATTATAAAAATATTACAAGAAAAAACTACTAAGAAAAATAAAATTCCAAGCGGAAAAGTTTGCTCTACATTTGAAATGTTTGATTTAATTGATATATTAAATGCTTTTGAAGTCAAACCTCCATTAAATGAAGATGATAAAAAACGATGGAAAAAAATCAAAAAGATGGATTTCAAAGAGCTAGTGGATTCTCAAACTAAGAAAAAATTAAAAGACAAAATTTTAGGAATGACAGACGAAAAATTAGTCAGAAAATATATTTATTGGTATGACTTGGATAGACCAGTTATATGCGAAAAAATTAGTGAGGTTATGAAAGAAAAGGGACTGATAATTTAATTTAACAAATTATATACAAACATATTTTTTTAACGTTTTTTTAACGTTAAAAAAAAGATTTTTTTATTCTTCTATAGCTATATACGACTTTTCCACAGAAGAATATTTAATAATAACGCTTATGTCTTTTAATCCAGCGCCATTTTGTTCCTCGCAATAAATCCTGATAGATTGACCTACAGATGTTTGAATTTCTGGGAATCCATCAACCCCGGCTGTAAATTCAAAAGTTTGCGGTGTGTCAATATTAGGGGAGAAATATAATTTTGGAGCAGTTTGAGGAGTTTGAAATGCAGGGTTAAGACTAACATCAAATTTCGTGTTTCCTCCTTCAATAACGGGATTTTTTCCGGGATAATCTGCTAAGTAAAATCTAAAACTAGAACCATTTGCGTAAGATGGAGATAATGGATCTATTGTAGCTTTTATAATTATTTTTTTTATTCTACCAACTTTTAAAAATCGCGGATATGTTATCGCAAGTATTTCACTATCACTATTTTTATATTTTGCTAGAAAATTGTCAATCGCGAATTTTTTTTTAATCCCGTCTGAATCTATTTTGTAAAATTCCAAGTTTTCAAATACTTCTTCTTGAGTTTGAGTCTGAGTTTGAGTTTGAGTCTGATTTTTTTGTAAACCAACTCCTATACCAACTCCTATGCCAACTGATATTGCAAACAATACTATAATAGTTCCCCAGAAAAATTTGGGATGTTTTTCAATGATTTTATTCATTTTTTTATTATAAAAAAATATATAATAAAAAAAAAAAATAAAAGTTTTTTCTTAGTCGACTTCCTCAATTTTTACATCAGGAGCTCTTTGCTGTTGAGGTTTCATATCGGGATTAAATTGTTGAGGCATTCCGCCAGGCATTCCGCCAGGCATTCCGCCACCCTGCGGCATTTGTTGACTCACTTTTTCCATAATCGGATTAATCTTCCCTTCAATTTCAGTTTGTTTATTCTTGTAAATGTCAACATCACAATCTTGATTTTGATTCAACCAAGACAATGCTGATTCAATCTCTTCATTAATCAATGTCTTGTCATTTTCCCCAAGAGCTTGTGAAAATTTCTCCTCAAGCATTGAAGACTTCAAACCATATATGTAATTTTCAAGACTATTCTTAGCATCAATCTTCTTTCGTGCTTGTTCATCTTGTTCCTTGTATAATTCTGCTTCTCGTATCATTCGTTCAATATCTTCTTTGCTCGTTCTACTTTTATCATTTGTAATTTGGATCTTTTGACTCTTCCCCGTTGACTTTTCCTCAGCCGAAACACTCATTATTCCATTAGAATCTATGTCATAAGAAATAACAATCTGAGGAACTCCTCTAGGCATTGGCGGTATGCCATCTAATTTAAATGAACCAAGTAAATTACAATCCTTTGTCATTGCTCTTTCTCCTTCAAATACTTTAATTTCCACACCTGGTTGATTGTCGGTGTATGTAGAAAATGTCTGAGTCTTCTTTGTTGGAATAGTTGTATTACGGGGAATTAATACTGTCATAACTTGTCCAGAAGTTTCAATTCCAAGACTTAGAGGACAAACATCAAGTAAAATCAAGTCATCAATTGACTTTGATTTACATCCAGATAAAATAGCCGCTTGAATAGTTGCTCCATAAGCAACTGCCTCATCTGGATTAACTTCCTTGTTCAAAGTTTTTCCATTGAAAAAATCAGATAGAAGTTGTTGGATTTTTGGAATACGCGTAGACCCTCCAACTAAAACAATTTCATCAATTTGAGATTTTGAAAGTTTAGAATCCCTCAAAACTTTTTCAACTGGCTCCATGCAAGTTCTAAAGAGATCTGAATTTATATTATCAAATGTAGCACGAGACATTGATGAAGTGAAATCAATGCCTTCAAATATCCCATCAATTTCTAAATACGCATTAGTTGATGATGAAAGTTGTCTCTTCAATCTCTCGCATTCACTTCTTAATCTTCTAATGGCTCTATTTGAAGTTAACAAATCCTTTCTATATTTCTTCTTGAATTCATCAACAAAGTAATCAACCATTCTATTATCAAAATCACTACCACCTAAATGTGTGTTTCCTCCAGTGGACTTAACCTCAAAAACACCTTCTTCTATAGAAAGAATAGAAATATCAAAAGTTCCTCCTCCTAAATCAAACACGAGAATGTTTCTTTCTTTATCTTCCTTCTTTTCAAAACCGTAGCAAAGGGCTGCTGCTGTAGGTTCATTAATAATTCTCAACACATTTAATCCAGCAATTAATCCAGCATCCTTAGTTGCTTGGCGTTGTTGATCATTAAAATATGCTGGGACAGTAATAACGGCATTTTCTACTTTTTCCCCCAAATATTTCTCGGCAATATCCTTAAGATATGCCAAAATCATTGACGAAATTTCTTCAGGCTTAAATTGCTTTGTTTCATTTAAATATTGAACTTCAATTAAAGGATTGTCGTTATCACCTCTGACAACTTTAAAAGGGAAATGCTTCAATTCAGCCTGAAGAACTGGATCACTAAATTTACGACCTATTAATCTCTTGGCTTCAAAAACGGTGTTTTCAGGATTAATAGAAACTTGGTTCTTGGCAGCATCTCCAACTAATCTTTGGTCCGGTAGAAAAGCAACATAAGATGGAGTAGTTCTCTGCCCCTGATCATTAGAAATAATTTCAACTCTATCATTTTGAAAAACTCCTACACAACTATAAGTTGTTCCTAAATCAATCGCAATAGTAGCGCCGGCAATCTTCTTGTTTTCTGAACTCATTTTGTTTTCGGTATATGGTATATTCTACTTTTCAAATCTTTAAATTTTATTTTTTTCAATTTTTTATTTAAAGATGATGAAAGCAGAAAAAACGGTCTTAGTCATCAAAAGAAGATGAATGAACTGATATTTTCGGTTTTTTGAACAAAATCCAATATAAATCCCAAAAAAAAAGAGCAAGACCTAGAATAAGTAATAAGTAATCAGAGTTGTAAACTCCTTTGAAAATTAATATAGGTGCAAAAACAAGAATTGCAAAATATCTTCCGGGTTGATCAGTGAACATTTATTTTATATAAAAAAAAATATAAAAATCTAATAAAAAGTTAGATATTGTAAAAAAATTAGATTTATAGATATGAATTTTTTTATTAAAAAATGGATAGAAAAATTAAGATTGGAGTGTGTTCTTTGAGTATAGGAAAAGAATATAAAGAATATACCAAATATACTTTGACGAATAAAATTAAATATTGTGAAAAACATGATTACACTTTTATAGAAGATGAGTCAATTTATAATCCCGACAAACCTATTCCGTGGAGCAAATTGCTGCTTATTTTAAAGTATTTATCTGATTTTGATTACCTGATCTGGATTGATGCCGATATTTTAATTATGAATTCTGAAATAAAACTAGAACAGTTCATTGAAAAATACCAAAATGCAGATATCATATGCGGAAGTGATTGGAAAATGATAAACACTGGATTTTTATTTGTTAAGAACACAGATTTTTCAAAAGAATTTTTACAAAAAGTCTATGATAATGAATTTGACCCCGAAGAAGATAAAAATCAAAGATACTTAAATTGGGAGCAAGGTTCGTTCATCAATTTACACGATTTAAATTATCTTGATTGTAAAAATCGTATACAAGTAACTGACCCTATTGAATTTAATTCATACTGGTTCAATTATTTCCCTGGACATTTTGTTTTACATTTTGCGGGAGTCAGAGGTGATTTGTTAAGTTATTTAATAAAAGATTTTTGTCCGGATAGATTAGACGTAGACGATGATAAAAGTTATAATGACCGAATGATTTGGTTATCTGGACCAGTCAGAGACCATTTAGATAATAAACTAAAAAATGAAAAGGAAAACGAGCGAAAATTATGCCATAGCTCAGCGAATTCATTAATTAACTACATCACTAAAGAAGAATATATAGCTTCTATAGAAAAATACGATGAAATTTTTGAAAAATTATTAGAGATAGTAAAAAGTACTGGTGAAAAAATGGAAGGGAATTGTTTTTACAAACATGAATCATTTGAGAGAATCGATGATTGCAATAAAGAAATTAATTTATTTAGCATAGGAAGAAAAGGTAAAAATATCATTGAAATTGGATTTAATGCCGGGCATTCATGTTTGTTATTTTTAATTTCCAATCCCGAAAACAAAGTTGATTGTTTTGATATATGTGAGCATTCTTATACTAAACTTTGTTTTCAATATCTATCGGAATGTTTTCCAGGGAGATTAAATTTAATAGAAGGGAATTCAGTATCAACTTTACAATCATTCAAAACAGAAAATCCTGAAAAGTTCTATGACATTGTCCATATTGATGGAAGTCATGAATTCAATGATGCTAATTGTGATTTTTTTAACACGCTATCAATGATTAAGAAAGAAAGCATTTTAATATATGATGATGTTTATATCCCTCAAATGAAATTTTTATGGGACGGATATGTGCGAGATGGGCATGTTCAAGAAATTTATAGTCTCCCGGTAAAAACATATCCTCATGTCATAGGAAAATATTTGTAAACAAAAAATGATGTAAATGCATATAAAGAATTAATTTTCATTTAATAATAAAAAGATTAAATGAAAATTGAAGGAGAAAAATATAGATGCGTCGACAATTGGTTCGGACTTATTCCGGAACCTCAAGATAATCAACCTATAAATTATTTAGAAATTGGGGCATTTTATGGCGCTAATTTGATATCGTTTGGAGAATCTTATTATGGAAAACATCCTGAATCAAAATTACATTGTATAGATCCATGGATTGATTATGATGAATATCCAGAATACAAAGGCAAGCAAGATTCAATATACAATTCATTTTGTCAAAATATAAAAAACAATAATATGGAAGATAAAGTTGTTATTCATAGAGGATTTTCAAACGAAGAAATACCCAAATTACCAGATAATCATTTTGATATTATTTACATAGATGGAAATCACGAACCCCAATTTATTATAGAAGATGCTGTTTTGTCATTCAGAAAATTGAAAGTTAATGGATATTTAATTTTTGATGATTATGGATGGCATGATGCAAGTTTTGGAATTGATGCATTTCTGAATTCATATAAAAAATGCTATAAGATGATCCACCCCAATCACAATACACAAGTTTTCATACAGAAAATACAATGAGATTTTCTTTTTGGCGATGGTATTTTTTTTTTATTTAACGAAAAATAAAAAAAATAAAAAATTAAATTAGGATTTATCTTAATTGCGACAATCCAGAACACGGTCCTCTACATAATGGACATTTCACACTTCTTCCGGATCTTCTCATTCCAGTCAAACAATCATGGCATAAAGGATGATTGCACGAAGAAACTGCTCTATTAGTTCGTTCTAAACAAACACAACAGTCATCTGTTTTCGGGGATTTACGTCTTGGGGATTTACGTCTTGGGGATTTAGATTTACGAATGGGGGATTTAGATCTACGTCTTGGGGATTTAGATTTACGAATGGGGGATTTAGATTTACGTCTTGGAGATTTTATGCAATAATATGGATGATATGAAGCTCTTTCTTTTCCTGGAGGACATACTTTTCTTCTGCGTCCAGTTCTTGGATTAATTTCATAACCTGCCGGAAGAGATTTTCTTTTGGATTTTGATTTACGTCTTGGAGACCCAGATCTTAATTTTATACAATAAGGTTTTCCTGGAGATCTAACTTTGCCGGGAGGGCATACTTTTCTTCTACGTCCGGTTTCAGGATTGATTTCATAACCTGCTGGAAGGGATTTTCTTTTTGGCGATTGCATTTTTTTATTTAAAGAAATATAAAAAATAACAATTTATAAAAAAAACTTTTTTATAATAAAAAATAAAAAAAATGGAATTTTTAACAAAACCAGTAGCGTATTTAGATTCATCAGATTTTGACGATAATGGTAATATAATTAATCAAAATATTCCACAAGATGATAAACCTATATTTATATTGATTCAAGCAAATTTTTGCGGTCATTGCAGAGTAGCAAAACCAGAATTTCAACAATTTGCTGAAAATAATGTCAATACATTTTTTTGTGCGACAATTCAAGCTGATAGCGAAGAACCATTAGTTAAAGATTTACAGCCTAAAATGAATAGCATATATCCTAATTTAGTTGGATTCCCAAGTTATATGATTTATTATAAAAGAAAAAGAATTTTATATAATGGAGGAAGAAAATGTCAAGACTTACAAGCATTTGCCGATACATTTGATGACTATTTTAAAACGTTGAAGTAAACAGACTTTGCAAGGGACATTTTTTTTAGTGAGAATTGAGAATAGGGATAAAAAACTCTTATATAATTTATAAAAATAAAAATTATAAATTATAAAATATAATAATAAAATGAATATATTTTTTAACGATAAAAAAATAAAAATATCAGCATTGGATTCTGAACAAACCATAAATGAAAAAATTTCACTTGAATTAAACACATTACCAAAATATTTATTTTTTCCCGACGATGCAACTTCTTTTTCTGATTTTAAAAACAACAATAAATACATAGTTGAAGATTTATTGAACACAATTAAAGAATATGTTAGTGATGTTTCAAATTATAATCATACATCTGAATATTTTACAAATTTATGTAATTCAATATTACCAAAATTCAAAAAGAGATATAACATTTTAAAAGACGTAGTTAGACCATTTATTGTTTATAACACAAAATACATCCAATTGTTAAATGATTTCATAGAGAATAATAATGAAATGTTTATTTCTACTATTTTAAATGATTCATTATTTCAATCTTTAAAAAATATGAACATTGTGTTTTCTCAAGATGACATTACTTCAATTTTAATAAATCACAAAAAAGAAAGACAGACAATTGAAAGCGAAATCAAAGCATTCAAAATCAAAGAGAAAGGTAATGATTCTATTAATACACTAATAAGTAAATTAAAAGGCATCTATCACACAGATTTTTTACTGGAAGAAAATATTTTAAATGTTCAATTAGATATACCAAAAACAATATCTTTACTTGATTTATTTAACTTTATTGAATTAAATTCTATTATTCAATTTGCTTCTTGTAAAAAATCTGGATTTTATAAAATATTTGGGGATTTTATTCCACCCGAACACTGGATTAAAAAAGAAGAAGATGATGATGATAAAGAAAATTTAATAATAATATATGTTTTGAAACAAAAACAAATAAACAAACAAACAAAAAAAGATGAGGTTGAAAAAGTTGATGATGAAAACGAGGAAGAGGAAGAAGAAAACGTCCAAGAAGAGGAAGAAGAGGAAGAAGAGGAAGAGGAGGAAGAAAAAAATCGTAATCGTAATAAGAGACAGAAAAATTATACAGATGAGAAATTGCTTAAAAAAATAATCAAAAAAAAACAAGATGATTTTGATAGTAATTATGTTAAAGTTACAATAAGCGAGACTTTTAATGTTGTATTTGATTTTAATGTTACATACATATCAAAAGAATATTTAATGAATGCATTTTTTAATATATTCCCGAAACATGATATACCAATCATAAATGAATATTGTTCTCTGATAAGAGGCATGTATGATTTCCCAAATAAAAATTTAAATAAAACTGTATTCAGAGATCTTATATTAACAAATCCTAATTTCATTAAATTTATAAATATAAATGAAAGCAAAGGCATACCCTTTTCAAAAACAACAATATATTTTAATCATGAAAGCACGGGGGAAATAACAGCCAGTTTAATTGAACAGAAAGGTAATAAGTACAAAAATCTTAAAAAAAGCGATGACGACAAGTATTTTTCGGATAATTCATACATCCAAGTTCATATCACTAAATGTAAAAATATTGAAAGCGTCAGAAATTTCCAATTTATTTTATCTAGGTTGTTGGAAATTTATTACAACGAATTCGGTAATATATCAAAAGTTTATCGCCTTTATATCAAAGGCTTCAAAGATTTTACTAAAGAAAAAAAGAATCTTTCAACTGAATTAGTGAAATCAAAGGAACTTGAAAATTTAGAACCTTCTATTTTCATGAAAGGTGAATACATTCGTAACGTTTGCCAAAAGTATCCTAAAAATATAGATGACGATTACAATAATTATCAAGAACATTTATCAAATGGAACTGAAATTGATGAAAATAATATGTACAAAATTGCCATTGAAAATAATAAAGATATATTGATTTTCCCGAGTAAGGAAATAAGTGGTTTCAAACCAAGAAGATATATATGCGATACTGAGAGAAATAGAAAAAATAAGCATTTGTATCCAGGCTTGAAAGAAAATAAATTAAAAAACAATAATATTTTCAAATATCTTCCTTGCTGTTTTCCTGTCCCGCAAAAAAAGAAATTAATGGATGCGGTAAAAAAAGATCAGATGATTTCAAAATTTTTTCAGTTTGAAGGGGATGATGAAATAATAATTGAAGAAGATGAGGATATTGAAAATAATGAAATTGTTGATGAAGAACGCGTTGAAAACAAGAACATAGATGTAATTAAAAATAAATTGAATAAACATCAACAAGATAAAATAAAAACAAATAAGTTTGTAAAAGAACTTTGTAGTGGAATGCTTCCCCCAAAATTAAATATTCTATTTGAAAATGTTCAAAATAATGATGAATATACATTTTACCGATTTGGCGTAAAAAAAAGTCCTAATAGTTTTATAGATTGCATTCAAACAATACATATTTTATCGCCAACAAATGTTGATAATAATAATTTTTGGTTATACACAGAAGATTTAAGAAAAATGTTTTCAGGATATGCCCCGTTATCAAAACAAGAAAATTTTGATAAAACAATAAGACAAATAAAAACAGAAATTAAGGATGTTAAATCTTATTTCAATCCATTGCAATATGTTAGAATACTTGAAGAATATTACAAATACAACATATTTTTATTTATTAGAAATGAAGATAACTCGGAATATATGTCTTTACCTCATCACAAGGATGGATATTATAAAAAATCAAATAAAAACAAATGCGTGTTCATTTATATTCACGGCGGTAGTGAAAGTGATATTTCTGAATATCCACAATGCGAAATTATAGCTTTGTCAAATAATAAAATAGCTAATGATGTTCAGTGTGAATTTGATTATGATTCCGAAATTGCTCAACGGATGATTTATATATATAATAAATTAGACAATATTAATTATTTAGATGAAAATGTTGATTATAATTTGAATCAACTTAATTTGATATCACAAAATATTGATGAATTCGGTAAAACAAGAGTATTAAATTTTAAATTGAACAATCAAATTAATTCATTATTCCTACAAAAACCAATCTATCCATTAAATTTACCAATAGATAATAATTTTTATTTGATTAACAACAGTGACATAAATAATGTTATTCAATATTTAAACTTGGAAGATTTATCTCAACGGATAATTGAAAATGAAAATAATAGAATTACAGAACTAAATGCAAAATTTAGTTCAATTAGCGTTATGATATATTTTAATGATTATGTATTGCCTAATATTAAAACAGTAAGAGAAGATTATTCATTGATGATAGGGTTTACCGAAGAAAACTATCTCAGATTATTTAATTTAAATAAAAAAATTGCAGCTTATCTACTAGAATATTTTTTCTGGATGTATTCAAATTATATTTATGAACAGCAAGAAATAAATCCATTGTTGAATATTGAAGTCGTTGATCAAGATTTAATAATGGATTTTGTTAGAACAAAGATTAAGATTAATAATAATTTTTCTTATTATGACAAAGAATTGAAAAACTCATTTTCATATGTTGATTCTGGGGTTATTGAAAATAACAGATTGGTTTTGAAATCAACAGAATTTTTGAAAAGGCTAACTTATTTCTTGAGGATTGAAATCAACAGAAATTTTCAAAATATTTTGAATTATAGAAAATATACCTTTTTACAATATTTTTACTCCGATGTTGAAGATTTTGAACAATTTCAGAATCAAGTTATTTTAAAAGATGAGAAATTTGTTTTGGAATGGATAGCAAACAAAGAAAATAATGATTTCCAAAAATACACAATTTACGACACAATATATGCCAGTTTAGTGAAACCTTATTTTTTTAGAAATAATTTAGTTACTAAAAACACAACATATTTAGCGCAAAACACCAATTCATTTGAAAAAGCATTAAAAATTGCTGTTGATTGGATTGAGAAAAAATATAATGTCGGATATTATGTTGAAATTGAAGTAGATGATACATTTGATTATAATTTGAACCTATTCTCATATGTGAATTCAGAAGAAATTACTAAATACATTGTCAATGTTGATCATCCCAATAAATACAAAATAAAAATTATAGGTTATAAAATAGATGGAGATAATTACTTCACAACTCTATTAACCATTTAATTTTTTTTGTTGGATAAGTATATTTTCTTAACACTATAATGTGGGTTAAGAAAAAAAACAATATAAGAATGATGGATGATTGATTTATCGCCCGTAAACAAATACATTCGGAACTAGAACAAAGCTTCTCAATTTATACTTCATCCTACGTAATCTCATTCCATAATTACGTCTGTTCGTAATAATCTTGTCTCTTAATTTTAAGATGTCTTTATGAGTTTCTTTAAATTCTTTCAACTCTTTTTCACTTTCCTTTACTAATTGTTGTAACTTTCTATATTTTTTTACTTCGCTAAGTATTTTTTTATTTGCATTTTTTCTTCTGGCGTGATTCAAGATTATTTTTAAATTATCCGAAGTTGCACGAACATTTCTACATAATGGACAGTTTGTATTATTTGAGACTCTGAAATAAGACAATAAACATTCACTATGAAATTCATGTCTACATTCCGCAATTTTATATTTATTTTCATTACCCATTTTTTCAAAACATATAACACATTCATTTCCCATATTTATTTCATTGCCATTTTCATCTAATATTGGAACGTTCATTTTTTTTATACATATTATTGAATTGTGTTTAAATTCATATTTTTTTTAATAAAAAAAATTCAAACTATATCATTATATATAATAAATGGCATCTACAGTTGTAATAGCAAACATTGAAGAAAATAATAATAAATACTTATTATTAAAAAAAATTGCTTCTGCATTTCTTTTGTTTATTTCAATTACAATGATTTTATTATTTCTATACTTCTCCACTAGAAACAGTTACATGTTTTATATTGTTCTTTTTTTTATATTGTTCATTGACATTGAAACATCTTACTCAGTCGCCAATAATGAAAAAGAGGTGGTTGGAATTAAAATAGATGAAGTAGAAGAAGATAAGAATCTTGTCTACAAAAAGTTGTTGAAACAAATGAAGAAAATGAAGAAAGAAATACGTAATTCCAAAATGGAAATTGAAAATCTGAAACAAACAAAATCTACAGAAGATATTTCTTTACAAGTTTCATCACCATCCTCAGTTGCTCCAGAGAATATTGTTATTGATGAAAACGAAATCATTGAAAACGAAATCATTCAATATAAATCAACTTCGGATTTAGAAAAATTAATAGATGAAAGCATGAAACAATTTGAAAATGATTTAATTGTTGTTGTCAACGATAAATCCATATTATAAATAATTTATCTTCTTTTTGGATTTCTTTTTGGATTTCTTCTTGGATTTCTTCTTGGATTTCTTCTTGGATTTCTTCTTGGATTTCTTCTTGGATTTCTTCTTGGA
>Ga0214919_10007214_pt1 | contig 15056 bp, 12 predicted proteins | sample LL1503_MetaG_FD_177994 | JGI IMG/M metagenome (GOLD analysis project Ga0214919, IMG submission 177994) | Freshwater microbial communities from Lake Lanier, Atlanta, Georgia, United States - LL-1503 | ecosystem: Environmental > Aquatic > Freshwater > Lake | place: USA: Georgia | collected... | reverse complement strand
ACTCGCCTGCCCTAATTTAAAAGACTCTGTAGTATATGCATTGAAAATATCGGCACCTATTGCACTATTTAATATGAGCGATACCACTAGTTGTATAGACTCTGTTAATGTACAATTCACTGATATGTCTACTAGTTACGATAAAACAAAACTGGTATATTGGAATTGGAATTTTGGTGATGGCACAAGTTCTACTTTACAAAGCCCTAGCCATTGGTATAGAAAACCAGGTAAATATGTCATCAGCTTAACTGTCACAAATGACGAAGGTTGTACTTCTTTGGTATTAACCAAGAAACTCATTGTTTACGGATCCCCAACAGCATCTTATGTTATGCCAAAACAGATTTGTATAACAGACACCATCCGCTTTGTAAATACATCAATATTAGGATATGGAAGTACTAAGTTCATTTCATATATATGGGATTTTGGAGATGGAACGCCATTAGACTATACAGCCAATCCAACACATCTGTTTAAATCTGCCAATAAGTTTTTTATTAAACTAACTGTAAAATCAGATAGCTCTTGTACGCTATCTACTTTTATAGATTCAGTAACCGTAATTGGGTATCCAATAGCAAATTTTTTAAGTTACCGATATTGTGTAAATGAAACGGTATGGTTTAACGATATAAGTACGGCTGGATATGCCGACAAAATTGGATCTTGGAGATGGGATTTTGGCGATAAATCAACTGGTAGCAATAATCAATTAAATCATGTTTATAAAAATATAGGCATTTACCCAGTTAAATTAGTAGTGAGTGAAAAACAGTGTCCTTATTTATCAGACTCCATAACAATACCTATTAAAATAATAGATAGACGCAGAGATTCTGTATATGCTATAAAATATTTGCAATATAATATAGACCAACAATTATGTGCTTTACCAGGAGGAGATAAGTATACATGGACTCCTAGTATAGATTTAAAATCAAGTGGATTGCGTTGTAATACTATTAATGTACAAAATCCAAAAACTATCTATAAAATAAGTATTATAGATTCAGCAGGTTGTACTATTACTGATACGCAAGAAATATGGGGATTCCCTGGAACAGATATTTTCTTGCCACGAGCATTTAATCCAGGAAGTAATATTAAAGAGAACACGATTTTTAAACCCATTTACGTTGGCGTAACAGGCATAAAATCCTTTAAAATCTATGACCGATTTGGCCATGAAGTTTATAGTTCTACAGATATGAGTAAGTATTGGGATGGAACAACTAATGGAATAAATCAACCAATGGAAACCTATACTTGGATCATACAAGGTATTGATTACAACAACAAGCCTGTTATTAGACAAGGAAATGTAACCTTAGTTAGATATCAATAACAATAGTAAATTATAAATAATGAAAAGTTTTTAGAAAAATTTATAAGAAACCAATAATTTTTTATTGCTAGTATTAAAATTTATAATAGGTTTACATACCCCTCCGATCATTTATCACTTTTTTTATGATCGTTAGTTTATTTTGTTTAGTTATTGCAGGCTTTTTTACAAGCTTTTACACTATTCCTATACTCGTAAAAATTGCCAATAGGTTTCATATTTATGACACCCCAAGTTTAATAAAAACCCATAAAAGACCCACTACCTTTTTAGGAGGTGTGGCAATTATTATTTCATTTTTAGTACCTATCAGTTTGTTTTTGCCTGATATTATAAAAAAGCCCAGTTATATTAATGCTTATACCATCATTTTAACCATTATCTTTTTACATGGTTTGTGCGATGACTTTTTTAATTATAAGGCTATTAGAAAATTAATTATTCAATTATTACTTAGTGGATTATTAATATTTAAAACCAAATTCTATTTACCAATCGATAATTTATTTGGCTTAGTATCAATACCTGCATATATATCAATCATAATAACAATTATATGTACCTCTGCAATTGTAAATGCTTATAACTTAATAGATGGCGCAGATGGGCTTGCCGGAAGTATTTCATTAATAGCAAGTTTATTTTATGGCATATTGTTTTATTTGGATGGCAATTATTTCTTTTCTGCAATGGCCATAACCCTATCGGGCGGATTAATTGCTTTTATATTTTACAATAAACCTCCAGCCTATATTTTTATGGGTGATTCAGGATCGTTATTTATAGGAATGATTTTGGCCACTTTTACATTTGTATTTATAGAAACCCCCAATGGCTTATTAAATTTTAATGTTAGTAATCGTATTATTTTAAGTTTTTCATTTTTGTCTATCCCTATTTTAGATATGATTCGGTTATTCTTGTACAGAATTTATTTTAAAACATCCCCGTTTAAAGGCGATAATAACCATATTCACCACTTAATGGCTAAAATAGGTTTAACTAGTAAGCAAACTTTATTAATTACAGTTACGTATCAATTATTAAACATAGGCGTTTCTTTTTTAGCCTTAGATAAGTCTTGGATAGGATTTGTATTAGTAAATCTTTGTATGTACATTTTTATTATTCAATTTTTAAGACAGTTAAAAACCTTCTTAAATAATTTAGAGAAAAAACGTATTAAAGATATTTATATTGAACCTGAATTAGAATCCAAACTCATTGTACATAAAAATAGCTAGCCATTAATAATAACAACTAGCTATAGTAGCATTGGTGAGAGTAATGTAGATATAAAAAAAATATATCTACATTAACTGCCTGTTTTTAAACGGATAATCTTCAATTTTATTAAAGTGCTTAGACTGTACCAATTGTTTGAGTAAGTCTATATGCCCTAAATGGTGCACATCGGTACCTGCCCAACTGTATAATTCTAAATCAAGCAATTTAAGGGCTGTTTTTTGGGTGCCTTTGCCATATTGATCTGTAAGGCTTAGTAAGTTTAGTTGCAGCTGGCAGCCCCTATCTACAAGCGTTTTAAAGTAATTAAAGTTTCCATTCAAGTAAGGATAACGCTCGGGATGCGCCAAAACTGGAATACAACCCATTAATTGCAACTGAAAAATTTCTTCTAATAACATAGGTGCTTCATCGGCAAAACTCATTTCAATTAACACATGGTCGTAACCAAAAGAAAGCGGTTTGCCATTACTACGAATAATTTTAAAATAATCATCCATCATGTATTCCGATGCAAAATTATTTAGTTCGGGTAATTGATTAGGGCAAGCCACCATACTTTTTTTAAGTAAATCAAAAGCGGTTTGAATTGTTTGAGGGGTATTAGGATAAAGGCTATTAAAAGTATGGGGCGATGGAATTAATTTATTAAAACCCAACATTTTTAACTCCCTCATTAATAACAAACTTGTTTCGGTATCAGGTGAACCATCATCTATACCCGGAAGTACATGGTTGTGCATATCAACCCCAATAAAACTAAAGCTATTATTTAAAGCTCTATTTTTTTTAAAAAACATTATTTTGTTTTAATATTAATATCAATCAATTTGGCAGTTTCAGTAGGGTTTGCTAAAAAAGAAATTGAGGAATGTGCCGGGGGAATATGCACCAACCATTTAATGGTAAAATAATGAATTATATATTGATATAGTTTACGAATTGGTTTTAAATGCAGTGTATACCATTTAGGGGTAAGGCCAACTTCTTTCCAGGCGCGTCTATCTTCGAAATTTACTTTAAAACGGGTATCTAAGTTCTTATTACCTGCACCACCAGCCAGCATATATACAATCACTTCGTGGATGGGTACAATATTTATTTGATATTTTAAAGACAAGCGCAAAATCATTTCGTAGTCGGCAGCGTATTTAAATGATTCGTTGTAGTTGCCATATTGCTCATACACTTCTTTACGCACATAAAAAGTAGGATGCGGCAACATCCATCCGGCATAAAACAATTGAGGATCGTATCCACCGGCTACCCAAACGCGTTTAATTTTTTCGGGATTTTTATTGTGTACATAAACCAAGTTACCATAAACTGCTTGCGCATTTGAGGTTTTAAATGCCGTTACAATATTGGCAATGGTGTTTTCGTGTGCCAAATAATCGTCGGAATTAAGGATGCCAATAATATCTCCTGTAGCATGCGCAATCCCTTTATTCATAGCATTGTAAATACCAGTATCGGGTTCTGAAATAATTGTGGCTAGGTGTTTAAACTCTTGCAGTATTTGAAGCGTTGCATCGGTGCTACTATTATCAATAATAATATGTTCAATATTTGCATGCGTTTGCCTGGCCACAGAATTTAAATTGTGGCTGAGGGTTTTGGCGGAGTTAAAAGTGGCTGTTATTATTGTAACCTTCATTATTAGTTTCTTTGAATCACACAATTTTCAAGTACCAACATATCCATAGAAGTACGTAAATAGCAATTAAGTGCTTCTTGAGGAGTATTAACAATGGGTTCGTTTTCGTTGAAGGAGGTATTTAATAAAATAGGAATGCCTGTTTTAATTCTGAATGCATCAATTAAACCATAGTATCGTGGCGACACAGTAGCATCTACCGTTTGTAAACGACCACTACCATCGGAATGGGTAACAGCTGGTATTAGGGCGCGCTTTTCTTCTTTAATAGGAAATACTTTTTCCATAAAAGGAACCTCATCTACTATTTCAAAAAAATCTACAACATATTCTTTTAAAATTGAGGGTGCAAAGGGTCTAAAACTTTCGCGGCGTTTTATTTTTTGATTTAAAATTTCTTTGGCATCGGTACGGCGTGGATCCATTAAAATAGAACGGCCACCGAGTGCACGTGGGCCAAACTCTGCTTTGCCTGTAAACCAACCTACCACTGCCCCATCAATTAATTTATTAGATACTATATTATATAATTCAGCATCGGGTAACGATTGATAACACACATTATTTTCTTGTAATATCTTTTCTATTTGGTCATTTGTAAAAGAAGGCCCGGTATAGGCCGATGTAATGGCGGGTTGTCTTTCGCCTTTTAATAATTTATGATTTACATAAAAAGCAGCACCCATAGAAATACCCGCATCGTGGCCAGCACTAGGGATATACACTTTTTTAAAAGGTGTATTTTTAATGATTTTACCATTGGCAACACTATTCTGTGCCACACCGCCGGCCAAGCATAAATTGTTTAGTTTGGTTTTATGGTGTAATTGGGTAATAATATGAAATATAATTTGTTCTGTAACCCATTGTATGCTTGCTGCCATGTCTTTATGGAACTGTTCAACAGGCTCATCTGGCTTTCTTTCTTTCCCTAATAAAGCCACTAAATTTTGGTTGTATAATAAAGGAATGATGGGTTGATTGGTTTCGGAATAATATACATAGCCTTCATGGGGCGAACGTAGGAAATGGTTATTTAATTTAAACCAGCCATCATTAGTAGGAGTTAATACTTTACTTAAAGCCTCTTTATAAATAGGTTTACCATAAGGTGCCAAACCCATTACTTTATATTCATCTCCATAATGCATAAAACCTAGAAACTGGGTAAGCGCAGAATAAAAAATACCGATAGAATTAGGAAAGTCAACAGAATCAATTACCAATAAATCATTGCCATTACCCACGGCACGCATGGCGGATGTAAAATCTCCAGAACCATCTAAAGACAAAACAGCAGCTTCGTTAAAAGGTGATGGATAATATGCAGAAGCCAAATGTGTTCTGTGGTGTTCAATATGGTGCACTTTAAAATTAGCTTTAATAGATGCATCATTATAAAAATGATTCAGTAAGTATTGGTCAATATTATTAATCTGTTGCGTATTAGCCACTCTAGTGCCAAAGTATTTTTTTAGCACGTTAAAGGGCGACTGCAATGCGAAGGCAATTTTATTAAATATTTTGGCAGAAGGGTCTCTACCAATAGCTAAATGATTAATATCATTTAAAGTAATGCCAGCTTCTTTTAAACAGAATTCAACAGCATGAATGGGAAAGCCCGAATAGTGTTTGATGCGCGTAAAACGTTCTTCTTCTACAGCGGCAACTAATTTGCCGTCTATTAGTAAACACGCTGAAGCATCTGCGTGGTGGGCATTTAATCCTAAAATGATCAAGGGGTAAAAATTAAATTAGTTATTAAAAGAATTAAAAAGGTCGGTGTATTGTTTTTTAAAATCGTGGCTGTTGTAAAAGTCAATAGCGTATTGGTGGGCTGCTATGCTAGATTGAGTATATTCTTCATTATTCATGTAATACAGCTTTGTAAGAATGTCTGTTAGTTCAGAACAATTTTCTTCTTTTTCTCCTTCGATGTTTACAAGCCAACCGGGAGGGTTTGGTTCGTTAGAAAACTTCCAAGGGGTATTATTTGAAATTATTACAGGGGTTCCTACACTTAAAGATTCGTAGATGGAGTGGCCGAAGTTTTCTCCTTTGGTTAAGAGAACAAAGGCATCGTAATTTTGTAAAATATTTTGAGATTCAGAAGGATTAATAGCGCCTTTGTAATTAATTATTGCATTGGAAAGATCATTTTCTATTTCTTTAAAACATGAAACAACATATTTTTGATCTTTTACTGGGCCGTAAATATCTAGTGAAATGGTAAGATTTAATTGTTTAAGTGTTTTAATTAAATTTAATAGTCCTTTATTTTCTACAATGAGTCCTAAATAAACTAAACGTAGTTTTTGAACTTCTTTATCTTTTGAATTAATACTTATAAAAGGTTTAACAGGTACGTTACTAATAATAGTAATATCAGTATTCTTTCCAAATTGCTTTTGTATTTCTACAGCTTCTTGTTGAGTAGTTGCATGAAATTTTATTTTTTTAAAGAAAAAAATAGTTTTTAAGACAGATAGATAAATATGTTTTTGCCATTTTTTTTGTTCAAGTAATTTTTGCTGCAACATTCCACGAGGGCTAATTATTAGTTTTTTTGAAATTATAATGGGAATGAAGTTTAACAATGGCATAAAAAGACCATTAACATATACAGTATCATTTCTATGAATTGTACTCAAAAGAAAAATTAAGCCTTTTTTTGTTTTAGATATATAGGAAATAGACAACTCAGTACTAATATTTTTTGAAAAAGTATCTGATTTATAATTTAATGGAAGCGACTCGCCTTTATAACTTTTTGAAGAGGTAATTAATTTTGTTTCAAAATGAGAATCAAAACAAGATATTAATCCATCAATTGATCTTAATGGTCCTCCACCGTCTAAAAAGGGATAAAAATATTCCGTAATTATGTACAACAAGGATTATGTTATTAAATTAGCTTGGTTATTAAATTGTAAAATTTGAATCTGTTTTTTGAAATATTTTTTATAATATGTTACTAATAATCCATAAACTAAAAGTGATTTTACAATATGACCTAAAATTGTTTGTAATTCACAATCTGGTCTAATAGCATATACCAATATTGGAAATAAAAAGAAAAGAAAAAATGGTGAAATTTTAGCCCAAGATTCTACAATTGAAAAAATAATAACAAAAATTAATCCAAAAATAAATGAAGTAATCCATAAGCCCCATTTTCCATAAGCAATATAACCGTCAGCAAATACTCCAAGACCCATAGAAGTTCCACTTGAAATTTCATGACCTGAAAATCTGTTAAATATATCTTTATTACCAGATTCTAATTTACTATTAGACAAAAACCTTGGCAACAATGCTGACTCAAAATATTGATAAAAATGACTTATTCCCTGATAATCATTAGTGGAATTTAAGTTATTTACTGTAGATGCAAATATCCAAGCTTGATTAGTTCGATTAAGTGTAGATAAATAATTAGATTCAGAAGAAAGGTTACCATTACTAACTGCCTCTTGTGACGAAAAAAGTATTGTAGAAATATTAGCTTCATTATTTCCAAACCAAACATTACTTCGATAAATACTTTTTAAAGATTGGATAAATAATATTGAAATAATAGCAATTAAAATAAATAAAGTTTTATACAATATTGTTGGCTTTGAAGTATAAAAAAATACTAACCCAAAAAATATACTCCACATGACAAAATCATGATACATACCAGCTAAAAAAGCATTAAGCATAGAAAGTAGCATTACAAAAATTAAAATTTTACTATATTTTTCTCTATTTATATAAAATAACGAAAATGCTCCTACAAAACGTAACATAGATAATAAATAAATAAAAAAAGAAAAGCCCCCACTAAAACTATTTGAAAAGAAATTTAAAAAAACTCCAATGTAAACCATTTGCTTAAGTATGGGTTCATTTAAAATAGTAATGATTTCAAAATCAATTTTGTTAAATTTAAAGAGACTAGTTTTTATCGAATTGAGTCCAAAATAAAATAATAATATTGCTGGAATCATTAAAGAAAAATATTCATTTGAAGATAATTTAATTTTATAGATAATTAAATCTGGTGGTAGATAGAAGGTAATTGCTGGAGCAAGTAAATAATTAAATGAATACAAAAAGATTAAAAACTCTTTAAAAGCAATAATATTATTTGAATTTAATAATAAATTATTTAAAAAAAATAATGTAACTAAGATTGCAGTAATAGAATAAAAATCATACTCAGATAGAATAAAACTTGCTATTATAAATATGAATAAGAATAAAGATCGCATAATATTTTACACTCTCAAATTTAATGATGTATAATCAATAATTCGAATTTGTTCAATACCCAATTTTATTATCGTACTTAATTTTTGATCCACAATTACTTCTAGACCACAACTCAAATACTCATATACTTTATTAGGTACATTATAAACATAATTAGGTATGTGTCCTTTATATAGAACCAACCCTGTATCATACTTTACAAGTTCTTTAGGTAGATCATAATAATCTATTGGTTCTATAACCTTTATCGCACTTGTGTCATAACGAGCAATTAAATCTTTAGTTTGTTTGTCTAACTGGTGGCTAATGATTGTAAGTTCTAATAGTTCTTGATTGGAATTAACCCAATCAAGAACTTCATTGACATACATGGTCTTGTTATCACAAGCGCCGAGGTAAACCAAACTAATTTTTCCGGCATTGCTTTTTTTTTTAAATTGACCATAATTCTTCCACCAAGATATTGGAGGCATGTTTGGTCTTACCTTAACCATTTCTGATTTTAAATAAGGTTTGTCTGTCAAAAACATTTGCTTTCGATCTTCATTGGTTTGACTACATGGAAATTTTTTTAGCAGCTGATCTTCGAGGTAAAATAATATCTTCATGTATACTGAACATGCCCTCCGCTCTGGCTCACTCATATATTCATGAAAATGAATATGCCCCTTTTTAATTCTAAATATTTTGGAAACGAGCCAAAATGGCAAAATAGAAAGTGTTTCAAAAGAGGTAATCTTATCTATTCTATTCAGTAACAACACAATAGAACTCATCAGATTGAACCATAGATATGAAGCATATCTTTTAACTGGGTTAGCGCTTGTAGTTCCAAAACGATAAATTTTGGTGTTTGGAAAGTGAGGTGTTTTATAGGAGGTGGTGTTTTTTGTAGTAAAAACTAATATTTTTTTCGCTGGATTTTCTTCTAAGGCATCAAAGATGAAGTTCATTACCGGTGGGTATTTTTCGATAATGTTAAAATGTAAAATTGCTATTTTATTGGACATCTAGATATTTAAGTAATTCCAACGTTCTATGTGTATAGGTATGTTGCTTCTTTGCTTTTAATCTGGCAGCTTGTCTAATCTTGTTGCGTTCTGAAAAGCTTAAATGTAGAATAAATCGAATGTGTTGGAATGCTTCATCTACATCTGAGAACAAAAATACATCCGAAGACTCTGAAAAGTAGGTTTGGTGGTCAGACGTTCGGGGGGCTAACATGAGGCCACCTGCACCTAGAACATCAAAACTTCTCATATTATGTGAATCCAAATTGTGTGGACGCAACAGATTTAATTGAATGGCATATTTTTGAAGTGTACTCCAGAATTCTTGGCCATATTTGGGGCCAAATGTGCTAATGTTCTTATGAAGATTAAAAGAATACCAATTTTCACCGTAAACATCAATTTTAACTCCATTTTGAGCTAGTTGTTGCAAAATTTTAATCCTAAACTTATCTGCATTCCCAAGAAAGCAAAGCTTTAAAATTTCGTTTTTTTCTTCTAGAACCTTGAATTTAAAACCACTGCTATCAAAACCAAAAGGAATTATTTCTGACTTTACAGCCCTATCTTGAAGCTCTTTATTTATAGTTTTATCATAAGTGAAGTAGTAGTCGAATAAAGTAATAGAATTTGTGACATTTTTATTGCCACTACCTATTCCTGAAAAAATAAAAGGACTATCAGGATTATAATTCACAACTTGAATTCCTTTGGATTTGATCCATTGCAATGTTGTAGGCTTTATTTCCATTCCTTTAAATACAAGTACCGTTTTAGGCTTAAATTGCAAAACCTCAGCCTTAATAATATTTTGTATTTTTAACTCAATTTTACTAATGCCTAACCTAAATATAATTTTATTTAAAACCGATTTTGTATAATGCGCAAAAAATATGTTTTGAATACCTAGTATTTTATTCCTTATTGCAAGTTTGGTTAATTCACGTGAGTAAATTAATTCTAACGCTGCAGGATGATTTGAACCTAAAATTAGAATACCTTTTTGGCCCACGTATAAATTTGTTCTTTATATCTAAAAAAAACAACACTTGGCATCAAAAATGAAACTAATGAAATTATTTGAAATCCAACTGTAAATTTAACTTTCTGAAAGATGCTTAGTTGAGCGAATTGTTCTATTCGGTGAGGCATTAGGCCTAGATATAAACCTATGGCAGCAGGCATTGCCTTATTTCGTTTATAATCTAATATCCAAAATGGATATGTACTAAATAAAATTTTTGAGAAAATATAATTCTTTCTCGTATCTGTCAGAAGTTTGTTTTGATCAAGTACTTTTGATAAAACATTTATCACCGACTTTAAACCGCCATCAGCAGGTTTAATTTTAGTAAATGATCTGTTTATGAAATCTCTATAAGAATTACTTTTTACATAATTCCCTATCGTTATGTCTTTTTTGACCCAACTTTTATTGATACTGAATAAAATTGCTCCATTACAAATCATGTTTAAAGCCAAGGCAATTTGCGCATAGATAGATTTATCATAAACTGCTGTATTGTATTTAATAAATATTGACTTCTTAAAAATCAACCCAGCAACAAAACTAAAACAACTATAATTTTTTAAGCCTATATCAGGACCAGCACCAATTATTCTCGACTCTAGTGCTCTTCTAGTTACAATTTTTTCATTGGAGTATTCTTGGTAATTACAAAAGCCTAAGTCTGGTAAATTATACTTATATAAGAAATCTTTTAAATCACACAAAACATAGCTATTAGAGAGCGTATCATCATTGCCGAGTACAAAACAATACTCACCAATAGCAAGCTCTATTGATTTTCGAAGATTCCGATCATACCCTTGATTTTGATCAAATCTAAAATAGGTGATTGGATATTTAGAATACTTGATATATTCTTGTATCTGTAATGTTGTATCATCCTGAGAACAATCATCTGAAATGACAACTTCAAAATCAGAATAGCTTTGATTTTGTAACTCGTCTAAGGATTTAATTAAATATTCAATTCGATTGTATTGTGGAATACAGATTGAAATTTTCATAGCTTTTCTTATATTCCTTTGATCTTTGATACTATTCTTTTCAATAAAATGGTATATTTAAACCCAATTGCAAATGATAAGTACTTAAATAACAAAGGATTTCTAATTATTAATTTTTTGTAACTTTTACCCTGAATTTTTTCTAATGAATAATCAATCAATTTAGGGTATTGGACGCCAAATTGGTATGTAACTTGAGATATATTCAATTGATAAAGTTTATGTATACGGTTCGTGTTTTCAACTTTGAATAAATGATTAAACTTTAGTTCTACAGTATCTAATAAGTTAAAAGCTCTTTGCAAAGAAAAATTTTGTGATAAAGAATTCTTACTTAAAGTTTTGCGATAATAATTTATACCTTCTGTATAATTGACAGTTTCTGTAGCTAAAAGTACCCTTGCAAAATATTCGCCATCTTCATCTGGAGAAGGAGCAATATCTTCATTCCATTCCCCAATTTCGTTGGCTATCTTTCTTGAAATCAAATAAGCATTTGGCTGAACCATTCCAAACTTACCATTCAATCCCCATAATGATAAAAGAAAGTACTTACCCTCCCCCCCCTTTTGAATCAAATCAGTGTCAATCTCTAACCCATTGATTTTATCAATGTCGGAGATGATTACTGTTTTACAAACTGCTGTATGATATTCATTGGAACATATTTTATCGACTTGCTTTTCTATCTTATCAGGGCTCAGATAGTCATCTGCGTCTAAATATTGAATAAAATTTCCTTTGGCAAATCTTAATCCCTGATTTTTTGATGCGGAGCAACCATTATTTTTTTGACTGACTAATATGATTCTTGGATCTCTGAAAGAATTAATAACTTCAAGAGTCCCATCGGAAGATCCATCATTTACTATAATGATTTCCAAGTTTCTGTATGTTTGATTTATAACAGACTGAATACACTCAAAAATAAATTCTTCAGCATTATATGCTGGAATTATAACACTAACTAACGGATGATTAGAAATCATTTAATTGAAAATCGGTATTCTTCATTTATTTCTAATAAAGGATTAGAACAGTCAATTATAAAAAATACAAAGATTAAATCGATTAAATTAAAATGATTAACTTTGTATAATTTAAGTGCATCGAAAAATTTAAATTTTAAGAGGAGTTTATAGAAGATTCTAATTAGTTTTATTTTGGAATTTTTAATATATAATTGTTGACGTTCAATACTTAATGGGCAATGAGCATCTAAAAACAATGCTTTGCTCATTGCAAACATTTCATTCTTATAAGATAAATATTTGGATGCTTGATTTGGCGATCTCCGCCACCATGTTAAATTATCTTGAATAATTAAACATCTTTCCTTCATCAAAATTTCAAGTCTATTTAAAGTATCAAGACCTATATAAATATCTGTTTTAAAAGGATTATCTTTTAAAATATTAGTTTTATAAATTGTATGACTTAAAGCACGATTAATTAATCCATGTTCGGAAAACTCAACTTCATAAAGTTGTTTTGGATTTAATGTTAAAGGTGCGATATAATTTTCATTTTCAGGACACATTACAGCTATTGCAATATCATTAAATTTTGATAAAATACTAAAGAGGACACCTAATGAATGTGAATGAATAACGTCATCACCATCAATAAAAATCAACCATTCGCCTTTTGCTAAATTTAAGGCCTTATTTCGATTAATGTATTCACTTAAATTAATCTCATTTCTATATCTTACGATCCTAGGGTCATTATACTCTTTTATCATATCCCAGGTATCATCAGTGCTACAATCATCACCAATAATATATTCAAAATTTGTAAATGAGGAAGCTAGAACACTTTCAATTGCATCCCTAATATACTTTGATGAATTATAAGAAATTGTTATAACAGAAAAAAACATATCTAAAATTTAAAAACTAGACAGCAAATTGAACCACGTCTCTTGCACTGATTTCTTTTCGATTTCTAAACTATAATGATTCTTGATAAAATCACTTGCAGATTCCCTTAAATCATCGTAATGATGATAATTTACATTTAGATTCATTACTACTTCTTTTAAACAATTAAAATATTCAAGAATGGCACCTGAATTAATATTGAAACATATATTATTTTTTAAAAATTCCTGACCTCCACCACCATCATAGCCAATAACAATACATCCGCAAGACATTGCTTCAGCTGGCGGAAGTCCAAAACCCTCTAAGTCACTAGTTGACAAAAAAATAATCGATTTCTTTAGAATTGTAGCAACATCTGATTCAGGTAGATTATTTATGTTTATAAATTCCCAACTATCAAATTCTTTATCAAATTTTGCCAAAAAAAGCAATTGTTCTATATCATTATATCTTTTTCTAGACATATAACAAATAACTTTTTTCTTCTTGCCTTCAAAGGAAAATAACTCAGTATCTATTCCAAGAGTAATCTGCATTAATATCTCGCGATTATAAATTAATTTCAAATAATTATATGAGTAATTTGAAACTGTGACAACAACTTTAAGATTTTTTAAGTTCGCATAATTATTGACTGTATAAAAACAATTCTGATTAAAAATTATTATATCGTTGTTCGGGAAAACATCTACAAAATCTAGTACCCAAATTTCAGGAATAATCAGTATGTCATTGTTTTCCGGAATCCAAAAGGTACTCTTGTTTTTTAAAAATGAATTGATAACCATTCTAATTTTGATTAAAAGCAACTCCAGAAATTTCTTTTTAGGCTTTTTATTTTTGTAGATTTCTAGAAATAAATTAGGCCAGAAATAAGGTTTAAAATCAAAATAATTTTTTAACCAAGACTTATTTAAGTCACTGTCTGTATCTAATACTAAAATCACATTTAATCCAAGTTCTTGAAGTAATTTAACATGTCTATATATCTGTTTAACACCTCCACTCGGACTTAAAGAACTTGGACAAAAAAATACAAGTCGTCTTTGACTATTCGACATCATTTATCTCTTGAAATATAAAGCCCATTTAACTGCATATTTAGATATCACTTGTATAAATCCTTTTTTTAACATGGTATTAGACAAATTTATATCTTCAAAAAACTTTTTATGTAAAATAAGATTTCTACTTTCCCTAGTACTTTCCCTCAGCTTAAGTACATTTACCAACCCAACTGGTAAATGAAATTGCTCAAGATATTTGCTTTTCATTAACCGTATCTTTTCTAACTTTTGTTCCCAAAGATTTGATTGAATAGCATTTTCAATTTTACTAATAGCATTTTGGAAATTACTAATATCAATGGAGACCATAGAGTCAATATCGTAATAATCACCAATATTCGTGCAGCCAAAATAAATTGGCATGCATTCAGCTAAATAACATTCATTTATTTTCTCAGTAAAATAATCAGGCAGGTTACTATTTTCAATACAAATTGAATATTTGTAGTTTTTCAATATTTCATATTTGCAATCAAAAGAATTGAAACCACGCCCATAGACATCTATTTTATCTTTAAAATGTCCTATCATTTTATTCACAAAAGCAAA
>Ga0214919_10007213_pt1 | contig 15056 bp, 7 predicted proteins | sample LL1503_MetaG_FD_177994 | JGI IMG/M metagenome (GOLD analysis project Ga0214919, IMG submission 177994) | Freshwater microbial communities from Lake Lanier, Atlanta, Georgia, United States - LL-1503 | ecosystem: Environmental > Aquatic > Freshwater > Lake | place: USA: Georgia | collected 2015-03-15 | reverse complement strand
GCCTTTGTATTTAGTTTATTATTCAGACTGAAAGAAGTGATTGATGGCATTTTAGCCATGCGTATTCTAATTCAATTTATAGGACAGGCCTTTGGTCTTTTGTTATTGTATAAAAGAAAAGGCAAAGGTTTTTTCCCATGGAAAATGCCTCTATATCCCCTGCCTTTATTTTTAGCTATAATAATTTGGGGAGGTATCTTCTTTTCAACGGGTACAAAAATGATGCTAAGTGGGCTCACTGTAATTAGCCTTGGACTGATTGCTTATTTTGTTGCCAAGAAATTTAAATGGATTGGAGCGCTAAGTACTGATGGAAATAATGAACTATGAAAAGAATTCTAAAATTAAACTAGAGTTATAAATTTTATAGGAGCAAGGATAACTACTTACTTTTAGTACCAATACCACTTATAAGTAGCCCAATGACAAGACCCAGAATTAATCCAATTTTTACATTCTTAATTAAGTAACCTACACCTAGGCCAATAATTAATAAAGTTAAGATGCTCACATTGCGTCTCATAAGATTCAATTAAATATATTAATGCTTGGGAAGTGAAATAAGATTAGCTAATAATTTATAAGCTCCGGGATTCCCTGCAGGTAGTTGTCTAAATAAAACCAAACTCAAATACACCATATTTCCTTTTCCATAAGGGGCTATTAATAAACTACCTGTTGAAGGCGTTTCTCCTTTATCGTTCATAGAAAGCGGCGCTTCAAAATGAGCGTCCACATTTTCTGCCATATAGGTACTTCTTTCTTGTATCCAGTTATCAAAATCGGGCTTCTCTATTTTGTTAGGGAAATTAAGTACTGAATGTGTAGGTAAAACAAAATCAACAGGTACATTTTCTTGAGTAACTCTTTTGCCTGAATTCACAGTAAAAGCATAAGGGCCCACTTTCACTTTACGAATACCTACTTGATTGCTTTTTAAATATTGTACAATTAAATTACCGCCCTGTGCAATGTATTCATTTAAAACCTCATTTTGGGTAGTTAAAAATTCATACATATTATAGGCTCTAATACCCACTACAATGGCATCAAAGGTTTTTAATTTACTTATTTCAATATCACTTTCTTTTAAAACAGTTACCTGATAGCCCAGTTCAATAAGGGCTTCTGGCAACTTATCTCCTGCTCCATCTATATAACCTACTTTAGTTCCCTTAGTTTTTACAGTAAGCTCTACTAATTTAGTAGTTGCTGGAGAAAAATAAGTGATAGTAGGAATATGATCATACTGAATGGTTCTTTTATACAATTGATCTAATGCAGTTGGTAAATTTTGACTAGCCAATTTTACTTCCACATCTTGATGCACTGTACTGCCTGTATGATCAATTTCTTGATAGCCTAATTTTACAGGTTTGCCTGCATTCATTAATACTACTTCCTTATCGTATTTAGTTTCATGCAGAGGCACTACAACAATGGGTTGGAATACATCTCCCTTAGTTGGGTCTACATATTTATACTGAATTGGAATAGTAAAACTAAATCGCTGGCCTTCTATAAGAATATTGCAAGTTGCTGTAAATACAGGATCGTTTTCTGCTTTACCAATAAGCATTTGGTCGTTCACAACAAACATACCTTCCGTTTTAGCTTGCACTAACCAATAAGGCTGAGATATAGCTTGGGTGTTGGATACTTTGAATATATAGTCCCAACTCAAATTTTGATTATTCACAAGTGTTTTTCCAAAAACAGAATCTTTACCAGGAACTGTAATTTTTTCTAAAACAGAGGATACATTTGATCTTTGATTTAAAAATAATTGTACTTGTAATGAACTACCAGGAAACACTTCTTGTTGTTGGGAACTAGCTTCTATATAAATACCTGCTGCGTCTTTAATAATAGACTGCAACTCAGAAAGCTTATAATTTCTCCAAAGAGAATGAGGAAGCGCCGCAATTAATTTATATACATTGACTAATGCAGGAACCGAATTTTCCGGATGCTCTATTTCATAATGCTTTACAATATCATTAATGGCTGTTTGAATGTTCGGTGCTTGCAATCTATCCCAATTCGTATTCACCCCATCCATAATATCTTTTGTAGCAGGTTCCCCTCCTGTCAATTCAAAAAATTCGAAACTAGTCCCTCTTCTTCTTGGCCTGCCTTCTCCTTGGCTTTTATGCATGGTTCTTGCTTCCGCTCCAATTTCACCATAACTTTTTCCAATAGTAGCATTATAACCACCCACTTCAATATTTAATTGACTGCTATTAGTGGTATTCACCGTTCCAAAATTAAATGTATTCCAAAGTATACGCTTTGCTTTCCATGGCTTTACACCATATTTAAATTGTTCTGTAAACTTGGTGCTATCCGCAGCCGCTATATATGCCTCATTGGCAATAATAGCAGAGGCTGAATGATGACCATGCCCTGCTCTTGAATCTCTTGGAAAACGCATAATAATAATATCGGGTTGAAACTTTCTAATTACCCAAACCGCGTCACTTAATACTTGTTCATGATTCCAAATAGTCAAGGCTTCCTCAGAAGATTTACTAAAACCAAATTCATAGGCTCTAGAAAAATATTGTTCCGCTCCATCTTGAGCACGTGCTGCTAATAATTCCTGGGTTCTAATTAATCCTAATTCTACACCTTGCTCTTTACCTAATAAATTTTGACCTCCGTCGCCTCTGGTTAAACTTAAATAAGCAGTTCTAAACATTCTATCCTTGGTTAAATAAGGAAGGAAACTATTATTTTCATCATCTGGATGCGCTGCTACATATAATACACTGCCCACTACCCCCATTTTTTTTATTTGGGCATAGATATCGGCACTGGTCTTTTGCGCCATTAAAGAAGCCATTAATAAAAGGAAAGTAGAAGTGAGAAGAACTATTTTACGCATTGTTAAAAAAATTATTTACCATTAAAGAAAACAGCATTGGCTAAAATTAATTTTCCACCCTCCCAGAAATTTCTAAAAATAGGATCATCTGCCATATACACTAATTTACCAGACCCTAGTTCTTTAACTCCTATTACTACCCCTTCTTGTAAGGCAGCCTTTGCTTTAACGCCCGCAAAACCTGTCATATAGCTTTCTTTTTTTAGTAAGCCTACATTCCATGCCTCATTGCTAGGTTCGTAAGTAACCATATCTTGTTTTAAATCAAAGAAAATACCATTGGTACCAAAACCAATTGGATGAGATGCATCTAAAAACACTTTATAAATTGCACCGGGGATAGAGCTTTGTAAAGCGTCTACCACTTTGTCTCCGTATTTACTTGTTTTATTAATATCTGCCTTATCATTTTTTGCAATTTCTTTCATTTTAAAACCCCAGTCTGCATTGGCAGATAATTGTTGTGCAGCAGTTTCCAAAGCAATCAATACTCCCCCTTTTCTTATAAAGGCTTGTAATTTTTCAGTGATAGGTTTACTATTTAAATCCTTGTAGGATCCTTCTGGTGCAATAATCACATCATACTTATTAATATCAATTCTGCTTAAGAATGAATAGTTCAATTGCGTAATAGGATAATTTAATTGTTGCTCAAAATAACTCCATACTTCTCCTGCTGCAAGTGCAGAGACATTCTCTCCTGTAAGCAAGCCTACTTTTGGGGCATGATTTATTATTTTATCATTAGGTGATCCAAAATCAGCACCCGATTCTACCCAACCCGAATTCACGGAAATGGCTTCTAATTGTAATTGATCGCAAACTTCTTTCGTATCTCTAGCCCAATTATCTAAATTGCTTGTCTTTAAAATAATTAAACTACCCGCCTGCATTTTTTTACCATTTACAACAAATGCTTTTTCAGCATATCTTACTTTAATATTTTTTTGTAAAAGCTGAGCTAATACTCTTGCCGACTTAAAAGAATTATATGGAATCACATACCCATACTCAGTAGCAGCTGCTTCTACTTTTGGTGCAGTAAAGCCAGCTGTTATAGCTAATTTTTCTTTACTAGCATAACCATGTACTCCATAGGCATAAGGTAAAGACCAAGTGGTTATATCATAAGTGTTTGAATCATTCACTTGTGTAATAGGCTCCAATAAAACACGAGCCAAAACTCCATGTGCTTGCGCTGCATTTACCGCTAATGCGAATCCTTCATTCACAAAATCAGCTTCTTTTTTAGAAATATAATCAAAGCCTTTAAAACTAGTACCTGCTACTAATGTACCATATTGAATGTTATTTTTTTGAAGTAATCCCGCCAAAGCTTCTAAAGCATGCGCATTAGGCGCGGTCATTACAAAAGTTTTAAATTCTGAAACGGTACCAGCTCTACTATTGTCATAATATTTTTTAAATGCCGATAATAAATTTTCTCTATTCTGAGAACTAATCTCAATAGTAGATAACCCTGTAGTATAATGATGCGTGGCTCTTGCTACTAATGTAACTGTATCCAATGAATTGTCTATTACACTTAATCCTGCGCCAATTCCACCTTTCTCATACGTCATACCAATCGCACCGTTGTACATAGGATAAGAGTCGCCATAAGAAGGATAAAGCATATCGAATCTTTCTTTGGTAAAAAACAACCAATTATTTTGGTCGAAATACTTAGCATTGTTTTTCCCAATTTTTATTTGAAAATCTTTTTGCCAACTTGTAATGGCATCATGAATAGGTTCTGATGTAGGTGTAAAGAAATAAGGTTGATTATAACTTTGCTCATGAAAATCTACTACTACTTGAGGATACCATTGTTGATACAAGGCCACTCTTTGTCTACTTTCAATTTGTGTTTGCCAAGCCCAATCACGGTTTAAATCAAAATTGTAATGATTTGTTCTGCCTGCAGGCCATGGCTCCATATGTTCTCTAGCTTGGGGGTCTACATTCATTGTATTACCCACCGCATTATTATACCAATTCACATATCTATCTCTTCCATCTGGATTAATACATGGGTCAATCATGACAATGGTATTTTTTAACCAGTCTTTTGTTTTAGTATTATTAGGATCCACCAAGGCAAATAAAGTTAACATAGCTGCTTCTGAAGAAGAAGGTTCATTGCCATGCACATTATAATTTAACCAAACAATACCAGGTTGGTTTAAGTCTTCTACCGAACCATCTACTAATCCGTTATTGTGTTTTCTAATTTTTTCTAATTGTGCAATATTTTCTGGAAGTCCAATAGCTGCCACTAACAAGTCACGGCCTTCATTAGTTTTTCCATAATTAATAATTTTGACTCTATCAGGCACAGCTTCTGCAATAGCTTTAAAATATGAAACTATATTATGGTGTCTTGTAAATCGAGTACCTACTGTATAGCCAAGATAAGAGGCTGGACTTGGCACTACCTGCGCTTGAAGGGAAGATACAAAACATAGAACAGCCATTAGGGCTGCTTGAAATTTAAAAATTTTCATTTTTTTTATACTTAAATTTTATAGAATAAAGGGTGTATTTATGCCCCCTAAAAATAAGGAAGTTTGGGCTTAAAATGAGGCTATATAAGGATAGTTTTACACAAATGGTAGACGCTAGTTTGTTGAATACTAAATAATTAAGTAAATTACTAGCTCAATTGAATAGCTATGAAAAAAATGACTCCTTCTTTATCTATTGTAAGAACAATAATGCTAGTATTTGCCCTTGTTTTAACAGGCAAATTAATGGCCCAACCCTTTCTAAAAGCACATCCACATATTAATCCTTATCAATATGAAATAGTAAAAGAAAAGTCATTCGACAACGGCGCCGTTACTTCAGCACACCCACTCGCTAGTATGGTAGGTGCAGCCATGATGCAAGACGGAGGCAATGCCTTTGATGCTGCTATTGCTACACAATTAAGTTTAGCCGTGGTATTTCCAGGGGCTGGCAATATTGGTGGCGGAGGTTTTATGTTAGCTAGAAAAGTAAATGGTGAATTAATAGGCATTGATTATCGTGAAGCCGCTCCTGCAAAAGCAAGTAGAGATATGTATTTAGATGAAAAAGGAAATCCAATGGAAGGAAAATCTACAAGAGGTGCTTCTGCTTCTGGTATTCCTGGAAGTATTGCAGGAATGATAAGCACACATGCCTATGCAAAATTGCCTTTTGCAAAATTGATTGAACCTGCTATTGAGTTTGCTGAATTTGGTTATGTAATTTCTGAAAGAGAAGCCAAGGGTTTAAATGCAGATCGCGCCAATTTTTTAAAGTATAGTTCCGCTCCAAGTGCTTTTACCCAAAAAGAAGTTTGGAAAGCAGGTGATACATTAATTCAACCAGAACTTGCCTCCACCCTTAAACGCATTCAAGCAAAAGGTTTAGCAGGTTTTTATGAAGGAGCTACTGCTGAATATATAGTTAAAGAAATGCAGCACAGTGGTGGATATGTTGGATTAGAAGATTTAAAAAACTACAAACCTAAATTTAGAAAACCATTAGAGTTTGATTATAGAGGCCATCATGTAATAAGTTTTGCCCCTCCTTCTAGTGGAGGAATTCTAATTGCACAAATGATGCAAATGATTGCTCCTTTCAATGTTGAGAAAATGGGATTGAATACACTTGCTTCCGTAAACTTAATGGTAGAATCGCAAAGAAGAGCCTATGCAGATCGTGCAGAACATATGGGCGATCCTGATTATTGGAAAGTACCCACTAAAACTTTAATTAGTAATAGCTATGCGCAAGCAAGAATGAGCGATTATAAAGAAGGTGTAGCAGGTAGTAGTAAAATAACAATTGCAGGCCAAGCACATGAAAGTGAGCAAACTACGCATTTAAGTGTAATAGATAAAGAAGGCAATATGGTAGCCATTACCACCACTTTAAATGATACTTATGGAAATAAAACTATTGTAGCAGGTGCTGGCTTTTTATTAAACAATGAAATGGACGATTTTAGTGTAAAACCAGGTGTACCTAATATGTATGGCGCTTTGGGTGGAGAAGCTAATTCTATTCAACCAGGTAAAAGAATGTTGAGTTCTATGACACCTACCCTTGTTACGCTTAAAGGCAAACCTTATATAAGTATTGGCACACCAGGTGGCACCACCATACCCAACCAAGTTTATGAAGGTTTAGTGAATATCATTGACCATAAAATGACCATCAAACAAGCTATTGATGCCACAAGATTTCATCATCAATGGATTCCAGATGTAGTTGCTTTAGAATCTGATTTCCCAGAGGATATTGAAGCTAGCCTGAAAAATATGGGCTATAAAACCATCAGAAGAGGAAAATTTGGTAGAATGGATGGGATTCTTATTTCAGGCGATGGCAAACGTATGGCTGCTGGAGATAAAAGAGGTGATGATAGCGTAGCTGGCTATTAATTTTTGTATTTTTACAAAAACCCCTCTACTTGTTAAATAAGAAGTTTACCATACTTAGAATTATTGCTGCAACGCTAGTAGGTTTATTCTTATTTACCTATCTAATATTTTTATTGCCATGGGTACAAAATAAAGTGGCACATCGTATTGCCACTTCCTTTAGCAAGTCCATTGGCGCTCCTGTGGAATTGGGTCAAGTGCGTTTTTCTTTATTCGATAAATTAGATATTCAAAACATACTTATTCGAGATCAAAATAAAGACAGTTTAGTCTATGCCGAGTCTTTAAAATTAAGATTAAGCGACTTGTACTTTTCAAGTAATACTCCCATTATAAAATACCTTGGTTTAGTGAATACTAAATTGTATTTACATCGAAAAACCAATAGGTGGAATTATCAATTTATTCTAGATCAGCTCAGTAAAAATAAAGACAGTACAAAAAAAGCGGTTCAATTTGATATTAAGAAACTAGATATTTCTACCATTCAATTTATTAGTGATGATGAATGGATGGGTAGTAAAACTATTTTTTCTTCTAATAATATACTCGTTAATATAAAATCTGTTAATGGTAATACTATTAATATAGATCAAATTGTAGCTAATAAGCCTTACTATTTAATCCAAAATAAAGATGGACTAAACCCTGTTAAAACTATTGCCAAAGCTATAAAAAGAAAAAAAGGGGAACTTTATTTTAATGATAGTCACCTGCAAGTTTTTGCAAATGAAATTCAGGTAATTAATGGAAAGATGTGGATCGAAAATGGCTTTAACCAACCCAGCCCCTACTTCGATAGCGAACATATTAGAATGAAGGAAATTAACGCTAGCATTCGTAGGGCTAGTTTTGTAGAAGATACCATTCGAGCAAGTGTAAGCTTAAGCGTTAAAGAAAGATCGGGCTTTGAAATAAAAAAACTAAGCACTCAGTTTAGAATGACCCCTGAAATAATGGAGTTTAATAAATTTTTATTGAAAACCAATAATAGCAGTATTGGTAGTTATTATGCCATGCAGTACAAGGATATAGCCTATGACTTCCCTTCTTATATAGATAAGGTAATAGTGAAAGCACATTTGACAAATGCCAGTGTAGCCTTCGATGATATTGCTTATTTCGCGCCTGCTCTTAAAAACATACATCAAAAAGTAAATACAAGCTTTCATTTTTTAGGTACTGTAGCTAATTTTGAAACAAAAGACTTTAAAGCTTATTATAACAAGTCTACTCTAAGTGGGAACTTTTCTATGTTGGGCATACCCGATATGCGTAATACCCAAATTAAATTCACTAATGTAATTGCCAACAGCAACTACAACGATATCTCTAATTGGATTCCAAGCTTGCGAACAAATACCGAATTAAATGTAAATAGCCTTGGTGCAATGAACTTTAAAGGTGAATTCAATGGCAGTTTGTATGATTTTGTAACTAAAGGTCAAATTAATACTCAACTAGGCTTAGCCAATACTGAAATACGATTAAAATTCCTAGAGAATAAAGAGCCTAGTTATGAAGGACTATTAGAAACCAATCGTTTCAATATTGGAAAACTATTGAATAACAATTTAATTGGCCTAGTTAATTTTAAAGGAAGTATTGCTGGTAGTTCTTTTAGTTTAGACAATGTTAAAACCAACATTCAAGGCAATATCGATTCTATTCAAGTAAATAAATATACTTATACCCATATAAGCACAAAAGGTATTTTACAAAAAAAGGCATTTACTGGTTTATTAGGCATTAATGATGAGAATGTAAATTTTACAAGTAATCTTAATATTGACTTCAATCAAATAAAACCTAGAATTATTGCAGTGAGTGATTTACATTATGCAAATTTAAAAGCATTGAATATTTCGAATAATGATATTCAACTAGCAGGGAAATTAGACCTCAATTTTGAAGGAGATAGTATTGATAATTTTATAGGGTATGCAAAATTTTATAAAGGAAATTTTAAAGGCGCGTCTAGTACCCTGCATTTTGACTCCTTAACATTGGCTTCAAGTATTCAAAAAGGCATAAAAAAAATAGCTATTTCAAGCGACGATATCAATGCTTATATAACGGGGAAATTTAATATTGCAAGTTTACCTGCTAGCATACAATACTTTATGCAACGCTACTTTCCTACTTATATTAATGCCCCAAAGAACACACCTACTAATCAGGATTTTACCATTCAAATTAAAACCACTTATTTCGAACCTTATTTAAGGTTATTTAAAAAAGAAATATCCGGATTTAATAATTTAACATTAGAGGGTAGTTTAAATTCCGCTAAACAAAGTATTAGCTTAAGCGCTGGCATTCCTTTTGCTAGCTGGGATAGTTATGTAATCAAAAATGGCAAAATTAGTGGCACGGGTACCAAGGATTCAGTTCATGTGAACCTTACAGCGGCTGCTATGAACCTAACCGATAGCACCCAATTTCTACAACCCAATATTAGTGTTCATAGTAGTAATGAACACTCTAATTTTTCAGTGTCTGCTATTAGTAAGTCTGCTTTGGAAGAAATCATGCTTAAGGGCATGGTACAAACTTTCAATGATGGTATTTCTATTAAATGGCAGCCCTCCTATTTTATTTTAAACCAAAAAAAATGGGATATTAATAATGCAGGCAGTTTAATTTTAAGAAAGAATAATGTAAACGCAACCAATTTAAGCATTACGCAAGGTATTCAAGAATTTATATTTTCTAATTCAACCGTTTCCGAAAATGCACTTCAACTTGAATTAAAAAATATTATTTTAGGTGATTTTACAAAGGTATTTTTTAGCTATCCTAAATTAGAGGGTATCACCAATGGTAAAATTCAATTTAAAAATATATTAACCGACTTTGCTTTTGACGCAAATTTGAAATTAGCGCAATTCAGATTCAATGCCGACTCTATTGGACTTGCCCAATTAGCCATTGGCTACCAAAATTCAACAGGCAAAGTACCATTTAATTTAAACTGCCCAAATAGCGAATATAATTTAGCTGCCATAGGTAGTTATAATATCAAAGACGAGGTTAACCCATTAGATGCCATGTTGTATATGCGTCATACTAAGTTTAGTTTAGTACAACAATTTATTGGCGGAGTACTTACCCATTTAGAAGGAAAAGCCAATGGCGCCTTACATTTTGGAGGAAGAATTGAAAACCCCTATCTACTAGGTTCTGCCACATTAGATAAAGCTTCTTTTATTGTGGACTATACCAAAGTGCGTTATTCCATTGACAGCAGTATAATTAACTTCAATAACGAGGGCATTGATTTTGGAACAGTAGAATTAAGAGATAATAAGAATAGAAAAGCAGTATTCAAAGGAAAAATACTGAATCAGGGCTTTAAGCATTTAGACTATGACATGGAAATGAGTAGTCCTAAAATTGAATTATTAAATACCAGTGCTATAGATAATGCTAATTTTTATGGGCAGGCTGTAGGTAAGGCAAGCATGACCATTAAAGGGCCTGAAGAAAACATTAAGATGTTTATTAGCGCAGATGTAAATGATAGCGCTCATATATACTTACCCAACTCTACTAGTAAGGAAAGTGGAAAATCGGATTATATCGTTTTTAAAAAATATGGCAAAACGGCTAAAAAAAATGCAGACATACCTGCCTACAACTTAGTCGTTGACTTAGAAGTTACCGCCAATAATAAAACAAAGATTGATTTAATCATGGACGAGCTTACGGGGGATGTTATTAAGGCCGTAGGTAATGGAAGATTAAAAATAAGAGCGGGCAATATTGAACCTTTAACTATAAGAGGTAAATACAATATTGAGTCGGGTAAATATGATTTCAATTTTCAATCCTTTATCAAAAAGCCTTTTGACTTAATTTCAGGCGCAGGCAACTATATTGAATGGACAGGCGACCCTTACGAGGCCGATATACATATAGATGCCAGGTATACTGCTGATAGAATTAGCTTAAATGAACTTGTGGGTAGTAGCAACTTTAGCAATGCAGTGAGAACCTACCGCGGAAGTGTATTTGTAATTGCAGCCCTTAGAAATAAACTATCTCATCCCGATATTAAATTTAGTTTTGCCTTTCCTCCAGGCAACCCTATTAGCACAGACAATGAGTTCTCTCAATTTATAACAAGATTAGAAAGAGACGACAATGAAATTTTGAAACAAGTTTCTTTTTTAATAGTATTTAATTCCTTTGCGCCTGTTAGTTTTAGCAATAGCAATAATAGTAATGCTTATACGGTAACCGCTATTGGCATAAATACTATCTCTAATTTACTCACTAAGGAAATTAATAAATCGGTAACCAATATTTTAGACAAAGTAACTGGAGATAAAAGTTTAAGATTTGATATTGGGTCTTCAGTTTACAATAGTGCCAATTTAATTGATCCTTCAGGAACTGGCTTGGCCATTAATGCCAATAAAATTGACAGACAAAGAGTAAATTTGAAATTAGGCAGAAGCTTTTTAAATGATAATATTATTGTGAATGTAGGAGGCGACTTAGATTTCAATGTACGTAATACCAGTAATATTCAAAATGGAACATTCCAATGGTTACCTGATTTAAATATAGAATTTGTTTTAACTAGAGACCGCAAATTAAGAGCCATCATATTTAATAGAAATAGTTTAGATATTACCGGAAGTAATTTAGGTCGAAGAAATAGACAGGGTTTGAGTATTTCTTATCGTAAAGATTTTGACAATCTTTTCTAGTCTCCTTTATTTATTTAGACCTGCCCTTTATTTGTTTAGACCTACCGTTTATTTATTTAAACTTACCCCTTCTTTTTTAGGCTTTAATATACTAGCTGGAATTAGCTTTGCTCCTTTCAACCTGTATACATAGAAATTTCTTAGCAAGACCCCCTTGGTAATATAGGGAATGGTATCGGGCTTTTCAATGCTGGTAAAATAAGCGCCGTATAATGCTGTAGGATTGGCAGGTAAATTCGAAGGCACAATACAATAGGCATCTTCCCCTATTTTAAGCCCTTCTTGGCTTTCATTCAACCAGGCAAATTTATGCACATATTCAAGTGCACCTATGGCAATAACCCTTGTATTCACTAGTGGGGCTGTATAAAATAACAAATGCCCTGCTGGAAACCATTTATGCACGACAATGGGCGCTTGTTTAGACATGCTGCCTGCAGCTTGATCCTTTTCTACAATACCCTTGAATGTTTCGCTAAAATAAGCCCAACCAGAAACATCATTAATAGGATTATACTCTCCTAAATTTTCTAATTTCTCTGAACCTAGTTGCTTTGGATAGAATTTAACAAGGACCACAAAGCCCAGTACCAAAAATATCATAAATCCAATAGCAAATTTAAGTAGTACGGGGATAAACTTCCTAGAATAAGAAGCCCAGTACACCCCTGCTATTAAAAATAAAGGAATAAAGGCAGGACCTGTCCAATGAGGAAGTGTGGCATTGAATAAAGAGACCGCCCAGAAAATAAATATTAAAGGAAGACTTAACCAAAGTAATAAATTAATAGCCTTGGCGCTTTTTGCTTGAAACTTTACTTTGTTTACGCGTATTAAAGCAATAATTATAGCTATATATACTAAAGGATTTTGATAAAAGAACTCACCTCCCACCTGTGTGAAAAAGTTTGAAAATGAAATACCTGTGTGCATGACTCTTTTAGAGTGAAAGCGGTAGGTGATAAAATCGTTTTGGTAGTTCCAATATACAATGGGCAGAATGCATAATAAAGTTACTAGAATGGCTATATAACCATTCTTTTCTTTTAAATTCTCCACCTGATTAAAAATAATAAATAAGCCAAACCCCACCCATAAGTATAGCCCATGTATTTTACTTAAAGTGGCAAGCCCAATAAATAAACCTAATAAAATCCAATCAAATAAAGTAAATACATGTGGTTTCAATACCCAATTCAACATCGCATAAATGCTTAAAGTAAAAAATAAAAGTTGCGGACTATCAGGCATAATAAATAAACCCGCAATAATACTTGTGTAAATAGATAAAGTATATAATAGAGCAGCTATCCAACCTGCTTTTTCATTTTTTAATAAAGTACCCGATTCAAAAATAACAATGGTAGCCAGTGCAGCGCATACAATACTACCCAAACGCATGCTTAAAGTAGATAACCAATGTAAATTGAAACTAAAAATACGGATAAGCCAACCCACCATGGGCGGATGGTCGAAATGATTCCAATCGGGTTGCAATGCATAGGTATAATAATAGACCTCGTCATTGCCTAATTCAAGAAAAAAAGAAATGAATATTTTTGCAAGGACCGAAATCCCAATAAGCCACCAAAGTTTTTTCTGATAATTCATTGTGCTTGGGGGCATAAATTGTTTTTTGTATGCAATATACTACTACACAATATACTACGACCTAATAAATGTAAGAAAACTTATTGAATAGCGCCTGCCTTGGCTATAAACCATTCAGTAGCAAGTGCATAGCCTTTTAAACCTAGGCCTACGATAGAACCTACCGATTTAGCAGAAACATGAGATATTTTTCTAAAATCCTCTCTAGCATGTACATTACTAATATGTACTTCTATCACCGGTGTTTTAATGGCGGCCACTGCATCGCCAATAGCGATGGATGTATGCGTATAGGCAGCAGGGTTTAAGATCATCCCATCTTGGTTAAACCCATATTGTTGAATAGCATTCACAATCTCTCCTTCTACATTAGATTGAAAATAAGTGAAATTGACTTGAGGAAAAGCTTCTTTTAATTGCAATAAACAATCATCAAAACTTTCATTACCATACATACCTGGTTCACGCTTGCCCAATAAATTTAAATTAGGCCCGTTGATGATGGTTATATTAAGCATGGTTTTGATATTGTAATAGTATATTAGTTGGCCTTCATTAAAGATACGAAATCATCGAATAAGTATCTGCTATCGTGCGGACCCGGTGTTGCTTCAGGATGGTATTGTACACTGAAAGCAGGACGGTCTTTTAATTTAATACCTTCAATAGAGTCATCATTCAAATTCACATGCGATACAATTACATTGGGATGTTTACGTACGGCATCAGGATCTACACCAAAGCCATGGTTCTGTGTAGTTATTTCACACAAGCCTGTAATTACATTTTTAACCGGATGGTTTAACCCACGGTGACCATGGTGCATTTTAAAGGTGGGAATATCATTGGCTAAAGCAAGTAATTGATGTCCTAAACAAATACCAAATACTGGCTTCTTTTCTTTTAATACTTCTTTAATTGTTTTAATGGCATAATCCATTGGGGCTGGGTCACCAGGGCCATTTGATAAAAAATAACCTGTTGGATTAAACGCTTTTAAAGTAGCAAAATCGGTTTTTGCTGGATGCACTCTTACATGCGCTCCTCTATCTACTAAGCATTGTAAAATATGTTCCTTCACACCAAAATCTAAAACTGAAACTTTTATTTTTGAACTAGTATCTCCTAATTCATATATTTCCTTAGTACTCACTGTGCTGGCTAATTCTAATCCATCCATGCTAGGTACTTTCGCGAGTTTTGCTTTTAAAGCATCTACATCTAAATTATCTGAAGAAATAATACAGTTCATGGCGCCTGAATTACGCACATGAATCACTAAGGCTCTCGTATCAAGGCCTTCTATAGAAACAATATTATTTTCAATTAAGTATTCATTCAAATTACCATCGGCTAATTGGCGGCTATATTTTTCTTCTAAGTTGCGTCCAATTAAACCATGAATTTTTACAGACTTACTTTCTA
>Ga0214919_10007211_pt1 | contig 15058 bp, 9 predicted proteins | sample LL1503_MetaG_FD_177994 | JGI IMG/M metagenome (GOLD analysis project Ga0214919, IMG submission 177994) | Freshwater microbial communities from Lake Lanier, Atlanta, Georgia, United States - LL-1503 | ecosystem: Environmental > Aquatic > Freshwater > Lake | place: USA: Georgia | collected 2015-03-15 | reverse complement strand
GATTTTCAAATTATCATTTCAAAATGAATTCAAATTATCAAAACACTGCCATAATATTCAAAATATCAATTCAAAATCAAATCATATTTTGAATAATTAATTAAATATTCATAATTTGATTTGATTTTGAATTGATATTTTGAATAAATCGCAGTTTTTACTTAAAGACACCGCCTTATTATGTGTATTGTGCATTTGTTTGCTCTGAATTTAACACATTCTCTCGTTTTTTATTACCCAACCATGTCTGATAAGAAACAACCTGCAACTACGTTGTCTGTTAACAACAAGAGGTTGTATGAATTTTATACCGCTAACCCGCACATCAACTTTGAATCTATGAACCTCGTTCTTCTTGGGTTTCTCGAACAGCTCAACAACGACATCAGCAAACTCAGCAACCTGACCGCTACGGGAGAAATCCTGAATTGCGTAAAGGACATCCGGCAGGGCATGGCAACACTCGGTGACAACCTGGTTCTGAAGTTGCACGACCATAACAAGAATTTTATAGAAACTACAAAGCTGGTTATAGGCATGGCATCCAACGAAAATGCGGATAAAATAATCCAACTGCTTAACCGAAACACCGACGCGTTCATTGAGAAATTGAACACAAGCATACCTAAAACACACGACGACGCCAATCGGCGCATCCAAGAGTCGCTTACAAGCGTTCAATCCGCGCTACAAGCCGATCTGAAGGCATATGTGTCATCATCGAACAAGGAGAGCTCTCTAAAGGATTTCATGGAATCACTTGAAACGCGACTTGCTCACCAGCAGCAACCGTTGTATGCATACATAACCGCCCATCAAGAACAACTCGCGTCTCAGCTTTCGACGATCAAGGACGATGCATTGCTTAATCGAGCAACCTCTGACAAGTTGTTTTCTGAGCTTGGTGACTTTCTAAGCAAGTACCGGTCGTCGTCGCAATTCAAGGGCCAGTGTTCGGAAAATATGCTCGAATCGGTTCTTAACAAAATGTTCCCAACCGCGGACGTAACCAATACAACTGCCACAAAGGCTTCTGGTGATTTTATTATAAGACGAGAAGACAAACCAGTTGTAATGATTGAAAACAAAAATTATGAGAGAAACGTCAATATTGACGAAGTAAAAAAGTTTCTGAGAGATGTTACCGAACACCATTGCAGCGGTATCATGATGTCGCAATTTTCGGGTATTGCAAGCAAACCGAATGGGTTCATTGAACTTCACGATTCAAATGTATTGATATACTTGCACAACGTTGACTATTCGCCGGATAAAATAAAGATGGCGGTTGACATTATTGATAATCTCTCCTCCAAACTTGAAACCATTGCAACACAGGAAGAACAAACCGGAATTATTATCAAGAAGGAAGTTCTTGACCGAATAAACGAACAGTTCCAAAGTTTTATGAATCAAAAGGAGGTTGTATTAAATACAATGAAGGAAACTCATAAAAAATTGATTGCACAGATCGAAGACATGAAAATCCCGGACTTGTCACTGTTTTTGAATGACAAATACGCGTCCATACAGAATCAGCAATTCTTATGCGATACATGCAATCTGGCATTTACAAATAAACGCAGCTTGGCTTCACACAAAAAGATGCACAAGAACAAGCAGCCGTCGTTTGTTGAACCCGAAAATGATAACGTAGACGAAGATATTTAATATTTAATTAAATAATTAAATACAATACCTGCGCTTGCGCGTTTTCTTTATTTTACGGTTCTTCTTGCATTTAGTTTTAGTAGTAGTTCTATTTTTTACTGAACCCCCAACGCTTGGGGTTTCATCGATATCTCTTGGACTGCGTAATCTATAATTCAATTTCATTGAGGGACCTCTGCAAGCGAATACAATGACAAAATCTATTTCTGGATCGATTGTTCCGTTCGATATTGCGTGTTGTAGTATTACTGAAAGTTTTATAGGTTCATCACCGTGTGTTTGTTGGAGAATTTTATTATACCTAAATTTAGATGTCCTGTATAATCCTTGTAAACTAATTCGATGCTTTTCAAGGTCTGCCTCTCTGCTTTTAATGTGTTGTATAAAAGGTCTCCGATAAATCGGCGGTATTGTTTGTAATTTTTGCTTTAATGCTTCTGTTTCAGCTTCATATTCCCTTAAGCCGAGTGCGATACCCAGAGTTTCCTTAGTTGGACCCAATTTCGACGGAAACGTAGTTACTTCATCTTTTTTCTTTTCTTCGAGGCCAAACATTTCGTGCTCATCTTCAAGCAGCCCTGTATCTGGATCAAACCATAAAATCTGGTCATCTACAGGTTCGCCGTCATAAAATAAATACATATCTGTAATTTTTTTACGCAATTGGTGACATCTAAATTTGGATCGCCCACCAAGACAGTGTGCACTACCAAGGCAGTGTGCACGACCATGACTAATAGTAGGATCACGGGTGTCACGCAATGATTGAAGAATTGCATCTCTATACTGTGCTTTTGTTATATCATGTGGATCGGTAGAAGATACAATATGTCGAATAGCATCGTAAGCTATACGAGTAAAGTATCTATATGGCGGTTCGAGAAAAGTATCGGAAGTATGAGCAGCATCAAAACGAGCGCCGTTCCGACTATGCAAAACAAGTTCGCATCCTACCCCTGTCGTCGTAATTGTATCAACTAATGAGTCTACAACAACCGGTTTTTTTCTTGTTTTATCAATAACTGACGAACCATGAGAGTCTATTATAAAAATTTTTGGTGTTCGTGGTTCAGATTGAGCGGCTGATGCCATTTGCAATTATTATATATATTAATATTGTGTAGGTAGGTAGTGTATTATATTATTTTTTTTAAAAATATAATATTGTATATATTATAATATTATAATATTGGGTTATGGTAACGAAATTATAGAATGAACATAAAAACAAAAACCAGGAGGAATCGGAATCGCCTTGGTCGCAGCAAGGGATTGGGAACGCGTCGCCGAACACGATTTAATCGATTGCGGGGCGTTCGTGCACGCGTGCGTAGGAATCAAACCATAAAGAGAACAACCGCCGTTGTTCCGGAGCCTTTACCCATCGCGTTTATATTAAAGGATATGGGAATGGAACGTTTAACTCCAGATGAAGTAACTAAGTGCAATACTCTTTTACGAGGATGTTTTACAGGTGATATCGATATGTCGCAACTCGATATCGACAACACGTGTGTATTAGGTATGTTGGGTAATGAATTGGTCACGTTTATGTGCATACGACAGTCGCCGCTTGAAACCGCGGATATGAATGACTCGAAATTGATACACACAGTTTGCACGTCGGAACAATATCGCGGACGCGGATTGCTGAAACAGATGTTTCACTGGGTTGCATCCACACCCAAATACAGAAACGCGTTCTTTCGATTGGAGGCGTCAAATATACTGGAACCCGACAAGGGATTAAACCAGACGGTTCGTTTCAAAATATATTCGAAAACGGGGTTCGTTCTGAAAACCGGCACGCAATTTCACCCATGTAAAGATGTAGTTAAAACGGTTAGAATAAATCCAGAACTTGCAGAAATCACATACCTTCTTAGAAACAGCGCAGGTGGCGAACGCTGGATTACTCCGGATAAAATGGAAGGCATAGATGCATGCTATACAAACTCTCAGCATCACAGCAATGGTTGCTGGATGGAATCGAGTGCGCCAATAATGAGAGAATTCAATAAACTGAAGAAGAATAAATAAGTGATTATGATTCAATGCTCACTCATACATGCATTCGAATAGGATGGCCATGCTCCAGTCCATATTGTTTAAATTTATGATCCGACCAAATTCGTCAAACACGGTAACGCGCATTTTTTGGATATCCACCGGCCCAAAATAGGTTCGACTTCTAAAGTCCATCTGGTTGGATACACCGTCATCTTGACCCATCTGATACACTTGTCCGCATTGCTGGATTTGGGTCAAATTGAGACGCGCAACCACATTGGGGGATGCAACCGAATCCTTGTATGCCGATATGAAATAGTTATTTACGCTGTTGTTATAGTCGTCAATTGCTATAAACGCGTACTGGGGTCCGCGAATGCAGCACGTGCCTTCGGAAATAATTGCAGTCGAATCAGTTTGAGTCGATGCGGAGATTGTTCCAAAGCGATTATACACTGCGGCGCGAAATCCCAGGCTCCATCCCAGGTATAATGGCAATGCGGCTTGTTCCACGGCTCGTCCTGACTGATCGACGTTGAACGTTATAGTGAACGGTATTGCATGTGCTGCGCCGCTGATATCTTGTGCGAATATACTGCGCCCGCTTGTGCGATCGACCGTGAACCGTAAATACAGCGGCGCGTTCCCGTGGGCTGTTTCCTTCAAAAGCGCGTTTATCGCTGCTTCTATGGTGGTATTGCGCGTATCCGATGTGCTTGTGAATGCGGTTTCATAGTTTCCGTCCGGCAGAGTAATTACGGTTGAGTGCGAAAATGGGTTGTTGGGGTCGGTCACATTATCGATCCAATTTACTCTGAATACATTGTTTCCATTATCGGCGCTAATGGCGTAATACGTGAGCGGCATTTCAACTGCCGCAATACGGAGACCAATCACCTTTTCGAATCGATAGGGGAGAGAAATCTGAATATCTGTGCTTTTAGTGGAATGGTAGTTTGGTCGGAATCGCGTATCAATGTTTAAAGCACGCTTTATAGTGCGGCGCTGTATAGGATTCACTACCCCCGTTCCAGATCCCTGAAATTCAGTGGAACTGGCCTGAAGTGATAATTGCTGTGAATAGGAAGAAGAGTGCTGTTGCTGTTGCTGTTGCTGTTGCTGTTGCTGGTTCATGGCGCTCGGATTCTGTATCAAAAAGTGGCTGCCCTGTTGCACCACCGTGTTCTGGAGTCCAGTGAACGCTGCAGAACCGGCTTGGGACGACTGTGTGTTAGAAAGAGGTGCAATTGCGCTGTAAGGGTTATACATTGCGCTTATACGACCCGAGTTTCCGCTGCTACTGACGCTGGCGCCATTTATGTATCCCACAATGCGTTGTCCGGCTTGTTCAAGAAACGTCTTTATACCGATTTTGAGAGAAGGCGGTAATGACGGGTCGCTGGTAAGATTATTCAGCAACATGTTCCGTTTCTGATCGACGTTTCCAGTATCGTATATGGGAACTCCGGCAGAACGACCAAGCATGAAAAAGTCTTCCAGCTCATCGATCGTATAGTTGTCAATATTCAAGTCAAATGCATCCATATCTCGGGGTTTGTTAGTATAATGTATAATATTGTTGTATTGTTAATATTATCTTATTGTTCTTATTATTATTAATTATTAATTATTAATTTATAATAAATATTTATCGCGGGTTCGCCGCACTAATTACATTTTAAAAATTACCATAAATACTTCCAGCTAAAGTAGCCGCTGCTGAATTTGCGCTTATTTTCTCCGGCGTGCCGCGTGCGATAGTTTTTGCGGCGTTTCGGGTCGCCGTGATTAGAGCCAGAGAACAGGCCCTGTCCAGTCGAATCGCGATACTGCTCGTATCCAATTGCACCGAACGGCACGCGTTTCTCCCTTCGGGTGCGCTTATTCAACAGGACTGCATCGTATTTCTTACCCCGGGTTTGAGACCGCGTAAACTTCAGAAGTCGGTATTCTCTCGGTTTGTCTACGATCATTTTGTTTTGTGGAATGTTATTGTTGTTGTGTTGTTGTAAGATATATAAATAAACCACGATAAATAAATTGAGTGGTTTTGAAATTGTATCAACATAGGATAGTAAAGAATTGAGAGAATCGTTGACGACAACAACAACAACAACAACAACAACAAGATGACACAAACAATAATAAAGACCGGCCTGGGTGCAGCAACACTGTTACCTCGCGCACCGAATCCAGAACCGCCGATTCGTGAAGTAGATGCAGAATCTGGCGCAGACTCAAAACGCGCGTATTACGGATGGTATTCAGAAGCGCTGCAGCGGCTGCGCGTGCTGCACCCTACGGAACATGTATTCAAGGGGTCGCAGATATTTGGACCCCCCTACATGTATTATTCGCAGGGCAACAGGAAGGTGCTCGTCACCGAAGTTTCGCACACGTGGATTCCAACCCCAAGACAAGTGAAAAATGGCGACATTTGCGTCGGACGAGTGGACATGTATTTGGGACGAAGCTACCGGATGCTGCGCGCGGATGAGTTGCAGACCGATATGTGAGATAATTTAATCCACGAAATTCTCGAGAATCCAGGTGTTAATCGTATATCGAGCTTGACCTTCGCCGACGCTTGATACCGAGTGCGGGTGCGTCCAGTACGGCGGAAACAAGACAACTTCGCCTTTTTTCACTTTGAATTTAAGGTTCTGGTTCGGGAAGTTGAATATGCCGCCGTCGTAGTCGTCGTTTAAACCCGCGATGAACGACAAGGCGCGCACGAATTTTGTAAATCCGCCGGTTTTGGAATGCACGCCGTCAACGTGCCGTTTCGTGCCGCCGTGAATGCGGCGCAGCGTGTACCCGTCATCATGGATGCCTTTAAAATCGGGGCGAAAGTCGCGAAACTTTTGTAGCACCGCGTTAATTCGATTGAATATAATACCGTCAATGTCTGCCGCTATACAGATTCCAGGCTTTATAAGGTTTTTAATTGTCAAAAATTTACATTCTACGTTATTGCCGACAGCGGATCCAACAGCTCGTTCCTCCCATGCTTCTGAATTTCTCATAAAAAAATCCACGATTATTTCGCACTGCGCCGAAGTAAAAACATCAGCAACCGTGATTACGTTGGTTCCACTATCACCGCGTTCGTCAAATTTAAAATCAATAAGGTATGGTTGAATTGGTTTATGCAGTGTAAGTGGATAATATCTTTTGTATATACCAAACTCAGGATCTTTGCATAGGTCGTCCACTTTCTCGGGCGGTAGTAAGTATCCGAATGAAAGTGATATGCGTGGAATGTCGCATTCAATCGCATCAGCCCAATGTATATCTATGCCAGATCGACACAGAACATATGATCCTTCAACTGCCTCAATTATATTACCATCATAGTAAGTAGTGCCGCCTTGATTGGGAAGAGATATAAATACATTGAAACGAACATGAAATAATCCATCATTCCAATCATTTGGATCGACGTGTTTTTGAATATATCCGCCACTCGGAATGACTGCTAAAAAATCTGCAATACGTGTTTCCTTTTTAAATAGCGAAAGTTCATGCTTTATCAATAATCGATTTTCTATTTCAGATACCAGTGGCGGCAGCATTTCACCTGATTCGCGTAGAATATAGTCAAACCGGTTCCATTTTTTATTATTTATCCCATTTTTAGAAAATAGTTGCATTGCCCAATCGCGTATATGCAATCGCTCTTCCTCACTCATGATTGGTCCTCGGTTATACATCTTTATTTTATTGTATCTCAATTATTTGTGGTAGTTGTTGTTACACGATAATTAATTAAAATATAACAATTAGTTAATTATATACATAATATATTTTTAAATGTATTATTATGTTTATGATTGTTATTGTGTTTTCATTTTCAAAGCGCAATAGAAACGCGTAGCGGGTTTGCATCGGTCTTTATTTCACGCATTTCGAGCTCGAAATGCGTGAAATATCTGGATTCTAACGGTCGTGTAATCTTGATTACGTTGTTATAATTTTAAATTATTTTTTTCTATCAATGTAGTTATTAATATTTGTTGTGATTTTAAAATAGTTTTTTGTTTTTTGCATTTTTGGTCCAGTGCCTGAAAAGCGGAAACCAGTGTGGAAAATACCGCGTCATTGTTCATATAGTGGTAGTCTTCAATCTCTTGCCCGTAAACGAAATAATCCGCACTTAAAATTTTGGCAGTTGTCACTGCATCCAGCGGTTCAACCATAATATTAAAATCATCTATAGATTCTACGCAGCACACATAAAAACATTCTTTGGATTTGTTGAACATTTTGAGTTTTGTACCTTTTATCGAGATGTTTGTATTTAGGCTTGTATAGTCTGAATCTAAATTTAGAAGCAGCTGGTCCTTAATGAGTTTTGTTATGGGGTGCTGAACTGAAGTTAGTAGCGCGTTACCCGGATTTTCGGAAGATGTCAGTTTCGCCATGGAGTATATATTCGGAATATATTCTCTCTTCGTGCGCACACTCTCCGGAATGCGAAGTTTGACTTCTTGCGCGATGAACCCGATATGGTGTGTGAACTCCGACATATTTCTGTCAACGTATTCATACCGTTTGGGTTGCAATCCTCTAATGGAATCGATAGCCTGATCCGCATTCAATGGAACAATGTTTCGTTTCACGCGAATGTCGGATGCGACTGCCGATGTTGAATTGTATCGCTTGGAATCTCTCACAACTTTGATGAAATAGTTTAGAACAATGTACGGCTGCAAGTTATTGTGTGAGACGCTGCCTCCAATATCCGTCGTGCCAAGACCAAGAGTGGCCTGAGTGCTATATGTAATGGCGGCCGTTCCACTGCCACCGAAAGGGTGCGTATGTGAGGTTTCATCTTCTGTAGCCGTAATACCAGTTGTTTTGCTGCCGGTTGTTGTCTCACCAGAAGTGGTTCTATATATATCGAAGCCCCATCCATCATTTGACAGTTCGGTGGCGTAGTAAGCTGACATTTTATCATAACTGTGAACATGGCCAGGATCTATAATTGAATGTTTATGCGCTGATCCTGCATTTGTTGTTCCTGACACTTGAACCGGAAATGTTGTAGGTCCGGCAACCGTGTGTTTATGTGCTGGAATTTCATCGACCGTCAGTTTGTGTGTCTCGGTACCGCCGACTCCACCCAGCGGTTTAAATGTCGCATCATTAAATCCTACAATCGTGCGCCCTTGGATGTCCGGCAGTTTAAAAGTATCACCACTCTTCGTTTCACTATAAGTGTAACTGATTATGGTGAATAAGTCCGCATATATGCCCGTTTTTGACAGAGTTTCGCCATTGCACAGCTTGAACGCCGTCGACGGCGCTGTGTCGGACGGGTACGCGATGATTGCGCCCAGCGGTGTGCCGGCATAATAGCCCACATCCACCCAATAGCTTCCGTCGTATATCTCCGCCGATTTGTTGTCATCGTTGTATCTGAGAATACCTCCGTTAACAGCGGTTCCATTCGCAAATGGGCGATTGCTCGCAGTGCCCAGCGCCGCATCGTTCAGCTTTAAATGGCTGCCGATCACCAGCGATCCCGCAGTTCCATTCAGAGTGGTGCCCGCTCCGATGCGCGCGGTGCCGTTTGACGCATATAATTCGATACTCAGACCGGTAGTGGGGCTGCTTATGTTATACGCCGCGGAATACATCCTGAAATAGTTGCTGGTGTCTATGCAGACGGTCCTGGAAAACAGCGTGGTTCCGTCCACTCGGTAGAATGTGAGATTGGGTGGGGTGCTCGTGGTCGTGCTGCCGCTGTTTGAACTCAGCGTCATTACGGCTCCCGAATCGTTGTATGCGAGCTTGAACCCGTTGTAAATGGATGCCGCGCTGGTAACAAGTTGGTTGTTTCCGGAACCAACCGCCATTATCACACCCGAGTTCGTGGTTGATGGGGACGACAGATACAGTCGCGAAACATTGGTTTCTGCACCGCTTCCCAGTATGACTTGATTGCCGCCGACCGCTTCCAGGTGCAGCTGGCTCTGCGGGAAGTTTGGGATCGAACCAAGAGCATAGTTGTATCCTATACCCACATTGCCATTCTCCTTTAACACCAGGTTGGGACCGGACCCATTGGAATTCACGGTTTGGAGCCCGATTAACATACTTGCCGCATCATTCGCGGACGTATTGGCAATGTTGCGCACGGAGAGACCGTTGAATTCATTTACGGCCGCGCCGGCATTAATGGGTGGCACGATTTCCCACGCGCTGCCAATGGATGCGTCCGTTCGAATCCACCCCGGATTCATGTCGGCGGTGTTGCTCTGGTTTCTTCGGTAGATTTGCATACCCGCACCTCTGTATGTAGTGGTTGCGTAAAGCGCACCCTTGTTCAGCGTAATAATGTTGTCCGATATGTCCAGATTGGTGGTGTTGATGTAGGTGAGTGTTCCGACTACATTCACCGTATCTCCCGGTCCTCCTATATTGATTGTAGCGGCCGCGTTGTTTGACAGGCTTCCCACGTTTATGGTGGTAGTCCCAGCGCCGATATTTATTAATGACGAGCTTGCGCCGATGTTCATCGTTCCACCCGCGTCAGTGTTCAGAGTAACCGTTGCGCCGGCCGAACTCAATCCCTGGGTGAACGTCACCGCACCTGTGAACACAATCTCGTCTGATTTCATTTTAATCATTGCGCCGGTGCTGCCGTCGGTGCCGGTGCCCTGGTGACACGATATCCACACAGGGTAAGGGTCCTGTGTCTGACCCCATACCCGCGTGCTGAGCATGTAGCTGCTGTTAGCATCGTAGCTGGGCCCAGCAATGTCGTGCTGCGTGTAATGGACCGAATTGCTGTTTCCGGATGCCGCGCTAAACAGAAAGCGGTCTGAATTCAGGTTCATGCGCGTGCCTTTTTGCGTTGCTTCAAACACGCTTTGCGCGCTCCCGGCGTTGCACCGCGATAAGCGGTACGTGTACTGAGGAAGCGCGCCGACTTGCGACATGGTTTGCAAGCCGTAAGTATTTTGGAACCCGAAATTTACTTCGGATGCGGTGGCGGGTTTGGATACGGTGTCGGTTACGGTATTGTATTTTAGGCCCACCGTCAAGAAACCGGTGCTGTCCGTCAAGCTGTATGCGCCGGTATTCAGATACAGTGGCGCAACCGTGAAATCGTCAACGCTCGTCGCGTCAATTCGGTGCGGAGTAATAACGGGACCCGACCCCGAATTACCCATGGTGATATTCGGCACGATCATTGTGCCGTAGTTGAGAGACACGTCATACAGAAGGTATTCTGACCCCGCCACCAGGTAGCTGACCGCATCCTTGAACTGAATACTGGAAGGCATTCCGGCTGCAGCTACTTGAGGACCCTGGATACCCGCCGGACCTTGGATGCCTTGCGGACCCACGTTTCCTTGGATGCCTTGATTTCCCTGTAGGCCGCGGTCGCCTTGCGGTCCAATTACTCCTTGCGGTCCGATTTGACCAATTGCTCCCCGAATACCTGCCGCACCCAGCGATGTGCGAAGATACGAGTAGGTCGACGTGTATTTTGTGCCGGTGGTGATGTCCGTGTATCCGCCGTTGGTGTTCTGGTAATAGAGCTTGCAGTAGTGCGTTCGGTCCGAACTCAAATTGGTGGCGTATATTTGTGCCTGCAAATACGTGTTGGTGTCGCTTATGTCTGTGAACGGCACTTCCAGCGTCATTTTATAAAGCTTGATTGCGGTCGAATCGATGATCGCGGCGCTGCTCACGGTTCCCACGCTAATGACGTTTGAAGGCAGGTTGACGGGGGGCATGGTGGTTGCGGATACGTCCAGTATAATGGACGTTGCGAGCGCGGTGTCGGTGCTCGTGATGCGGAACAGCTTGAATTTGAGAGCCAGATTATTGACATCCGATCCCGAAATGGGTTTCGCAAACAGGTTGAGCGTCCACACTTCTCCACCCGGAATGGACGTCTGGGCCTGCGTGATGCTGGTTCTCAAATTCCAGAAATACGTGAGCGGCATGGTTTCGTTGGCGGGGATGGTGTAATCCAGGACGCGCGTTGTGAAATTGACGTTGGTGGTGGACATGAGATAGCTGTCCGCGATGCTGACATCGGTGAGCGAATCACCAGACGGGTTCAGGTAAAGCAGCAACCCGCTGGATCCCTGAATACCTTGCGGTCCAAGTGACCCGGTTGGACCTCGGTCGCCTTGCACCCCGCGAACCCCGGTTGGACCAGCAGGACCCGCTAATCCTTGGGGGCCCGCATCTCCTTTTCCGGCATATGCACCGTCTTTACCCGTGGGACCGGCTTCGCCTGGAATTCCGCGCGGCCCAATTGGACCGGATGGTCCGGAAGGACCGCTGGGTCCGGCTGGACCTTCGGGGCCGCGCGGGCCCTGGGGGCCGGGAAGTGTGGTTGGGTCAGTTGCGCCGTTGTTTCCGCCGTTGGATATGTATTGCTCCACGAAATGACGCGTGGCCACATCCTGCTGCTCGACGGGGTCGCACACATTGATGATGCGGTTTTTCACTGCAAGAAGTTTGGAATTATCGGATGCATCGGTCCATTCGCCTAAATCCAGCTGTCCGCCGATGGTGTGCGTTACTGAGGCGTTATCCGACGTCATATCCGGCGCGCGCATGTAATTGAATTGCGCGCGCCTTCCAAAGGAACCTATCTGTTTCCATGACATTGAAATTAAACGGATGAATGAATATATATTATCACCAGTTTAATATATTTTGGGATTTTTCGCATTGCGTTGGATTAAAAAAAATTGAACTACTTTTCTTTGGGATGAGATAGAGAGCAGAGTGATACATTATTACGGTTACGACGAAAAACATGGGAGTTGAACAATCAAAGTGCAAGTGCCTCTATCTTCCTGCCCAGAGCGGAAAGACACGCAAAATGGAAGAGCTGATCAAGGAATACAAATTAGGTGAGTTGTTTGATCCGGTCGACATTAACATTATCATTTCAGCGAACAACAAACTTTTGGTGGAACAAACAAAGAGCAGAATGACCAAGGATCTCGCAACCGACAGCGAAGAAGGTGCCAGTGACGCATGCATCCAGGGCAGTGTATTCAGTTGGACATCGGGAACCAAAGAAAGCAATATCAGTTCGGGTGATCTTGCATTCCGCCTTCTGGATGGAGAAATTGAAATGGTTGTCATTTGCGCTCACGCAACGCGTCTTCGCCACTTGTTTCAAACCCTCGAAAGTCTTGCATCCAGTCGCACGTTCACCAAGAAAATCAACATCTGGATCGACGAAGCCGACAAGAGCATCAACCTGTGGTCAAAATACGAAGACGCCATCGCAAGGTCGCGCTGCATCAAACAAGTCACCCTCGTGAGCGCAACGTTTGACGCGGTTGTCTCAAAATACAAGAGTCTGTGCGTTCTGCCTTATTTCCAAACTCACCCGGAATGTTATCGCGGTTTGAGAAGTGCCGTGCGCCACGAAATCAACTTTGTGGGGTCTGCCTCGGAATATGTGAAGCATGTTGTAGAAACAAACGGCGAACTAACCAAGCCAGGCATGCGTGCCTTCATCCCGGGTTCTCTGGAGAAAGCGAGTCACGACGCCATCGCAGATTTCCTTCACAAGGAACACCGATTTGTGGTCATCATCATCAACGGCGAGCGCAAAGAAATCCTTGTTCCTGACTGCAAACCAATCGACTTGCGATGCTATTTGACTGTCGAAAATGGAGAGGTTCCGACGGAGTTCAATCTGCAACTCGCAAAACTATACAAAGCAAATAACTGGTCGCGGTTTCCTCTTGCAATCACGGGCTTCTACTGCGTCGAGAGGGGGGTCACTTTCCAATGCGGTCCGGAAGAAGGAGAAGGCGTGCATCATGACGGATTCATGTTTGACTACGGAATCATCCCGCCCATCGCATGCGCAGCAGAAGCTTACCAGACCATGGCACGATTGTTTGGAAATGTGGGCAACATTCCCAATTACAAACCGGTTGAAGTTTATACCAACTTTACGACATTCACTCGCGCAGAGAAGCAAGAAAACATCGCAATCAACATCGCGCGCATGGTCATGCAACAAAACCTGGAATTTGTCTCCAAGAAAGAGCTCAAGGTTGCAGAGCTCAGCGAAGGTGAAGTCATCAAAATGTGCAGGATTTACAGAGATGAAGACATGGTTCGCGGAGCATGCAAGGTGCTTGGATACACCTACCGCACGTCATCAACCAACGATGCCGGTTTCAAAGAAACCTCTCTGAACGCCAAAACCTGCGTGGCATCTCTGAATAGCGCAGTCATGAAAGTCAAAACCGGTTATGGAACAAACCATGGCGATAAAACATACCGAACATGTTATCCATGCTACGTCGACACCACAAACAGCGCAACCCTCCGGTTTGTTGTAATCATTCGACCGGACACTGAACAAAAGAAAATAGACGAATGCGACTTACAGTTCAAACCACTGACATTGGTAGAAGCAATGACGCTGTAAGTAAATGGTTCCTCCCCCCACCCACTAACATTATTAATTAATGTATTAATTAATGTAAATTATTGTGATGAATTAGTAAAATAATGTGCATATGATTCTAACACTTTTTTTCTATGACTGATTTTGTCCACGATACGCGAACAGTTGGAACGGAGCCATTACGCGGGGTTCAGGTTATTATTTTAGTTTTATTTTAGTTTTATTTTAGTTTTATTTAGTTATATATTATAACATATATATATATATACATATAACACATATATTTTATAATTATGCCTACGCCCAATGTTCATGCGGCGAAAATACAAACTGAAATTGAAAACCTGGAAAAAGAATCTGCCAGAAAAAAAGCATTATTAGAAAAATACACTGCGGAATATAAGGAATACATCCAAGCGCTTGAAAATTTATACAGCGAACAAGATAAATTATACTACGAACAAACGACCGACCTTAATAGACAGCGCAAAGAGAAGAGCTTACCGAACGCTATTAAAGAAATTGATAAACAATCAAATAAAATGGTGCATTATAGGTTGGATTTGCGAAATGATTTGGAAGAGATTGGTAAAAAATTGAAGGACCTTAAGGCGTCGATAGAAGCACCTCATCAAGAATCACATCGTCAACAAACTGAAATTGAAAAACTGAAAGAAGAATCTACAGAAATACAAACATCAATAGACAAAGTGTCTGCTGATTGGAAAAAAATTTATGATCATAACCGGAATGGGTTTGCCATTACTCCTGAAATGCGTGCTCAATCAAAATCATTAAGTGACAATTTACAGTCCTTGCGATTGGATTTGAAAAGGGTTAAAACGGAATTGAGGGAGAAAGAGCAAGAACAATCGCTCCAGTTGGATAATCAAAAAACCCGAGAGCAGCAATTGCAATATGATAAAGATAATAAGCATCAACTACTCGACGGTTATAGGCGTG
>Ga0214919_10007210_pt1 | contig 15063 bp, 11 predicted proteins | sample LL1503_MetaG_FD_177994 | JGI IMG/M metagenome (GOLD analysis project Ga0214919, IMG submission 177994) | Freshwater microbial communities from Lake Lanier, Atlanta, Georgia, United States - LL-1503 | ecosystem: Environmental > Aquatic > Freshwater > Lake | place: USA: Georgia | collected... | reverse complement strand
TGGTTTGTCTTTGTTAAACTCGGTACTTTTTTCTTCCAAACGTTTATTACACCAACAACCTTTGGTGGCTATACTATGTTCAATTGCTTGGGTAAATTCTGGAAAGTCTGGATCGTCTAAGGTAAAGTTTTCTCCAGCAATACATTCATATAAAATTTGAGAGATTGATGATAGATTTGCTTTGGGTAAAAATTGGGAACTTGCTATGTGATCCATTGTTAATTCTTTGGTTTTTTTTACAACTAGGGGGACTTTTAGTGTGATGGGGTCGCGGAGGAGACGGGATGGTTGAATGGGTTGACTAGGTAAACATTGTATACTAGTTAAACTTTCCAAAAATAATTTATCACTATGACTCAATTGATAAAAGTAATTCTGAGTTTCAATTCTCGCTTCACCAATACCGGCTCGAAATGTTTGATTTTGAGAATCTATACTGAACCAATAATAAGCTCCATTTTTTGATGATAAACCAATTTTATTATTTGGATCGATTAATGGAGATGACATATTAATACGATCAACTATTATATTTTGAGGAGTATAATTAACGACATAACCATCTTTTTTATCATTGGTTAAAATACGGAAAGAACAAGCATTCGAATGGTTTTCAAATATAAATACACCTTGTCCATGAACAATGAGATTAATATCCGAGTCAGATTTGTTTAATAAAACAGATTTGGGAAACATATAATAAATTATAAATTAAATAAATATTATAAATATAATATTTATTAATTTTAGATTGTAGCACCATTTTCTAATAATATAGCACGGATACTAGGACTCACACACACATCAATCGCACGCTTACCTTCAGAGTTTCGCTTATTAACATCTGCTCCGCGAATAATTAAAGCCCGAACGTGATAAATTTCTCCTCGCTCAGTCGCACCAATTATAGGTACTGGTCCTCCAGGTCTACCATTGATTGGCTCACCACTAGAAAGAATATTAGTTACTAGTTCCACATGAATTCTTAGCATTAATTCATCTCTAGTTTCTACATTTGCTGGATGGCTACCCTTTATAGATTCAAAAGTGGCACGAGCACTCGCGAGAGCCAATCCGATTCGACTAGAATCTTTCTCTGATAATTTTTCAACCTTTGAACCATTTCTTGCTTCAAAAGCAGTAGATAATAGTCTACATTCAATTTTGTGACTTGGCCAATCTAATTTTTGACATTCACTACAGCAATAGCAGGTTAGACATTTAGCACATCTGAATTGAGAATCTTGTTTTTTACATTTATTACATACCCGTAATTTAGCGGGTGTCGTGGTTGATGTTTCATCCATTAAATTGAATATAGATTTGAATGATGTATTTAATTTTTCAATTTTTTATTAGTAAGAAGATAATTTTAAGATATTTTTTAATAGAATATCTTCTTGTCAATCTCCGTCTCATAGCATCCTATCTTAAACATCAAAGTTAATTGGAAATTTCTATAGTATGGATGTCTTATATAAGTTAAACTATCATTGTAAACTGTCGTAACACTTTGTACATCAGTTGTTGATGATGAATCACTTGTTGAATTAACTGTATCCATATATGTCCCCCCGTTTATTAAATTTCCAAAACTATCACTCATTGTTATTGTTAAGTTTTTTATGACACCTAATTTGGTATTCTTATATATCTTGTCTACATAGTGATTATCACCATAAAAGTAATTTGTTGTGATGTAGTCAGGGAATAAGTAATTATATTGATTTTTTCCATTTGTTGAATTTTGAGTATTATCTGTAATTTCATCAATATCTAAAATTATATAACGATCAGTTGATAAATCCTTTGAGGTATCTACAATGTAACGATTAGAAACAGTTTGTGCTGATGTTCCATTAAAGGCAAGTTCATAAGCAATTGAAACATTTGATGAATTTACAACATTAAATTTAGCATTAATATTAGTAGCTGATGTCCAAGTATATGCTACATATTGAGTTGTATAACCTGATGGAGGGGAATATGATCCACCAACGCTATTAATATAAGCACGAAAATTATATGCTGAATTTGCTTTATTTGTATTTATTGTAGTTATAACTGCTGCTAAAATAGTTTGTTCATTCGCATCACCTAATGAAGGAGTGGCACTAGTTGCGGTTGATAGTTTTAGATTATAATATCTTGGAAATGTTGCTGTTTCCAAACGAAGATATTTAATATTTTCAAAACCTTTTTCAATCTTCAAGTCTGGATTCGCGGCTGACTGTAATAAATTACCATTGGCATCTTTCATTACAGCAGCATCCGCAGTAGGATTAAATAAAATACGAATACTAAATTGATTGGGGTAAAATGTTACATTACGATCTGCTGAATCAATATTAACAATGTATTCATTTAATACATCCACTTGAGGCTTTTTTTCATTTATATTTTTAAATCTAACATCCGAACGATCAAATTTATCTAAAGGTGTATAGGGTGTGTGAATCATTGATACTTCCGCATTTTCATCTTTGGATGTTTTATTATCATTTACTATATCAAATTCACGATTTAACATGTAATCAGCAGTAGTATTAACTTGAGCAACTCTAGGAACATGTTCTACATCCATATCCAAAGTATTATATGGGGTTGAAGCATAGTCAGCAGATCGGTATAAATTTGTAGGATCTATTGGGACACGATCTCTTTGGGCATTATGGGTAAATACTGTACCAGTTGGATACTGTAATTCACCACTATTAATTAAATTTTTTCGTTTATCATATGTTACTTCCTGATCTAAACTATTAAATGGTGTTGATTCGTAATCTGCTGATCGATATAAATTCTTGGGATCAATTGGGACACGATCACGATTGGATAATGAATTGTGGGTGAAGACGTCGCCGGTAGATGATTGTTTACCTAGTTGAGATTTAGGTTGAGATTTAGGTTGAGACTCGTCACCAGGATTAGAATATCTATCAGATCGATGTTGTTTAGTATTTGGAGCAATTTCATTTTCAGGATAAAATATATACCGACTATCACGTGAATCTTTGCTGGATGGCTGATATTGACTGGTTACTTGTTGAAGATCATATTGGGTATTTAATTGAGGATTTAGCTGTGCCTTCGCACGTTCTCTTAAAACTGCTTTCTCTTTTTCGGTTAATAAAGTATCATATACTAATGTAGTATCACGAATACTGGCATTTTTAAATGGTTTACCATCATTATTATTAATAACAGCCCCTCTTAAATTATTATATTCATTAATTTCTGAATTTGGATATAAATTTTGTCTATTATCATTAACATATTTAATATCACCAGATGGTGTAACTAATCTATTATTTTGTTGATCAACTAAGTTATTATCCTTCATTAATTTTGAAGATACTTTAGTATTTTGATTTGTTCTATAGAGACTTGCTGGATCAACATAACCATGTAATTGAACATCATTTGTTATTTTACGATTAAATAATCTTTCATTAGGAGAATCTATTTTTTTAAATAAATTTGATACATCATTTGTAATTGAATCTAAATTATTCATTAAATCTGATTTTTGATTTGAATTGCTCATATATATTAAATTTATAAAAATAAATTATAAATTTAACAAATAGAAAATCAGGTAAAAGGTTGTTAAAGATTTTTAAAGATTGTTAAAGACTTTTAAAGATTGTTAAAGATTGTTAAAGATTGTTAAAGATTGTAAACGATTGTTAAAGATTGTTAAACTTGTTAAAGATTTTTAAAGATTTTTAATATTTTATATATTATGGAACAAATTAATCTAAGTGGGTCCCTTGATCATAATTTAAGATGTGCTGCTAATTTAGAATATATCGAAGGTTCGTGTATGTCTACTGATGAATTAAAAGCACTAGCACATACATATAATAATGCTGTTAAATCAAAAAAAGTAAAAGGGGATGAAATTAAGTTAGTAAATAACAGACAATTTTTACTAAGTGAATTAAATAATCGATTCAAATCTTGTAAAGGGAATCAATTATGTTGGTTAAAACAAGATTTTATTCAAAATACACGTGATTTTGATCCCCAAGACTTTTTTAGACCAGATGGTACTGATGGAAAGATAGATTGGCTAAGTGATTTAAATATAGATGAAGTAATGGATCAACTAGAGAAAGAATTTGAAGATTTCTTATTTATTGGTGCTGTACCAATTGATTTTCACGAGATTAATTATCTTGGTATAGCAAAAATTAATTTTACTAAAATAATGAAAGAAGGACATCCTCAAAAAAATGAAACAATGATGGAATATAATCTAAGAAAATTTTATTATAAAAATATATTGTTAATACAAGAAATTAATAAATTTAATAATAAGAATAATACAAAAAGTTTTTATGAATTCTTTACATTTGTAAATGATCTAAAACATTTTAATCCAAAAGATTTACAATCACTAATTTCAAAATTTGATAAACAATTTAATTCATCTAATTATGATTCTGAATTTGTTAAATCAGTTAATAAAACTTATCCAAATCTAAGTAAAGATCTGTATGATGAAATTATTACTATAATGAATAAAAAATATCCTATCAAAAGAATAGGTTTAATCCCAAATTTAGATGAACATTGGAAAGGAGGTTCTCATTGGGTTTCATTATTTGCTAATCTAGAAACAGGTCAAATATACTTTTTTGATTCTTATGGTATTGAACCCGATAATCGCATTCGAGCATATGTCAAATTAATTGCTGAATGGAAATATAAAACTGATACTGGAAAAAAATATACATCTATTGAAGATATTCCAGCTAAGAAATTTATGAATGATAAATTAAATAGTTTAGAACAAAAATATGATATTAGATGGAACAACCGTCGTAATCAATATAAAGGTTCTGAATGCGGTGTATATTCAATAAACTTTATTAATAAATTATTAAATGGTGATAAATTTGAGGATATAATTGAGAAAGTTATACCAGATGATAATGTAAATAAGTGTAGAGAGATTTATTTTAATAATCAGAATATTAATAATAAATCATTTCCATTAATTAGTCTTGGTGGTAAAATTACGATTGATCAAACAAATAAGAATTATATTTGTGAATAGAATTTAACTTATTTAACTTATTTAACTTATTTAACTGTTTACTTATTTAACTGTTTACTTATTTAACTGTTTACTTATTTAGATGGTAATCATCTATGGTAACCATCCAGGATAATTATATAGGGTAACCATCTAGGGTAACCATCTACGGGTAACCATTTAGGGTAACCATCTAGGGTAATCATCTAGGGTAACCATCCAGGGTAACCATCTAGGGTAATCATCTAGGGTAACCATCTAGGGTAACCATCTAGGGTAACCATCTTTGGTAACCATCCAGGATAACCATTTACGGGTAACCATCTACGGGTAAGTATACGGTTAAAAGCATAGAAAGTTAACGGTTAAATATTTAAGAATTTTTTCTATCCATCTATATACACAGTATTTATATATATGGATTATAATGAATCATACAATAAATTATTAAGATATTTAACCAAACACAATAGTACTATAGATGAAACATTTAAGTTAATCATAATTGATTTATTAACTGAGACTAATTTTGATTACAATATTTTTACAAAAATATTAAAAGGAGCCTATATTATTTTAAATGATAACGGCTATTTTTACAAAAAATGGACAACATATCATAAAGCACATCTAAAAAAAAATAATAAAGAATTGGTAACATTTTCTAGTTCTCATTATTCTCTTAATACTCAATATCGATTAGGAAGTGGTGTAATTTATAATGTTAATGATGAAGTAACTAATAATTATGATTTATTAATAGGTACTCAAAAAAATAAAAATACGTGGTTTCAATTAGAAAAATCAAGATTAAATAGTATGATGAGTATGTTAGAACATACATTTGATTACCTTTCATATCTTATTAATAATCGTAATATTGGACCTTTTGGGGAATCCAAACATACTGAATCAAATCCAATTATCTTAAATTTAAGAAGAATATTACATGTTAATCATGCTGGATACTTTGTCTAATAGATCACCGTCGTCGGTGTTTACTTCATTATTATTTAAAGTTGTATTTAAAGTTGTATTTAAAGTTGGTATACTATTTTTTAAAGTTGTATTTAAAGTTGTATTTAAAGTTGGTATACTATTTTTTAAAGTTGTATTTAAAGTTGTATTTAAAGTTGGTAAACTATCTTTAAAACTATCTTTAAAAGTATCTTTAAAGGAATCTTTAAAAGTATCACCACTAATTCTTCCCTCCTGAGCAGAATCAATTATTCTTCCATCTTTACTATCTTTATTCATAATAAGATTAAATTCTAAAATATAAGGTTCATCTGGTACATATAATTTATCATTAACTTTCATTTCAATTTCTAATTTATTTAATAATCCAATATTAACTTCTTTTGTAAATTTATGAATTTTTTCACTACCAATCATGAATTCCGCAAATGGTTCCACACATATATTCTTTAAATATAATTGTATCATTTTTTCATTTTTAATATTGTATTTCTTTTCAGCACTATGTTTATATTTATCACCAATTATTTTAGCAAATCCTAAATATGGCAAAACATTATTTTGGTAATCTCGATCTAAATATAATTTTAATCGACTAGTTTTATTAGTTTTAATTATTACCCTGCTCTTAACCAAACTAAAATATATATTCCACTTATTACCAATTTTATTCATTATTTCTAATAGACCATATATATCATAATTGTCTTCCGGAATAGTCATAACTGACATTTTAGTTGAATTAATATATATTTCTTCTACATTATCTTCGTTTTCACTTGACAATATATCATCATCTGAATCATTTCTTGTTGTTTTATTATTTTCACTTATAACTGAAAAATATAGTTTATTATTGTTAATATTAATATTATTTTCATCAAATGGTATGTTATAATTTAGTAATTGTACTATACTTACATTTTTTAGTGAATCATTTAATGAATACGTAAATTTACCAGAACTTGCTTTAATAATAATTTGTTTTTCATCCATATTTTTAATAACGTCATACTTGCGTATTTTTATATCAATATCTAATTCTTTTTGTTTAATCCTTCTCTCTTGTTCTTGAATAACCTGTTGTTGTTTTTCTAAATTTAATGTTAATGATTGTAATCTTGTCACTTCACCTAATATTTCACCCTTTTTAGCTTCTAATAATCTAATTTTATCATCGGTCTCCGTATTAATATTATTGCTCATATGTTTTATTTGTTGTTGTTGTAAATCTTTTACTTTATCCAATAATAAACCAATCGTATTTTCATACTCCCCTAATTTTGTCTCAACTGTATTACTAAATCCCTCATTTTCAGGTACTCTGATTTGTTCTTTAGGAATACTCATCATTCGATTGGCTTCCATTATCATGTGATTATTTTTCATATCATTCATTCTTGTAATACGTTCTTCATCCTCATCTTGTTCATTTGATATGTATTGATTTGATTGTTGATTTGATCTTGAGGAGTATTGCTGTTGTGATTGATTATATTGTTGTTGGGTTTGAATTTGATTTTTATCTTCATTAAATCTAACTTGTTTTTTATCCGAACTAACACTAACATTCTCACGTTCCATTTGATATTGTTTTAGTTTTTGTTCTAATGGAGTATTTTCATCAATGTTAAATTTACTTGGATTAATTCCAGTATTCCATTGATCCATATTTCCATCAGTCATTGAAGTTCCATCAATCACATCATAATTATTATCTTGATCATTTACTGTTCCAAAATTAAAATCATCTTTTGATATATTATCTTTACTATTAGAGCTTGATTTGTCACGAGGATCAGATGATTTTAAAAATTGAGTAGATGACATTTTTTGCTTTTCGGGTTGGGAAAATTGTTGTTTTATTTTTATATTATCTTTAGTCATTTTATTTAAATTCACACCTCCATCTCCTCTTAATTGGGGTGGTGTTGACGGGCGACCATTATTAAATGATTCACGATATTCATTTTGTATTTCATTATAGCGATCATCTAGGGATTTACTAAAATCGCTTTTCTTAGCAATCGCACTTGATGTATCATATCTTCCTTGAAATCCATTTGATTGTTGTCTTGGATTAATATTAAAACTATCATTAAAAGAAGCAAATTTATCATCAGTCATTGATTTTGATCTTGGATCAAGCATATTTTGTCTATTTCCAGAAATCTGTTGATCACGTGACATTGTGGTATATGGATTTTGATTCTGAAAATTTTCTGTCTTTTGTTGAATTGGTGTCTTAACGATATCAGCATAAATAGTTTGATAACAATTATTAATAAATTGTCTAAGAATATTTTTAAAATTATTAGAATTAACTCTATTTATGTCAATATTCGAATATATTTGATTCATTACATTTATCATTTTCTTGGTCAATTTTGTTTTTTCATCGCTATTCAATTGCAAATTTAATTTTGATACTAAATTCTTATATATAATACCGATAATTTTACTATTAATAAATTGTTCTCTCATAATACATTTATCTAAATAATTTTTTATATTATAACTTATTATAGAATATATACAGACATGAGTTTCTTTATTAATCAACTTGCTGATGTCGGTTCACGCATTACTTGGACAGAAAAAAGACATCGTCGATTTCTAATGGAAATTAAGCATCTTATTGATTTTGAAGGTGAAATTAATAATAATTGGGGTATGTATGCTCTCTACATTCATTCTAATGGACGATCTATGAAAGAATTTATTGAACGTTTAGCAGAAAACAGCATTAATATAGATAGTTCTGATCGCAATATAATAGCTTTTCCAAATCCTTTTCAATTCAATATTATTTTTAATGGAGATAAGTACAGTGTTCAACCAGTTATACAAAAGAAATTTAAAGATATCAAATATCTAAAATTAGAAACAATCTCCTTACCCGATCAATACAGTATTACTAAAGAAGCTCTTTCTTTAGACACTGAATACACTACCATACATACATACTATAGTATAAATTATTCATTTGTAAAATTAAATGATGTTAATTCTATTACTATACCAAATACTCCACCTGAAACAATAACAATTCGAGTAGTTAGTATATATATTTCTGGAACAAATTGGACAATTAATTATATAGTAAATGATGATCCAGCAACAGTTTTTGAAATGAATCAAGGTACATTATATAATCAATATTTTATTAATCAAAATAAAAAAATATCAGATGATAGAATGTTCTACGTATATATTCCTGAAATTACATCACGTAATTATACAACCTCTCAACAGAATGTTACATTTATAGTTACATCAGCAGGAACAAATCCAAATTCCTATACATTATTAAATGAAATATTTCCATCATTTTTATTTTATAAGGATTCTATGTTAGAGAAAGCTAATAAATATACAGTAAAGATAACTGATCGGTTTGGTAATATATATGTTGTAAATAATTTAGATAGTAATGCTAATTTAGATGAATGTAATTGTTCTAACACTATTGACTATTCATGTCGGTGTTCATATATAAGAAATCCATATTATGTAAAATTACAAGTTTCATTACAATTTAAGTTTGGATTGTTTGAAGATGATTTATTTAAGGATCTAATTAATGTAAGTGGACGATAGAAATTACTACATAGTTTTACTCACCTAATTTTTTTTCAAACTACTACATAGTTTAAATAAAAATTGAGTTCATTTTACTCACCTAATTTTTATTTAAATAGTTTAAATAAAAATTGAATATATATATCAATACCTAGCTATTTATATCAAATTACATGGAAGACCCATACCACAACGAAACATTAATGTTACAAAATTTTATATTACTACTAATAATAGAATACATCCGTGCCAATCCAAGAGATTTAACTTATTTGGGTATTGGCACATACCCATTTAATGAAGCAGTTGATGATCATTTGGATCAGATCATTCCAGTATTTGTTAGGGAAAGACTTGACGAAACTGGTGATACTGTTAGAATTATTCATTTTGATCCCCGATTCACCCATGACGCGTTGGATCACTATTTTTCAGTAAGAGGACCCGCGCTTGGATTAAGGTTTAATTATCATCCGGAAGATGGTTATGAACTATGGATTTCGGAAGATCACCGGATTGAAATATTATTTTTGTCTCATCATTTTGATGATAAAAACAAATTTTTGGAACAGTTGATTGATAGTGTCCTGCGAACAAATGCTAAGTTAATTATGCAACCATTTCTTGGTATGGGTTGTGCTGAGCTTGCTTCCAAATATATGAAAATGTTCCCACCCGAGTTGTTCAAGCGAAAGATTCTGTTTGATGTTACATACGGCGAGGAATGTGGATGTTCAACTGATTTAAGAAAGTATCTACCCATATATGACGCTAGTGGGGACTTTATTAATCACACATTATTCTCTGCTGAGGAGTTACTAGCTCGGATTGATGAGGAACCTCGAATTCGCAGATTTGTTGATCAGAGATACAGAAAAATGTTCAATGATCTAGCTGATATACATATTGGAAATTCACGACGTAGAACAATGCGAATGCTGGGTGAATCAGTTTGTGAAATTAATGTGAGTGAAGATGACGGATATACTCCAGAGGATCATCCTGTTAAAATGATTTGCTGTTATGAAGCACAACTGATGCCTCTCTTACCAATCTTAGATCGTATTAAATTACTGTCACCCAAGGTTGCGGAGATAGGAGCGCTGTTTGCTCGTGGCAAGAGTCTTGTTAGTTTAGATAATTTTTCACCAGCAGAAATGGCTTCGGCTGAAATTCCAGTTTCACGATCTGCTGAGATGCTTGCTAAGGTAGCGGAAACAGTGAGGGAATTATATGCATGGGCGAAGGAGATGAAGACGATTATTTTATGAGTCTAAGGTTGTATACAAATTTAAACTTTTACAATCGTTAACAAACGTATAAAATAGTTTACAATCGTATACAATCTTAAACTTAAACTTAAATCTCATAAATTTCCTTACCATTATAAAATAATAACACAACCTTATCAATCACGTACATCATATGTGGATCACCTGTATCATCGCGTGATAAGAATACTCTAATCTCATCTTTTTTAGCAGTATCCATCAAGTCTTTTAATTTATTATAATGCATTTTAAGTAATGTATGATTTTTTCTATGAAGTAATTCTTTCAATTCATATTTAAGAACACTATCCCACTTACCTTCATTAAAAACAAAAGCATACTTATTATTTAAATTATCAACTTTAACGGTTCTATTTTCAGGATGATTTTTATCCAAGTAAATATCTTTAATAAGCGTCATATACCCTTTTTCAATATGATTATTTAAAATTAAATTTTTAAAATAATCACCGTCCATATACGACAGATCTTCTTTTCCAAAATTATTAATCTGAATATTAGTTGTATTATTAGAATTTATAGTACTATTAGATATCGAATGATTTTCTTTATTAGTTTTAATAATTGAAGTAATATAGGATACTTTACCTTCTAAATTTATATCTAAGTTAAGAAAATCCATTAAATCTTCTGGTGACAGATTGGTGTTATATTTACTTAGTAAATTTACTCGCCGTTCATTGGTTATATTACTTGTTAGAATAGATCTAATAGCACGATTTATTGAATCATCAATTTTAGGGTCATCATCATATAAAATAAGATTCGATTTATCACTACATACCTGATCTTCATTATGTTTATTTAAATTTCCCCTAGTTTTAAAATACTTAAAACAATTCTCACATTTGTATTTAGTAATATGATTACATTTAAATACCTTTGTTTGATGTTTTATTAAATTTTGTTTAGTCTTAAATACTTGGAAACAATCAATACATTTATATTCCATTCTTTATTAACTATATATTTTTAATTCTATATTTTTATATATAGATAATTCTTTTGGATAAATTTTTGGATAAGGTATCATGAACTATACCATTTCACTCATTTATTATCTTGGTTTTTCTAAATTCTGGTATGTTTTTAGATTTATCCAAATCAGCTACCTTTTATAATATAATAGTGTTTATTTTTTCTTTAGAATTAGTGGTTAAAGGTATAAGAAAAATAGTTAAAATAGGGTTATCCAAAAACTGGTGTTCGCTGATTTGGATAAAAAATAAAATTATTGATGTAATAATAACCTAAATCTTTAAAAGGGTGTCGTTTTTGATACCATAATTTTGCCCTTTTTGGATTTATCCAAAAACTGGTATTCGCTGATTTGGATAAATTTTAATATTTATGATTGACTTTTAACCTAAACTTTTAAATGTTTGACGATTTTGACATCACAATTTTGTCATTTTTCACTTATCCAAAAACTGCTGTCGTTGATTTGGATAAATTTTTATTTATTTAGTGTATTCCCAACCACTTTTTATTTTTTCTTCTTCTTTTTATGGTATGATTTTCCTTATTTTTTTCTGATTTGGATTAATGCAAAAGAACTAGGATAAATGGTATATACAAAATGAAATTTATCCAAAAACACAGCATGAGCAAAAAAACTTATCCAACGCAGAGGGTGAGTTTGAAAAAATGGGAGGGTAAAACTTCAGGAAAATTGATTTTTCATTTTCGGCCGCTCGACCCGATTTCGGCCGAAAAACAAAAAAAAATATTTTCGTGCTGTAAAAATATTTTTTTAAAAAAGCTTAAAGGTATGGTTTTGGTATAAAGTAAAATTTACGATTTTTTTATAAAAATTTTTAAACTTTTATAAAATTCTTGAAAAAAAACGAATTAAGAATTAATTTAGATTTTTTATATTTTTATATGTACTGTTTAAACTTTTAATTTTAATGGTATACCAACTTAGATTTTAATGGTAGACCAACTTAAACGGTATACCAACTTAAACCCTAAACGGTATACCAACTTAAACTTTATTATTATTATTATTATTTTATTATAAATTAAGAATTAGTAGAATGGCAAACCAGCCAAAGTACACATCCGTGCTCCCTCGGCGTTTACCATCTCCTTGATCTTAATAGGATCCTTCATAGGAACACAATAGTTTCCATTACATGTCACGCGTTGGAGCATGTTATACAACGGAGCACCATCGGCACCAAACAAAGTACCTTCAGGTGCCTTTGTTGGAATTCCATCAACTTCATAAACACCATAGCGTCCCTTGTCGGATTCTTTGCCAGGAGTTTCCTTTCCAATCGGAACTTTAACAGATGACACATCTCCAGTCACAGGATCAGTCACATCAAATTCAACCTCTGAAACCTTAAGTGCGAATCGCTCCACATCACGGTGAGGCTTTTGAAGCAAGCCGCCACCCATACCAAAGACCATGTTTTCAACACTCCAACCAATTGAAACAAGAGCATTCAGAATTTGCTCGATCTTCTCAGGATCCAACCCATCACCGTAGAGAACACGCCAGTGAGTATCGAGAACCTTAAAGCCTTTTGCGTTTACAGTGATTAAATCCTTTGGAAGAAGTGATTCCATGAGCAAGAATGTTTGGACTACGGTATCAGCAACATCCTTGGCATCGGGAAAAACAGAATCAAGGCGAACGACCATGCGCATGTTAAGGCTCATAATATCGCCAAGAAACGTCGTACAAAGGTGACGGATACAATTCTTGGCATCAAAAGTATCAACAACCAATGACAAAATCACGGGCCTTCCTTCTCCACGCGGAAGAGCCTTGATTAATTCACGAATTCGCAGCAACTCTCCTTCTCTTAGCAGTGACATCATCAAATTGTGCTCAGTCGCACGAACTGAAAAACCAGTCAATCTACCGCCAACATTCTCAATCGCAGCGGTGGTATCCGAACCATCAAACACATAGAGATGCGCACGGGCACCATCAATTGCAGATTCTTCAGACGATGCTCCACGACGGCCAAAATCATGAAGCATGAAGCGGATGATTGTGCTAATCGTTTCGGGTGATTCAGCACATGTTGTTGATAGGAAACGGCTAAATAGCATTCGAATGGAGAATGACAAGGTAGCAACAGTCGTCATATACCAAGCAATCGATTGAATTGTAGCCTCAATGAAAGGAACAATTGAAGCACATTCACGATCTGTATTACGAATTGTCACAATCGGTGTACCTGGTCGAACTAGGGTTCCTTCGGGCAAAGCACACATCTCAATTGGCAAAGTTCCACCATATTTTATTACGCAAATAATCCATGGAATTGGATCAAAAACACCAGGACCAATATGAGCATCGTAAAATGCTTTGGCATCTGAAATCATACCACCCTTCAATTCATATTTAGGACCAGTCTCAGTTTCAGTAACAACAATCTCTTCTACAATCTTGGTAGATACGAGATACTCAGCAATCTTTTGAATACCAGCAGCAACAATAAACTGATGTTTGGCACCAACACGAGATCCCATTGAGGCAAACAGACCAGTAAGCCGTTGATGTTTTCCATCTATATTAATACTATTATATTGAGTTGTGTTATAACCCTTATAGGAATCCGAATCAAGGATTGGATTCTTCAGAAGGCTTATAAAATCCCTCAAGATAGCAGTGTATTTTGATGGCTCCAATATTGCCTGAAGCGGGGCTATTTCTTTTATTAAATTATGTACCATTTGGTTACGATTCATTATTGATGAACTCATATACTTCTCTTTCAGGTATGGAAAATCAATGATTATTATTTTCAATTTTTATATAAACTATTTTACAGTTTATATAAAAATTAGAACGAACCATAAGTGAGATAGCAATTTTTATATAAACTATTTTACAGTTTATATAAAAATTAGAACGAACCATAAGTGAGATAGCAATTTTTATATAAACTATTTTACAGTTTATATAAAAATTAGAACGAACCATAAGTGAGATAGCAATTCTTTTATAAGGTAAAAATATTGGTAAATTATTAATTTTTTATATATAAATTAATAAATTATTCTTCAGAATCAACAAATGGATTTTCGGGTTTTTGAGAAGGTGTCTTTACAACCATTTCAACTTTGGGTTTTTTCTTGGAATCCACCATGTTTTTAAATTCCTGTGCGAGGACCTTGTTTGTTCTATATAATTTGATCTTCTCC
>Ga0214919_10007209_pt1 | contig 15066 bp, 15 predicted proteins | sample LL1503_MetaG_FD_177994 | JGI IMG/M metagenome (GOLD analysis project Ga0214919, IMG submission 177994) | Freshwater microbial communities from Lake Lanier, Atlanta, Georgia, United States - LL-1503 | ecosystem: Environmental > Aquatic > Freshwater > Lake | place: USA: Georgia | collected... | reverse complement strand
TTCTTACTGAATTGGAGCTGTAGCTCAATTGGTTAGAGCACCGCCCTGTCACGGCGGGGGTTGCGGGTTCGAGCCCCGTCAGCTCCGAGGTTTTTCACGTAAGACTCCTCGCAACGAAGAAGGCTGAATTCGTTCATCCTGCAACTCCCCATCATAAAAGATTTGCCACGTATATCCGACATACGTTCCACCCACCCCCACCTTGGATTCGCACGTCACTACCCTCAAACCATCAGTCTCCTGCAATGGCGGGCCTTTCACCCATCGCACCATACCCGATTCACTTTTTTTCAAAAGTCCATCCGCACCCCTTTCAAAAAACTGTACCCTCACCCCCACCTTGCGGGAATCCAGTACCCCAACTCCTCGAATCGCCCGGACACTCCAGTCCACACGCTTTCCTCCATCTAAACTACTTTCCTCAACTCCAACCAAAGCCATCTTTCGGGGGTGTTTCGCCAATGTCTCCTCTCGTTGCTGGGCCACCTGCTCCAATCTCACCCGTTCCTGCAAGATTTTCGACCTTGCCAGAGCTAATTTTCGAACTGCTCCCCCCGTCTCGCTTCCTTGAATCAGATTCCGCCACCGTTCCAATGCCACTGCCGAATCCCCTCTCGCCTCTGCCAAAAGAGCCGATGCCACCTTCACCCGCTGATTCTTCGAATCCTGCAAACGCGCCTGCTCCAGCAACTTCTCAGCTAAATCCAACTGGCCTCGATTTTGCAGATTCCTCGCTTGATCTAAAAGATCCTCCACCTGCGGAGCTGCCGCCTTAGCCGCCGACACACTCAATCGGACTGTTCCCTCAGGCATCGGCAGGTTTCGTAAAGCCTCACGAAAATCATTCTCCCCTTTGGCCTCTGCTACCGCGGCCTCTGGATCAAAAGCCCACTCCCTTCCCCTCTCCGCTTCGCCTCGCCTCATCTCCAACAACCCAAACAAACCCACGACCTGAATGACCACCAGCACAACCGCAGCCCAAATCCATGTCCTTCGCCTTCCTCCGCTCATGGACTATTCGTGGGTGCATTTGTTGCATTCGTAGCTCCACCACTTTTCCAGGGAAGCCCCAAGTGCATTCGTGACTGAAGAAAGCGAGTCAAGTTACCCATCCACTCTCCCGCCTTTTCCCTTTCACTTTGAATAATTCCCTCAGGCGTCTTGGCATTCACATAGGGTCTCAAAACAAATACCGAAAGGCAGAACAAGACCTGCAGTAAAAGAATTCCAGCCACCAAATAGAGAGCGACCCCATACATTTTGGGCCTCACCCGCGACTGGTCCCGCTTGGCTTGATCTTTTAGTGATTCACCCACATCGCTAGCTTAACCTAAATCGTCGGCGCGTCACCTCTGAGGTGACTTCTCCCCCGCCCCACCGGGATCCTGCCGTAACCCTGCCACAACACCTCGATCCACAACCCCCACCCAATCCTGTTCGTCCACTCGGATCCAAGCCCCTCCTTCCGCTTTTCCTTTCAAAGCAACAATCCTCAACTTCTTGCCCTCTTTCCCCTCCAACACAATCTCCACCTCACTTTTACTCAACTCCGCCTTACCAGGGAGCGCTATCCATCGAGTCACCTCCAACTGATCCAGACGCACTACATACCCCTTCACACTGGGCATCTCTTGCCCCTCCCCCTTCCACCCACCATCCGCCCCCAATCGATACTCTTTTCGAGCACTCCCGACAGCCCAGATCAACCCCTCAATCGGACCAAAATCTGCAGGCATCACTTTTTTGGGCAACCAACCCAGCGGTGAATCTGGAATGCCTCGCGCCAAAGACACAGGCACCACCATAGCCCCTGAAGTAGTTGAAACTCTGACAAACACCTCCTCCTTGGTTTCATCCCCCAACTGAATGGTCTCCAACTGATTGGTTTTTCCCGCCCACTTGAGACTAATCGCTTGCCTAGGCTTAGTAAGACCCATCCGAGCAGGATCCTCCGTAGGCAAGAATCGGTTGGCTCGAACCTCCATCAAAGATTCAAGCCACCTTTGCACAGCCACCCCATCCGCAGAAAAGCTGTTTTTCCCAAAAACCAGTTTCCATCGTCCGTCTGCACCTATCTTCTCCAACCGATACTCTCCACCCTTCCCGCTCATTTCGACCCCATCGATCTCCCCGACCTGACCTAATGTTACCAATCGCTTGTCTCTTACCCGATCTGAAAGCTTTCCCAACCCATCAACTGCCAAACGAGGCAAAAGAAAAACTGAAGCCTGATCCGATACTTTGGCAAAGACTTGATTGATATCCTTCGGGCTCGTTAATCCAATCTGCAAAATCCGGTTTGTCGCTTTCGTTCTAACCTCGAACGACTGCGTCGGTGCATTCAATCCGTATAGAGCCAGATCCCCACCCAAATCCGACACAAATTCAGTCGCCTTAAGAGCAGAGATCTCACCCAAGACCCCCTCCATGGCCGTAGGATTCGCAGGTGCCTCCACAGGCTTCGTAATCAACCACCCGCTCTCCTTCTTCTTAACCTCCACCTCCAACGTCCCTTGATGCATCAGCAGTTCCCGCACCTCAGGAACGAGCAACGGAAGTACTCTCTTCTCCCTCCATCCCGTTAAATCTTTATCCATCGCCTCCGTAAGTTGATTCTGGACTACCGCAATTCGCTCTGCCTGCCCTCCCGATCGAACCCGCGTATACACACCACCCGCCACAGGCGTCTCTCTTCCGACTTCAATCATACAATCTCCCTTTTGCGTCCTGATCACCAAGGTTCGCGACGGTTGCCCCAAACCGAAACTTTGTAACAACGCCTCTTCCTTCTTTCCATCAGGCAAAGTCTGAAGACTTTCCACAAATTGCACCTCAGAAAGTAATCGTCCTACCGTTGTCCCATCTGCTCCCCCCTGAATCGGCTTTTCCAATTGCCAATCTCCACCATCCTTTTTTTGAAATACAAACTCCCCTTTAGGCCCTTTTAGTTCAATCCAGGTCGCCTCACGCACAGGCAGATCCGTGATTCGTCGGGATTCCTTCGCCATTCGCTCCGACCCAGGGACCTTTTTCTGCAGAAAACTTAGCGCACCCAACATGATAACCATCAGACCAACGGACACCAAAAGAGACCGGGTGCTCATCTCAAAATCCGACTTAACTCCGTCGTCGCCACCACACCAGAAAACCTAAAATTCCCATGACTGCGGGAATTCCCAATAGCGTGGATAAAATAATCATTCTCTGTTGCCCCTCATCCATCGACACTGAGAAATCTTTCGGCGTCTTAGGCGAGATTCCCAACGCTTCGCTTCGCCCCAAAGTCCACTGAATCGCGTTCACCATAAAATCCACTTCCAGAGGAGAAATATTCTGATTCGCAAAAGCCGAGGCCGACCCCACCACCACCGCTCGAAGCGCAGGACTCTCCTTGCCCCGGTCTCCAGGCACAGTCCCATCCACCACCGCCGCCACAGCAAATGGCCCCTTGCGGTCTTCCCCTTCCACAAAGTCACTCTTCTTCCCTGACGTTAAAGGCCAAGGCTTGGCCCAGTACCGATCCGAAGTCTCCACCAACATTTCAGCCTTTACAGGATTCGCCGCTACCACGGGCTTGATCGTGATCGAACGAGCGGATCCAAAACGCAACGACCCACCCACAGTCTCAATCCAACGAATCGCAGGATGCCCAGAATACCGTGTCCCCACCGTCTCCTCATTCACCCCTTGGGTCAACCCAGCCGTGCTTAAAACCGCCACTTTACGAAAGATTTTATCCGCATCTACCACCACCCCATGCTCTGCAAAGAGCCCCTCTAAACCTGTCGGGACCCCTGGATCTAACAGTAGTAACAGCCTGCCAGGCTTACCCACATACGCTTGCAAGGCCGCAACGGAAGGGGCAGGGAACTGAAATTTGGGTCCAGCCACCATCACCGCATCCGCATCCGCAGGAACTCCCTCCTGCTCCCCTAACTTTAAGGGCAACAGCTCCACATTCTGCGAAGCCAATCGTGCCGACAATAAAGAGTACCCTGCTGGATCTTTGTCGGAGGAGTTTAAATTGTACTCTCCCGATCCTGAAGTCACATAAACCCTCGCCGGCTTGCCCTGGACTAGCCCACTGATGGCAGAAGAAATTTTCTCCTCGGCCGCAAACGACTTCACCCGAGCTGCCCCCCCCGTCATCATCGCCCCGGGATCAATCTCGGCCATGTCCGCCACTTTCAAGATCCGTGACCGATCCGCATACTGCACCAAGATCACATTCTCATTACTCGTAAGCTTAAACTTCTCAGCCAATTTTTGTGCCGCCTGAAAATCCAAATACGGTTGCACCTGCTCCACCTTCACCTTGCCACCACCACGATACTTGTACTCCTCCAACAACTTCTGCACGTCCTCTTGGATCAGACTTCCCGAGGTATCCTGTTCAGGTGCCAAAAAGGCGGTCAAGGTCACATCTCCAGGCAGATTTTTCAGGAGATTCAAGGTCTGCCCCGATAACTTCTGAAACTGATTTAACGAGAAGTCCGCACGATGATAATGCCTCCAGCTGATGTAGTTCGCACCAGCGAAAAGGAAGATCAGGATCGGTAGAAAAATCCACTGATTGATCGACTGGGTGCGTCGTTCCCGACGTAACGCAGAAAGAGGAGGGGGAGTAGGTCGGCTCATCCTTTTACCCCTTCAATCGACGGCCTGTCATCACCTGTCGGGTTAAAATAAGAAAGAATGCAGTCCCACTAAGATAAAACACCACAGGCCGGGAATCGAACAGCCCTGCACTAAAGGAACGCATCTGTTCAAGGGTGAAAATATAGCTCAACACCTCCCGCCATCCTGGATCCCTCACCAAATAACTCAGAAATCCTGCAAAGAAGAGTAGGGCAATCATCGTAAAGGAAATCATCGCCGCCACCGCTTGGTTTCGTGTTAAAACGGATGCAAATAATCCAATCGATAGGTAGAGCATTCCCACCAAAGTCACCATCAGGTAAGAGAAGCCTAGCGGAATCCAAGCCACAGGCACCGCCTGATGCGTCACCAACTGGAAAATCGCCAACCCCAAAAGCGATGGAATCCAAAGCAGAAGATAAAAGAAAAGTACTCCAAAGAATTTAGCCAAAATCACATCTCCATCCTTCACGGGCGCCGTTAGCAACATCTCAATCGTTCCTGTCTTATACTCTTCCGAGAAAAGCCTCATCGTCAGAATCGGAACTAAAATAATCAGGAGAAACCAGAAATGGAAAATATAGAAGTAGATCTGCATGATCGTGAATTCCTTTACCCCCTGCCCTAAATACGCCACACACTGACTAAAGCTAAACCCGTTGATCAGCGACATGCAGGTCAACAAGACCCACGCAATGGGTGAGTGCAGGATCGCTCCCACCTCCCTTTTCCAAAGAACCCATAAAGCACGCGTCATAAATTAATCCTGAGTCAGCTCCACAAACACATCCTCCAATCTCGCTTTTTCGCGCCGAAACTCCCGCAACGGCCACTGCTCCCGCTTGATCAAGCCGTCCACCTCACCTCGGATATCCTTACCGGGCGCCGCCGTAACCTCAAAGGAGATCCAATCCCCAGCCCGATTCAACTCTGCCACCATACTCACCTCGGCAATTTTACCCAGCTTCTCTTTCGCCGAAGCGGGATCTGCTTTCACCTCAATCTGCAAGGCCCCTGCCTGCACCCGCTTCTCCAGATTGGCCAAGGTGTCCGAAGCCTCGATCTTACCTTTATTGATAATAATTGCCCTTCCACAAACCATCTCCACCTCGGGTAAGATATGAGTAGAAAGAAGAATGGTCCTGTCCTTCCCTAACTCTTTGATGAGCTCCCGAAACGAGCGGATCTGATGTGGATCCAATCCCGCAGTTGGCTCATCCAAAATCAAAAGCATCGGATTATGAACCAGCGCATCCGCCAACCCCACCCTTTGACGAAATCCCTTGGAAAGGGAACCTATGATCTTTTTTCGGACATCGGTCAACCCACACTGATCCAGCACTAACCCGACCCGATGCGAAATCTCCCCACGAGAGACTCGTTTCAATCGTCCTCGATACTCCAAAAACTCTTCCACCCTCATCTCAGGGTATAAAGGCACATTTTCAGGCATGTAACCGATCCTCTGCCTCACCAGAAGGCTTTCCTGCGGTAACTTGGCTCCAGCCACTTCGATGCGACCATCCGTTGGAGGTAGGTACCCCGTTAACATTCGCATCGTGGTCGATTTCCCTGCCCCATTCGGACCCAAAAACCCCACCACCTCCCCTTTTTCAACTGAGAATGTGATCCCTCGGACCGCCTCCCCCCCCGCATATCTCTTTATTAAATTTTCAACTTGGATCATAGCGAGTTTCAAATTTTATAAACCTTATCCCAAAGGTCAAGTGAACCATTCGGGAAATCCTCTCGACATGGAGAGCTGCCCTCGTTTCCCTTGGGTGTGCGCATAGTTGCCGTTGTGAATCAAAAAGGGGGCGTGGGAAAGACCACCACCGCCATTCATCTGGCCGCAGGTGCAGCCGAGGCAGGGCGTCGCGTTCTTCTGGTCGATCTTGATCCCCAAGCCAATGCCACCAGCGGGCTGGGTCTTGAACATACCCCCGGGAAAAGCCTCTACCCTGTTCTGCTCGGTCGTGCCCGTGCCTTGGAGATGCTTCAACCCTCACGCCATGCCAACCTCCACATTCTCGCCTCTGAACTAGACCTTGCAGGAGCCGAGATGGATCTCGCAGGAATGGAAAACCCACTCATACACGTCCGCCACGCTCTCGATCCCTTGCGTCTGGATCCTGCATTCGATCTAGTCATTCTCGACTGCCCGCCCAGCGTTGGCCTCCTCATGACCAGCGCCCTCGTCGCCGCAGAAAAGATTCTCGTCCCCGTCCAGTGCGAATACTTCGCTTTGGAAGGGGTTGGAAAAATTCTCAACCTTGTGGATCGAATCAAACAGGGAGGCCAAAATCCTAACCTGTCCATTCTCGGGATCGTTCTGACGATGTACGATGCCCGCACACGCCTTAGTCAGCACGTCAGTGAAGATTTGCGTGGCCACCTAGGCGATCAAGTTCTTCAAACGATCATTCCAAGGTCCGTCCGACTAGCCGAAGCCCCCAGCCACGGCAAAACCATTTACGAATATGATAACTCAGGCGCCGCAGCCGCCAGCTACCGCCAACTCACCACCGAATTCCTGTCACGCTTATAAACTTTTCTACCCCTTCGGGAGTTCCAACCAAGAGAAGATCCGCGCGACGCTTTCCAAACACACCTGCACAGATCACCCCAGGAATTCCCTCCAGCGTCTTTTCCATTCGGATCGGATCGGCAACTTTCCATCCGTACACGTCCAAAATCTCCCCACCGTTATCCGTAACAAAATTCTTCCGCCATACCGGCCGACCTCCCCTCCTGCGAATCTCCTTCGCCACCTGATCCCTAGCCATCGGCACAACTTCCAAGGGCACAGGAAATTTTCCTAACCTCTTCACCAACTTCGACTCATCCACGATGCAGATGAACTTTTTCGCCGCTGTGGCAATGATCTTCTCTCTCGTCAACGCCCCCCCACCCCCTTTGATCAGCCTCAGCTTCGGATCCACCTCATCCGCCCCATCCACGTAAAGACTCACCTTTTTGGCCTGATTCAAATCCAAAATCCGAATCCCTTTTTTGCGTAAGGCTCGTTCGGTCCCTTTTGAACTCGGCACCGCACCCCGCACCCACCCTTTTTTTAAACCCCGAATAAAATACATCGTCGTCGAACCCGTCCCCACCCCCAAAATACAACCCTTGGGCACATAGGCCAAGGCGGCCTCGGCCACCTCTTTTTTAAACGCCATCGGATCCACCCTTCTTTTCTGTGATTTTTCCACGAATGCGTCAATCTATCCTGAATCATGCCCGCCCCCCATCTCCATCTAGCCTGCCCCTCCGGCATCAGCGGAGACATGTTCTGTGCTTCCCTTCTGGATCTGGGGGTCCCCCTTGGCCTTTTTGAGAAAGCTGTCGCCTCTCTTCATCTGCCAGAAAAAATCGTTCTAAAAACTGAGAGAGCTATCCGTGGCGGTCTCGCCGGCACTCGCTTCCTTGTCGAGACTCCGCACGACCATGCCCACCACCATCATCACCACGCTGAACATTGCCATGACCACGGACGTTCTTGGGCCCAGATCCGCGATCTACTCAAGCAATCGAAACTTGATGCCAAGGTCCGTGACTCCGCCCTCGCCATGTTTCAGCGCGTGGCTGAAGCCGAAGCCAAACTCCACGGCGTACAGGTCGAGACTGTCCATTTTCACGAAGTCGGCGCAATCGACTCGATTGTAGATCTTGTCTGTGCCGCCGCTGGAGTCCATCACCTCAAGATCAGCGAAATTACCGCCTCTCCACCCGTCGACGGCACTGGAACCATCCAATGCGCACACGGAACATTCCCCCTCCCTGCCCCCGCCACCGCTGAAATTCTCCGCGGTATCCCGATCCGCCAACTTGATGTCCCCTACGAACTCACTACCCCCACCGGCGCCGCCATTCTCGCTCACTTCGCGACTAAGTTCGGTATGCTTGACTCTTTTGCTGCGGATTTGATCGGCTACGGCCTGGGTACCCGCGATCTTTCCGACCGCCCCAATGTTCTGCGGGCCTTTCTGGGGCATCTCTCCTCAGTTTCGCTTGAGGCTACCGAAACCGTTTTCGAAATCCGCACCCACCTGGATGATATCACCGGCGAGCACCTGGCCCATGCCATCGATCGGCTGATGGAGGAGGGAGCCCTCGATGCCGCCGCCTCCCCGCTCCTTATGAAAAAGGGGCGCACTGGACATCTTCTCACCGTTCTCGCCAAGCCAGCGGACGCTGAAAATCTCGCCGCCATAGTCCTGCGTGAAACCACGGCTTTCGGCCTCCGCATGGATCGGGTCGAACGCCGAACTCTCCTTCGCAAAGAAAAAACCGTCCCTACCCCCTTTGGCCCCATCCGCGTCAAACTAGGCTACCTTGGCGATTCCCTCGTTCAAATTCATCCGGACGATACCGACTGCCGAAAGTCCGCCATATCCGCTTCCGTATCCCATGCAGACGTGGCCGCAGCCGCCCGCTCCGCCGCCCGTTCTGCCTAACCTTCTCTTGCCGCCCCCTCCTCTGGCAGGAGAATAAATCCTGTCATTCGATCGCCGATGACCTCGCTCCTCTTCCCGCGATACATCCAGTGCCACATCCCGATCAACGCACAGAAAAGGGCATCCGTTCGATCCTCCACAGGCTTGCTCCATTTTTGTCTCAGCAGGTTCCTTGTTTCTTGATTAATCCTCAGTCCCGAAAACCTCCTTTTCATCAGTTTCCGCATCAACCCCTGCAACCTTCGAAACTCCCTCCTTCGTTCCACCACACTTCCTTTCTTATACTTAATGATTCTAGGCAGCCCAAACATTCGAACCATAGCAGGATGCGGATACACCTCGGCAGCCGTTTTTTTCATCTTTCCTGCCTCCCATCCTATGAAAAAACCTTTTCGGGCAAGCAATCGGGCAACTCGGGTCGGACGAGGACACCGGCTGGTGTTGGCAGGATGACATGCAGCGTGTTGACGATGAAACATTCGGTGCGTCAACCGATCCACAGGCCTTGTTCCCGTCCGATTCGGGCAAACAATCGGAGCATCCACAGTCACAAACACAGTTTGGTAATTCCGACTCGTTTCCCCAAGCAACTTCATCAACTCCCGATCCCCTTGTGGATATCCAAACCCCAGCACCTTCCCTCGATTCCCTGTCGATTCAAGAAAACAAACTCCATCGTGTTTTTTTTCGCCCCAAGCGAGATCCACCCCGATCAGCAGAACTTTCAACGTTTCTTCTGCTCGATCCGAAGCAACAGAACCGGTACATCCACCGAGTGCCGCACCTCACTGGATGCGCTTCCAAACAGCACATCCTCCATCCATCGATGTCCATGCGTCGTCATCGCCACCAGATCACAACCCGTTTCCTCCACTGCCCGAACCAACTCAGGTCCTGGTTTCCCGTACCCAAGTCGCCAGGTAGTCGGGATCCCCTCTTTCTTCATCTTGTCGGCACATTGGTTCAAATACTCCCGATCCTCCCGAACTTCCTTCGAATCACTGTCCTCCCCAAAGAAACGGGCCGACCAACCATCCGCAATATGAATCAGAATCAGCTCACTTCCATGAATCTTCGACAACTTTGCAACGTGCCGAAGAATGCTTTGGTCATAATCGGTTCCTTCCAGCGGCACCAAAATCTTTAAATAGATACCCGGGTTCATGGTGAAAGCCATCCTTCGAGCGTCTCATAAACCAACCAGACATTCAGGCTCGTCAAAAGTATCGCCACCCCCCACGCCATTACCTTCCAAAAGGGCTTCGTTACCATCTCCCCCATCAAATCCTTTCGGCCCGTGAAATGAATCAGAGGAATCACCGCAAAGGGCAACTGGAAACTCAAAATTACTTGGCTCAGAATTAGTAGGTCATAAGTGCCCTGCTCTCCCCTCCAAAGAATTACCAGGACTGCGGGAATCAAAGCCAAAAAACGTGTGACCATACGCGAAATCCAAGGGGCGATCCGCCATCGCAAAAACCCCTCCATTACAATTTGCCCTGCCAATGTACCCGTAAGAGTCGAACTTTGACCACTGGCTAGAAGTGCGACGGCAAAGAGCGTTCCTGCCGCCGCAGCCCCTACGAGAGGGGTCAAAGTTTCGTATGCCTGCCTTAACTCCTTGACCTCCACCCCATTTTTAAAAAATACTGCTGCTGCAACAATGAGAATCGCGGAGTTCACGAGAAACGCCGCGTTGAGTGCGATCGCAGAATCAATCAGGTTGAATTTTGCTGCCTCTTTTTTTCCCTGACCGGTTGGTTCAATCCTGCGTGTCTGTACAAGCGCAGAGTGCAGATAAAGATTATGAGGCATTACGGTTGCTCCAATCATTCCAATCGCCACATAGAGGTCACTCGTCCCCCCATGAACTGGCCGAATCCCGGTAAGTTTTGGACCTAAATATCCCGCAAGAACTGCACCCCAATCGGCTTGCGCCAGCCAAAGCTCCGCCACGTAACAAAGCCCAATCACAATAACCAAAGAAAGAATTCCGGCTTCCAACCAGCGCATTCCCCGCGCTTGCAACAGGAACATGAAAAACACATTCACGGAGACCACACCTGCACAAACCAGAAGCGGCCAACCCGTCAGCAAACTTAAGCCTACTGCCCCACCCAACACCTCCGCCAAATCACACGCCACAATCGCAATTTGGCATGGAAGATAAAGCAACGCCCCCCAAGGCTCTGGATAAAATTCTCTGCATGCCTGCGCCAAGTCCCTACCTGTCGCAATACCTAAACGAGCCGACAAACTCTGCAACAACAGCGCCATTCCGTTTGAGAGAAGGAGAACCCACAAAAGCTGATACCCAAACCGAGCCCCTGCCTCAATGTCCGTAGCCCAGTTTCCCGGATCCATATACCCCACGCTCACGAGGAATGCGGGTCCCGCAAACGCAAGCATCTTGCGCCAAAATCCCGCCCCAATTGGCACCACAACTGACCCATGCACCTCAGGCAGGGATTTTCCTATCTGCAACATCAAGCCACTTTACCCCTGCCTTTTTCTTTTGGCCAACCTCTCCGCCCCGCTACGACCCGATCCGACTCGATCCAAACAAAGGTTGCAACGTTTCAGGAATTCCTACTTTTCCATCCTTGGTCTGATAGGTCTCGAGCAGCGCGATAAAAAGACGAGCCAAGGCCGTTCCCGAACCGTTTAACGTGTGGCATGGGCGGTTCTTTCCGTCCGGACCCTTAAACCTCAATCCCATCCGCCTCGCCTGAAAATCCATAAAGTTACTGCAGGACGACACCTCCAGAAACTGACCCATTCCAGGGGCCCAAACTTCCAAATCATAACAGCGCGCTGCACCAAACCCAATATCTCCCGTGCACAACTCGATTTTTCGATAGTGCAAACCCAGCTTCTGTAAGACCGATTCCGCATGCTGACAAAGTTCTTCGAGCGCCTTCATCGACCGATCTGGATGCTCGATCCAAACCAATTCCACTTTATCAAACTGATGCATTCTTCCCAATCCGCGAGTCTCCTTACCCGCACTCCCAGCCTCTCGACGAAAACAGGGAGTATAGGCGGCATACTTTTTTGGAAGATCCTTCTCCGTCAAAATCTCCTCCCGATGCAAGTTAGTCACAGGAACCTCTGCCGTCGGAACCAGAAATAGCTCTCCTCCTTCCACCGCATACATGTCCTCACGAAACTTGGGAAGCTGACCCGTACCTACCATACTCGTCTCCCGAACCAGAAAAGGGGTCGAAACCTCGGTGTACCCGTGCTCGCCGCTGTGCAAATTGAGCATCCAGCTGATCAAACTTCTCTCCAACTTTGCCCCCGCCCCCCGATAGACCGCAAAGCCACTTCCCGAAACTTTGGCCGAAGCTACAAAATCCAAGATTCCCAGCGCCTCACCCAACGCCACATGGTCCTTGGGCTTGAAATCAAACTTCTTCGGCTCCCCCCAAGTTGATACCACGGGATTTTCCGCCGCACTGCTTCCCTTTGGACAACCCTCCCAAGGTATATTTGGAATCGATAAAAGATACCCCTCCTGTCTGGCTTCTACGTCCGCTGCCAGTTTGTCCAACTCTGCGATCCGGTCCGACTTCTCCTTCATTCCCGCCAAAAGATCATCTGCTGACTCCTTCTTTGCCTTGCGTACACCCACCTCTTTACTGATCACATTTCGCTCCGCCTTTAGCTTTTCCACTTCCCCCAATAATCGCCGCCGCTCCTCATCCACCTCCAATACCCTATCCAAACCATCTGCCGCCCCCTTACCACGGCTTGCCAAACGTTGACGCACAACCTCTGGCTCTTTTCGGATCCATCCAATGTCTAACATTCATCCATTCAACCTATTCCCAGCCCGTCCGTCGAGACTCGGCAAAGGCTTTGCCGTCCGAGCCAGAAACCGCTTTAACCTACTTGTGCCTACTTCATCCTTTCGCGGTGCCGTACTCGACCTCGGCTCCAACACATTTAAACTTCTCCTTGCCGAACAGACCGGCTCTACCTTGCGGATTCATCATGAAAAAGCCTATCCCGTCCGCCTCGGGGAGGGAGTGGCACTGTCCGGCCGTCTTCTACCCTCCGCTCGACGCCGTGCGCTGTCCGTTCTTCGACTGCTTGAGCACAAAATACGCGCCTTTCACCCCCACCAAACTCTCGCCGTCGGTACAGGCACCCTTCGCCGTGCAAAGAACTCCAAATCCTTCCTCCTTCCTGCATCCAAGATTCTAAAAAAACCGATTCGCCTTCTGAGCGGTCACGAGGAGGGTCGCGTCATCGCCCTCGCCGCCCGTTCCCTCGCATCCACTCTGAGCCCTCGTTTTCATATCGATCTGGGCGGGGGGAGCATCGAAATCATCGACTCCCTGCGTCCTATCCGCCCCCGAATTTTTAGCCTTAACCTCGGCTGTGTGGCTGTTCGCGACACTCTCCTCTCTCAACACCCCCCTTCACCCCACCAATGGATACAAGCCTTTCATTCCATCCGCAAAGCCTTGAAAAGGATTCCAGTCCCAACTCGAAAGTCCCATGCCACTTTCTCGGGCGGAACAGGACACGCCTACGCATGCCTTATCCGGCGTAAAAATATGAAAGCTCGAAAACTCGAGGGATTCTCCCTCTCTCTTACCACTCTCGAATCCCTCATCCTCCGACTGCTTCCTCTCTCCCTCCCCCAGCTTCGTGCCCTGCCCGGTATGCCCACCGATCGCGCCTCTCTCGCCTTACCCGCTTTTCTCGTCCTACGCGAAACGATGCTTCGACTCCGTCTTTCCTGTGTCCAACTCACCACTCACGGACTTCGATACGGCGTCTGGCTCGACTCCCTCGCTCCCTGCCCTATCCGTAAAATTGTTCGATGATCCCCAATAGCCCCATCACCCGCCAAGCCACAGCCTTGATGGAGCGACTCGAGAAAGAGCCCCAGCACGTACGCCATGTCACCTTCTGGTCTATTTTCCTATTTGAAAAACTCGCCTCCCTTCATCAACTTTCAAAACAGGAGCTCGAGCTTCTTGTTGCGGGCTCCCTTCTCCATGACATCGGCTGGTCCACGGCCACCGAAGAGCGCCCCCACCACAAGGAATCCGCCCGCCTCATCCGCGAACACGCATGGAAAGATCTTCCCCATTCTCAAACCGATTTCATCGCTCTGCTCGCCCGCTATCACCGCAAAAGCATTCCCTCCCCAACCCACCGCCGTTATGTGAACCTTCCAAAAACGAGAAAGAGTCACCTACATTTTCTTGCGGGTATCCTTCGCGTAGCGGATGCACTCGATCGTTCCCATTGCCAAAGTCTTCACCCTGCCGACCTTGAAATTCGTCCAGGAGTCTGCCTCATTCATATTACAGGCAAAGACACAGGGGAGGCCCAATTCGGTATCGAGCGCAAGGGAGACCTTTTTCAACAAGCTTTTGGACACCAGCCCTTCCTCAAACATCTCTCCTAGCGGAATGGCACGCCGGCCCAGTTCTGCTTAACTATCCCCATGGGAACAAAACGTTGGAGACCTCAACTGATCGCCTTGAGCATCCTGCTCGCCTTCGTTGGCTTCTCCTACAGCTACGTTCGCTACTTCGTTCGAGCTCGCACCCATAGCGTCATTGTCTTTTTTGTTCCTGGCGCCAGTTCCGAACTCCTCGCCTTAGCCCAAGCCCGTGATCCCAATCGCACGCTTGCAGGTTTAGAACGCGCAGACGGCATGGCATTTGTAGAAAGCCAATCCTCCGATCAACTTACGGGAGATGCTGCCGCTCTCGCCTCCTTTCTTGCCACTGGCCAACCCAGCCCTGCAGGGCGCTTGAGCCTGAGATACGATGGAAAACCTGCCGACACTCTCCTGTACGAAGCTCAACGACGCGGCCGTGCAGTCGGAATCGTATCCTCAGGCCCCATCACCTCGCCTGGAGTCGCTGCATTCTACTCCCACCAACCCGATGCTTCGGTCTCTGGAACGGTTGCGCAACAGCTTCTCGACACCACACGCATC
>Ga0214919_10007208_pt1 | contig 15067 bp, 16 predicted proteins | sample LL1503_MetaG_FD_177994 | JGI IMG/M metagenome (GOLD analysis project Ga0214919, IMG submission 177994) | Freshwater microbial communities from Lake Lanier, Atlanta, Georgia, United States - LL-1503 | ecosystem: Environmental > Aquatic > Freshwater > Lake | place: USA: Georgia | collected... | reverse complement strand
GACAACATCTGCACCCACATTGAAGATGGCTCCCAACTGGGGAGGGCAATGACGAAGGCACGCATCACAATTGATGCACTCGGACATCTCAATGCGCATTGGGGCAAGTTTCCACTTCGGATTTCGTTCGTGAGCATCAATGCGCTCGGTCCGTGTGCCAGTCATCTCGTTAAGTGTAGGTGAGGCATCTGAGCCGATTGTGATGGGAGTTTGACCTAGGCCACAGATACTGGTGGACTAGGGGTGCATGGCCCGCACTGACCGACTTCAACGACAACGAAAAATCGATGGGTACGCGGTGGCAGCCATTGCCCCCGTCTTGGCATTATTGCCCGCTTGGTTTATTGCAGTTGCTGCTTTCTGGTGGGTTACTTCTCAATTCTATTACGTGCCGTTTGCAGTCTTTGCAGCTTTGTGGTTGCTGTGCGGCGGCTCTCTTTTTATCCGACCCGTGCAACGCATCGCACTGCAACGTCTTCTCGGAGCTCGCACTCCGACACGCACGGAACGCGACACGCTTCAGCGCTCGTGGCACATTGTCGCGCAAGCAAATCATATTCCACCAGGAAAATTTGTATTAGCAGTTTCTGATTCAGAGGACCTCAACGCGTTTGCTTCGGGCGGTCATCTTGTTGTTGTCTCAAGTTGGGCAATCAACAACTTGTCACATGACGAATTGTGTGGAGTGTTAGCACACGAACTCAGTCATCATCTCGGCATGCACACTATTGCACTCACAATCGGACAATGGCTCACTATACCGATTGTCCTTCTCGCAAAAATCGGTTTCCTCTTACAGAATGTTGCCCACGCTGCAACAGATGTTTTTGCAACCCGTTCATCTCTTGGTTCACTTATCGGTAAAACGTTCACCGGTTTCATCACCATTATTTCGTGGCTTTTTCTTTCTGTCATCACAGTGTCTCAATACATTGGCAACGCAATAGGTAAAGGTGCAGAATTCAAAGCAGATGAAACCGCCGTTGCCATGGGTTTTGGTCGCCAATTGTTAAATGCCCTTCGCATCGTTGTTGACAGCGGCCAAGGAGAACGTTCGGCCCAATGGAAAGACCGGTTGATCACTGCCCACCCCCCTGCCCGCACGCGGATCGCCCGAATCGATGCTCAACTTCGCCAAATGCCTCGAGGCAACCAGCGATAGCGTTAAACCCATGAATCGCATGGGAGCCACCTTGTTATGACCAGCCTCCCAAACGACCCATTTCTTGCCGCTGCCCGCGGAGAACCAGCTCACCACACGCCTGTTTGGTTTATGCGCCAAGCCGGACGAAGCTTGCCCGAGTACCGCGCTATTCGTGGCGAAGGAAGCATTCTTGACGCAATCAAGAACCCAGAATTAGCTGCCGAGTTCACACTGCAACCAGTTCGTCGACACAACGTTGACGCAGCAGTTCTGTATTCCGACATTGTGGTTCCTGCACACGCTGTCGGCTTTGGTATCGATGTTGCGCCCGGCACCGGACCAGTGGCCCCGTCGCCACTTCGTTCCAGCACTGACCTTGCGCGCCTGCGCCCTTTGCATCACGACGACATTGAATATGTCACTGACACCGTTCTTTCATTAGTAAAAGAACTCACTGTGCCGTTACTTGCATTTGCCGGAGCACCTTTCACAGTTGCTAGTTATCTCATTGAGGGTCGACCAAGTCGTACGTACCAAAACACAAAACGACTCATGCGTGAAGATGAAGTGTTGTGGCACAACATCATGGAACATCTTGTCCAACATTCAGTTGAATTCATTTCTGCCCAACTAACAGCAGGCGCAGAAGCATTTCAACTTTTCGATTCATGGGCAGGCGCACTCTCTCGACCTGACTATGACAAATATGTGCGACCACACTCCACGTCAGTTTTTACACAGTTAGCGGAACGTCATCCGGGAGTTCTCGGTATCCACTACGGAATCGGATGCGATCACTTACTTGAATCGATGAACTCAGTGGGCAATGCAATTATTGGACTCGATTGGCGCACATCGATTCGTGATGCACGAACTCGTTTAGGCGCGAACACCATCGTGCAGGGAAATCTTGACCCAGCACTTGTGCTGGCAGGATCACAGATTGCAGTCAACGGGGCCAAAGACGTACTCGCAGATAATGGCGGCCACCCTGGCCATATTTTTAATCTTGGTCATGGCGTACAGCCAGACACAGATCCAAGCGTTCTTACCGATGTAGTTTCCTACGTTCACGAATCGACAACAAAATGACAAACTCAACACGCACGGCAGTCATGCTGATGGCATACGGAACTCCTCGCACGAAAGAAGAGATTCTCCCCTACTACACAGATATTCGTCGTGGTCGAGTCCCCACAGATGAACAATTGCAAGATCTCACCAAACGGTATGAAGCAATTGGCGGATTATCTCCGCTGAAACAACTAACTGAAGCTCAACGTGATGCGTTACAAGAACAACTTGACCTCATTAATCCGGGTCATTACCAAGTCTTCCTAGGTCTCAAACACGCAACACCCTTCATCGAAGAATCTGTTAACGAAGTAGCAGCTTTGGGTTTTACACGCATTATCTGCCTTGTGCTCGCACCGCACTATTCAACTTATTCGATTGGTCAATACACGGATCGTGTGCGAGCCGCTGCAGAACCTCACAACATTGAAGTGCGTGCCGTTGAAACATGGGCGCGCGAAGATGCCTTCATTGATTTCTTAGCTGCCGACATGCAAGCACAGTTATCACGAATGCCAGAGCGAACAAAAATATTGTTCACTGCTCATTCACTTCCTCAACGAATCATTGATGCTGGTGATCCGTATCCCGAAGAACTTCGTGCCACAGCCGAACTCGTTGCTAGTAAGGCCGGACTAACCAGATGGTCACAGTGGTCTATTGCGTGGCAATCGGCTGGTCGCACACCAGAACCATGGATTGGCCCAGACATCCTTGCTGTTATTGATCAGATGGCCACTATGCGCGATACAGATGAATCAGTTGACGGAATAGTCGTGTGCGCATGCGGTTTCGTGGCAGACCATCTTGAAGTCTTGTACGACCTTGATCTCGAGGCAGCACAACGAGCAGCATCGTACGGCATTGCATTTGCTCGTACTGCGTGCGTCAATAATGACTCATCGGTCATGGCAGCGCTTGCTCGTAGACTTATCACTGCATGAATGATCCCCGTCAAGTAGTCGTCATCGGTGCAGGTGTTGCCGGACTTACTAGCGCTCTCACTGTTCTCACTAACTCATCACATCCCGTCAATGTCACGGTTCTTGAGGCAGAATCAACGGTCGGTGGTCGTATTCGTACCACTCCTTTTGCAGGATTGTCAGCCGTTGACGAAGGTGCTGATGCCTTTCTTGTTCGTGTTCCGTGGGCTACACAACTTGCATCAGAACTTGGTCTTGGTTCTTCAATGACGTCACCCACTGATGCCCATGCATCAATTTGGCACAACGGCATGCACAACATTCCTGGTGATCTCATGTTGGGTGTTCCAGCGAAAATTCGTGCATTCGCTACATCGGGGCTGATCTCTCCAGTCGGAAAACTTCGAGCAGCTATTGAACCACTTCTTCCCGCCACCACAGATACCGACTCGATTGGCGATTACGTACGCAGCAGATTTGGTAATCAAATTCACGAACGACTGGTCGACCCACTCATTGGAAGCATCTACGCAACCGACTCAGACCATTTCTCCATGGCCGCGGTGCCACAAGTTGCAGCGCTTACTGCCAGCCGAAGCATGTTATTTGCAGCAGGCAAAGCGCGTGCTGCAGCAGCCAAAGGCCCTGCAGGTCCGATCTTTGCAACTCCCATACGCGGAATTGGTGCACTCATAGAACTACTGACTCAACGCGTCACATCTCTTGGAGGTCGCATTCTCACTGGTGAGAGCGTGTCTGCAATTGAAAAGGAACCGACCGGCTACACCGTTTCTACTTCCCGAGGACAACATCAAGCCGACGCCATTGTTATTGCATCGCCCGCAAAACACAGCGCACACTTTGTTCGCACGCTCGACACGCGTGCCGGCGAACTTCTTAATGAATGGACCCATGCATCCGTGGTTCTCATCACTATGGCTATCCCTGCGTCTCAGTGGCCATCACGCCTCACTGGCAGCGGATACTTGGTGCCAAAGCCTGATCAACGTTGGGTATCTGCTGCTTCGTTCGGATCAAACAAGTGGGCACACTGGCGCCCAGACGATGGTTCCATGATTCTTCGTGTGTCTCTTGGCCGAGATGGTCTTGAAGTAATGCATTTTGATAACGACAAACTCATCAACCTTGCTCTTGCTGACATGAAACTTCATCTTGGCGTCGACATGACACCATCTGAAGTTCGTGTTAGCCGGTGGGCAGAATCATTCCCGCAATACCGACCACATCATTTTGCGCGACTCGCAGAACTGGAACACTCGCTCGGTGCCACTGCTCCTGGCATAGTCTTTGCAGGTGCTAGTTATCGAGGAATCGGAATTCCCGCCTGTGTGCAGCAAGCACGTTCAGCCGCCGAAGCAACACTTGCTCACCTCGCGACGCTTTAGACGCATTTGTTCAAAGATATTTGCAGGATCAGTCTGCATCTTTCTTTCTGTGTTGCCCGCAGCTTCCTCTTCTGCAACTCCCAGTGTTGTCTCTAAGTCATACACAAAAATGGGCATACTCACCGTCCCTGCATTGCGCGTCACATCGCCGATCTACTTGGGTATTACTGATGACGTGTTTGATAAAGGTGTCGGCCAATGGCCTGGCTCAGCGCGGCCCGGGCGCTTTGGCAACTTAGTGCTCGGAGCTCATCGCACATCTTCGCCACGCCCTTTCAGCAACATTGATTCATTGCGCGGTGGAGACTTCATATTCATCTCAGTTGGAACCAAGAGATATAAATATGTAGTCACCGGACACAGCATTGTGAAGCCAACATCGATGTGGATCACTGATCCAACACGTAGTGCAACCTTGACTCTTTTTTCTTGCCATCCAAAAGGCTCAGTAAAATCTCGATACGTCGTTCGCGCCGTGCTAACAACATGATTCGTCGCATCTTTCGCCCAATCATCGCTGGCCTGCTAGTTGCATCTTCTATGCCACCGTGGGGATGGTGGCCGCTTGGCATTATCGGCCTTGGTCTCTACGGTTCTACAGCGCTCCAACGACGTGATAAGTCATTCTCCACTGGCCTTTATTTTGCGATTGCATGGTTCCTGCCCTCTATGGCATGGATGTGGTTCTTAACATCACCTGGATACATCATTGCGGTACTCATTTTTAGCGTCATGCACGGCTGTGCCGGTTACATAGCGACGCAACTATCAACTACCACTGCATCACATCGCTCAGCATTGGTTATTTGCCATTCGCTTGCTGAAGTTCTTCGTCTTTCCTTTCCTTTCGGAGGAGTACCGCTGGCAACTATTGCAATCGGACAAACTAGCGGACCGCTTCTTGGTCTTGCCCCATTAATGGGCGTCATTGGTATTTCTGTTGCAACGCTCTATCTAGCGTTAACACACCGTCGATTCCGTGCAATCTGCGTTGTCGGATGTTTGGTGCTTTTGGGAAACACATGGGACAACACTCACAGTATGGGTCGCACGCTAAATCTTTCCATTGTTCAAGGCGGAGGAGAACAAGGAACTCACGCGATTGATACAAACCCTCGTGATGTTTTTGATGTGCATATGACAGCAACAAAGTCTCTACAACCAAATTCAATACGTGATGTAGTGATCTGGCCAGAAAATGTCATCAGTATTACAAACCACGGATTGTTTCTTGACAGTCCGGAGTACTCCGAAATTGTGCAGCAAGCGAAACGCCTGAATGTTCCCTTTGTTGTCGGCATCACCGAAGATGCCGGGCAGAATCAATTTACAAATGCTCAAGTTGTTGTTGAAGTCGATGGAACAATCTCTGGTCGGTACGACAAAGTACGTCGAGTGCCCTTTGGTGAATACATGCCAATGCGATCATTATTGAAATCACTCGGTGCACCAACAGATCTGGTGCCGCGCGATGCACGTGCTGGTACGTCACGAGGATGGCTTGATTTCGCGGACGCTCGCGCAAGTGTTCCAATTTCCTGGGAGATATTTTTCGGCGGGCGTGTTAATGAAGGCGTGGCAGATGGTGCAACTTTCATCATCAACCCGACTAATGGTTCTAGTTACACCTGGTCCATTCTGCAGACTCAGCAAGTCGCGGCTTCGCGGCTTCGCGGTCGTGAACAGGGCCGCGATGTTGTTCAGATTTCGCCGACTGGATTCAGTGCGTTTATTGATTCCAACGGAACAGTTCACAACCGCACATCAATTGGTGAGCAGCAGGTGCTTGAACGCTCGATTCAGCTTCGATCAGGCCGCACGTTGTATTCGCGCATGGGGAATGGGGTCTATATCTGGTGTTTATTGATTGCCTTTGCCCTACTAGCCAGACGTCGTTCCCGAGCCATTCGGATTGGTGCCAGTTAGCCTCTACTGCCTATGTCAGGCACCTACGATCCCAACGGTCCGTTGCGTGTCGCATATCTCACGTACCGAGGCAAACCACACGTTGGTGGTCAAGGCGTGTACACCCGTCACCTCACCAAAGCACTTGCAGATCTTGGGCACAGTGTCGAAGTATTTGGCGGACAGCCGTACCCAGTGCTCGACGATCGCATCACGATGCACAAACTTCCTAGCCTTGACATCTTCAATGACCAATACCCAGGACGCATACCCGCGTATTGGGAAATCAAAACATGGCCAGACGTGGTGGAAACTGCTCGCTACATGACTGGTCAGTTTTCTGAACCGCTTGCATTTTCTAAACGAGCTCTTCGCACCCTGACCCCACGTGTCAATGACTTTGACCTCGTGCACGACAATCAATGCCTCGGTTGGGACATTTTGAAAATCGAAAAAATCATTCCAACTATTGTCACGCTTCATCATCCGATTACAAAAGATCGTGAACTAGAGATGAGTCATGCTCCGAGTCGTTGGAAACGCCGCTCTGTGGGTCGCTGGTATTCATTCGTTGACATGCAAGGAAAAGTTGCGAGCAAAATGCCTCGCATAGTTGTAGTCAGTGAAAACAGCATTACCGATATCAATAAGGACATGGGTGTCTCTCGCGACCGCATGCGCCTTGTCCCCGTTGGTGTTGACCCCGATCTTTTCAAGCCACTTCCGCATATCGCGCGTCAACCGGGCCGTCTCATCACCACCGCATCAGCTGACGTTGCATTGAAAGGTTTGTCGTACCTCCTTGAAGCAATGGCTACTTTGCGAAAAGACCGTGAAATTCGCCTAACAATCATTGGCAAACCGCGTCCAGGACACAGCATGGACCTCATTGATTCTTTGGGTCTTCGTCCTCATATTGATTTTGTTTCTGGCGTCACAGACGAACGCATTGTTGAGTTATACGCAGAAGCAGAACTTGCAGTAGTGCCAAGTTTGTATGAAGGATTCAGTCTTCCTGCAATTGAAGCTATGAGCACAGGCATTTGCCTTGTTGCTACAGATGGTGGTGCATTGCCCGAAGTAACAGGCACTCATAATGAGACAGTGTTGCAATGCCCTGCTGCAAACGCAGATGCACTTGCAGCCGCAATTGCAACAGGACTTGATAGCGCAGAACTACGAGCCCGTATCGGTGAAGCAGGTCGTCAACGTGTTGTTGCACGCTGGACTTGGAAACACTGCGCAGAAATGACTGTCGAGCAATACCGCGAAGTGCTCGACATGCCCCACAACCGAGCCAAATTAGAAAAGCGTCGTTGATATGTTGACAATTCGTTTCAATCGTCTTGGGCTCCGTCCAGGAGCCAAGTTTCTTGATGCAGGTGCTGGTTTCGGACGCCACGCATTTGAAGCAGCCCGTCAAGGAGCAACTGTGTTTGCTCTCGACTATGCCTCAGAAGAAGTAGTGATGACTCGTAATACTTTTGGCGCAATGCTTGAAGCGAAAGAAATTACCGAGCAAGCGTATGGTGGCGTATTGCGTGGAGATGCAACAAAACTCCCCTTCGCCGACAATACATTCGATTGTGTCGTCACTTCTGAGGTACTCGAACACATTCAAGATGACGTCAGTGCCATTTCAGAACTCCATCGCGTCCTTAAGCCAGGCGGTTCACTTGGCGTTACCGTGCCGTCATGGTGGCCAGAAAAAATCAACTGGATGCTGTCTGATGAATACCATGCTCCGAAAAGCGTCGGCGGCCATGTGCGAATTTATTCAGCAACGGAATTAAAGGCCAAACTTCGTTCTGCTGGTCTTGAAGTCACCGATAGCCATCACGCTCATGCATTGCACTCACCATATTGGTGGTTGAAGTGCGCTGTTGGTCCACGGAACAATGACCACACTTTGGTGAAAAAGTATCGTGAATTTCTTGAATGGGACATCATGACTCAACCACGTTCGATGAAGGTTGCTGAACGAGCACTCAGCCCACTCATGGGAAAAAGTCTCGTTGTCTATTCGCAAAAGCCACTTCGTATCGGAGCATCCGTATGACATCGCGTTCAATGCCCCATATGCCGGGAATTCTCACCACTGCAGACCTTTCCCGCACTGCTGACTCCATCCAATCATTGCAATTATCTGACGGAATGATTCCGTGGTATCCAAACGGGCATTGTGATCCATGGAACCATGTTGAAACTGCAATGGCGCTGAACGTTATGGGTCGCGATGAAGCGGCTCTAGCTGCATACCAATGGCTTGCAAACATCCAGCATGATGACGGATCCTGGTTTAACTACTACATGTCAGACGGAAACATTGAAGACGGCAAGCTCGACACAAATGTCAACGCATACATTGCTGTCGGCGTTTGGACTCATTGGTTATGTACTCGCGATCTCGCTGCAGTGTCGGCATTGTGGCCCACCGTGCGTAATGCGCTTCAGTGGGTTCTGTCCATGCGTCGTGACAACGGTGCGATCATTTGGGCTAGAGAAGTTGATGCCCAACCATGGGACTACGCACTATTGACGGGCTGTTCCAGTATTCGCCACGCTCTTCATTGCGGAGCTGCCCTCGGCGATTTACTTGGCGACCCACAACCTGAATGGGTCGCTGCTGCAGATGCAATTGACGTGCTCATTACAACCAACCTTGGTGCTTTTGAACCGAAAACTCGTTGGGCCATGGACTGGTATTACCCCGTTCTTACTGGCGCGATGACAGGTGCGCAGGCAAAGGCTCGGTTAGCAGAAGGCTGGGATCGCTTTGTGCTTGATGACCGCGGAGTTCGTTGCGTTGACGACGAACAGTGGGTCACGGCAGCAGAAACCAGCGAATGCGCCATTGCACATTGTGCAGCAGGTGATCGCGACACTGCGCGTGAGTTGATTTTGTGGACCATGCCTCATCGTCGAGAAGATGGTGCATATTGGACAGGCATTGTGTATCCAGCTGAACCAGAAAAGACAATCGTTCGTTTTCCAGCTGATGAATACAGTGCGTACACCGCTGCTGCAATTATTCTTGCTGCAGACGCCATCAGCGGTGGTTCACCCGCTTCAACGTTGTTTACACAGCCAATGGTGCGCCGTAGTGCTCACCCAAAAACGCGCGCGCACTAAACGCGACGTAAAACACGCAACGAACCTGTTGCGCTGACATCTTCAAACAATCCGCTCTTGATAGCTGGCAAGTAGATGTTCTCGTACGGAGGTCGACCCCCATCTTCAGGGTTCGGAAACACATCATGAATAGCAAGGGTGCCACCAACTGCAACACGTGGTGTCCACAGTTGATAATCCAATGTTGCAGGCTCAACTCCGTGACCACCGTCGATAAACAAGAACGCAAGCGGTGTTGTCCAATGGTGTGCAATTGTCGGAGAATCGCCCACCATCGTTACTACGACATCTGCTAATCCGGCATCAAGAATTGTTGATCGGAAAAACGGAAGTGTGTCCATGCGTCCTGTTCGTTCATCAACAAGCGACGTGTCATGCCATTCCCAACCCGGCTGATTTTCTTCACTTCCAAAATGGTGATCAATAGCGAACAACGTCGTATTACTGATACGAGCTGCAGCACCTAACCAAACCGTGGACCTACCGCAATAGGAACCAACTTCGACAAATGGTGCATTCGGGACAGCTTGTGCAGAAGCAACAGCCGCTTCGTACAGTGCATCACCTTCGTCTTCAGGCATAAAACCGCGCGCGGCGACCGCATGGCGGCGAAGTTCTGAATCCATCGGCGAAAGTGGCACGTTTCGACTCTACTATGGAGCAATGGCTACACCACTTGATGAACTAATCACATTGCTCGATTTGGAAGCAATTGAAGTGAATCTTTTTCGCGGAGTCTCTCCTATCGAGAATCGTGTCCGTGTATTTGGCGGCCAAGTAGCCGGACAATCACTGGTAGCTGCTTCTCGCACAGTTGATGAAAATGCTCGCCACGTACATTCGCTGCACGCATATTTCTTGCGACCTGGCGACCCAGCTGCGCCAATTCTGTATCAGGTAGATCGTCTACGCGATGGTCGAAGCTTTACGACACGCCGCGTAGTTGCAATTCAACATGGCGAAGTTATTTTCAACCTGCAGGCAAGTTTTCATGCATTCGAGCCTGGCCTCGATTGGCAATTACCAGCGCCACTTAATCTTCCCGATCCTGAAACGTTGCCAGACTTTAAGACCCGCATGGAACCGCGTAAAGAAGAAATTGGTGACTGGTACGACCATCCACGTCCCATCGATTTGCGATATCCCGATGGTGACCCCATCAACCGTGCTGGCACTGAATCTTCAGGGCAACGAGTGTGGCTGCGAGCAGACGGAACTTTGCCAGACGACCCAGTCCTCAATGCCTGTATTGCTACGTATGCAAGCGACATGACGCTTCTTGATACGGCACTTCTGCCACACGGCCTCAGTTGGAACGAAGGCGGAGTTCAAATGGCAAGTCTTGACCACGCAATGTGGTTCCATCGACCATTTCGTGCAGACCAATGGCATCTCTACGATCAGCATGCAATCTCAACATCTAATTCACGTGGACTTGCTGGCGGATCAATCTTTACTCGAGACGGTCACCTAGCCGTCACGGTGGTGCAAGAGGGGCTCATTCGCGTTCGGCCTAATGAGTAGAAAATGCGGCGTCTTGCTTCATTAATCGTTGTAGTAATTCTGTCGGCAAGTTGCAGCCGTGCAACCACAACCCCGACCACAACTTCCGTATTTTTGTCTGGCACTGTGTCATATTCTTCAATTGAAATAGGAGAACTATCAGGAGCTGTCGACCTTATCCAGCGTGATATCGCTGACTCATACTTCTATGTAGTTTCTCGCTATGGAACTATTCAGCGTTGGCACACAGACGGAACCATTCTCGACACCGTTCTTGACATCTCTAGTGCAACGACATCAGAAGGTGAACGTGGTCTATTGGGTTTAACCTTCCGAAAAATGGGTGAACAATGGGAAGCGTTTATTAATTTCACCAATCTTGCCGGCGATACAGTTGTTTCTCGATTTGATGTGACCCCAGATGGACGGTTCGTCATGAGCGCTGGTCTTACAGGTGCCGAAATTATTAAAATTGGTCAGCCCTACTCAAATCACAATGGAGGTGCTGTCGTCGTCGGCCCAGACAACATGCTGTATATCGGCACTGGAGATGGCGGCAGTTCAGGTGATCCGGAACGACGTGCACTTGATAAAAGTCAACTTCTCGGAAAGATCTTGAGAATTAATCCGCGAACCTCCGGCTACGACATTCCCGAAGATAACCCGTTCGTTGATACCCCGAGTACACATGGTGAGATCTGGTCAATTGGATTACGTAATCCATGGAGATTTAATTTCGATGTTTTTGGAAATATCTGGATCGCAGATGTTGGTCAGAACAATTGGGAAGAGGTCAACGTCAGCCCAGGAACTCCGCAAATTCCTGGAGGTAAAGCAATCAGTTTTGGCTGGAGCGCCTACGAGGGAAGTCACGTTTTCAATACAGACATCGAAGCACTCGACTCAATTGCCCCTGTATTCGAATACGAACACAAAGGCGGCGCATGCTCTATCTCTGGTGGCGCAATTGGTACCAATACAACCACCCCTGGTCGTGCTGGTTGGTATTTCTTCGGTGACTACTGCACCGGAGCCCTGACAGCAATTCTGACTGATGGAACATCAACCGTTGCTTCGGAACCCGTGCTAACAGATTTGGGCAACATCACCGCCGTTCGCAGCACCTTTAGTGGAATGTTTGTGATATCCCTCGAAGGGACAGTGCGACAGATAATTGCAACCCGCCAAGATTCCTAGCGACTAGTCCCCATGAACATGCCTCGTAGGGCCTGGTAATTCTCAATACAGTGCCCCGCACCCAGCACTACTGCTTCAAGCGGTTGAGGCGACATCTTCACTGGCACTTCAGTTTCACGTTCGATACGCGCGGCGAGGCCACGCAACATGCCTCCACCACCAACGAGATACATTCCTCGAGCCAAGAAATCTTGAGCAAGTTCAGGAGGAGCTTTTGCCAAACACCGTTTGACGGAAAGAACCATTGCGGCAACCGGTTCATCAATTGCGAATCGAACTTCTTCAGCAGTGAGACGAACCGTTTTGGGTAATCCGGTTACAAGATCACGACCACGAATGTCTGCGCTGCGATCTTGAGGGCCAGGTTCAGCTGAACCGATTTGAATCTTGATTTCTTCGGCGGTGCGCTCGCCAATTGCAACGCCATGTTCACGACGTACATAACTTTGAATTGCAGCATCAATATCAAAACTGCCAACTCGAATTGCCTCAAGAGCAACCACTCCACCAAGGCTAATTACTGCGGTTTCTGTTGTGCCTCCGCCGATATCAATCACCATGTTGCCGACAGGTTCATCAATCGGCAAGTTGGCACCAATTGCAGCTGCCATTGGTTGTTCAATCAATTGCGCATCAGATGCACCAGCGCGACGTGTTGCATCCGTTACCGCGCGACGTTCTACTTCTGTAATTGCTGATGGTACACAAATGACAACCTTTGGGCGAGTAAATCGCGAGACACCAACTCGTTGCAATAACAATCGAATCATTCGTTCAGTGATGTCGAAGTCTGTGATGGCTCCACCACGCAAAGGCCGCACTGCAACGATGTAACTAGGAGTACGACCAATCATGTCCCATGCGTCATGTCCCGTGGCTAATACTTCTCCGGATTGGCGATTTACGGCAATAACAGAAGGCTCATTGAGCACTATGCCCTTGCCTTTCATGTAAACCAGAGTATTGGCGGTGCCGAGGTCAATTGCGAGGTCACGAGCCATGGTTTGGTCCTTCTGTGGGGATGGTAATTCTGCTCATCAGTTACGACGGTCTTCTGAATTATTGCGGTGCACTGACGACTGACGAGCCTCTGGCGATAGTGCATCAATGTGTCGTCGAAAATTGGCAATTCCGTCATCGATGCGGACATTTCGATTATCAAAATAAATCATGATGAGCAAAGTTGCCCCAGACACAATCGCGATGAACGCAAATAGTCCCGTAAAAAATGACATCGCAATCATTGTGTATTGCTCGTGACGCTTTGCGGACTTGTGATGTCATGCGCTCTGGTTCCCCAGTCAGACCCACCATCCCATATTTCTTTTTTCCAAATTGGAGCAGATGCTTTCAACGCATCAATAACAAATCTGGCTGCATCAAATGCAACAGGTCGATGAGCAGATGAGACCGCGACAACAACTGACGATTCACTCAGGGACAAAACTCCGGTTCGATGCAAGATGGCTATGCGACGAGCTCCGTCGAATCGTGCTCGTGCTTCGATAGCAATTTTTTGAAATGCTGGAATCACAGCATCTTCATATGCCTCGTAGTCAAGCGATGTGACATCTGTGCGCCCGTCGGCGTGGTCACGCACGGTGCCCGAGAACAGCACAACAGCTCCGCAGTCTGGCCGCACTGCCCACTGGTAAATGTCACCTATTGGCAATTCCGATGCGGTCAATTCGAACCACTCTTCTCCGAGCAACGGTGCAGGCATAGACCAATCGTACTCTGACAGCACTGGCCGAGGCTCGTGATGGCGCCGACACTTGCTATCCCATCGCGATTAGTGTCTTCCACTTGTGAGCGCTGACGAATTTGAGAACCAAACACCAGCGCCAATTCCGGCCCACGAACGTACATGGAGGCACCCAGCTGAGATAGCCGACGCCGTGCGATCTGACTATCTAGCGACTCCGCCTCCACTTAGTCGCAGACTCACAGCTTTTGCTGCAACGGTCAGCCTTGTTGCATCAGCAGCAATTCTCACCATCGCAATTCCTAAGGGCATTGCTGCTTACCGAGCCGACACGGACTCTGCACAAACCAGCCAACCGTTACCGACCGTGGCAATGGTGAAGAACTACTCACAATCAGAGATGGCTCTAATCAATAGCGACAAAGGGACCACATCAGCATTGTCTGTCGGTAATGGTTTGTGGATTGTGGCTGCAGACGACATTGCTGCGTCGACATCTTTGTGGGCAACGACACCATCTGGCCAAAACGTACCTGTTGACATTGTCACTGCAGATAGCGACACTGGTTTAGCCCTCGTGCGTTGTCACGATAAAACCTTGTGGGGGGTACCTTCCGATGTCTCACATCTTGTTAATCCTTCCGACATTGCAGACCTCTCTAAATACCGCGTAGTCGACACAGCTACATCGGTGACATTTATTCCCCGACCAAGTCTCTCGACAAGTAAAGACTCCGCTGACATTCCGATTAACTCCACAAACACCGTGCACGGACTGGCAACTGTTCGTAATTCAACAAATCAAATAGTGGGAATAGTTGTACGCCGAGGTCATTCGGTGTGGATGCTGAATAGAGCGTCGGTTTTGAGAATATTCCGCGACGTTGCTGTCCAGCCGTGACAACAGAACCACCACGCCGTCTCGTATCCTGATTCCATGTCTGACGGCGAGATCAATCCATCTAATCCCTTTGGCGGTATTCCCTTTTTTAATGACATGATGCGCGCCATGGCAGGCCAGGGACCGCTGAATTGGGACCTTGCACAACAGTTCGCTCAACTGGGCGCTGTCGGAGAC